>Ga0210077_1000040_pt1 | contig 79468 bp, 75 predicted proteins | sample RushMan_CattailN_5_FD_185556 | JGI IMG/M metagenome (GOLD analysis project Ga0210077, IMG submission 185556) | Wetland microbial communities from San Francisco Bay, California, USA, that impact long-term carbon sequestration -... | ecosystem: Environmental > Aquatic > Marine > Wetlands ...
TGTGGGAAGTTGGGCGGGCTGGCCTATAGCCTACGGCGAGCCCCACACAATCATGTCCGCTACGTTGCTCGTTATTGAGGTTGCGAGAGCCGTTGCGGTGGGGCTCACAAACGGTGTTTCCGGGATCGCCGGAGCGTGCTTGCGAGGGTTGCCTTCTGACACCACGCCGCACGCGGACGCGCGCGACGTGCCGCGATCTGCAGGCGTAGTTGCGGCGCGTGCCGGTGGCTGCGAACGTTAAGTGACATGCCTATTCCGGTACGAAACACAATTGCATTCCTGGTCGCCGTGGCGATTTACGCCGGCGGCATTTCAGCGACGATGTCCGGCATGTCTTCGTTCGCGGCCCCGCAACGATCCGGGGTATGGGTGCTGTTTCTGTTGCCGTGCGCATTCGGTGTGATCGGGCATTTTCTCTTTCGAGGCAAGTCTCGGGCCGTGCTCGTGTTGCTCGCGTTCGTCGTCTCCGTGATCGCTCTCAGTTTCGTCGAGCCCGCCCTTCTCGCCGCGCCGGATTCGCGCAATGCCCGGGTGCAGATATTCCTGTGGATTGCGCTGGGGGTGCTGGCCGCCGTCGCAACAAATGTGACGGGCTGGGTTGCCAGGCTGATCAGGCGCGACTGAGCCGAGGGGACAACCGAAGAGGCGATGGAAGCTCCCGGCATCGAGCAGCGAAAGTCGACGCGGGTCTATCATGCCGGCAGCTTGCACGGCAAATCGTCAGTCCTTGAAGGGGGGAGGGGATGAGCGAACAGACGGAGAACAAGCCAGCCGGGACACCCGCGATAACGAAGACGGCCGTGTACGGGCTCTGGTCGGGATTGGCCGGCCAGGCGTTGTTCGGCCTCGTGATCGGCGCCGTGCTGCTGCCGCGCGGCGCAATGGCTTTTGCCGCAATTGCGCTTGCGGTTCCGGTCGGAATCGGCGCGTTCTTCATTGTCATGATCTCCCGGGGAGAGAACTGGGCGCGGATCATCTACGCCATCATTTACGGGCTGCCGAGCCTTTTCAGTTTCCCGATCGGCCACGCCGGACGGGGAGGAAGCCTGCCGGTTCTGGGATACCAACTGCCACTCGCCCTTCCGCCGGCGATTTTCGGGGCCGTCGTTCTCGGCTCGACCGTGATGCTTTTCCTGCCCGAGTCGAACGCATGGTTCCGCGAGCGCACGCTTGCCTGGGCCGGGTCGGGACGCCGCGGGATCCATCCGGTCTGGTATCTCGCGGCCGGGATCGTCGCCTCGCTCGCGGCGGACAACGCCGGCTACCGGCTCTTCGTTTCCGGGCGCCAGGATTGGGACGCGTTCGGCGCCGGCATCTTCAACTTTCTCGCGGCGACGGTGGGGCTCGGGGTATTGCTTCTGCTCGCATCGCTGGTGTTCGACGGTCGAGCGAAGATCAATGTCGCGCTCGCCGGCGTGGGAGCGCTCTGCGGCCTGGTGGCGAACCCCGTGGCCGACGTGGCGGGGTACCAGGCATGGAAGTTCGCCTACCTGAAGCCGAAGTTCGCGCTCGTTTGCAGGAAGGCGCATGTCGACGTTCGTCCCCTGGACACGCGCCCGGCCGGCGTGTTCTTCGCCGGACAGCCCGGCCCTGGCGAGGTATCGGCGCTGTATCTGCTCAATCAGAGCGAGCTGCAGTTCGTCGAGCGCGAAGCCAGGCGCAAGCCCGGCGACGGGGACGCGCCCGCCTATGAGCGGATCGAGGTCGAGGGCGAGCGGGTCCGGCGGTTCAACCCGCAGGACAAGACGCACCGCAGGACGCGATTCAAGATCACCCCGGTGGCGGCCCCGAGCGCAGCGCTGGAAGCGAGCACATCGGTCGAGGCATACCATGGCAACAAGGACGTCACCCAGAGAAGGATCCGCTTGATTCGCCGTTCGGACGGGGCCGAGCTCGTTTCGGCACTGATCTTTCACAGCCGGACGCTGAGAGCGACCTGTCCCGAAGATGGGTCGGTGCACACCGGCTACGCGACCAACCTGCTCCTGCGCGCGATGAAGATGCCGGAGATCAGGCCGTGATGGCGGCGCTTCCGCCCGGTGTCGGACCCGAGGACCGTGTCGTGCTGTTCGACGGCGAGTGCGTAATGTGCAGCGCCGGCGCGCAGGCGCTCATACAATCGCTTTCGCCTGTTTGGCAGGCGCTCCGCTTGTGTGGTGCTCACGCCGGAGAATCATGCACATCTCTGGAGGCCGTCTGAACATTAGGGGCTTCGCTTGAGCGATGAAATGATTCCCGAGCCTCGGAGCGAGGAGGACATCGCGCCGGTGACGACCCGGGCGCAGATCGCGGCGCTGGCGCGGCTGGCGGCGGCGATCTGGAACGAGCACTATGTTGCGATCATCGGCCAGGCGCAGGTCGACTACATGCTCGACAAGTTCCAGAGTCCGCCGGCGATTGCCTCCCAGATCGAGGGCGGCTACGAATACTACCTGGCGTCGGTCGCCGGCCGGCCCGCGGGCTACATCGGACTGGTGCCGGACGAGCCGCAAGGGAAGTTGCTGCTGAGCAAGATCTACGTCGCCCGGGAGCGCCGCGGCAGCGGACTCGGGGCCCGCCTGCTCGAGTACACCCTGGGGCGCGCGGCCGAGATCGGGGCCGGCTCGGTCTGGCTGACGGTCAACAAGTACAACGCGCGCAGCATCGAGTGGTACAGGCGGCGGGGTTTCGGCGTCGTCGACGAGGTCAAGACGGACATCGGCAACGGCTACTATATGGACGATTACGTCCTCGAGCGCGGAATCGGCCTCTGATGCCGCAGCATGACTAGCACTGCGTGGATCGCGGCGATCGTGGGCCTGGGGGGAGGCCTCCTGCTGGCCTTCGCGCTGGCGCAGGCGGTCGTGCCGCGCTGGGTCGAGAAGTCGGAAAACATGGCCTTCCTGGTCCGCCTGGCCTTCGGCGGGACCGTCGTCGCGCTGCTTCCCGCGCTGCTCCTGTCGCTCGTCGTGGGGGCGACGCTCGGCAGTGCCTGGGGCGTGCGCGCGTTCGACCAGCTCGGAATTCCCTCCGGAGCGACGATCGGGCTGGCGCTGGGCGTCGCGCTGGTGTTCGCGCTGGTGCTGATCGCCGGCGCAGCGAGCGGAATTCTTGTCGGCAAGGCCTGGATTCACTACCGCGGGCGGGCGTGAAGGATTGCACGCTTGCGACGGCGCGGGGAATTCTTGCTGCGACTTGACTAGTCGCGCGCGCGCGCGCCGGTGCAGAATAGCGGCTTTGCGCAGCCGTCCCGGGGAATGCCATTCATGCGTGTCGAAGCCCTGCCGAGAACCAAGCTGATGAGAGGCCTCCGCCTTGCCGCGCTCGTGCTGTGCGGCGTGGCCGCCGCGCTGACGGCCGCGGACGCGCCTGCGCAGGGCATCAATCAACTGGCGTCGTCCCGCTTCTACCCGTTCCTGGGGTACTGGAAGGGCCGCGGCCAGCTCAGCGTGCCCGGCAAGGACCCGCAGCTGCTGCGGCTTTCGCTCTCGTGCCGCAGGGCGGTCGCCGGGTATGCCGTGCGCTGCGACTTCGTCGGGCGCAACGACACGACCATGTTCACGTTCGTCGAGGCGGACCTGATGGCGGTGGACCCGGCGACCGGCGTCGCGCACTGGTTCGCGGTCAACAACCAGGGCGAGACGCACGACCACGTCGCGCAGTGGCCCGACGCGGCGACGATGAACGCGAACTACGACTGGACGCAGAACGGCAGGCAGATGAGCGAGAACGCCGTGTTCCGCTTCAAGGACGGCAAACAGATCTCCTTCCGCAGCGTCACCACGCAGGACGGACAGGAAGTCGGGGCCTTCTTCGGCAACATGTACCTGCTGCGCTGAGCCCCGACGCGCGGGCGGCCTAGCCGCCCAGCCAGGCGTCGGCCTCGATCTCGACCAGCATCTCGGGCGCGATCAGGCGAACCACCTGCACCAGGGTGGTGGCGGGGCGGATCGAGCCGAAGACCTCGCCGTGCGCCTTGCCGACTGCCTCCCAGTGCCGGATGTCGACCACGTAGATCCGGGTGCGCACCACCTGCGCCATCGTCGCGCCGGCCTTCGCCAGCGCGGCCTCGATGTTGCGCAGGCACTGCCGGGCCTGCGCGTAGGGGTCGCCCAGTCCGACCACCGCGCCGGAGGCGTCGGTCGCGGTGGTGCCCGAGACGTGCACGGAGTCGCCCGTCTTCACCGCGCGCGAGTACCCCACCAGCGGCTCCCACGGCGCGCCGGAGGAATAGTTGGTCCGCGTCACTCCCGGCTCTTTTTGCGCGAGGCGGCCTTGCCGATCGCCTCGATCAGGGCTTCCGAGTCGGTGAAGATCGCCCACACGAGCCAGACCGCGGCGGCGATGGTGCCGACGATGAAAATCCAGACGATGAACGGCCTGAGCTCGTGCGACAGGAACGGCCGGATGAACTCCATCAGCACCGCGTAGGCGCTCGCGACCACGATCAGGGTCATCAGCGCGAGCGTCATCGTCGCCAGGTTCGCCGTGGAGCCGCCGCCCTCGCGCAGCTGGCGCGACAGGCGCAGCCCGAGCAGCCACAGCAGCGCGAGCGCCCCGCCGTAGGCGATGAACTGCACCAGCGCGGCGGCGGTGAGCCTGTGCGTGCCGAGCGTGGCGCTCTTGAACAGCGCCAGGTTGCCGAGCGCCGCGCCGAGGATGAGCGCGACGACGATGACGAAGACGTACTTGCCGATCCAGATCCAGTTCCTGGCCATGAGGCTTCCTCCTGACGACGTGCCGGTTTGCTAGGCTGCCTTCTTCGTCTCGCTGCGCGCGGCTTCCGCGATCGCGGCGCCGACCTCGGAGGTGCCGGCCTTGCCCTTCATGTCGGGCGTGTGCGGACCGCTCACGATCACGCGCTCGATCGCGCGCAGCACCGCGGCGGCGGCGTCGGCGTGGCCGAGGTGCTCGAGCATCAGCGCGCCGGACCAGATCGCGGCGATCGGGTTGGCGATCTTCCTGCCGGCGATGTCGGGCGCCGAGCCGTGCACCGGCTCGAAGATCGACGGGAAAGTCCTCTCCGGGTTGATGTTGCCCGAGGGCGCGATGCCGATCGTGCCCGCGGTGGCGGGACCGAGGTCGGACAGGATGTCGCCGAACAGGTTGCTCGCGACGACGACGTCGAAGCGGTCGGGGTTGAGCACCATCTGGATCGACAGGCCGTCGACGTGGTACTGGTCGGCCTTGACGTCGGGATAGCTCTTCTTCATCTCGGCGAAGCGCTCGTCCCAGTACGGCATGGTGATCGAGATGCCGTTCGACTTGGTGCACGAGGTGACGTGCTTCTTGCGCGTCTTCGCCAGCTCGAAGGCGTACTGCATGATGCGGTCGACGCCCTTGCGGCTGAACACGGCGAGCTGGGTCACCACCTCGCGCTCGGTGCCCTCGTACACGCGGCCCCCGACGTTGCCGTACTCGCCCTCGGTGTTCTCGCGGATCACCATGTAGTCGATGTCTCCGGGCTTCCTGCCGGCGAGCGGGCAGGGCAGGCCCTCGAACAGGCGCACCGGGCGCAGATTGACGTAGAGGTCGAACCAGCGCCGGAAGTTGATCAGCAGGCCCCAGGCCGAGACGTGGTCGGGCACGACCGAGGGGTCGCCCACCGCGCCGAAGTAGATCGCGTCGAACTTGCGCAGGATCTGGGGCGCATCGTCGGGGCACATCTTGCCGTGCTGCTTGTACCAGTCGCAGCTCCAGGGGAATTCCTGCCATTCGAACTGGACGCCGTACCTGGCGCCGACGGCCTCGAGCACGCGGACGCCTTCGGGAACGACCTCCCGGCCGATGCCGTCGCCGGGAATGACTGCGATGCGGTGTTTCGTCATGTTCGCCTCCGTCTCGAAGGGCGAAATTCTAGCAGGCGATACAATGCGCTCCGATGAATTTCGCAGCGCTGGAGACGTCAGGTGAATGGTGCTCGGTCGCGCTCTGGGCGGACGGCGAGATCGACGCGCTCGAGCGCCGCGCCGGGCACCGCCACGGCGAGCTCGTGCTGCCGATGCTCGAGCGTCTGCTCGCGCGGCGCGGCCTGCGCGCCGGCCGGCTCGATGCGGTGGCCTTCGGCGCCGGGCCGGGCGCGTTCACGGGCCTGCGCATCGCCTGCGGCGCGGCGCAGGGGCTGGCGCTTGCGCGCGGGATCCCGGTGCTGGGGGTGTCGACGCTCGAGGCGGTGGCGGAGGATTCGGGCGCGCGGCGCGTGCTGGTCTGCCTCGATGCGCGCATGCGCGAAGTGTATTATGCGGCGCTTGAGCGCGCGCCCGACGGCTGGCGCGAGACGATCGAGGCGCAGTGCGTCGCGCCGGGGTCGGCGCCGTTGCCCGAAGGCGCGGGCTGGGTCGGCTGCGGCAGCGGGTTCGCGGTCTACCGCGGGGCGCTGAGCGACCGTTTCGGCCCGTCGCTTGCGCGGGTGTGCGCCGAAGCGCACCCGAGCGCGGTCGCGGTGGCGCGGCTGGCGGCGCCGCGGCTGGCGGCCGGGCAGGGTATGGACGCCGCGCTCGCCGCGCCGCGCTACCTGCGCGACAAGGTGGCGCTCACGAAGCAGGAGCGCGAAAGCAGATGAGTGCCGTACCGAAACACGTCCCGCAGCTCGCGCCGATGCGCGAGGCGGATCTCGCGCGGGTCGTCGCGATCGAGCGTACGGTCTATTCGCACCCGTGGACGCGGGGCAACTTCGCCGACGCGCTGCGCGCCGGCTACCACTGCCGCACGCTGCATCTGGAAGGCGAGCTCGTCGCCTACTTCGTGCTGATGGTGGCGGCCGGCGAGGCGCACCTGCTCAATCTTTCGGTCGCATCGGTGCAGCAGCGCCGCGGCCACGGCACGATGCTGCTCGGCGAGGCATTCGGCCTCGCGCGCGCGGGAGGCGCGCACAGCCTGTTCCTCGAGGTCCGCCCGAGCAATCTCGCCGCGATCGCGCTCTATCTGCGCCACGGCTTTCGGCGCATCGCGGTGCGGCGCGGCTATTATCCGGCGCACAGCGGGCGCGAGGACGCGCTGGTGTATTCGGTCGCGCTATGAGCGAGAGGCGGCTGGCGATCCTGAACGAGATGGGCCTCGCGCCCGTGTGGCGCCTGCGGCGGCGCGCCGAGGGTCCCGCGCCGGAGGAATCGGACTGGATCCGCCTGGAGCGCGAGGTTCCGGCGTGCACCGCCTGCGCGCTGCACAAGTCGCGCAGCCAGACCGTGCTCGGGGTGGGCGATCGCGACGCCGACTGGCTGCTGGTGGGCGAGGCGCCGGGCGCGGAAGAGGACCGCCTAGGCGAGCCCTTCGTCGGCCAGGCCGGCAAGCTCCTCGACAACATGCTCGCCGCGATCGGGCTCGCGCGCGGCGAGAACGTCTACATCGCCAACGTGCTGAAATGCCGGCCGCCCGGCAACCGCAACCCCGAGCCCGAGGAGGTGGCGCGCTGCACGCCGTTCCTGCTGCGCCAGATCGCGCTGATCCAGCCCGGGATCATCGTCGCGATGGGCCGCTTCGCGGCCCAGACGCTGCTCGGCAGCGACGCGACCATCGCCAGCCTGCGCGGGCGCGTGCACGCCTACGCGGGCGTGCCGCTGGTGGTGACCTACCACCCGGCTTATCTGCTGCGCAACCTGCCGGACAAGGCGAAGGCCTGGAGCGACCTGCTGTTCGCGCGCCGCACGCTTTGCGGCCGCTAGGAGATATATTTGCGCCGGCACCTTCAAGGGGAGGGTCTCAAATGAAAACGAGCGCGTCTTTGATCGCAACTTGCGGCGCCGCGTTTCTGCTCTGCGCGGCGGTCGTGCCGGCCTCCGCGCAGGCGGACACCGACGCGTGTGCATTGCTCACGCCGGCCCAGGTCCGCGCTGCGGTCGGCGTGAAGGTCGGCAAGGGAGAGCATGTCACGCCGACGTACGTGAAGACCTGCACCTGGCGCGCCTCGGGCAGCTCGAGCGTGAAGTTCGTGACGCTCTTCCTGCAAACCGCCACGGCCTACGAAGGCGGAAAGCAGATGGCGCAGCGGCTGGCGGCCTTCGGCAAGGGCGGCGGGGTCAGGTCCGCCAGCGTCGGCGACGACGGCTACTACTTCGTCGCGGGAACCCAGGTCGGGCTCCTGGTCAAGAAAGGAAGCGCGTCGTTCAAGGTCACCGTCTACGCCACGCTCCCGCCGGCGAAGAAGGAAGCGATGGAGCTCATCCTCGCGAGGAAGGTGCTGGCGAAGATCTGAGTCTCAGTGCGCGGGTGCGAGCGAGTCGAGCCGCAGCGTCTGCGCGAAATCGCCTTCACCGGCCTCGACGCGCAGCGTCACCAGGCGCGAGCCGGGCTGCTCGAACCTGAGCAGGCAGGAAAAGCGCCCCGGCCGGCGCACGCGCGCCTCGGCCAGCACGCCGCCGCGCTCGTCGCTGACGGTGCACTGCGCGTCGCCCGCGCCCTCGAGCAGCGCCTCGAGGCGGAACGGCGCACCCGCTTCGCGCCGGTAGGCCTGCGGGTCGCGATTCGCGTTGTACTGCAGGCCGTTGACCTTCACCATTCGGACCAGGGGTTTCTGCATGACCGACTCCATAAGGTGCCGCTAATATATCGCATGGACGAAGAACTGGAACGAATTGACGCGCAAATCGCAGCCTGGGAGCGCAAGCTCGCCGCGGGCGAGCCGCTCGGGCTCGAGCCGGCGCTCGAGGCGGCGAGCGGTGCCGCGCTCGCGCTGCTGCGCGCCTACATCGCGGCCGAGGGCCGCAAGCCCGTGCCGGCGGCCGATGCCGAGCTGCTCGACGCGTTCAAGGTGCTGGTGAAGGGCGATCCGACCTGGAACGCGATCCGCGACAACCTGCGCGAGCTGGTCTATTACCGCAACTGCCTCGCCATGGGGCGCAGCGACGCGCTGCCCGCGGTGCCCGAGCGGATGGCGATCCGGCTCGCGCGCCACCTCTATCTCTACGTGCGGTCGCGCTGCGTCAAAGAGGGAAGAATCGCCGCGTGACGGCGCGCTTCATTTCCTCGCCGCGCTTCGCCTCGCGCGGCTACGGGCGTCATCATCCCCTCGCCATCCCGCGCGTGTCGCTCGCGCAGCGGCTCGCCGAGGCCTGCGGCCTGATCGCCGCCGGGGAAGTCGTCGAGGCGCGTTGCGCGACCGACGCCGAGCTCGCGGCGCTGCACGATCCGGACTACGTCGCGGCGGTGCGCCGCGCGGAGGACGCCCGCGAGGTCGCGCAGGCCGACCGCGAGCGCTATGCGCTCGGCGTGCTGGAAAACCCGTGGTTCGCGGACGTGTTCACCCGCCCCGCGACCGCGACCGGCGGCAGCCTGCAGGCGGCGGACGAAGCGCTCGCGGGCCGGCGCGCGTTCAATCCGGCCGGCGGCATGCACCACGCGCGGCGCGGCCGGGCGCAGGGATTCTGCTATTTCAACGATCCCGCGCTTGCGGTGCTGCGCCTGCGCGCGGCAGGGCTGCGCGTGCTGTACGTCGACCTCGACGCGCACTATCCGGACGGCGTGGCGGAATCGCTCGCCGCCGACGCCGGGGTCCTGATGCTGTCGCTGCACATGGATACCGGCTACGCCTATCCCTTCGAGGGCGGCGCCGCCGACGACCCGCGGGCGCTCAACCTGCCGCTGCCGCGCGGCGCGAACGACGCCGAGTTCCTGCTCGCGTTCGAGGCGGCGTGGCCGCGCGCGCTCGAGCGCTTCGCGCCCGACGCCGTGGTGCTGCAGGCCGGAACCGACGTCATCGCGCCGGATCCGCTCGGCAAGCTCGCGGTCACCACGCAGGGCTTTCTCGCCGCGGTCGCGCGCGTGGTCGAGGACGCGCCGCGCCTCGCGGTGACCGGCGGCGGGGGCTATCACCCGCTGCTGGTGGCGCGCGCCTGGACCGGGGTCTGGGCGCTGCTCGCCGGGCGGGCGCTGCCCGCCGCGATGCCCCCGGCCGGCGCGGCGCTGCTGCGCGAGGTGCGCTGGGAGCATGACGAGGACTGGGTCGGGCCGTGGATGTTCGAGTCTTTCGCCGATCCGGAGGGTCCGACCGGCGTGCGGCCCGAGGTCGAGGCGACGGCGCGCGCGGCGGCGCGCCATCCGCGGCTGGCATGATCGCGGGACACGCCACCCGCAGCGGCACCGAGGCTTACGCCGCGTCGTTCGGCGCCGCGTGCGCGCCGGGCCACTACAGCGACTTCCTCAACCAGCATCTGAAGCTGTCGTCGCTCGGAGTGGGAAGCTTTCCCGGCGCCGCGGACGACGCCACCGACGCGGCGGTCGCCGCCATCGTCGAGCGCGCGCTGTGCTCGGGCCTCAACGTGCTCGATACCGCGGTTCACTATCGTTACGGCCGGGCGCTGGTCGCGCTGCGCGCCGGCCTCGAGCGCGCCTTCGCCGCCGGCGTCACCCGCGAGCAGGTGTTCGTCGTCGCCAAAGGCGGCTTCCTGCTTTTCCCGCAAGGCACGCCGCCCGACCTCGAGCGCTGGTTCGACGCCAACATCGCCGCGCGCGGGCTCGGGTCGCGCGGCGATCTCGCCGGCGCGCATCTGCTGGCCGCGCCCTACCTCGCCTGGCAGCTGGAGTTCGCTCGCGCGGCGCTCGGGCTCGAGACGCTCGACGGCTTTCTGGTCGATCAGCCGGAAATCCACGTCCGCGCGATCGGCAAGGAACGCGCCCACCGCAAGCTCGGGCGCGCCTTCGCGGTGCTCGAGCAGGCGGTGAAGGAGGGCAAGCTGCGCCAGTACGGGGTGTCGAGCTTCGACTCGATGAGGGTCGAGACCGACGACCCGCTGTTCCAGTCGATCACCTCGCTGCAGGGGCTCGCCGAGGGCGCGGCGCGGACCGTGCAGAAGGATTCCGCCGCGCGGCATCACCTGCGCCTGCTGCAGCTGCCGTTCAACCCGGCGATGACCGAGGGCTTCACCCGCTTCTCGCAGGCGACCGGGCAGGGCAACGTCGCCTCCAGCCTGCAGGCGGCGCACCAATTGAGGGTCTACGTCATGACCAGCCATACCCTGGGCAAGGGTCGTTTCGCGCTCGAGGATCCGCTCGCCGCGGGCGTGGCGGGGCTCGCCAACCCGGCGCAGCGCGCGCTGCAGTTCGCCCGCTCGACGCCCGGCGTCGGCACCGCGCTCGCGGGCCTTTCCACGCCGGCGCACCTCGACGACGTGCTCGCGGTGGCGCGCGCCGCGCCGATGACGAAGAACGACTACGCGCGGCTGTTCCGCCGGGCGGAGTGACGCTCCCCGCGGCGCCCCTAGTGCTCCGCGCGGAAGCGGTGATGGTGGTGGTAATCCTCCGAGCGCGCGAACGACAGCAGGCGGTCGATCTTCTGGCGGTACAGCCGGCGGTTGTGCAGGAACCACAGCAGCACCAGCGCCATGGTCGCCGAGACCAGCAGGCCGAACAGCACGATCACCCAGTAGATGGACAGGCCCGCGCCGAGCAGGAGCGAATAGATCGCGATGAGCGCCAGGATGGACAGGTTCTCGTTGAAGTTCTGCACCGCGATCGAGCGCCCCGCGCCCATCAGGTTGTGGCCGCGGTGCTGCAGCAGCGCGTTCATCGGCACCACGAAATAGCCCGCCAGCGCCCCGATCAGCACCAGCAGCGGGACCGCGACCCAGACGCTGTGCGCCAGCGCCATCGCCATCACGGCCACGCCCATCGCAATCCCGAGCGGGATGACCCGGATCGAGTGGTGCAGGGGGACACGAACCGACGCCGTGACCGCCCCCAAGGCGATGCCGAGCGCCACCACGCCCTGGAGGATGGAGGCCTTCGAGAGGTCGAAGCCGAGCGCCGAGTGCGACCACTCGATCACGATGAACTGCAGGGCCGAGCCGACGCCCCAGAACAGCGTCGTCACCGCGAGCGCGATCTGGCCCAGCTTGTCGCGCCATAGTCTCAGGTTGCAGCGGTAGAAGTCGCGCAGGGTCGCGAGCGGGCTGCCGTGCAGGTGCTTGATCGGCGCGCCGGTGCGCGGCACGTACAGATTGATGACCGCCGCCACTGCGTAGACGACCGAGATCACGCAGAGCGCCGCCTCGGCCGGCGTGTCGACGCCGGTATCGATGAAGGGCATGTCGAAGCCGAGCAGCCGGCTCGCCACCGCGCGGTTGATCAGCACGCCGCCGAGCACGGTGCCGAGAATGATCGACGCCACGGTCAGGCCTTCGATCCATCCGTTCGCGAGCACGAGCTTGGTCGGCGGGAGGTACTCGGTGAGGATGCCGTACTTGGCGGGGGAATAGGCCGCCGCGCCGAGGCCGACCAGCGCGTAGGCGGCAAGCGGATTCACGCCGAACAGCATGACGAGGCAGCCGGCGAGCTTGATCGTGTTGGACAGCAGCATCACCTGGCCCTTGGGCAGCCGGTCGGCGAACGCGCCCACGTAAGGCGCGAGGATCACGTACGACAGGACAAAGAAGGACTTCAGGTACGGCGTCAGCCACGACGGCTCGTGGGACTGCATCAGCATGGCGATCGCGGCGATCAGGAGCGCGTTGTCGGCCAGCGACGAGAAAAACTGCGCCGCCATGATGATGTAGAAGCCGAGGTTCATTGGATCTTTCGCGTGCCGGTTTATAGCACGCCGCGCCACCTATTCCCCGCGACGCAGGTAGACCTGCATGCGAATGGCCTTGTTCAGGCGCGTGAGCCGCGCATCCATCCGGGCGAGGTCGACCAGCGCGACGGCGACGACCAGGAGGGCGGCCGCCGCGGCGGCGCGCCAGTCGACCAGCAGCAGCCCGAGCGCCGCGGCGCTGCCCAGGCGGAAGCCCCAGGCCCCGGCGCGGTCGTGCAGATAGGCGCGGTGCGCCCCGAGCGGAAAGGCGAGCCACAGCAGATAGGCGGTGCGCGGGCGGCGCAGGGACGCGGCGAGGCGCAGGTTGGCCTCCTGCAGCCCTCCCCCGGCGAGGTCCAAGCGTTTCCAGGCGTCGCTCACGCACAATCATAAGCTATGAATCGGGCCGGGATTATGCTTGAATAAGCACGCTCTCACTACGCATTCATCGGATTGATCGCACATGGCCGATCGGCGCCTCCAGGTATTCCATGCCGTTGCCAAGCATCTGTCGTTCACCAAGGCGGCGGAGGCCTTGTTCATGACGCAGCCCGCGGTGACTTTCCAGATCAAGCAGCTCGAAGAGCATTTCAACACGCGCCTGTTCGAGCGCGGCCACGGCCGCATCGCGCTGACGCCCGCGGGCGACATCGTGCTCGATTACGCCGAGCGGATTCTCGGCCTGTCCGCCGAGCTCGACACGCGGCTGAAGGAAATGACGGGCCAGGTCGCCGGGCTGCTGCTGGTGGGCGCGAGCACGACGATCGCCGAGTTCCTGCTGCCGCAGGTGCTGGGCGACTTCAAGTCGGGCCACCCGAACGTGGTGCCGCGCCTGTTCGTCGCCAACTCCGGCGCGGTGGAGAACCGGGTCGCGGAGCACACCCTGGACATCGGCTTCATCGAAGCGCCCTCGCACCTGCCGACGGTGGCGACCGACGTCTGCTGCGAGGACGAGCTGGTGGTGGTGTGCGGCCCGTCGCACCCGCTGGCACGGCAGGACTCGATCACGCCCAAGCAGCTGGTCGAGTATCCCTACATCAGCCGCGAGTCCGGATCGGGGACGCGCGAGGTCACCGACGCGTATTTTCAGAAGGCGGGCGTGCGGCCCGAGTCCCTCAACGTGGTGATGGAGCTCGGCAGCCCGGAGGCGCTCAAGGGGCTGGTGGCGACGGGCGTCGGCTTCACCATCATGTCGCGCGCCACGGTCAACAAGGAGATCCGCCTCGGCGTCCTGGTCGCGCGCCCGCTCACGCCGCGCCTGATCCGCAATCTCTCGGTCGTGTATCCGAAGGAGAAATTCCGCTCCCGGCTGGTGAACACCTTCGTGGAGTTCGCCAAGGAAAGGCTGGCGTCCAAGGTCCCCGCCTGAGTCGCCGGCACGTGAAGCGCTTCCTGGCCGTTCAGCACAGCTTCGCGGAGTTCTTCGGCGCACTCGAGGCGCAATGGGAGGCGCGCGGGATCGGCTTCAAGTACGTGCGCCCGGTCACCGGCGAGGACGTCGCGGGCACGCCCTCCCAGTTCGATGCGCTGTGGCTGCTCGGCGCGGCCTACGCCGCCGCCGACCGCGAGCACTGTCCATGGATCGAGGATGAAGTGCGGCTGGTGCGGGCCTTCGCCAAGTCCAGGCGCCCGATCGTGGGCCTCGGCTTCGGCGCGCACGTGCTGGCCGCCGCCTACGGCGCGGCGCTCTCGGCCGAGCCCGCGCACGACGCGCGCTTCGCGACTGCGCGCGCGCTGGTGCCGGACGATCCGGTGGCGCGCGCGATCGACGGCCGCCGCGTGCTGGTGATGGCCAACGGGCGCGCCGAGCTCGGTCCGGGCCTCGAGCCGGTCGTCGCGGACGAGGCGGGGCGCTGGCTCGCGTTCCGCACCGGCGAGCTCGGCTACGGCCTGTTGTTCCGTCCCGAGCTCAAGCCCGGCATGCTCGAGGACATGGTGATGGAAGACGAGCGGCCGCTGCCCGAGCATATCGGCACGCTGATCGAGCAGGCGCGCGAGGAGTGGCCGTCGATGCAGGACACCGCCGGCCGGGTCGCGGCGGCGCTGGTTGCCGCGCTCGGCCTGATGGACGAGCGCACCAAGCCGCCGGTATTCCGCATCGTGGAGCAGCGCTAGACCGGGCATGCCGCGGCCGATTCGAGCTTCCATCGCGCTCGGCGCGATGTCCCACAATCTCGAGGTCGCGCGCAGGCACGCGGGGCGCGCCAGGGTATGGGCGGTCATCAAGGCCAACGCCTACGGGCACGGCCTTCAGCGCGCGGCCGCGGCCATGGCCGCGGCCGACGGCTACGCGATGCTCGACTTCGAGGAGGCGATCCGGCTGCGACTGGCCGGCATCGACAAGCCGATCCTGCTGCTGGAGGGATTCTTCAGCCCCCAGGACCTGGCGCTGGTGTGCGAATACCGCCTCACGCCGGTGGTGCACTGCGCGGCGCAGCTCGAGATGCTCGGGAAGACGGCGCTCGCGGCGCCGATCGACGCCTATCTCAAGGTCAACAGCGGCATGAACCGGCTCGGCTTCGCGCTCGACGGCGTGCGCCCGGCGTGGAACGCGCTCGAGGCGCATCCGCAGGTGCGCGGGGTGACGCTGATGACCCACTTCGCGGACGCCGACGGTCCGGGCGGGGTCGCGGACCAGCTCGCCTGGTTCGAGGAGATGGTCGCGCCGTTCAGGGACGTGCCGCGCTCGCTCGCCAACTCGGCGGCGCTGCTGCGCTTTCCCGAGACGCATGCCGACTGGGTCCGGCCCGGGATCATGCTCTACGGCTGCTCGCCGTTCGCCGATCGCAGCGCGCTCGAGCTCGAGCTCGAGCCGGTGATGACGCTGCGAACCGAGATCATCGACGTGCAGCGGCTGCAGCCCGGCGAGCGGGTCGGCTACGGCTTTTCCTATACCGCGACGAGCGAGATGACGCTGGGCGTGGCGGCCTGCGGCTACGCCGACGGCTATCCGCGCCACGCCCCCTCGGGCACGCCGGTGCTGGTGGGCGGCGTGCGCACTGGCATCGTCGGGCGCGTCTCGATGGACATGATCTGCGTCGACCTGAGCGGCATCGCGGGCGCGGGCATCGGGTCGCCGGTGACGCTCTGGGGCGAAGGCCTGTCGGCCGACGAGGTCGCGGCTTCGGCGGGCACCTTGAGCTACGAGCTGCTCTGCGCGCTGGCGCCCCGCGTCCCCGTGCTCGAGGTGAAGTGATGGCGCGCGCGAAAACCGCCTACGTCTGCTCCGAGTGCGGCGCGAGCGCGCTGCAATGGTTCGGCGCCTGCCCCTCCTGCGGCGCCGCCGGCAGCTTGAGCGAGACGGTCGCCGAGCGTGCCTCGGCGCACCGCTACGCGGCGCCCGCGCCGGCGGCGGCCCCGGTTTCGCTGGCGGAAGTCGAGACGCGCGAGCTGGCGCGCATGCCGAGCGGCATCGACGAGCTCGACCGGGTGCTGGGCGGCGGGCTGGTCGAAGGCCAGGTCGCGCTGCTCGCGGGCGATCCCGGAATCGGCAAGTCGACGCTGCTGCTGCAATGCGCCTCCGCGCTGAAGTCGAGCACGCTCTACGTCTCGGGAGAGGAGTCGGCGGAGCAGATCGCGCTGCGCGCGCGGCGCCTCGCGCTGCCCGCCGGCGGCGTGCGGCTGCTGGCCGAGATCCAGCTCGAGCGCATCATCGCCGCGCTCGAGGCCGAGCGGCCGCAGGTCGCGGTGATCGATTCCATCCAGACGCTGTATTCGGAGCAGATGCAATCGGCGCCCGGCTCGGTGGCGCAGGTGCGCGAATGCGCGGCGCAGCTCACGCGCCAGGCCAAGCGCAGCGGCACCGCGATCCTGCTGATCGGTCACGTCACCAAGGAAGGCGCGATCGCGGGCCCGCGCGTGCTCGAGCACATCGTCGATACCGTGCTGCACTTCGAGGGCGACCCGCACTCCGCGTTTCGCCTGGTTCGCGCGATCAAGAACCGCTTCGGCGCGGTGAACGAGCTGGGGGTGTTCGGCATGACCGAGAAGGGCCTGCGGGCGGTGAGCAACCCTTCGGCGCTGTTTCTCGCGCAGCACGATCGCGAGGTCGCGGGCGCCTGCGTGCTCGCCACGCTGGAGGGCACGCGGCCGCTGCTGGTCGAGATCCAGGCGCTGGTCGACGCCGCGCAGTCGCCGACCCCGCGCCGGCTGTCGGTCGGACTGGAGCCGAACCGGCTCGCGATGCTGCTCGCGGTGCTGCACCGGCACGCGGGCATCGCCACGGTGGACCAGGACGTGTTCATCAACGCGGTCGGCGGCGTGCGCATCGCCGAGCCGGCGGCCGACCTCGCGGTCTCGCTCGCGGTGGTGTCCTCGCTCACCGACCGGCCGATCCCGCGCGGCGTGGCGGTGTTCGGCGAGGTCGGGCTCGCCGGCGAAGTGCGTCCCGCGCCGCGCGGCCAGGATCGGCTCAAGGAGGCGGCCAAGCTCGGCTTCACGCGCGCGATCGTGCCCAGGGCGAACCGCGCCAGGCCGCCCGCCGGGCTCGAGCTGATCACCGTCGAGCGCATCGACCAGGCGGTCCAGGCGCTGCGCAGCCTCTAGGGCTTGTGCGCGAGGATGAACAGGCGGCGGAACGGGAACAGCGTGCTGCCGTCGGCCTCGGGCGGGTAGGCGGCGAGCACGCGCGCGCGGTAATCGGCCTCGAACGCGCCGCGCTCGGGCTCCTCCAGCCGGTCGAGAAAGGGCTTGAGCCAGCTTCCCTTGGTGAATTCCGCGACCGGGTTCCCGCCGCGCAGCACCTGCAGGTACTCGATCTCCCAGATCGCGAGCGACGCGGTCCGCTCGTGCAGCAGCCGCCAGTAGAACTCCGGCTCGGCCACCGGGTTCGCGCGCAGCTGCGGCGCGAGCCGCGCGCGCCAGGGCCCGCTCTCGATCGTATCGCGCACCGCGCGATGCGAGGGGGCGCCGAAGTTGCGCGGCATCTGCACCGCGAGCCAGCCTTGCGGCGCGACCCTGTCTAGCAGGGCCGGAAACAGGGATTCATGGCGGTCGAGCCAGTGCAGCGTCGCATTGCTGAAAAGCACGTCGACCGGCCGCTGCGGGCGCCAGGCGCCGACGTCGGCCTCGACGAACTCGACGCCGGGATGATCGGTGCGCGCCCGCGCGAGCATCTGCGGCGAGCCGTCGACGCCGCTCAGGCGGGCCTGCGGCCAGCGCTCGCGCAGCACCGGCATCAGGTTGCCCGCGCCGCAGCCGAGGTCGACCACGCTGCCCGGCGCCGCGGCGGGCACGCGCGAGAGCAGATCGAGCGCGGGCCGCAGCCGCTCGCCGGCGAACTTGAGGTATTGCGAGGGATCCCAGCTCATTGAAGCCGAGCATAGCAAAGCCGCGCGGCGCGCACGCCGCTGCGCGCGGCCGCTTCCAGCGTGGGCGGGTACTCTGGATCGACGTAGTCGCCGGCGAGCAGCACGTCGGGCCACGGCGTTTCCGGGCCGATGCGCGCGCGCCCGGGCGCGCACTCGACGGTGGCGCGCTTCTCGGCGATGACGCGCGACCAGCGGGGCGCGGGCAGGGCGGGCAGCGCCTGCGCGAGCTCGCGCGCGCAGGCCGCCGCGAGCGCGGCGTGGCTCATCCGCTGGTGCTCGCCCTCGGCGCTGATCACGCACGCGAGCCGCCCGCGCTCGCCGAGCAGCGCGCCGCGGTCGAACACCCACTGCACCAGGCCCGCGTCGAGGCCCAGCATCGGCAGCGGCAGCTGCACGCGCTCCGGGTACTGCAGATAGCAGGTGAAGATCGGCTGGTAGGCGTAGCGCGGCGCGAGCCCGGGTGCGATCGCCTCGAGCTGGTGCGGGCCGACCGCGACGATCACCGCGGCGTGCTCGCGCCGGAGCGTCTCGATGTCGCGCACGCGTTCGTTCAGGCGCAGCTCGCCGCCGCGCGCCGCGAGCCAGGCGGCCGCCGGCTCGGGAAACAGCCGGCTCAGGTCGACCCGCGGCAGCAGCAGGTCGGCCGCGCCCGCCGCGCCGGCGAGCGTGTCGCGCAGCACGGCGAGGAAGGCCGCGGCCGAAGCGCGCGCGGGCGGCGTGTTGAGGGCCGACAGGCAGAGCGGTCGCCAGACGAAATGAGCGATGCGGCCGTCCTGCCGGTGCGCGCGCAGCAGCTGCTCGACCGTGAGCGCCGCGCCGGCCCGGAATCGCGCGCGGCGCAGCGCGAGCATGAAGCGCACCGCGCCGACGCGTTCGCCGAGCGGCAGCCCGCGGGCGGCGAGCAGCGCGCCGAGCAGGCCGAGCGGCGGCGGCAGCCGCGCCGCGCGCAGCGCGAAGCCGCCCGCGTAGCGCAGCTCGAGCGGCAGCCGCAGGACTGCGCCGCCCGGCACGCCGACGCGCCGCATGAGGCCCAGCAGCTCGGCGTAGGCGCCGACCAGGATGTGCTGGCCGTTGTCGAGCACTTCGCCCTGCGCCAGGATGCGCCGCGCCCGCCCGCCGGGCACGGCGCCCGACTCGTAGAGGGTGACCGGCACGCCGCGCTCCGCGAGCGTCACCGCGCTCGCGAGGCCCGCATAGCCCGCGCCGACGATCGCTACGCGCCGACCCACGTCTTCCAGGCGAGCCAGAGCTTGCGCAGCGGCGTGAGCGAGGTGCGCCGGTCGAGGACCAGGAAGCCGTCGCGCTCGATCTCGTCGAGCAGCGCGCGGTAGATCGCGGCCATGATCAGCCCGGGACGCTGCGCGCGCCGGTCGGCCTGCGGCAGCGCGGCGAGCGCACGTTCGTAGTAGGACTGCGCGCGCGCCGCCTGGAAGCGCATCAGCGCGGCGAAGCCATCGCTGTAGCGCGCGTTCAGGATGTCGGCCGCGCTGACCCCGTGCGCCTTGAGATCTTCCATCGGCAGGTAGATGCGGTTCTTGCGCGCGTCCTCGCCCACGTCGCGGATGATGTTGGTGAGCTGGAACGCGGTGCCGAGCTGGGTCGCGTATTCCAGCGTGCGCGGGTCCGAGTAGCCGAAGATTCCCGCAGAGAGGATCCCGACCACCCCCGCGACGTGATAGCAGTAGCGCTCGAGCCCCTTGAAGTCGAGGTAGCGCGACTGGTCCAGGTCCATTTGCATGCCGTCGACGATCTCGTTCAGGCGCCCGGCGCTGACGCCGAAGTCCGCCGCCGCCGGCGCCAGCGCCCGCATCACCGGATGCTGCGGCGAGCCGGCGCTGAGACGAGAGATCTCCGCCCGCCACCAGTCGAGCTTGGCGCGGGCGAGCTGCGGATCGGAGGCGCCGTCGACCGCGTCGTCCACCTCGCGGCAGAACGCATACAGCGCGGTGATCGCGCGCCGCCTCAGCGGCGGCAGGAACAGGAACGCGTAATAGAAGCTCGAGCCGCTCGCGGCCGCCTTCTGCCGGCAGTACTCGTCGGGGGTCACAGCGCGCGGCAAAGAAGCACGGGCCAGTCGTACCACTGCAGCACCGGGCGGCGGCGGAACACGTCGCCGTCGGCTGCGGCGATCTTCTCGAGCACGCGCAGCCCGCCCTGCACGGTGGCGCGGATCTCGAGCCCGATGCGCCCGGGCAGGCGGCGGCCGAGGGACGCACCGGAGAGGAACATCGCGCGCGTGCGCTCGAGCTGGAACCCGATCAGCGCGCGCCAGGCGCCGTCGCAGCGGCGCTCGGCGATCTGCTGCTCGCTCACGCCGTAGCGCGCCATCTCGTCCTGCGGCAGATAGATGCGCCCCTTGGCGAAGTCGATCGCCACATCCTGCCAGAAATTCGCCAGTTGCAGCGCGGTGCACACCGCGTCCGACCGGGCGAGGTTGTCGGGCGTGGCGGCGCCGAACAGATGCAGCAGCAGGCGGCCGACCGGGTTCGCCGAGCGCCGACAGTACTCGAGCAGCTCGCCGTAATCCGCGTAACGCTGCTTGAGCACGTCCTGCGAGAAGGCGTCGAGCAGGTCGTGCAGCGGCCCGAGCGGAAGGCCGCGCTTGCGCACCAGGCGCGCCAGGTCGGCGAACAGCGGCTCGCGCGGGGCCTCGCCGCGCGCGATGCCGCGCAGTGCCGCGCGGTAGGCGTCCAGGCGAGCCAGGCGCTCCGCCGGCGCCAGTTCGCCCTCGTCGGCGAAGTCGTCGGCGCTGCGCGCGAAGCGGTAGATGACGCCGACCGGGGCGCGCTGGGCCGCCGGCAGCAGCAGCGACGCGACCGGGAAGTTCTCGTAATGGTTGACGGACACCGTACCATTCTAAATGGCGCGGGATGCCGCGGCGGGGGGCGCGGGCGGCTAGAAGCTGAGGTCGAGCCCGATACTCAGGTTGTGCCGCACGACGTTTGCCTCGACAGACTGCACGCCGATGAACCACGCCTTGCGCCAGCCGCCGGCCAGCGAGTTGCCGATGACATAGTTGAGCGCCAGCGCCGCGGCGAAGTAGACGTTCACGCGGCCCATGCTCGGATGTGCCCCGAGGACCGGGTTGGTCTCGCGGAACAGGTCCGCGTTGCGCGAGATCTGCCGGGTCTGCGCCCAGTCGGCTACCAGCAGCACCGAGGACACGGCGAATGTCGTGCGCTCCTCCATGGTCCAGTCATCGGCCGCCTGCACCGTCGCGAATGGCGCCAGCAGCGCGATCGCGGCGGCAGCGCGGCACAGCCACGCGGTGAATGCCTTGCGCTCCAGCCTCACATGTGCCCCCTCCCTCAGTCGGCGATATTAGCCGATCGAGCGCGATCGTCGAGGAACTACCTGTCGAAAAAGCAGCCGATTGGACATCGGTTGATTCTTAAGGGGAAACCGTGCCGCACGCGCGGCGAGTATGTCGTTTTCCACAGTATAATGGAGCGCACTTGCAGCACCCGCGTCGGGCGAAGGTGGCGGAATTGGTAGACGCACTGGATTTAGGTTCCAGCGCGGAAACGCTTGTGGGTTCGAGTCCCACCCTTCGCACCATTGGCAGCCCCGGCAGCGGGCGGGAGACAACGAGGAATCGATACGCATGGCAGCAAACGTGGAAAATCTGGGCACTCTGGAGCGGCGCCTTTCGATGTCGGTGCCGGTCGAGGAGATCGAGCGGCAGGTGGACGAGCGGCTGAAGAAGCTCGCGCGCAACGTGAAGATGCCGGGCTTCCGGCCCGGCAAGGTGCCGCTGAAGCTGGTGGCCCAGCAATACGGACCCCAGGTGCGCAGCGAGGTGCTGGGCGACGCGGTGCAGAAGGCATTCAGCGACGCGGTCAAGGAGCAGAATCTGCGCGTGGCCGGCTATCCCCAGATCGAGAAGCGCGACGGCGACGACGCCAGGGCTCTCGAGTTCAGCGCCACCTTCGAGATCTACCCGGAATTCAAGCCCGGCGACGTCGGCGGCGCGACCGTCGAGCGGCCGCAGGTGAGCGTCGACGACGCGGCGATCGACCGCACGCTCGAGATCCTGCGCAAGCAGCGCACCCGCTTCGAGCCCGTGGAGCGCGAGGCGCGGGACGGCGACCGCGTCACGGTGGACTTCGAGGGCACGATCGGCGGCCAGCCGTTCGAGGGCGGCAAGGCTGCCGGCTTCGCCTTCCTGCTCGGCGAGGGCCGCATGCTGCCCGGGTTCGAGGAGGGCGCGCGCGGCCTCGCGGCCGGCGGGCGCAAGTCCTTCGAGGTGAGGTTCCCGGACGACTACCACGGCAAGGAAGTCGCGGGCAAGACGGCGTCCTTCGTGCTGGAAATGCAGAAGGTCGAAGAACCGCGGCTGCCCGAGCTCGATGCCGAGTTCGCCAAGTCGCTCGGCGTGGCCGACGGCGATCTGGCCAAGATGCGCGCCGACATCAAGTCAAACGTCGAGCGCGAGGTGCAAAAGCGCGTCGAAGCGCGGCTCAAGGCGCAGGCGCTCCAGGTCCTGCTGGACGCGACCAAGATCGAGCTGCCGAAATCACTGGTGCAGATGGAAGCGCAGCAGCTGCTCGAGCGCGCGGCGGCCGACCTGCAGGCACGCGGAGTCAAGATGGAGCAGGTGCCGCTCGAGCCGAACGCTTTCGAGGACACGGCCAGGCGCCGCGTCGCGCTCGGCCTGATCATCGGCGAGCTGGCGCGCGCCGAGGGGCTGCAGCCCAAGCCGGCCGAGGTGCGCGCGCTGATCGAGCAGGAAGCGCAGGGCTACGAGAGCCCGGCCGAGGTAGTAAAATGGTTTTATATGCAGCCGCAGCGTTTGTCCGAGATGGAGGGCCTCGCGCTCGAGGGCAACGTCGTCAAGTGGGTGCTCGACAAGGCCAAGGTGGAAGACAAGACGATGTCCTTCGATGAACTGATGGGGAGCGGCGCATGATCTGGCAGAAATCGATGCCCGAGACGCAGGGTCTCGGCCTGATCCCGATGGTGATCGAGCAGTCGGGGCGCGGCGAGCGCGCCTACGACATCTATTCCCGCCTGCTGAAGGAGCGGGTTGTGTTCCTGGTGGGGCCGGTGACGGAGACCACCGCGAACCTGATCGTGGCGCAGATGCTGTTCCTCGAGTCCGAGAACCCCGACAAGGACATCTTCTTCTACATCAATTCCCCGGGCGGCGCGGTGTCGGCGGGTCTCGCGGTGTACGACACCATGCAGTTCATCAAGCCGCACGTCAGCACGCTGTGCATAGGCCAGGCCGCCAGCATGGGCGCGCTGCTGCTGGGCGCGGGCGAAAAGGGCAAGCGCTTCTGCCTGCCGAACTCGCGGGTGATGATCCATCAGCCCCTGGGAGGTTTTCAGGGGCAGGCCTCGGACGTCGAGATCCACGCACGCGAGATCCTGTACATCAAGAACAGGCTCAACGAGATCCTCGCCAAGCATACCGGCCAACCCATTGATAGGATCGCAAAGGACACCGACCGGGATAATTTCCTGTCCGGCGAGGACGCGGTACAGTACGGTCTGGTGGACAAAGTACTCGTGTCGAGGGAAACCCCCTAGGAGCGCCCATGTCGGACAAGACCTCCTCGAGCGAAAAGCTGCTGTACTGCTCGTTTTGCGGCAAGAGCCAGCACGAAGTGCGCAAGCTCATCGCCGGCCCGTCGGTATTCATCTGCGACGAGTGCATCGAGCTGTGCAACGACATCATCCGCGAGGAGACCGCCACCGACCGCAACGGCAAGGGGGCCAAGTCAGACCTGCCGACGCCGCGCGAGATCAGGCAGATCCTTGACCAGTACGTGATCGGGCAGGACCCGGCCAAGCGCATCCTTTCGGTCGCGGTCTACAACCACTACAAGCGGCTCAAGCACCTGTCGAAGAACGACGAGGTCGAGCTCGCGAAGTCGAACATCCTGCTCATCGGTCCGACCGGTTCCGGCAAGACCCTGCTGGCCCAGACCCTGGCAAGATTGCTGAACGTTCCATTCGTCATTGCCGACGCGACCACGCTGACCGAGGCGGGCTACGTCGGGGAGGACGTCGAGAACATCATCCAGAAGCTGCTGCAGAACTGCGACTACGACGTCGACAAGGCCAAGCGCGGCATCGTGTACATCGACGAGATCGACAAGATCTCGCGCAAGTCGGACAACCCTTCGATCACGCGCGACGTCTCGGGCGAGGGCGTGCAGCAGGCGCTGCTCAAGCTGATCGAGGGCACCGTCGCGTCGGTGCCGCCGCAGGGCGGGCGCAAGCATCCCAACCAGGACTTCGTTCAGGTCGACACGACCAACATCCTGTTCATCTGCGGCGGCGCCTTCGACGGCCTGGAGCGGATCGTGCGCAATCGCACCGAGAAGACCGGGATCGGCTTCGGAGCCGAGGTGCGCAGCCCGAAGAACGCGAAAGCGACCTTCGACATCCTCAAGGGCGTGGAGCCGGAGGACCTGATCAAATACGGCCTCATTCCCGAGTTCGTCGGGCGTCTGCCGGTCGTGGCGACGCTCGAGGAGCTGGACGAGAACGCGCTGATCCAGATCCTGACCGAGCCGAAGAACGCGCTGATCAAGCAGTACCAGCGCCTGTTCATGATGGAGAGCGTCGAGCTCGAAGTGCGTCCGGCCGCTCTCGCCGCGGTGGCAAGGCGGGCGCTCGCGCGCAAGACCGGCGCGCGCGGCCTGCGCTCGATTCTCGAGATGGTGCTGCTCGATACGATGTACGAGCTGCCGACGCTGGAGAACGTCAGCAAGGTGGTGGTCGACGAGTCGATGATCACGGCCGACGGCAAGCCGCTGATGATCTATTCCGACCAGCACAAAGTCGCCGGAAGCTCGGCCTGAGCGCGGACCTCAGTCGGCCGCGGGCGCTGCCCGCGGAATTTCCCTGTCAGAGTGTGCAATTCCCGCTTTCGCGGCACGCCGCGCGTTGCGGCGGCCCGGGCTTGCGTGTAGGCTTGAACGAACCGCGAATACGAGGTTTTTTGACGAAATCCGGGGAAATTAATAGTGTTTTTGTACGTCCGCTCTTGATTTTGGCGCGGAAAAGCCCAAGCTCAATACAACTTTCCACGCCGCAACCGAGGCCGTAAATGTCCGACGCTCCCGAAGATCCCTCCGCCAGCCCGCAGTACCCGTTGCTGCCCCTGCGCGACGTGGTGGTGTTCCCGCACATGGTGATTCCCCTCTTCGTCGGACGCCCGAAGTCGATCAAGGCGATGGAAACGGCGATGGAGTCGGGCAAGTCGATCCTGCTGGTGGCGCAGAAATCGGCGGCCAAGGACGATCCCGGTCCGCAGGACATCTACGACATCGGCTGCGTATCGAGCATCCTGCAGATGCTCAAGCTGCCCGACGGCACCGTAAAGGTGCTGGTCGAGGGCGGCAGTCGCGCCAAGATCCGGGAGATCGTCGATCTCAAGACCCACTGGATCGCCGGTGCGGCGCCGATCGTGCTCGACGAGGCGCCGGCGCCGGAGGTCGAGGCGATGCGGCGCGCGCTTCTTTCCGCGTTCGACCAGTACGTCAAGCTGAACAAGAAGATCCCCCCCGAGATTCTGACTTCGCTGCAGGGCATCGACGAGCCCGGGCGACTCGCCGACACTGTCGCCGCGCACCTGCCGCTCAAGCTGGAGCAGAAGCAGCAGGTGCTGGAAATGTTCGACGTCAAACAGCGGCTCGAGCATCTGCTGTCGCAGCTCGAGACCGAAATCGACATCCTTCAGGTCGAGAAGCGCATCCGCGGCCGCGTCAAGCGGCAAATGGAGAAGAGCCAGCGCGAGTACTACCTGAACGAGCAGGTCAAGGCGATCCAGAAGGAGCTCGGCGAAGGCGAGGAGGGCGCGGACCTCGAGGAGATGGAGCGGCGCATCGTCAAGGCGCACATGCCGAAGGAGGCGCGCAAGAAGGTCGAGGCCGAGCTGAAGAAGCTCAAGCTGATGTCGCCGATGTCGGCCGAGGCGACCGTGGTGCGCAACTACGTCGAGACGCTGGTCAACCTGCCCTGGCGCAAGAAATCGAAGATCTCGAAGGACATCCGGGCCGCGCAGGAAATCCTCGACCGCGACCACTACGGGCTGGAGAAGGTCAAGGAGCGGATCGTCGAGTACCTCGCGGTGCAGAGCCGGGTCGACAAGATGAAGGCGCCGATCCTTTGCCTGGTCGGCCCTCCGGGCGTGGGCAAGACCTCGCTCGGACAGTCGATCGCCAGGGCGACCAACCGCAAGTTCGTGCGCATGTCGCTGGGCGGCGTGCGCGACGAGGCGGAGATCCGCGGCCATCGCCGCACCTACATCGGGTCGATGCCCGGCAAGATCCTGCAGAACATGACCAAGGCGGGCGTGCGCAATCCGCTGTTCCTGCTCGACGAGGTGGACAAGATGGGCATGGACTGGCGCGGGGATCCGTCCTCGGCCCTGCTCGAGGTCCTGGATCCGGAGCAGAACCACACCTTCGTCGATCACTACGTCGAGGTCGAGTACGACCTGTCGGAAATCATGTTCGTCGCGACGGCGAACACGCTCAACATTCCGCCGGCGCTGGCCGACAGGATGGAAGTGATCCGCCTGTCCGGCTACACCGAGGACGAGAAGCTCAATATCGCGATCAAGTACCTGCTGCCCAAGCAGATGAAGGCGAACGGCCTCAAGGAGGGCGAGCTGCTGGTGAGCGAGCCGGCGATCCGCGATGCGATCCGCTACTACACCCGCGAGGCCGGCGTGCGCGGCCTCGAGCGCGACATCTCCCAGATCTGCCGCAAGGCGGTCAAGGAGCTGATGACCGAGAAGAAGGACCGGCGCATCACGGTCACGCCGAAGAACCTCAACAAGTTCCTCGGCGTGCGCAAGTACAGCTTCGGCATGGCCGAGAAGGAGAACCAGGTCGGCCAGGTGACGGGACTCGCGTGGACCGAGGTCGGCGGGGAGCTGCTGACGATCGAGACGGTGGTCCTGCCGGGCAAGGGCAAGACCATCACGACCGGCAAGCTCGGCGACGTGATGCAGGAGTCGATCCAGGCGGCGCTGTCGGTGGTGCGCAATCGCTCGCGCAGGCTGGGCGTGCCGGAGGACTTCTACCAGAAGAACGATATCCACATCCACCTTCCCGAGGGCGCGACGCCCAAGGACGGCCCGAGCGCCGGTATCGGGATCGTCACCGCCATGGTCTCGGTGCTGACCGGCATCCCGGTGCGGGCCGATGTCGCGATGACCGGCGAGATCACGCTGCGGGGAGAGGTGCTGCAGATCGGCGGCCTGAAGGAGAAGCTGCTGGCGGCGCACCGCGGCGGGATCAAGAAGGTCCTGATTCCGGAGGAAAACGTGAAGGATCTGGCCGACATCCCCGAGAACATCAAGGGGCGGCTGGAAATCGTCCCGGTGCGATGGATCGACAAGGTGCTGGAAATCGCGCTCGAGCGCGCACCCGAGCCGCTGCCCGATTCGGTGGGAGTGGCGCCGCTGCCGGGCGCGGACGACGACAAGAGCGGCCCCAGTCTGACGACGCATTGAGAGAGGAGGTGTAAGTGAACAAGGCAGAAATGATCGACCACATCGCACAGGCCGCAGAGATTTCCAAATCGGGCGCGGAGCGCGCGGTGGACGCAATGGTTTCCGCGATCAAGGCGAGCCTTAAAAAGGGCGATATGGTCACCCTGGTCGGCTTCGGCAGCTTCTATGTCAGCGAGCGTGCCGCGCGCACCGGGCGCAATCCCCGCACCGGCGAGGCGCTGGAGATCGCCGCCAGCCGCGTGCCCAAGTTCCGCGCTGGAAAAGCCTTGAAGGATGCGATAAACTAGCGCGCTTTTTCGCGGGGGCTATGGGCTCCGCACGGGCGGTGTTCGGAGGGGTGCTTAGCTCAGTGGTAGAGCGTCGCCCTTACAAGGCGAATGTCGGGAGTTCGACCCTCTCAGCACCCACCAGCGTTGGAGTGGTAGTTCAGTTGGTTAGAATACCGGCCTGTCACGCCGGGGGTCGCGGGTTCGAGTCCCGTCCACTCCGCCAAACTTCCTGAAAGGGCGAACGCGAGTTCGCCCTTTTTCACTTCGGCAAGCCATGTTCGATTTCATCCAGAAAAGAAAACGGCTGATCCAGATCCTGCTCAGCCTGATTATGGTGACCTTCATGACCTGGGGCATCCAGTCATACACGTTGGGGGGGCGAGGCGATTCGGTGGCCACCGTCGACGGCCTGAAGATTTCCCAGCGCCAGTTCGGGCAGGCGCTGCAGCAGCGGCAGGAGCAGCTGCGCGCCATGTTCGGCGACCGCATCGATCCCGACGAGTTCAATACGCCGCAATTCCGGCACGCGCTGCTGAACGAGATGATCGACAGCCGCCTGATGGCGCTGGCGGCGGCCAAGAACAGGCTGACGGTGACCGACGATACGCTGCGCGAGGCGATTCTCGCGATCCCTTCGTTCCGCGAAGACGGAAGGTTCTCGCAGGCGGCCTACAGGGCGGTGCTGCGCTCCAAGGGCTTGACGCCGGAGGACTTCGAAACGAACTATCGCTACGACCTGCAGCTGAAGCAGATCGCGGACGCGGTCAGGGGCGGCGCGATTGCCTCGCGCACGGTCGCGCAGCGCATGGTGCGCCTGATGTCCGAGCAGCGCGAGGTGTCGCAGGCGCTGCTGCCCGTGGAGCCGTTCCTGCCCAAGGTCAAGCTCGACCCGGGGCAGGCGAAGTCCTATTACGACGCGCACCCGGACGAATTCACGACGCCGGAGCGAGTCCGCGCCCAGTACGTCGTGCTGTCAGCCGACGAGCTGGCCAGGGACGAGACCGTCACCGAGGCCGAGCTGAAGGCGGCCTACGCGGCGCACCCGGAGCTCTACAAGGCGGACGAGCAGCGGCGCGCGAGCCACATCCTGATCCAGGTTGCGAAGGACGCCAAGCCGGCGGTGCGCGAGGCGGCGCTCAAGAAGGCCGAGAAAATCCTGGCCGAGGTGCGCAAGTCGCCGGATCAGTTCGCGGAGCTGGCGAAGAAATACTCGCAGGACCTGGGCTCGGCGTCGCAGGGCGGCGACCTGGGCTACTTCGACCAAAGCGGCATGAACAAGGACTTCGCGAACGCTGCGTTCGCGCTCAAGAAGGTCGGCGACATCTCCGGCGTGGTGAAGACCGAATACGGTTACGACATCATCAAGCTCACCGGAATTCAGCCTGGGCACGTCCGCACCCTGGACGACGTACGCAAGCAGCTGACCGCGGAGATCAAGAAACAGAAGGCCGAGCGCGCGTACGCCGACGCGGCCGAGAATTTCAGCAACATGGTGTTCGAGCAGTCCGACACGCTGCAGCCGGTGGCGAAGAAGTACAAGCTCGAGCTGGAGACGTCCGGCTGGATCACCCGCTCGGCTGACAGCGCGCCCCCTCCGCTGAACAACCCGAAGCTCGTCAAGAACCTGTTCTCGGACGATTCCCTGCAGCACAAGCGCAACACCGAGGCGGTCGAAGTGGCGCCCCAGACGCTGGTATCGGCACGGGTGCTCGAATATCAGCCGCAAACCCTGCGCAAATTCGCCGACGTGAAGGACCAGATCGAGAAGAGGCTGCGCCGGGAGGAGGCCCTCAAGCTGGCCGCGCGGGAGGGCAGGGCCGATCTGAGCAAGCTGCGTCTGGGCGCGAAGCTCGGGTTGAAGTGGGACTCGCCCAAGCTCGTCTCGCGCCGCGATCCAAAGGGCCTGTCCTCGGACGCACTGCGCGAGATCGTGGGGGCGGACGTGTCCAAGCTCCCCGCCTACGTCGGCGCCGACAAGGACGGCGCGGGCTACGCGATCTACCGGATCAACAAGGTCGTCGAGCCCGGCGAGCAAACCGAGGCGCAGCGCAAATCCGACCTTGCGCAGCTGGAATCCGTGGAGGGCACGGCGGACCACGACGCTTTCCTCGCCAGCCTGCGCAAGCAGGCCGAGATCTCGATCAACGAGAAGAACCTGGCGCAGCAGTAGGAGCGCCTAGTCGCCCCCGCCGTTGCCGACGGACTGAATGCCCCCGACGACGTGGCTGAACCCGGCGTCGACGTGGACGATCTCGCCCGTGATCCCCGCGGCGAGGTCGGACAGCAGGAATGCCGCCGCGTTGCCGACGTCCTCCGTGGTGACGTTGCGCCGCAGCGGCGAATTCTCCTCGACGAAGCGGAAGATCTTGCGGAAATCCGCGATGCCGGCCGCCGCGAGCGTCTTGATCGGGCCCGCGGAGATGCCGTTGACCCGGATGCCCTGCGAACCGAGGTTCGCCGCCAGGTAGCGAACCGACGCCTCCAGGCTCGCCTTGGCCAGCCCCATCGTGTTGTAGTGCGGCAGCACGCGCTCCGCGCCCAGGTAGGTGAGGGTGAGGAGGGAAGCGCGGCGGCCGCTCATCATCGGCAGCGCGGCCTTGGCCAGGGCCGGGAAGCTGTAGGCGGAAATGTCGTGCGCCTGGCGGAAGGCCTCGCGCGACATTCCATCCAGGAATTCCCCGGCGATCGCCTCGCGCGAGGCGAACGCGATCGCGTGCACCAGCCCGTCCAGGCCGTCCCAGCGCTTGCCCAGGGCGGGGAACAGCGCCTCGATCTGCTCGTCGCTCGCGACATCGAGCGGCAGCACGATGTCGGATTCGAAATCCCGCGCCAGCTCGGTCACGCGCCCCTTGAGGCGGTCGTCGACGTAGGTGAACGCGAGCTCGGCGCCTTCACGGCGCGCGCACTGGGCGATGCCGTAGGCGATCGAACGATTGCTCAGCAGGCCGGTAACGAGGATCTTCTTGCCGGCGAGAAATGCCATGATTTTTGGCCTCTTGTGTGGGTGACAGGATTATATGATGCGTTCGGCTAGACTAGGCCGGATGCGCCATATCGGAATTCGCGGCCTGGCCGCAGCCTGCGCTCTGGCCGCCGCGGTCGCCGGTTGCGGGAAGGTATGGAACGACCCCTATCCGGCAGCCGATGCCGGAAAGAACATCCTCTATTCGGCGTTCGTCGATCGGCCCAAGCACCTCGATCCGGCGCTGTCCTACGCCTCGAACGAGGCGGTGTTCACGCAGCAAGTGTACGAGCCGCCGCTTCAGTACGACTACCTGAAGCGCCCCTACCAGCTCGAACCGCTCACCGCCGCGGAGATGCCGCGCGTCAGCGACCGGGACGGCTACAGCGAGTACGAGATCCGCATCCGGCCGGGCATCCTGTACCAGCCGCACCCGGCGTTCGCCAGGAACGCGAAGGGCGAGTTTCTCTATCAGTCCCTGTCGCGGGCGCAGATCGCGGCGCTGTCCAGCCCCTACGCGCTGCCCGGGCGCGGCACGCGCGAGCTGACGGCGGACGACTACATCTACGAGATCAAGCGCCTGGCAGACCCTCGATCCACGTCCCCGATCTACGGCCTCATGGCGCAGTACATCGTCGGGCTTGCCGAGCTCGCCGCGCGGCTGAAGAAGGTCAACCAGGCGATGATCGCGGCCGGCCGCGGCGACGAGTGGCTGGACCTGCGCAAGGTGCCGCTCGCCGGCGTCACGCGGGTCGACAAATACACCTTCCGCATCAAGCTCAAGGGGCGCTATCCGCAGTTCAAGTACTGGCTCGCGATGCCGTTCTTCGCGCCGATTCCGTGGGAGGCCGACCGCTTCTTCGCCCAGCCGGGCATGGCCGAGAAGAATTTCACGCTCGACTGGTGGCCGGTCGGCACCGGCCCCTACATGCTGACCGAGAACAACCCGAACCTGCGCATGGTGCTCGAGCGCAACCCGAACTTCCGGGGCGAGGCGTATCCGTCCGAAGGCGCCCCGGGCGACCGCGGCGCCGGGCTGCTTGCCGACGCCGGCAAGACGATGCCCTTCATCGACCGGGTGGTGTACAGCCGGGAGAAGGAGGGCATCCCCTACTGGAACAAGTTCCTGCAGGGCTACTACGACAGCTCGGGAATCAGCTCCGACAACTTCGACCAGGCGGTGCGCGTCTCGGTGGAAGGGCAGGCGCGGCTGACGCCGCAGATGCGAAAGCGCGGCATCCGCCTGCGCACGACGGTCGAGCCCTCCGTGTTCTACACCGGGTTCAACTGGCTCGACCCGGTGGTCGGCAACGCCGGGGACGCAAAGTCCAGGCAACGGGCGAGGAAGCTGCGCCAGGCGATCTCGATCGCGGTCGACGTCGAGCAATACCTGTCGATCTTCGAAAACGGCCGCGGCATCGTCGCACAGGGGCCGATTCCGCCGGGGATCTTCGGCTATCGGCCCGGCGAGGCCGGCATCAATCCGGTCACCCACGAGTGGCGCGACGGCGCCGCGCAACGCCGGCCGCTCGCCGACGCGAAGCGGCTGCTTGCCGAGGCCGGCTACCCCGGCGGGCGCGACGCGCGCACCGGGCAGCCGCTGGTGCTGTACCTGGACACCGTGACGCGCGGCCCGGGCGACCAGGCGCGCTTCGACTGGTGGCGCAAGCAGCTCGCGAAGCTCTCGATCCAGCTGGAGGTGCGCGCCACCGACTGGAACCGTTTCCAGGACAAGATCCGCAAGGGCAGCGAGCAGATGTTCTTTCTCGGCTGGAACGCGGACTACCCCGATCCGGAAAACTTCCTCTTCCTGCTCGACGGCCCGGAGAGCCGCGCGCTGCATCACGGCGAGAACGCGGCAAACTACGACAATGCCCGCTACGACGCGCTGTTCGAGCGCATGCGCGACATGCCGAACTCGCCCGCGCGCCAGCAAATCATCGACCAGATGGTCGACATCGCGCGCAGGGACGCGCCGTGGATCTGGGGCTTCTTCCCGAAGGACTACATGCTGTACCACGGCTGGCTGTCGAACGTGAAGCCGAACGACATGGCGCGTAACGGCGTCAAGTACCTGAGGCTCGACCCGCAGCAGCGCGCGGTCCTGCGGCGGCAATGGAACCGGCCCGTCGTCTGGCCGCTGCTGCTCGTGCTCGCGCTGATCGCAGCCGTCGCGGTTCCGGCCGTCGTCGGCTACCGCCGCCGCGAACGCATGGCCGCCCGACCGTCCTGACATGCTCGCCTACATCCTGCGCCGCGTCCTGTACGCCATTCCGATCCTGGTCGGCGTGAACCTGGTCACCTTCGCGCTGTTCTTCGTCGTCAACACGCCCGACGACATGGCGCGCATGCAGCTCGGAGCGAAGCGCGTGACCCAGGTCCAGATCGAGCGCTGGAAGGCGGCCCACGGCTACGACAAGCCGCTGCTGTGGAACGCGCGCGCATCCGGGACGGGCAGGTTCACCGACACGGTGTTTTTCCAGAAGTCGCTGCGCCTGTTCGTGTTCGACTTCGGAGCCTCCGAGGACGGGCGCAACATCGCCGCGGAGATCCGTACGCGCATGTGGCCGAGCCTCGCGCTCGCGATCCCGGTATTCCTGGTCGGGCTCGCAGTGAACATCAGCTTCGCGCTGGCAATGGCGTTCTTCCGCGCCACCTACCTCGACTTCTGGGGGGTCGTGCTGTGCGTGGCGATGATGTCGATCTCGACTCTTTTCTACATCATCGCCGGGCAGTTCCTGGTGGCCAAGCTGTGGAACCTGGTGCCGATCTCGGGCTACAACACCGGCCTGCATGCGATCAAGTTCCTGATCCTGCCGGTGGCGATAGGGGTGGTGAGCGGGATCGGCGCCGGCAGCCGCTGGTACCGCACGCTGTTTCTCGAGGAAATGGGCAAGGACTACGTGCGCACGGCGCGCGCCAAGGGCCTGTCCGAGGCGGTGGTGATGTTCCGCCACGTGCTCAAGAACGCGATGATCCCGATCCTCACCGGGGTGGTGGTGACGATTCCGCTGCTGTTCATGGGGAGCCTCCTGATGGAATCCTTCTTCGGCATCCCGGGGCTGGGCAGCTATACGATCGACGCCATCCAGGCGCAGGACTTCGCGGTGGTCCGCTCGATGGTTTTCGTCGGCTCGGTGCTCTACATTTTCGGGCTGCTGCTCACCGACATCTCCTACACGCTGGTCGACCCCCGCGTGCGCCTGGAATAGCGATATGCCTTTCACGCCCGTCGTCCTGTGGACCGACGCGCTGCTCTGGCTGCTGGTGGCGGCCGCCGGCGCCTATCTGTGGTTCTGCTCGCGGCGGCCGCATCTCGCGGCGCCGTGGCTGCGGGTGGTGAGAAGCCGCGCCGCGATGGTGTCGCTCACGCTGCTCGCGGGCTACGGCACGATCGGGCTGGCCGACTCGCTGCACTTCCGCCTCGCGCTGCCCGCCACCGCCGCGGGCGAGGCTCCGGCGTACGCGCCGCAGGTCCTGTCGCTGCTCGATCTGGCGCTCGTTCACCTGAGGCGAAGCGAGGAGACGACCTATTCGGCCCCGCTCGCCACGCGCCTCTTCACGCTCGAGGAAGTCAGGCAGCCGGACGGGCGAATGGTGCGGCAATACCCGCGGCTGCGCTACGGCGGCGCGCAACTCGCGAACGAAGGCGAGTGGGCAGGCGACGTCGCCAAGCGGACGCTCGCCGGTCTCGGCGGCGCGCTGCTGCTGTGGCTGCCGCTCGCCGGGCTGCTCGGGCCGCTGCGGCGGCGCGCGCCGCAGGTGCCCTGGGGCGCGGCCTGCGCGACGCTCGGCGCCATGCTCGCGATCGCCGGACCGGCGTTCGCGCTGTCGCTCGCCTACCACGTGCTGGGTACCGACAAGGTCGGCCGGGACGTGCTTTACCTCTCGCTCAAATCGATCCGGACCAGCCTCGTGATCGGCACCCTCACCACGCTGGTGACGCTGCCGCTCGCCGCGATGCTGGGCATCGCGGCGGGCTACTTCAAGGGCTGGGTCGACGACGCGATCCAGTACCTCTACACGACGCTCAACTCGATCCCCGCGGTGCTCCTCATCGCGGCCTTCGTGCTCATGATGCAGGTTTACATCGAAGGTCATCCGCAGCTCTTTCCCACCGTGGCGCAACGCGCCGACGTCCGGCTGCTGCTGCTGTGCGTGATCCTCGGCGTCACCAACTGGACCGGGCTCGCCCGGCTGCTGCGCGGGGAAGCGCTCAAGCTGCGCGAGCTCGAGTACATCCAGGCCGCGCACAGCTTCGGGGTCTCGCACTTGCGCATTCTGACCCGCCACATGCTGCCGAACGTCTCACACATCATCATCATCTCGCTGGTGCTCGACTTCTCGAGCCTGGTGCTGGCCGAGGTGGTGCTGTCGTACATCGGCGTGGGGGTCGATCCGAGCACCATCAGCTTCGGCATCATGATCAACGCCGCCCGCCTCGAGATGGCGCGCGAGCCCGTGGTGTGGTGGTCGCTCGCCTCGGCGTTCGTCTTCCTGCTGGTGCTGGTGCTGGCGGCGAACCTGCTCGCCGACGCCGTGCGCGACGGCTTCGACCCGCGCGTACGCGTGGGCCGCGCCGCGCCGCAAGGGGCGGCGGGATGAGCGCGGCCACCCTCACCGTGCAGGGGCTGCGCACGGTGCTCGATACCCCGCAAGGCGAGCTGCGCGCGGTCGACCGTGTCGATCTCACGCTCGAGCGCGGCGAGTGCTTCGCCCTGGTGGGCGAGTCGGGCTGCGGCAAGTCGATGACCGCGCTGTCGCTCATGCGGCTGCTGCCGGAGGCCGCCCGCGTCACCGACGGACGCGTGCTGCTCGGCGAGCGGGACCTGCTCGGGCTGCCCGAGGCGGCGATGCGCGCGGTGCGCGGGCGGCGGGTGGCGATGATCTTCCAGGAGCCCTCCACGGCGCTCAATCCGGTGCTGACCGTGGGTCGCCAGGTGCTCGAGGTGATCGTGCGCCACAGCCGTCTGCGCGGCGCCGCGGCGCGCGCGCGGGCGCTCGAGCTGCTCGAGGCCGTGGGCATCCCGGACGCCGCACGGCGCTTTCACGAGTATCCCTTCCAGCTCTCCGGCGGGCTGAAGCAGCGCGCCATGATCGCCGCCGCGCTGGCGGTCGATCCGGAGGTGCTGATCGCCGACGAGCCGACCACGGCGCTCGACGTCACGATCCAGGCGCAGATCCTCGAAGTCCTCAGGCGCCTGCAGGCCGAGCGCGGCATGGCGCTGATGCTCATCACGCACGACCTCGGGGTGGTGGCGCAGATGGCCCAGCAGGTGGCGGTCATGTACGCCGGCGAGATCGTCGAGACGGGACCGCGCGAAGCTTTCCTGGGCGCGCCGCAGCACCCGTACTCGCAGAAGCTCTTCGCGGCGCTGCCCTCGGCGGCGCGGCGCGCCGGCGCGCTGGCGGGAATTCCCGGGCGCGTGCCCCCGCTCACCGGGGCGTTCTCCGGCTGCCGGTTCGCCGAGCGCTGCGAGCTCGCTTTCGAGCGCTGCCGGCGCGAAGCGCCTCGCATGCTCGCACTGCCGGCGGGCCAGCATGCGCGCTGCCATCTGCGCGAAGAGGGTCCCGCCGCGCCGCGCGCGGAACGGGGCGCCGGCAGGCGCTCGCCCGCGGCCGACGCGGGGGACTCGCCGGTGCTGATCGAGGTCGCCGATCTCAAGGTGCACTTCCCGATCCGCCGCGGCCTGCTGCGGCGGGTGGACGGAGTGTCACTCGAGATCCGCGAGGGCAGGACCCTCGCGCTGGTCGGCGAATCGGGCTCGGGAAAGACCACCGCCGGCAAGGCGATTCTGCAGCTCATCCGGCCGACGGCGGGCAGCGTGCGCGCGGGAGGAAGCGAGCTCGGCCGTCTTTCGCGCGCCGCGCTGCGGCCCTGGCGCGCGAAGATGCAGATCGTATTTCAGGATCCGTACGCCTCGCTGGATCCGCGCATGCGGGTGCTCGAAACGCTTACCGAGGGCATGCGCAGCCTCGGTATCGGCCGCGGCGAGGCCGAGCGCGAGCGGCGCGTCGAGGCGCTGCTCGAGCAGGTCGGACTGCCCCCTTCGGCCAAGTCGCACTACCCGCACGAGTTCTCGGGCGGGCAGCGCCAGAGGATCGCCATCGCGCGCGCGCTCGCGGTCGAGCCGCGTCTGATCGTGTGCGACGAGCCGACCAGCGCGCTCGACGTCTCGGTGCAGGCGCAGATCCTCAATCTGCTGAAGTCGCTGCAGGACCGGCTCGGGCTCGCGTACCTGTTCATCAGCCACAACCTGGCGGTGGTCGAGTATCTGGCGCACGAAGTGGCGGTCATGTACCGTGGCCGCATTGTCGAGCGCGGCCCGGTGGAGCAGGTCATGAACGATCCGAGGGACCCCTACACGCGCACGCTGCTGGCGGCGGTGCCGCGCATCGGGGCCGGACATGATTGAGCGGCGCCGCGAGGGCGGGGTCGAGCTGTTGCGGCTCGACCGCCAGGCGGTACGCAACGCGCTCGACGCGGCGCTTGCGGCGGAGCTCGCCCGGGCCTTCGCCGAGATCGGCGCCGACGCGGCGGTGCGCGCGGTGGTGCTGGCCGGAAAGGGCGCGGGCTTCTGCGCCGGCTCGGACGTGAAGGAAATGGCGCGCGTGTCGCCCGAGCGGCGGCTCGAGATTGCGCGCGAGAAGGCCGCGCTGCTGAAGGCGATGGCCGCCTCGCCCAAGCCGGTGGTGGCGGCGGTGCACGGCTTCGCGCTCGGCGGCGGCTTGATGCTGGCCGCAGGCTGCGATCTCGTAGTGAGCGAGCGCGGCGCGCGCTGGCGGCTGCCCGAGGTCGGACTCGGGTTCTTCCCGCCGTGGGGCCTCGAGGCCCTGGTGGCGCGGGTCGGCGTTTCGCGCGCCCGTCTGCTGGTGTTCGGGCACGAGCCGCTCGACGGCGCGCGCGCGCTCGAGCTGAGGCTGGCGGATCTGTGCGTGGCACCGGGCGCTGCCGAAGCCGAGGGGCTGGCGCAGGCGGCGCGGCTCGCCGAGCTGCCGCCGGCGGCGGTGGCGAGCACCAAGCGCTTCTTCGCCGGGCTCGCGGGCGCGGGCGAGCTCGACCGGCTCGCCGCCGAAGCCTATCGGGGCGGCGGACCCACCGCGCCCGCGGCGCGCCCAAAGACCTGATGTTGTCTTATAAGAAGTAATCCTATCTTATTGAAAGATAGTGAATTACTGTGCGTCGGCATCACTCCGTGCGTCCGGCCGGACGACCAGCCTCTGGCCGGGGCGAAGGCCGCTGACGTCGTCGTTCCAGCGCTTCAGCTCCTTCACCGTCACGCCGTAGTGGCGCGAGATGTCCCACAGCGTGTCTCCGCTGCGCACGACGTACTTCCCTCCGGAGCTCGTCTTGCCGAGTTGATAGTCTCGACGCTGTCGATAGTGCCTCGCCGCGCCGGGATAGACGACCAGCCTGCGGCCGGGGCGAATGACGCCGACGTGGTGATTCCAGCGCTTCAGGTCGTTCACCGTCACGCCGTAGTGGCGCGAGATCGTCCACAGCGATTCTCCGCGCCTGACCACGTGCACGCGTCCCGAGGCGGGGATGGGCGGCGCGTACATGATCGGCAGCGGCGCCGCGTGCGCCGCCGCGCTGTTGGTGGGAACCACCAACAGGGACGGCGTATGGTTGGAGTAGCGCCGGATGCCGTTCACCTTCTTCAGCTCGGCGAGCGAAAGGTGGAACTTTTGCGCGATGTGGGACAGGCGCTCGCCGCGATGCGGGTGGTAGGTTTTCCAGGAAACGAGCGCCTTGCTGTCGTACTTCTCCAGGTTGGCGCGGAATACGTCGACCTTGTCCGCGGGCAGCACGATGCGCGAATCGAGCGAGGTCGGGATCAGCGGGCGGTTGAAGCCGGGATTGAGCGCGATGAAGTCGTCGACGGGCATTTCCGCGAGCTTCGCGGCCAGCCGCACGTCGATGGCGCCGGTGCCGTCGACCGTGACGAAGTAGGGCTGGTTGGGGATCGGGTCGAGCGTGATGCCGAACGGCTTGGGATCGTTGATGATGTTCTTGAGCGCCTGCAGCTTGGGCACGTAGTTGCGGGTCTCGGGCGGCATTTTCAGGCTCGAGTAGTCGGTCGGCAGCCCCAGCTTGCGGTTCCTCGCAATCGCCCGCGCGACCGCGTTTTCGCCCCAGTTGTAGGACGCCAGCGCGAGCTGCCAGTCGCCGTGCATGTCGTACAGGTCCTGCAGATAGTCGAGCGCCGCGTTGGTCGAGGCGACGATGTCGCGGCGCTCGTCGTACCACCAGCTCTGCTTCAGGCTGTAGCGCTTGCCGGTGGGCGGAATGAACTGCCAGATGCCGGACGCGTGCGATCGCGAGTACGCCATCGGATTGTAGGCGCTCTCCACCATCGGCAGCAGCGCGAGCTCGGTCGGCATGCCGCGCTTCTCGAGCTCGTCGACGATGTGGTACAGGTAGCGGCGGCTGCGCTCGAACATGCGCTGCAGGTAGTCCGGCCGCGAGGCGTAATACGCCATCATCGCCCGCACGCGCTTGTTGTCGAGGTCGGGCATGCCCCAGCCGCGCCGGATGCGCTGCCACAGGTCGTCCGGCTGCACCGTGAGGTCGATGGTGGGCACGCCGCGCAGCGGATCCTCCACCACCTTGTTCTCACCGTTGAATGGAGGCAGGCGCGTGGCGTCGAGGGGCTTGCTGATGGCCGACTGCGGCGGCGGAGCGGGAGGCGGGACCACCGCGTGATGCGCCGGCGCGGCCGGTTGCGACGGCTGCGGCGCGCGCGGTGCGGCGCAGGCCGCGAGCAGGACGACGAGCGCCCAGACGCTCCTGCGCAGGATCACGATCGGTTCTTCCAATCCCTGATCGCCGCGAACACGCGCACCGGGTCGGCCGCCCTCGCGCCGAGATATTTGTTGGCCGACTCGATCACCGCCGGCTCGAGACAGCGCAGAAAGGGGTTGGTCGCCTTTTCCTCGCCGAGCGTGGTCGGCAAGGTCGGCCTGCCGGCCTCGCGCAGGCCGCGGTCGCGCGCCTCGCGCGCGTCGAGCGCCGCATTGCCGGGCTCGACGCTGCGCGCGAAACCGATGTTGGCGAGCGTGTATTCATGACCGCAGTAGACCCTGGTGGAATCCGGCAGCGCGCGCAGCTTGTCCAACGAAGCGTACATCTGCTCGGGGGTGCCTTCGAATACCCTTCCGCAGCCGCAGGCGAACAGCGTGTCGCCACAGAAAAGACATTCCGCGCCATAATATGCGATATGCGCTCGCGTGTGCCCCGGGATATCGAGCACCGCGAACGAGACGTCGAGTTCCGGGATCGTCACCGTGTCGCCTTCGCTTACCGCGCGCGTGAGCGATTCGATCGGCTCGCCGCGCGGGCCGTATACCGGCACGCGGCCGCGTGCCAGCAGCTCGGGGATGCCTCCCACGTGGTCCGCATGGTGGTGGGTGGCGAGGATCGCGACCAGCTGGAGCTTCTCGCGCGTCAGGTACTCGACGACCGGGCGCGCGTCGCCCGGATCGACGACCGCGGCGTGCTTGCCGTCGCGCAGCGTCCATATGTAGTTGTCTTTGAAAGCTTTTACGGGAACGATCTCTAGCATGGATCGGCAGTCCTTCGCACCTGGCGCCACGCCCAAGTATAACGGTGTCCGCTCATCTCTTTCCGAGTGGTTTGTCACGCCGCAGGGGCGTTACGTTCTTGATTGGGAGCTTGCGCAGTTCGACAACGCCGTGGACGATGTGTTCGGCTATCGGGCGGTCCAGGTCGGCCTGCCCGAGACCGACTTCCTGCGCCGCAACCGCATCCCCTTCCGCTTCGGGCTCGCGCTGGAGCCGGGGGCGGCGGTCGCGGCCGACCCGCTGCAGCTTCCGCTCGCCTCCCAGAGCGCCGACCTGGTGGTGCTGCCGCACGTACTGGAGACGCACAACGATCCCCACCTCGTGCTGCGCGAAGCCGAGCGCGTGCTGATGCCGGAGGGGCAGCTCGTGGTGTCGGGTTTCAATCCTCTGTCGTTGTGGCGGCTGCGCCAGGTGTTCACCGGCGGGCGCGCCGGGGCGCCCTGGGACGCGCGCTACATCAGCCTTTTCCGGCTCCGCGACTGGCTGCGGCTGCTCGGCTTCGAGCTGAACGGCGGGGTTTTCGGCTGCTATGCGCCGCCGTGCTCGCAGCCCAAGTGGCTCGCGCGCTTCGGTTTCATGGAAAAGGCGGGCGCCCGCTGGTGGCCGATCGCGGGCGGGGTCTACGTGGTGCGCGCGATCAAGCGCGTGCCGGGCATGCGCCTGGTGACCCCGGCCTGGCGCAAGGAGCGCGCCCGGCGCCGGCGCGCGCTCGCACCCATCGCGCAGCAGCACCGTCGCGAACTGCACCTGCATGAGTGAGAACGTGGTCGAGATCTACGCGGACGGCGCGTGCAAGGGCAACCCCGGTCCGGGTGGCTGGGGCGTGCTGTTGCGCTCGGGCGACAGCGAGCGCGAGCTCTACGGCGGCGAGCGCGACACCACCAACAACCGCATGGAGCTGACCGCCGTGATCCGCGGGCTGGAGGCGCTCAAGCGCCGCTGCAAGGTGCGCCTGTATACCGATTCCCAGTACGTGCAGAAGGGAATCTCGAGCTGGATCCACGACTGGAAGCGCCGCGCCTGGCGCACCGCGGACAAGAAACCGGTCAAGAACTTGGACCTGTGGCAGCGGCTGGACAAGCTGGCGGGCGAGCACGAGGTCGAATGGCACTGGGTAAAAGGCCACGCCGGGCACCCCGAGAACGAGCGCGCGGACGCGCTCGCCAACCGCGCGATCGGGGGCCGCGGTGGCTGAGCGCCAGATCGTCCTCGATACCGAGACCACGGGCCTCAACGCGAAGCTCGGCGACCGGGTGATCGAGATCGGCTGCATCGAGCTGCTCAGCCGGCGCGTCACCGACCGGCATTTCCACACCTACCTCGACCCGGAGCGCGACATCGAGGAGGGCGCCGCCAAGGTGCACGGGCTGACGCGCGAGTTCCTGTCCGACAAGCCGCGCTTCGCCGAGATGGCGAAGGACTTCCTCGACTACGTGCGCGGCGCCGAGCTGATCATCCACAACGCGGCTTTCGACGTCGAGTTCCTCGACGCCGAGCTCGGGCTGGCCGGGCTCGGCAAGCTCACCGACCACGCGGCGGGCGTCATCGACACGCTCGCGCTCGCGCGCGAGCTGCACCCCGGGCGGCGCAACTCGCTCGACGCACTGTGCGAGCGCTACGGGGTCGACAACGCGCACCGCACCCTGCACGGCGCGCTGCTCGATGCGCGGCTGCTGGCCGAGGTCTACCTTGCGATGACGCGCGGCCAGGAGAGCCTCGAGATGGACCTCGAGGACGAGCCCGCGCCGGTGGCGGGCGGGGCGCCGCGTTTCGACACCTCGAAGCTGGTCGTGGTGCGCGCGAGCGCCGAGGAGGCCGAGGCGCACGAGTCGCTGCTCGACCGGATGGAGAAAGAGGCGAAGAAGGGCATCGTCTGGCGGCGCGACTAGCCGACGGCCAGGCTTGCCAGGGCGGCGAAGGCCGTCACCAGCCCCGCGCCCTTGCGCAGCGAGAACGGCTCGCGCAGGAAGACAAAGCCGAACAGCGAGGTGGCGACGAAACCCATCTGCGCCACCGGCACCATGACGCTCGCGTCGCCGCGCGCCAGGCTCTCGACCATCAGGCAGAAGGCGAGGCCCAGCGCCACGCCCGCGAATGGCGCGTTGCGCAACACCGCGCGCGAGGGGCGGATGCGGCGGTCCACGATACGAACGAACGAGGTCGAGGAGGTCACCACGACCGCGGCCTGTGCGACGATCAGCGAGGCCGGCGTCGCGCCCGCGCGCAGCCCGTACTTGTAGATGAAGTTCGCGATGCCGACCGCGGCGGTCGCGACCAGCACGCGCACCAGCGACGAGCGGCTCTCGCGCCGGCCGGCGTCGTCCCGCGTCGGGGCGCCCAGCAGCAGCCAGACCGCGGCGAGCGCGAGCGAGACGCCGAGGATCTTGCGCGCGGTGAGAGGCTCGCCGAGAAAGGCGACGGCGAGGCCCGCGGTCAGCACGAAACTCAGGCGGAACACCGGCGCGTTGACGCTTACCGGGCCCGATTTCAGGCTGTGCGCGAAGTTGTAGAAGCCGGTCAGCACGAACACCCCGACCGGCAGGCCCCACAGCGCCCCCTTGACGAAGGCCAGCGAGCCGGTGAGCAGGCCGTAGGTCGTGACGGTCGGCAGGAACACCCAGGACTGCACCATCAGGAACTGGTGCGGCAGCGCGCCCGCGGCGGCGCCGCGCTTGTAGATCAGGTCGCCGGCGCCGAACAGCAGCATCGCGCCGAGCGCGTAGGGAATTCCCGCAGTCATCTTGCGAGCCTAGCTTACCGGCGCCCAGCGCGCGGCGCTATACTTTTGGCCCATGCCAGCCAATGCCTACGAACAGGATCTCGACCGCAACCCGGCCAACTATGCGCCGCTGACGCCGCTTTCTTTCGTCGAGCGCGCCGCCTACGTATATCCCGACGCGACCTCCGTGATTCACGGCAAGCGGCGCGACACCTGGCAGCAGACCTACGCCAACTGCCGCCGGCTCGGCTCGGCGCTGGCGAAGCGCGGCATCGGCAAGGGCGACACGGTGGCGGTGATGCTGCCGAACATCCCGGCCATGGTCGAAGCGCACTTCGGGGTGCCGATGTGCGGCGCGGTGCTCAATACGCTCAACACGCGGCTCGACGCCGAGGCGATCGCGTTCATGCTCGACCACGGCGAAGCGAAGCTGATCTTCTGCGACCGCGAGTTCTCGCCGGTGATCGAGGCGGCGCTGGCCAAGCTCGGCCGCCCGCTCGAGGTGATCGACGTCGAGGACCCCGAGTACGACGGGCCCGGCAAGCGACTGGGCAAGACGACCTACGAGGCGCTGCTCGCCGAAGGCGACCCCGGCTACGCCTGGCAGGGCCCGGCCGACGAGTGGCAGGCGATCTCGCTCAACTACACCTCGGGCACCACCGGCAACCCCAAGGGCGTGGTCTATCACCACCGCGGCGCCTACCTGAACGGGGTCGGCAACATCCTGGTATGGGGCATGCCGCAGCACTCGGTGTACCTGTGGACGCTGCCGATGTTCCACTGCAACGGCTGGTGCTTCCCCTGGACCATGGCGGCCAACGCAGGCACGAGCGTCTGTCTGCGGAAGATCGAAGTCGAGAAGATATTCGAGCTCATGAAGCGCCATCACGTGACCCATTACTGCGGCGCGCCGATCGTGCACCAGACCCTGATCAACGCGCCGGCCGAGCTCAGGCAGGGCATCGACTGGACGGTGAACGCGATGGTCGCGGGCGCGGCGCCGCCGGCGGCGGTGATCGAGGGCATGGAGAAGATGGGCTTCTCGATCACCCACGTCTACGGACTGACCGAGACCTACGGCCCGGCGACGGTGTGCGCCAAGCACGCCGAATGGCAGTCGCTGCCGCTCGCCGACCAGGTGCAGATGAACGGCCGCCAGGGCGTGCGCTACATCGTCGAGGAGGGGCTGGCGGTGATGGACCCCGAGACGATGAAGCCGGTGCCCGCCGACGGCGAGACGATGGGCGAGATCATGTTCCGCGGCAACATCACCATGAAGGGCTACCTGAAGAACCCGAAGGCGACGCAGGAGGCGTTCGCCGGCGGCTGGTTCCACTCGGGCGACCTGGCGGTGATGCAGCCCGACGGCTACGTCAAGATCAAGGACCGCTCCAAGGACATCATCATCTCGGGCGGCGAGAACATCTCCTCGCTCGAGGTCGAGGACGTGCTCTACCGCCACCCGGCGGTGATGGCCGCGGCGGTGGTGGCGATGCCCGATCCGAAGTGGGGCGAGACGCCCTGCGCCTTCGTCGAGCTCAAGCCCGGCGCCAAGGCGACCGACAAGGAGATCGTGGAGTTCTGCCGCGAGCGCATGGCCAGGTTCAAGGCGCCGCGCGCGGTGGTGTTCGGCGAGCTGCCGAAGACCTCGACCGGCAAGATCCAGAAATTCGTGCTGCGCCAGAACGCAAGATCGGCGTCGGCCATCGAGTGAAGGAGGAACCATGAGCGCCATACCGAAGACGCAGGAGCCGATCCTGCTGCGCGAGGACCGAGACGGGATCGCGACCCTCACCCTCAACCGACCCGAGCAGTTCAACGCGCTCTCGGGCGCGATGCTCGATGAGCTGCAGGGGGCCTTCGACGCGCTGGCCAGGGACTCGAGCGTGCGGGTGGTGGTGATCGCCGCGCGCGGGCGCGGCTTCTGCGCCGGGCACGACCTGAAGGAGATCGGCGCCCTCGGCACCCAGGAGCGGATCGAGGCGCTGTTCCAGAAGTGCGGCCGCATGATGGTGTCGATCGTGTCGCTGCCGCAGCCGGTGATCGCCAAGGTGCACGCCACCGCGACCGCAGCGGGCTGCCAGCTGGTGGCGCAATGCGACCTCGCGGTCGCCGCCGACAGCGCGAAATTCGCGGTGAGCGGGGTCAACTTCGGCCTGTTCTGCTCCACCCCGAGCGTGGCGCTCGCGCGCAACGTGGGGCGCAAGGCCGCGATGGAAATGCTGCTCACCGGCGAGTTCATCGACGCGCAGACGGCGAAGACCTACGGCCTGGTCAACCGCGTGGTGCCCGCGGCCGAGCTCGACGCCGAGGTCGACCGGCTCGCCGCGCTGGTGGCGTCCAAGCCGCAGGGCGCGGTCGCCGCCGGCAAGCGCCTGTTCTACCGCCAGCTCGAGATGGGCCTGGAAGGCGCCTACAAGATCGCGGGCGAGGTGATCTCGTGCAACGCCGCGAGCGACGAAGGGCGCGAGGGCATCGCGGCCTTCGCCGAGAAGCGCAAACCGGTCTGGAACAAGAAGTAGCCGCCGTGCAGGGCGGGCGCTACTACGAAGAGTTCGCGGTCGGCGACACCTACAAGCACTGGCCCGGCCGCACCATCACCGCGGCCGACAACAGCTGGTTCACGCTGCTGACCATGAACCAGCACCCGCTGCACTTCGACGAGGAGTACGCGAAGGGCACCGAGTTCGGCAAGCCGCTGGTCAACAGCGCGCTTACGCTCGCGATCGTGGCCGGCATGAGCGTCGCCGACGTGAGCCAGAAGGCGGTCGCGAACCTCGGCTGGACCGACATCGTGCTGCCGGCGCCGGTGTTCAACGGCGATACGCTCTACGCCGAGTCGACCGTGCTGGAAAAGCGCGAGTCGAGGTCGCGCCCGACCCAGGGCATCGTCACGGTCGCCACGCGCGCCTGGAAGCAGGACGGCACGACGGTGATGACCTACAAGCGCACCGTGCTGGTGCCCAAGCGCCCATGACGAGCGCCGACGACACGCAGATCCACGACGCGATCGCGAAATGGCTCGAGCGCGAGGTGCGGCCGAAGGCGCGCGAACTGGAAAAAAAGGACGAGTACCCGGAGGCGATGGTCGAGCAGATGAAGGCCTTCGGCCTGTTCGGCGCCACCATCCCGCAGGACTACGGCGGCCTCGGCCTGCCGGCGGCGAGCTACGCGAGGATCGTGGCGCAGATCTCGGAAGTGTGGATGTCGCTCACCGGGATCTTCAACTCGCACCTCATCATGGCCGCGGCGGTGGCGCGCTTCGGCACCGGGGCGCAAAAGCGCGAGTTCCTGCCGAAGTTCGCCAGCGGCGAGGTGCGCGGCGGGCTCGCGCTCACCGAGCCCGATTGCGGCACCGACCTGCAGGCGATCCGCACCCGCGCGGTGCGCGACGGCGAGCACTACGTGATCAACGGCACCAAGACCTGGATCTCGAACGGCATCAAGGGCTCGTGCTTCGCGCTGCTGGTGAAGACCGACCCGGCCGCGCAGCCGCGCCACAGGGGGATGAGCCTGTTCCTCGCGGAGAAGGGCAAGGGCTTTCGCGTCTCGAAGAAGCTCGAGAAGCTCGGCTACAAGGGCATCGACTCGGCCGAGCTGGTGTTCGAGGACTTCCGCGTGCCGGCGGACCGGCTGATCGGCGGCGAGGAAGGGCACGGCTTCCAGCACGCGGTCGGCGGGCTCGAGCTCGGGCGGATCAACGTCGCCGCGCGCGGGGTGGGCGTGGCGAACGCGGCGCTCAAGGACGCGGTCGCCTACTCGCAGGTGCGAAAGACCTTCGGCAAGCCGATCTGCGAGCACCAGGCGATCCAGTTGAAGCTCGGCGAGATGGCCACCCGCTGCGAGGCGGCGCGCCTGCTGGTCGAGAGCGCGGCGCGCGCCTACGACGCCGGCGAGCGCTGCGACATGGAGGCCGGGATGGCGAAGTACTTCGCCTCCGAGGCGGCGCTCGAGAACTCGATCGAGGCGGTGCGCATCCACGGCGGCTACGGCTACTCGACCGAGTTCAACGTCGAGCGCTACTACCGCGACGCGCCGCTCATGTGCATCGGCGAGGGCACCAACGAGATGCAGCGCATCATCATCGCCAGGCAGCTGATCGCGCGGAACCCGGCCTGATGCCGCCGCTCGCCGGGCTGCGCATCCTGGCGGTCGAGGTCTACGGCGCCGGGCCGTTCGGCACCGCGCACCTCGCCGACCTCGGCGCCGAAGTGATCAAAATCGAAAGCCGCGAGGGCGGCGACGTCTCGCGCGCGGTCGGGCCGCCCTTCCTCGGCGAGAACGACAGCCATTTCTTCCAGTCGCTCAACCGCAACAAGAAGTCGCTCACGCTGGATCTCAAGGACCCGCGCGGCCAGGAGGTGCTGCAACGGCTCGTCGCCACCGCCGACGGACTGATGGGCAATCTGCGCGGCGATCAGCCTGAAAGACTCGGATTGACTTTTCAATCTCTTGAAAAGACCAACCCGAGGATCGTGTGCGCGCACCTGTCGGCCTACGGGCGCGACGGCGCGCGCAAGGGCTGGCCGGGCTACGACTACCTGATGCAGGGCGAGGCGGGCTACCTGTCGCTCACCGGCGAGCCCGACGGGCCGCCCGCGCGCATGGGCCTGTCGGTGGTCGACTATTCGACCGGCACGAGCTGCGCGCTCGCGCTGCTCGCCGGGATCCTCGAGGCGCGCCGCACCGGACGGGGCAGGGACATCGACGTCTCGCTCTACGACGTGGCGATGCACCAGCTGAACTACCCCGCGGCCTGGTACCTCAACGAGGGCCTCGCCACCGGCCGCGCGCCGCGCTCGGCGCACCCCTTCATCGCGCCGTCGCAGCTCTACCGCAGCGCCGACGGCTGGATCTTCCTCATGGCGCAGACGCAGCGCTTCTGGGAGTTGCTGTGCGACGCGCTCGGCCGCGCGGACCTGAAGGCGAGCTACCCGAGCTTCGAGTCTCGCCGCGCGCATCGGGACGAACTTACGCGGATCCTGGATGAAGAATTTTGCAGAGGGAATACTGAATACTGGTTGCAGCGGCTCGGCGGCACGGTGCCCTGCGGCCCCGTTTACGACCTGCCGCAGGCGCTCGACAATCCCTACTTTCTCGAGCGCGGCGGGGTGCAGCTGTTCGACCATCCGGACAAGCCGGGATTCAAGCTGGTGGCGAGCCCGTTCCGCCTAGGCGAGCCGCTGCCCGCACGGCCGGCGCCGAAGCTCGGGCAGCATACGGAGGAGCTACTGCGGGAACTCGGATACGTCAATGATGAAATTTCGCAGTTAAAAAGAGAAAAGATCGTCTGATGAAACTCGAGGGGATTCGCGTCATCGATTTGTCGCTGTTCCTGCCGGGGCCGCTCGCGACCCAGTTCATGGCCGACCATGGCGCCGAGGTGATCAAGGTCGAGTCGATCCGCGAAGGCGAGCCGAACCGCGGGATCGGCCCCAAGCGCGACGGCGTGAGCGTGTATTTCGCGAACACCCACCGCGGCAAGCAGAGCCTCGCGCTCAACCTCAAGGATCCCGCCGCGGTCGAGGTGCTGCTGCGCCTGGCGCAGAAGTGCGACGTGCTGCTCGAGGCCTTCCGCCCGGGCGTCGCCGACCGTCTGGGTATCGGCTACGCGCAGGTCCGCGCGCGCGCGCCCGGGATCGTCTACGCCTCGATCGCCGCCTTCGGCCAGACCGGCCCCTACCGCGACCTCGCCGCGCACGACCTCGCCACCGAGGCGATGACCGGCGTGCTCTCGCTCAACCGCGGCGGCGACGGCAGGCCGGCAATCCCGGCGCTCGCGAACGCCGACATGCTCGCCTCGATGATGACGCTCTCGGGGTTGCTGATGGCGCTGTATCGCAGAAAGGAGACCGGCCGCGGCGACTACCTCGACATGGCGATGGCCGATTGCCTGCTCGCCTGCCTGCCGAACAACATGGGCACCGCGATGACCGAGCGGCGCCAGCCGGACCCGAAGGCCGAGCGCGCGCTCGGGGGCAACGCGCTGTACCAGATCTACGAGACGAAGGAAGGCGACTACGTGGTGCTCGCCGGACAGGAGCTCAAGTTCGCGCAGAACCTGCTCGGGCCGCTCGGGCGTCCCGACCTGGTCGAGCTGTGCAAGCTGCCGCCGGGCCCGGGCCAGGATCCCGTTCGGGCTTTTCTCAAAGAGATATTCCTGACCAGAACGAAGAGCGAATGGATCGAGTGGTTCCGCGGGCGAGACGTCGCTTTCGCGCCGCTGCGCACGCTGCCCGAGGCGCTCGAGGACGAGCACTTCAAGGCGCGCGGCATGGTGCTGAAGGACGCGCGCGGCTGGGACCAGCTCGGCGTTCCGATCGCGTTCCGCGACGAGCCGGCGCGCCCGCGCTTCGATCCGCCGCCGCACGGCGCGCACACGGCGCAGATCCTGCGCGCCCTGGGCTACGGCGAAGCCGAGATCCTGCAGCTCGCCTCGCAGGGTGCGGTGAAGCTCGCTTGAGCGCGCTGGTCATCCTCAATCCCGTCGCCGGGCGCGGGCGTGCACGCCGCCTGTGGAGGCAAGTCGACGCGGCGCTCGTTGCGGCCGGGATCGAGTTCGAGCTGAGCGAGACACGGGAGCCGTTCGAGGCGATGCGCCTGGCCGAGGGCGCCGCGGGCCGCCACGCCGCCGTGCTCGCGGTGGGCGGCGACGGCACGGTGCACGAAGCGGTCAACGGCCTGATGCGCGTGCCCGCGGCGGCGCGCCCGGCGCTCGGCGTAGTGCCGGTAGGCAGCGGCGACGATTTCGCCAAGATGCTGCCGCCGCTGTCGCCGGGCGCGCCGCGGCCGCACTGGCGCGCCGCGATCGAGGCGATCGCACGCGGCCAGGCGCGCGAGCACGACGTCGGCGTGATCCGGGACGGCGAGGGCGGCGAGCGCTGGTTCGCCAACGGCATGGACGCCGGTTTCGGTGCGCACGTGGTGTGCAATATCGCGCAGGTGCCGCGCTGGCTGACCGGACTGGGCGCCTACCTGGCGGCGATCGCCCGCACGATGGTGCACTATCCGACGCTCGAGCTGCGGCTGCAGCTCGACGACGAGCCGCCGTTCGCGCACCGCTCGACCATCGCCGCGATCATGATCGGGCGCTGCTTCGGCGGCAGCTTCTGGGCCTGCCCCGAGGCCCGCGCCGACGACGGCCTGCTCGACGTGCTGCTGGCGGACGTGGTCAGCCGCGCGCAGATCCTGCGCCTGGTGCCCAAGCTGATGCGCGGCCGGCACACCGGCGAGCCGGTGCTGCGCATGCTTCGCGCGCGCAAGGTGCTGATCGAGTCCGCTTCGCCGCTGGTGTTCGAGGCGGACGGCGAGTTGCCGCCGCTGGACGGGCGGAGGCTCGAGATTTCCCTCGAGCCCGGCGCGTTGCGCGTTCTCTCCGGCGAGCCGGGCGCGGCTCGCGCGCGGGGGCGCTAGAAGGAGCGCGGCAGGCCGAGCACGTGCTCGGCGACGTAGGACAGGATCAGGTTGGTCGAGATCGGCGCGACGAGGTACAGGCGCGTCTCGCGGAACTTGCGCTCGACGTCGTACTCGGCGGCGAAGCCGAAGCCGCCGTGGGTCTGCAGGCAGACATTGGCCGCTTCCCATGAAGCCTTGGCGCACAGGTGCTTGGCCATGTTCGCCTCGGCGCCGCAGTGCTTCTTCTGGTCGAACAGGGCGGACGCCTTGTAGCGCATCAGGTTCGCCGCCTCGATCTCCATGTAGGCCTCCGCGATCGGGAACTGGACGCCCTGGTTCTGCCCGATCGGGCGGCCGAACACGACGCGGTCCTTGGCATAGTTGCTGGCGCGCTCGACGAACCAGTAGCCGTCGCCGATGCACTCGGCTGCGATCAGGATGCGCTCGGCGTTGAGCCCGTCCAGGATGTAGCGGAAACCCCTGCCTTCCTCCCCGATCAGGTTCTCGGCCGGGACCTCGAGGTTGTCGAAGAACACCTCGTTGGTCTCGTGGTTCACCATGTTGCGGATCGGCCGCATGCTCATGCCCTTGTCGAGCGCCTCGCGCTTGTCGACGATGAACACCGACATGCCGTCGGACTTCTTCTTCACCTCCGAAAGCGGCGTGGTGCGCGCGAGCAGCAGCATCAGCTCCGAGTGCTGCAGGCGCGAGGTCCAGACTTTCTGCCCGTTGACCACGTAGCGGTCGCCTTTCCTGACCGCCACGGTCTTGATGCTGGTGGTGTCGGTGCCGGCGGTCGGCTCGGTGACGCCCATCGCCTGCAGGCGCAGCTCGCCGCTCGCGATCTTCGGCAGGTACCTGTTCTTCTGCTCGGACGAGCCGTTCCTGAGCAGCGTGTTCATGTTGTACATCTGGCCGTGGCAGGAGCCCGCGTTGCCGCCCGAGCGCGTGATCTCCTCCATGATCACGCTCGCCTCGGTGAGCGACAGTCCCGAGCCGCCGAACTCCTCGGGGATCAGGGCCGCCATCCAGCCCGCCTTGGTGAGCGCGTCGACGAAGCTCTCGGGGTAGGCGCGCGCCTCGTCGATCTTCTGCCAGTAGGCAGAGTCGTACTGGTTGCACAATGCGCGCACCGCGTCGCGCAGCTCGGTGTGGGTCTCTTGTCCCAGGTTCATGGCTCCATCCTATACATACCCCGGCCCTTCGATCGGCGGGTGCTTGTCCAGAAAATCCTCGTTCACTTCGAGCCCCAGCCCCGGCGCCTCGAGCGGCCAGACCCGGCCGTCCTCGTCGATCTCGCCCGGGTTGGCGACCAGCTCGTCGCGGAACTTGTTCGACTTCGAGACGTCGCCCTCGAACCAGCCGGCGTTGTCGATCGCGGCGAGGAAATGGATCGTGGCGGCATGGTTCAGGCCCGTCATCGAGCTGTGCGGGTGGATCCGAAGCTTGTACGCCGAGGCCATCGCGGCGATGCGCAGCGCCTCGGTAATGCCGCCGCACTTCGAAAGGTCCGGCTGCAGGACCGTGATCGCGCCGTCCTCGATCACGCGGTCGAACTCGAAGCGGGTGTAGTGGTTTTCCCCCGCGGCGAGCGGCGTGCGCCCGAAGCCGCGCGCTTCGCGGTAGCTGCGATAGTCGTGGGCGGGGAAGGGCTCCTCGAGCCAGCCGATGCCGAGCTCGTCCATCGCCGGCATCACCTTGCGTACGTCCTCGAGCGAGTAGCCGATGTTGGCGTCGGTGAGGATCTCGAGCGAGGGCCCGAAAGCCTCGCGGATCGCGCGCATGCGCTCGATGTCGCGCGAGGGCGCATCGCCGACCCGCAGCTTCACCGCCTTGTAGCCCCTGTCCAGGCTCGCGCGCGCCTCTTCGACGAGCTCGTCCGGCGTCTGGTAGCCGAGCGACACCCCGCCGGCGTAGGCGGGCACGCCCTTGCGCGCGCCGCCGAGCAGGCGGTAGAGCGGCACCCCTGCGGCCTTGGCGCGGATGTCCCACAGCGCCATGTCGATCCCGCTGATCGCGAGGCAGGCGCCGGCGCCCATGCCGTGGCTCGCGAGCTGGAAGCGGTACATCCGCTGCCACACGCCGTTCACGTCGTCCGCGTCGCAGCCGAGCGCGAGCTGCCTGAGGGTGGTGTCGATCAGCTTCGCCACCGCGGTGTGCGCGCGGCCGTGGTGCGCCTCGCCCCAGCCGGTGAGCCCGCCGCGCGTGCTCACCTTCACCACTACCGCGTCGCGCTTGACCGCGGTGCCGATCCCGAGCGTCACCCGCCGCGCCGGGGGAATCGGGAACGAGATCGGGTAAGCCTCGATGTCGGTGATGGTCAGATCTTTGCTCACGGTGTCTTCTCCGCGCGGGCCGCTAGCATAGCAATTTGGCGCGACAGCTCGAGGCCGCCAACGAGGTGTTAAACTGTTCGATGCTGGCTACTCCCTCGATAGTTGATGCCTTGGTGCTCAACATATCGCGCGGCATGGTCCATTCACGCAACCTGGAACGGGCCCCCTGAATTGAGCGCTGGCACCAAGTTCGCCGGATACATGCGCCGGCTGAATACGCGACTGCGGGCAGGCGGTCGGCCACGCAATCACCTGGACGAAGAGCCGCCGCTCCGATCGGAGTTGTTCAGCGCCGACCAGATGGCGCAGCACGGCAAGACTCTGGCGGCTTCGCACAAGCTCGCGCCGGGGCGCGCACCGGACCGGCTTCTGGCGCGGCTGGCGGCGAACGAGAGCGCCCTGGTCGGGGTGTGCAGCCTGCTGACGGAAGCGGCCACGGAGAGCCGCCGCATCACGCCGGCCGGCGAGTGGCTGCTCGACAATTTCTATCTCATCGAAGAGCAGATCCGCACCGCCAAGCGGCACCTGCCGAAGGGCTACAGCCGCGAGCTGCCGCGCCTGGCTCAGGGTCCGTCGGCCGGGCGTCCGCGCGTGTACGACATCGCGCTGGAGACCATCGCGCATGGCGACGGTCGGATGGACACGGAAGGCCTCGGCCGCTTCGTGGCGGCCTACCAGTCGGTCACTGCCCTCAGGCTGGGCGAGCTGTGGGCGATCCCGATCATGCTGCGGCTGGCGTTGATCGAGAACTTGCGCCGTGTCGGCGTGCGCATCGCCGCCAGCCGCGCCGAACGGAACCTGGCCGGTGTCTGGGCGGACCAGATGTCCGAGACCGCCGAGAAGGATCCGAAGAGCCTGATTCTGGTGATCGCCGACATGGCGCGCTCGAATCCTCCGCTGGTCAGTGCGTTCGTCGCCGAGCTCGCGCGCCGGCTGCAGGGGCGAGGCCCCGCCCTGGCCTTGCCGTTGACCTGGATCGAGCAGCGACTGTCCGAATCGGGTCTGACGATCGAGCAGTTGATCCAGTCGGAGAACCAGCAGCAGGCCGCCAATCAGGTCTCGATCAGCAACAGCATCGGCAGCCTGCGGGTTCTGGGCGCGACGGACTGGCGGGAATTCGTCGAGACCATGAGCGTCGTCGAGCAGACCCTGCGCGAGGATCCGGCTGGCGTCTACGGCAGGATGGACTTCGTCACCCGCGATCGCTACCGCCATGCCACGGAGAGGATGGCCAAGCGCAGCCCTCTGTCCGAAGGCGAGGTGGCGCGCGCGGCGATCCGCTTGGCGTGCGCCGCCGCGCAAAGCGGGGCGGGCGATCGCGCAGGGCACGTCGGCTACTACCTGATCGACAAGGGCGTGCGCGCGCTCGAGCAGGCGACGCAAGTTCGCGTATCCGGCGCCGAGGCCGTGCGCAGAACCGCGGGCCGGTTCCCGTTGTGGCCGTATCTGGGCGCCATCGCGCTGATCACGGCGCTCGCTTCCGCAGCGCTGCTGGCGCAGGCGCTTGCCGCCGGAGCGCGCCCCTGGGCGCTGCTGGCGATCGGCATCGTCGCGCTGCTGGCGACGAGTCAGCTGGGGGCGGCGCTGGTGAATTGGGCGGCGAGCCTGGTGGTGACGCCGCATCCGCTGCCCAGAATGGACTTCTCTGCGGGCATTCCGCCGCCATGGCGCGCGCTGGTGGTGGTGCCGACCATGCTCGGCAGCGCGCAGAACGTCGAGGATCTGATCGAGGCCCTGGAAGTCACGTTCCTGGCGAATCGCGATGCGCGCCTGCACTTCGGGCTGTTGACCGACCTGCGGGATGCGGAGCGGGAGTCGCTCCCCGAGGACGGGCCGCTGGTGGGGCTGGCTCAAACTAGGATAAACGAGCTGAACGCCAAATACGGCGCCGGCGGGGAGCGAAGCAACGACGACATCTTCTTCCTGTTCCACCGCCCCCGGCGCTGGAACGCGCGAGAACGGCTCTGGATGGGCTACGAGCGCAAGCGCGGCAAGCTTGCGGACCTGAACGCGCTGCTGCGCGGCGACGCCGGAGATCGCTTTTCGCTCGTCGTCGGCGACACCGCGGTGCTGGCCGAGGTGAAGCACGTCATCACGCTGGACACCGATACGCAGCTGCCGCGCGATGCGGCGCGGCAATTCGTCGGCGCCATGGCGCACCCGCTCAATCGCCCCCGCTACGACGAAGCGAGGCGGCGTGTCGTCGAGGGCTACGGCATCCTGCAGCCGCGCGTGGCGCCGAGCCTGCCGGGGACGAACCGCTCGCGCTATGCGCGCCTGCACGGGGGCGAAGCGGGCATCGACCCGTACACGCGCGCCGTCTCGGACGTGTACCAGGACGTGTTCGGCGAGGGCTCGTTCATCGGCAAGGGGATCTACGACGTCGACGCGTTCGAGCAGGCCCTTGGCGGGCGCTTCCCCGAGAACCGGATCCTCAGCCACGATCTGCTGGAGGGGTGTTACGCGCGCGCGGGATTGTTGAGCGATGTGCGGTTGTACGAAGACTACCCGGCCCGCTACAGCGCCGACGTGAACCGGCGCTACCGCTGGATTCGCGGCGACTGGCAGCTCGCGGGGTGGCTGAGACGGCGGGTTCCGGGCGAGGGTGCGCAAGCCCGCGCCAATCCGCTCTCGATGCTGTCGCAGTGGAAGCTGTTCGACAACCTCCGGCGCAGCCTTGTCCCGGCGGCGCTGCTGCTGATGCTGCTGCTGGGATGGACGATCCTGACGCCGGCCTGGCTGTGGACCCTGGCGGCGATCGCCATCATGCTGATTCCCTCGTTGTGCGCCTCGATCCTCGAAGCGCTGCGTAAGCCCGACGAGGTTCTGCTGCGGCAGCACTTCGCCGCCACGGCGCGCTCGGCTTTGCGCCAGTTCACGCAAGTGGCCTTCGCGCTTGCCTGCCTCCCCTACGAGGCCTTCTACAGCCTGGATGCGATCGCCCGCACGGCCTGGCGCATGCTGGTGGTGCGCAGAGGCTTGCTCGAATGGAATCCTTCGGGCGAGGCGGATCGCGAAGCGGCCAGGCGCGGCCGCAGCGACCTCGCCGCTTCTTTCCGCTCGATGTGGGTCGCTCCCGGCATCGCCGCCGCGACGGCGATCCATCTGGCGGTCGCGAACCCGGCGGCGCTCGCCGTCGCGGGGCCGATCCTGCTGCTTTGGCTCGCCGCGCCCGCCATCGCGTGGTGGGTCAGCCGCCCCCTCGCGCGCCGCAAGGCGACCCTGACGCGCGAGCAGACGCGCTTCCTGCGCGAGCTCGCGCGCCGTACCTGGGCGTTCTTCGAGAACTTCGTCGGCCCGGACGATCACTGGCTGCCGCCCGACAACTATCAGGAGCATCGCGTCGACGCGCTCGCGCATCGCACTTCGCCGACCAACATGGGGCTCGCGCTGCTGGCGAATCTGTCCGCCTACGACTTCGGCTATCTGACGGCCGGACAGCTCGTCGAGCGCACGGCGCACACCCTGCAGACGATGGACGGGCTGGAGCGCCACCGGGGGCACTTCTACAACTGGTACGACACGCAGACGCTGCAGCCGCTGCCGCCGCTGTACGTCTCGACGGTCGATAGCGGAAACCTCGCGGGCCACCTGCTGACCCTGCGTGCGGGGCTGCTCGCGCTGCCCGACGACGCGATCCTGCCGGCGCGGCTGTTCGACGGCCTGAGCGACACGCTCGGCCTGCTCGGCGACGCGGCGCCGTTGCGCAAGGCGCTGGAGTCCGCGCGCGCAGCGCCGCCGAAGACGCCCGCCGCGGCCCGTGCCTGCCTCGAGCGGCTGGTCTCGGCTGCCGCCGACGAAGCCGGCGCCGAGGGCGAGGCGGGCGAGTGGGCGCAGGCGTTCGCCCGCCAATGCCGCGCGGCGCTCGACGAGCTGGCGTTCCTCGCCCCGTCCGAGCTCGACGCGATCCCGACCCTGCGCCAACTCGCGGAGCTGGACGCGACGCTGGGGCCGCAGCACGCGCAAGCGAGCGCCCGTGCCCGCGAAAGGATGGCAGTTATCGAACGCCTGGCGCAGCAATGCGGCGAGCTCGCGCGCATGGAGTACGACTTCCTGTTCGACAAGTCGCGCCAGCTGCTGACCATCGGTTACAACGTGACCGAGCGCCGGGCGGACGCCAGTTACTACGATCTGCTGGCCTCCGAAGCGCGCTTGAGCAGTTTCGTCGCCATCGCGCAGGGGCGGCTGCCGCAGGAGAACTGGTTCGCCCTGGGGCGCCTGCTTACCGGCACCGGCGGAGAGCCGGTTCTCCTGTCGTGGAGCGGCTCGATGTTCGAGTACCTGATGCCGCTGCTGGTGATGCCGACCTACGACAACACGCTGCTCGACCAGACCTGCAAGGCGGCGGTGGCGAGGCAGATCGAGTACGGACGGCAGCGCGGCGTTCCGTGGGGCATGTCGGAATCCGGCTACAACACGGTCGACGTGCATCTCAATTACCAGTACCGCGCGTTCGGCGTTCCGGGCCTCGGGCTCAAGCGCGGGCTGGCCGACGATCTGGTCGTTGCGCCGTATGCCTCGGCACTGGCGCTGATGGTGGCGCCCGAGGAGGCATGCCTGAATCTGCAGCGCCTCGCCGCCGACGGACTCATCGGCAAGCTCGGCCTGTTCGAAGCGATCGACTACACGCCGGCGCGGCAACGGCGCGGGCAAGCGAGCGCGGTGGTGCGCGCCTACATGGCGCACCACCAGGGCATGAGCCTGCTCGCGCTGGCCTACCTGGTGCTGGAGCGTCCGATGCAGCGCCGCTTCGAGTCGGAGCCGCTGTTCCAGGCGGTGATGTTGCTGCTGCAGGAGCGCATCCCCAGGGCCACGGCGTTGTTCCCGCACACCGCGCAGCTCTCCGAAGTGCGCTCGACGTCGGTCGCCGCGGAAACGCCGATTCGGGTGTTCGACACTCCCGACACGCCCATGCCCGAGGTGCAGTTGCTGTCGAACGGCCGCTACCACGTGATGGTCACCAATGCAGGAGGCGGCTACAGCCGCTGGAAGGATCTTGCCGTCACGCGCTGGCGCGAAGACGCCACCTGCGACAACTGGGGCACGTTCTGCTACGTGCGCGACGTGGCGAGCGGGGCGTTCTGGTCGACCGGCTATCAGCCGACGCTCGCCCGCCCGGAGCACTATGAAGCGATCTTCTCCGAGGGACGGGCCGAGTTTCGCCGCCGCGATGCCGTCGCCGCCGGGGGCGGCCGTTTCGAGACGCATGCCGAGATCGTCGTCTCGCCGGAGGACGACATCGAGCTGCGCCGGGTGCACATCACCAATCGATCGTCGCAGCGCAGGGAGATCGACGTGACGAGTTACGCCGAGGTCGTGATCGCGCCGCCGGCCGCGGACGCGCTTCATCCGGCCTTCAGCAATCTCTTCGTGCAGACCGAGATCATGCGCGAGCGGCGCGCGATCCTGTGCACGCGCCGGCCCCGCTCCCTCGGCGAGCAGGCGCCCTGGATGCTTCACCTGGCGGCGGTACACGGCGCGCACGATGGCGCGGTATCCTACGAGACGGACCGCGCGCGCTTCATCGGCCGCGCACGCAGCGCCGCCGCTCCGCTGGCGATGAGCGATCCGGCGGCCCTTTCCGGCAGCGAGGGCTCGGTGCTCGATCCGATCGTCGCGATCCGCTGCCGCATGACGCTGGAGCCGGACGAGACGGCGACCATCGACATGGTGTCCGGCATCGGCGAAACGCGCGATGCAGCCTTGAGCCTGGTCGACAAGTACCAGGACCGGCGTCTCGCCGATCGCGTCTTCGAGCTGACCGGGACCCACAGCCAGGTGGTGCTGCGCCAGCTCAACGCCAGCGACGCCGACTCGCAGCTCTATGCGCGTCTGGCCGGCTCCGTGATCTACGCCAACGCCTCGCTGCGCGCGGACGCGGCGGTGCTGATCAGGAATCGCCGCGGGCAGTCCGGGCTGTGGGGATACGCCATCTCCGGCGACCTGCCGATCGTGCTGCTGCAGATCGGCGACGCGGCCAATATCGAGCTGGTGCGCCAGCTCGTGCAGGCGCACGCGTACTGGCGCCAGAAGGGGCTGGCGGTGGACCTGGTGATCTGGAACGAAGATCGCGCCGGTTACCGCCAACTGCTGCAGGATCAGATCATGGGGCTGATCGCCTCGGGCACCGAGGCGAGCGTGATCGATCGGCCGGGCGGCATCTTCGTGCGGCCGGCCGAGCAGATCTCCAGCGAGGACCGCATCCTGCTCGAATCGGTCGCGCGCGCGGTCATCACGGACGGCCGGGGAACGCTGGCGGAACAGCTCAGCCGTCGCCGCCCGGTGGAGCCGCGCGCGCCGCGGCTTGCGCCGGGCAGGAACCATCGCGCCGAGGCGCCTCCCGCCGCGGCGTTGCCGCGCCGCGATCTGATCCTGTTCAACGGGCTGGGAGGATTCACCCGCGACGGGCGCGAATACGTCATGACGCTCGCGCCCGGCGAGGTGACGCCGGCGCCGTGGGTGAACGTGCTGGCGAATCCGCACTTCGGCAGCATCGTTTCGGAGCACGGCGCGGCCTACACCTGGAGCGAGAACGCGCACGAATACCGCCTCACGCCCTGGCACAACGACCCGGTGGGCGATGCGAGCGGAGAAGCCCTTTACCTGCGCGACGAAGACAGCGGCCAGGTCTGGTCCCCGACGCCGTCGCCCGCGCGCGCAGCGGCGCCCTACGTCGTACGGCACGGATTCGGCTACAGCGTCTTCGAGCACAGCTCCGGCGGCATCCGCTCCGAGCTGTGGATCTACGTCGCCATGGACGCCGCGGTCAAGTTCTCGGTGCTGAAGCTGCGCAACGAATCGGGCCGGGCACGCAGGCTTTCCGCGACCGGCTACGTGGAATGGGTGCTGGGAGACCTGCGTGCGAAATCGGCCATGCACGTGAGCACCGAGATCGATCCCCGCAGCGGTGCGCTCTGCGCGCGCAACCGGTACAACACCGAGTTCGCCGATCGGGTCGCGTTCTTCGACGTGGACGACGCGGCGCGCAGCCTGAGCGGCAACCGCGCCGAATTCGTCGGGCGCAACGGCACGCTGGGGAATCCGGCCGCCATGGGCCGCGCGCAGCTCTCCGGCAAGACGGGGGCCGGGCTGGACCCCTGCGCCGCGATCCAGGTGAGCTTCGAGCTGGCCGACGGCGAAGAGCGCGAGCTCGTCTTTCTTCTCGGCGCGGGGCGCGACCTCCAGGACGCCGGCAATCTGGTGCAGCGTTTTCGCGGATCGTCGGCCGCGCGCGGCGCGCTCGAGGCGGTATGGCAGCACTGGAACCACACGCTGGGCGCGGTGCAGGTGGAAACCCCCGACCCCTCCATCAACGTGCTGGCCAACGGCTGGCTGGTGTACCAGACCCTGGCGTGCCGTCTCTGGGCGCGCAGCGGCTACTACCAATCGGGCGGCGCCTTCGGCTTCCGCGACCAGCTGCAGGACGCGATGGCGCTCGTCCACGCCGAGCCCGCGCGGCTGCGCGCACAGCTGCTGCTGTGCGCGAGCCGCCAGTTCCAGGAGGGAGACGTCCAGCACTGGTGGCATCCGCCGTCGGGCCGCGGTGTGCGCACGCATTGCTCCGACGACTACCTCTGGCTGCCGCTGGCGGTGTGCCGCTACGTGGCGAGCACCGGAGACAGGGGGGTGCTGGATGAATCCATGCACTTCCTCGAGGGGCGCCCGGTCAACCCGGAGGACGATTCCTACTACGACCTGCCCGGGCGCTCTATCGAGGCGGGCAGCCTGTACGAGCACTGCGTGCGCGCCGTCGCGCACGGCCTGCGCTTCGGCGAGCACGGCCTGCCGCTGATCGGCTCCGGCGACTGGAACGACGGCATGAACCGGGTGGGGATCGGCGGCAAGGGCGAGAGCGTGTGGCTGGGCTTCTTTCTGTGCGACGTGCTGCGGCAATTCGGCGCACTCGCGCGTGAGCGGGGCGACGCCGCCTTCGCCGAGCGCTGCGAGGGGGAGGGCGCCCGGTTGCGCCAGAGCATCGAGCAGCACGGCTGGGACGGCGAGTGGTACCGCCGCGCCTACTTCGACGACGGCACGCCGCTCGGCTCCGCAGGCAACGCGGAATGCCAGCTCGACTCGATCTCGCAGAGCTGGTCCGTGCTCTCCGGGGCAGGCGACGCCCGGCGCGCGCGCATTGCCATGCAGGCGGTGGACGAGCGGCTCGTGCGCCGCGAGCACGCGCTGATCCAGCTCCTGGATCCGGCCTTCGACAAGTCGGAGCTGGACCCCGGTTACATCCGGGGCTACGTGCCGGGGGTGAGAGAGAACGGAGGGCAATATACCCACGGCGCGATCTGGGCCGCGATGGCGTTCGCCGCCCTGGGCGACGCCCAGCGCGCGTGGGAGCTCACCGCCATGATCAACCCGGTGAACCATGGAGCATCGGCGGCAGCCCTCGCCACCTACAAGGTCGAACCGTACGTCATGGCGGCCGACGTCTACGCGCTCGCGCCGCACACCGGGCGCGGCGGATGGAGCTGGTACACCGGCTCGGCCGGCTGGATGTACCGGCTCATCGCGGAATCGCTGCTGGGCCTGAGGCTGGAGGGCGACATGCTGCGTCTCGCTCCCTGCCTGCCCGCGGATTGGCAGACGTTCAAGATCCACTACCGCTATCGCGAGACCGTTTATCACATCGTCGTCTCGCAAGCGCTCGCCGGGATGCGCTTGACGGTGGACGGCGTCGAGCGGCATGACGGGTCGATTCCCCTGGTCGACGATCGTCGCGACCACCATGTCGAGGTGAGCGTAGGCGTCGCCGATGGCGAGATCTGCGCTTAACTGCTCTCCAGCGACCTCACCAGGTCGGGCCGTCCCGACCAGATCCAGCCCAGGCTCTCGCGCGAGATGCCGAGCAGCATGCCGTGCAGGCTCTTCGGGTGCACCCACGTGCCGTCGCGCTCGGCGGCGAGGTCCGCGCCGCGCGGGATGAGCTGCGCGCCGCCGGCGAGCAGGCGGGCCTTGAGCCCGTCGAAGTCGTGTGTCTCGAGGTAGCACATGTACAGCGCATCGCCGCCGCGGCGCTCGACGAAGCGGCGCATTGCGCCCGGCCGGTCGGCGAAAGTCTGGCTGAGCTCGATGCGGTCCAGGCGCGCGGGCGGATCGAACAGCGTCAGCGTCCCCTCGTAGCCGAAGCGGTCGCTGCTGATGGGGGAGAACTTGGACGCATCGAGGCGGAACAGGCGCGCGTACAGCGCGGCGGCTTCGCGCCAGTCGCGCTCGAGCGCGTTGGTCGCCTCGTAGAGGAAGCTCACCTCGCCGACGCGCGGCCGCTCGGCGAGCGGCGAGATCACCATCGGCATGCCGCAGGTGCTGGCGCCCGGCAGCCAGAGCTGGTCGCCGTCGCGCGCGAAGGCGACGCCGAGCGACTCCAGATGGCGGGCCAGCTCGCCCGGGCGCGAGGTGGCGAAGCCCGCGGCGAGCAGGCCCTCGCCCCAGCGCTCGAGAAAATCGCGCGCCGGGCCCGGCCCGGCGGGCTCGCACAGCTCGAGCTCGCTCTCGCCGAGCGCGAGAATGGTGCGGCGCGCGTTGAGTACGGCGCTCTCCGCTTCGCGCGAGACGCGGGCGCCGAGCAGGCGCACGAAGGTGTCGGCGGCGCGCGCCCGGTCGCGCACCGCGAGCTGCATCCGGTCGACGCGCTCGAGCATGGCCGTTAGCGTCCCTTGAACACGGGTTTGCGCTTCTCGAGGAACGCCTTCGCCGCCTCGGTATTGTCCTCGGTCATGCTGCAGCGCGAATGACGGTCGGCCTCGCGGTCGAGCGCCTCGGAGAAGCCGAGCCGCGTGGCGTCGTTCAGGTTCTGCTTGATGCGCCGCAGGGCGATGGGCGCCGAGTCGGCCAGCCGGCGCGCGATCGCGCGCACGTAATCCATCAGCTCCGCGTCGGGCAGCACCTTCGACACCAGGCCGATACGCCCGGCCTCCTCGGCGCCGAAGCGCTCGGCGAGCAGGTACAGCTCGCGCGCCTTGGCGTTGCCGACGATGCGCGTGAGGCTCCAGGTGCCGCCGAAGTCGCCCGACAGGCCGGCGTTGAGGAACGCGGTGTTGAACTTCGCCGAGGCGGCGGCGTAGCGCAGGTCGCAGGCGCAGGCCCAGGAAAAGCCCGCGCCCGCGCAGGCGCCGTTGATGGCGGCGATCGTGATCAGGTCGGATTCGCGCAGCATCTGCGAGCTGCGCATATTGCGCCTGAGCTCCGCGATGCGCCCCTCGATCGGCTGCGGGCGCTTGAACTCGCCGTCGGCAAAGCCGGCCAGGTCGCCGCCGGCGCAGAAGCCGCGTCCCGCGCCGGTGAGAATCAGCACGCGGATCGACTCGTCGCTCGCGGCGCGCTCAAGCGCGGCGACCGCCTCGCCGATCAGCTCTCGATTCATCGCGTTCAGGCGCTCGGGACGGTTCAGCGTGACCGTGGCGACCGCGCCGTCGGCCTGGTACAGGACGGTGCTCACGCCAGCTCCTGCATGCGCAGGATGACCGGCGTTCCGTCCATGTGCGCACCCATCTCCTTGCCGAGCGTGCGGTAGTGCTCGGAGGCGCGATGCGCCTTGACCGCGTCTTCGTCCCGGTATCGTTCCATGAATACGTAGGAGTGCGGATCTTCGCCGCGGTTCAGAGTGTAGAGCAGGCACCCGGGCTCGCTCGCGTTCACCGCCGCGGCGAGCTTGCCGGCGATCGCCTCGAACTCGCCCTGATGGCCGTCCTTGACCTTGATGATGGCGACGATGCTGTGCGTCATGGCGTACTCCACGGTTGCGCGGCGCGAGGCTGCTAGCATAGCGCCATGACGCAGGAGTTCGACGCCGCCCGCGACCATCGTTTCGCTGAGACGCGCTGGTTCGACGATTTCGTTGTCGGCGAGCGCTTCTGGATCCCGTCGCGCACCCAGACCGACGCCCTGTTCGGCGCCTTCCAGCTCGCCTCGGGCGACAACGACCCGATCCACTACGACGCCGAATACTGCCGCAGGCGCGGCCACCCCGGGATGCTCGCACACGGCATGCAGGTCATGGTCCAGACCGCCGCCGGCGCCGGCGTCTTTCCCCACCTGGTCGCCGATTCGCTGGTCGCGCTGCTCGAGTGCAGCGCGAAGTTCGTGCGGCCGGTCTACGCCGGCGACACCCTCTATCCGTGGCTCGAGATCGTCGAGCTCGTCCCGCAGCGCACGACCGGCGTGGTCGCGATGCGCGCGAGCGTCCACAACCAGGCCAACGAGCTCGTGCTGGAAGGCAGCCACCGCTACCTGCTGCGCCGGCGCCCGCCCGAGGTCCTCGAAGCATGAGCGCGCGCGCCGGAAGGCCGTTTCGCCAGGTCAACGTCTTCTCGGCCGACCCGCTCGCCGGTAATCCGCTCGCGGTGGTGCACGACGCGGAAGGCTTGAGCGACGCCCGCATGGGCGCGCTCGCGCGCTGGACCAACCTCTCGGAGACGACTTTCCTGCTGCCGCCGACCGAGCCCGGCGCGGACTACCGGGTGCGTATCTTCACGCCGGGCGGCGAGCTTCCCTTCGCGGGGCACCCGACGCTCGGTTCCTGCCATGCCTGGCTCGCCGCGGGCGGCGCGCCGCGCAAGCCGGGTCTGGCCGTGCAGGAATGCGGCGCGGGGCTGGTTGCGGTGCGCTGCGACGGCCCGCGGCTCGAGTTCGCCGCGCCGCCGCTGCTGCGCAGCGGCCCGCTCGAGCCCGAGGTGCTGGCGAAGATCGCCGCCGCGCTCGGCCTGGCGGCGTCGGACATCGTGCAGCACCAGTGGGCCGACAACGGCCCGGGCTGGTGCGCGGTGATGCTGCGCTCGGCGCGCCAGGTGCTCGCGCTCAAGCCCGACTGGGCCCGGCTCGACCCGCTCAAGCTGGGCGTGGTCGGCCCGCACGAGCCGGCCGGCGAGGCGGACTTCGAGGTGCGCGCCTTCATCGGCGGCGGCGGCTACGAAGACCCCGTCACCGGCAGCCTCAACGCCAGCCTCGCGCAGTGGCTGATCGGCGCCGGGCTCGCCAACAGCTCCTACGTCGCCGCGCAGGGCGCCGCACTTCAGCGCTCGGGAAGAGTCCATCTTCGCAAGGAAGGAGACCAAGTCTGGGTCGGCGGCGATGTGGTCGAAGTCGTTCGTGGAGAAATCCGCATCTAGCCGTGGCGAGCGTGACGCAGGCCCTTCCGCGCCGCACGCCCGCGTGGCTATCCTCGGGGCATTCTGTCGGTGCGACAGACTCCAAGGAAGGGGAATGGCATGACGGCAAGACTGCTCACGATCATTTTGCTCGCACTCGCGGCTGCCGGCTGCTCGAGCGTCGAGAACGCGATGGGACGGAAGTTCACGGTGAAGGACTACACCGCGGCCTCGGGTGAGCGCGTCATGGCGGGGCAGGCGGAACCGCGCGAAGAGTATGGCTGCGCGAAGCTTGCCGAAGAAAAGCGCGACTGGGGCCTGAGCGGGAACATGAACCGCACCACCGCGACCCAGCAGATCACGCGCCTGGCGGTCGACGCCGCCCCTGCCAAGGGCGCGAACTACGTCGATGTCATGCTCCCGAGCGAGCTCAGCGTGATGGGTTTCAACGTGCACGCCTTCAGCGACGCGAAGGTCGCCTACTACCGCTGCGGGAGCCTGCCGCCGCGCCGCTAGCCGTTGAGGTCTGACAACGTCCTTCGCCGGAGACGTTGCCACGGGCCGCGCGCCGGAGTAAGTTGGCCGCTACTGCGGAATTCGCGCAGGAAGGGGGCACAGGGGGCCTGTCGAAAGGAAGGTCGTCAAATGCGCTACCTCATCTTCGTCTCGTGCTTGCTTCTCGGTGCGGCTGTTCCGGCCGCCGCCCAGGTGAGCATCGGTATCGGAATCAACACGCCCGGGGTCAGCATCGGGATCAACGTACCGGCGTACCCGCGCCTCGTGCGGGTGCCGGGCTACCCGGTGTACTACGCGCCCGGACTGAACGCGAACTTCTTCTTCTACGACGGCGCCTACTGGGTGTTCGATGGGGGGAACTGGTACGTGAGCACCTGGTACAACGGCCCGTGGAGCTTGGTCGACCCGTACGCGGTGCCGGTGTACATCCTGCGCATCCCCGTGCGCTACTATCGCCGGCCGCCGGATTATTTCCACGGATGGCATCGCGACGCGCCGCCCCGCTGGGGCGATCACTGGGGCCGTGAATGGCGCGAACGCCGCAGCGGCTGGGACCGGTGGGACCGCAAGACCGCGCCGCGCCCGGCGCCGCTGCCGCGCTACCAGCGCAACTACTCGGGCGAGCGCTACCCGGGGACTGATCAGCGGCGACGCGAAATCGAGACCCGCGACTACCGCTACCGGTCGCGCGAGCCCGCGGTGCGCCAGCACTACGAAGAGCGCGGCCGCGGAGGCGGGCGAAGCAGCGAACGGCGGCGCGACAGATAGGCCGCGGCCCGGCTCGCTCGACGCGATGAAATTCAGATCTTGTCTCACGCTTTTCGCGCAAGCGGACGGCGCCTCTTCCCTGTTCGCCCGCACGCTGGGGCAGTTCTTCCGCGACCAGCGCGACCCGCGGACGCTCGAGTTGCTCGCCCGCTGAGCTCCCGGGCGACGTAGTTATTGGATGTCCGGTGTCGGGGAGGTCGCATGTTGCGAGGCAGCTGCTTGCGCGGTGGGGTGCGGTACGACATCGCCGATGACCTGCTGCAGTTCGCCGAGCTGCCGAAGTAAACTGCAGGATCAAAGGAGGGGCCAGATGCCGAAGGGATACTGGATCGCACATGTCGACGTCGCTGATCCTGAGCAGTACAAGAAATACGTGGCGGCGAACGCCAGGCCGTTTGCCAGGTTCGGCGCCAGGTTCCTGGTGCGGGCGGGGACCTGCGAGGCGGTCGAAGGGAAGACCCGGAGCCGCAACGTCGTCATCGAGTTCCCGAGCTACCAGGCCGCGCTCGACTGCTATCGTTCACCGGAATACCAGGAGGCGCTGAAGCTCCGGCTGCCGGTGTCCGCCGGAGATCTCGTCATCGCGGAGGGCTACGACGGCCCTCAGCCGTCCTGAGCCGGTCGCGGCGCGAAAGGCGGGGGGGCGGGCAAAAACCAAGGAGGAGAAGACAATGACGGCACGCGCTACGTTCACGCGGATGGAAGACAGTACCAGGGAGGACTGGGCGGTGATCGCCGGAGAGGCGATGAAGATGGCCAGGTCGCTCCCCGACCGGGTGCTGGCGCACCTTCGGCTCCTGGACGGGGACTTCGGCGGCTTTCCGGTCGACCGCCTCACCCACAGCCTGCAGACGGCGACGCGGGCGCTGAAGGACGGCCGGGACGAGGAGTACGTCGTGTGCGCGTTGCTGCACGACATCGGCGACACGCTGGGCAGCTACAACCACCCGGACGTCGCGGCCGCCATCCTCAAGCCCTTCGTCGGCGAAGCCAATCTCTGGATGGTCCAGCACCACGGCATCTTCCAGGGCTACAACTTCTTCCATCACATCGGCATGGACCGCAACATGCGCGACGCTTTGAGGCCGAGCCCGCACTACGAGCGGACCGCGGAATTCGTCGCGCTGTACGACAACCCGGCGTTCGATCCGCGCGGCGAGACGCTTGCGCTCGAGGAATTCGAGCCGATGCTGCGCAGGCTGATGGCCGTGCCGAAGAATTCCGTCTACAAGAGCGCGATCGAGGCGCAGGCCACGCGCGCGTAGGCAGGCTGCGCGCGCCGGAGCGGGAGAGTGGCCGACACGATCTTCATGATCCACGGCATGTGGGGCGGGCCGTGGTACTGGGAGAAGTACCGCGGCGTGTTCGAGTCGCAGGGCTACCGCTGCGTCGCCACCACGCTGCCCTACCACGACATGGACCCGCGCGGCACCCCCGATCCGCGTCTCGGCACGGCCAGCCTGCTCGACTACGCGAAGGCGCTCGTGCTTCTTTCGCCCGCGCCGCCGGCCGGCATTTTCGTCCTCCGGCCGTCGGTGATCCGAAGCTTCTGGTCGGTGCAGACGAAGTGGGCCTTCTGGCGCAAGCCGATGCGGCAGACGTTCGGCGAGGCGGTCTATTCGATGCTGCACCTTCTGCTGGAGGCCGAGCAGAGGCAGGCCTACGCCAGCTTCGTCTACGAGTCGGGCAGGGCAGCGTGCGAGATCGGCTATTGGTTCCTGGATCCGAATTCGGCCTCGAGAGTCGACGAGTCGGCGCTGACCTGCCCGATGCTGGTCGTCGCCGGCGCCGAAGACCGCATCGTTCCCGCACCGGTCGCGCGCCGGATCGCGAAGAAGTACGAGGCGGTATCGACCTACAAGGAATTCGACAACCACGCGCACTGGGTGGTGGCCGAGCCGGGCTGGCAGGAGGTGGCCGGCTACGTCGGGAACTGGCTCAGGTCGGAATCGTTCCGCAAGTCCTGAGCTCGGCGATCTCGTCCTCGCCGAGACCCAGCTCGCGCAGGATCTCTTCTCCGTTCTCGCCCGCGTGCGGCGCGGGCCGCAGCGGCCAGGCATGCTCGGCGCCGGGCATGCGCGCCACCGGCAGCTCGCCGTAGGGCGGCTGCGACAGCGAGGCGAAGACGCCGAGGTGCTTCGCCTGGGCGGAGCCTACATAAGCCGGATAGTCGGCGATCTCGGCGAACAGGGCGTCCGCCGCGGCGAGCTTCTCGACCCAGTGCGAGGTGGGCTGCGCGGCCAGCCGCCGGCCGACTTCCTCGTTGACGAAGGCGGCGTGCTTCCTGCGCTCGGCGGGCGTGGCGAAGCGCGGATCTTCGATCCAGGCCTCGAGCCCGAGCACGCGCATCGCGGCGCGGAAGTGCCCTTCGGTGACCGCAGACAGCGACAGGTAGCCGTCGCGGGTACGGAACACGCCGGCGGGTACGGTGTTCGGCGGCGGGGCGGCGCCGTGGAAGATGCGGTTCTCGACGATCTGGGCGGCCTGGAAGGCGGCCGCGCTCTGGAGCAGCGACAGCTTCAGGTGACGTCCCTCGCCGTCGCGGCTGCGGGCATAGAGCGCGGCGCCGAGCGCCTGCGCGGCGTAGACCGCGGTGACGGTGTCGGGGATCAAGAGCGGCATGCGGCGCGGGGTGCCGTCGCGGTCGCGGTTGCGGTGGGCCATGCCGGTGAGCGACTGCAGGATCGAGTCGGTGCCGGCCTTCTGCGCATCGGGGCCGTCGGCCCCGAAGCCGGTGATCGAGACGTAGACGACGGCGGGGTTGGACGCGGCGACCGCGGCGTAGCCCAGCCCCAGGCGCTCGATCACCCCGGGCCGGTTGTTCTCGATGACGACGTCGGCGCGCGCGGCCATTCGCAGGATGAGGTCGCGCCCGGCGGGCTTCTGCGCGTCGACCACGATAGAGCGCTTGCCCAGGTTGCCGGCGATCGCGAGCGGAGTCATGCCTTCGCGCCCGCCGCCCGCGTTGCGGATCCAGTCGCCGCCCGGCGGCTCGACCTTGATCACGTCCGCGCCCTGCTGCGCGAGCAGCGACGCGCAATACGGCCCGGCGATGCCCTGCGACAGGTCGAGTACTTTCAGGCCTGCGTAGGGCGGGGCGGCGCTCATGCCGGCTGCGGGGAGTCCTCGGCGAGGCCGGTGTATTCGCGCAGGGTGTGGAAGGCGATTTTCGGCCAGCGCTCCTGCGCCACCTCGATTTCGGCCCGCATCGAGGCGAGAAAGGCCGGCACGCCGCCCGCGTCGTAGGCCATGCGGTGCGCGTTGGCCTCGATGAAGCGCTTCAGCTCGGCCGGGTCGTCCGAGGAAACCCAGCGCGCGGCGACGTAGTTCGCCGGCAGCAGCCTGACCTCGGCGCCGTACTCGCTGGCCAGGCGGTGGGCGGCGACCTCGAACTGAAGGATGCCGACCGCGCCGAGCACCGGCGCGCCGCCGGCGACGGGGTGGTAGACCTGGATCGCGCCTTCCTCGCCGAGCTGCGCCAGGCCCGCGCGCAATTGCTTGGTCTTCATCGGTGTCACCAGCTCGGCGCGGCGGAACTGCTCGGGAGCGAAGAACGGCAAGCCGATGAACTGCAGCCGCTCGCCTTCGGTCAGCGTGTCGCCGAGGCGGATCGTGCCGTGGTTCGGCAGCCCGATGATGTCGCCGGCGTAGGCCTCGTCGACGATCTCGCGCTGCTGCGACAGGAACGACACCGCGTTGTTGGTGCGGATCTCGCGCTCGGTGCGGCAGTTCGACAGCCGCATGCCGCGCGAGAAGCGCCCCGAGCACACCCGCACGAAGGCGACCCGGTCGCGGTGCGCCGGGTCCATGTTGGCCTGGATCTTGAACACCACGCCGGAAAAGCCCGCCTCGTCGGGCGCGACGGTGCGCTCGCGCTCGGGCCGGCCGCCGGGCGCGGGCGCCAGGTCGACCAGCGCGTCGAGCACCTCGCCGACGCCGAAGTTGTTGATCGCCGAGCCGAAGAACACCGGCGTCTGGCGCGCCGCGAGAAAGGCCTCGCGCTCGAAGGCGGCGCCCGCCTCGCGCACCAGCTCGGCCTCGGCCCGCGCGGCCTCCCAGGCCGGGCCGAGCCGCTCGCCGCAGGCGGGGTCGTTCTCGTCCATCTCGACCCGCTCCTCGCGCCCGAGGCGGTCGAGGCCGGGCGTGAACAGGCGCACGCGCTGCGCGCGCAGGTCGAGCACGCCGCCGAAGTCGCGCCCCATGCCGACCGGCCAGGTGAAGGGCACCGCCGACATGCCGAGCACCGACTCGATCTCGTCGAGCAGCTCGAGCGCCGGGCGGCCTTCGCGGTCGAGCTTGTTGACGAAGGTGACGATCGGCGTGTTGCGCGCGCGGCAGACCTGCAGCAGGCGCAGCGTCTGCGGCTCGATGCCCTTGCCGCCGTCGATCACCATCAGCGCGGCATCGACCGCGGTGAGCACCCGGTAGGTGTCCTCGGAGAAGTCCTGGTGGCCCGGCGTGTCGAGCAGGTTGATGACGCAGCCGCGGTACTCGGCCTGCATCACCGACGAGGCGACCGAGATGCCGCGCTGCTTCTCGATCTCCATCCAGTCCGAGGTGGCGTAGCGGGTCGCCTTGCGCGCCTTGACGCTGCCGGCGATGTGGATCGCACCGGCGAACAGCAGCAGCTTCTCCGTCAGCGTGGTCTTGCCCGCGTCGGGGTGGGAGATGATGGCGAAGGTGCGCCGCCGCGCCACTTCGCGCGCGATCGGGCTCATGCGGAAAGGATGTTGGTCATGTCAGGGGCGCGATTCTAATCGGTTCACGCCAGCTCTGCGCGGCCGTGCGAGAGCACCACCAGGTCGCGCTCGAGGGCGCGGGCGCGGAACCGCACGCTGTCGCCCTGGCGCCAGATCTCGGTGCGGATCGTCTCGCCGGGGTAGACGGGCGCCGAGAAGCGCACCGCGAGCGACTTCAGGCGCGCCGGGTCGTAGTCGCAGCAGCTCCTGAGGATCGCGTGGCCGGCGACGCCGTAGGTCGCGAGGCCGTGCAGGATCGGGCGCGCGAAGCCGGCGGCCCTGGCCACCGCCGGCTCGGCGTGCAGCGGGTTGTCGTCGCCCGACAGGCGGTAGATGAGCGCCGCCTGAGGCACGGTCGGCAGGTCGCAGACGATCCCGGGCGGAGTGTCGGGCGTGGCCGGCGGCGCCGGCGGCGCGGGGTCGCCGCCCCTGGGACCGTTGCCGGGACGCTCGCTGAAGCCGCCGTCGCCGCGCGCGAAGCCGAGCGACTCGATGGTCGCGAGCCGCTCGCCGGATTCGAGGCTGAGCTCGCGCTCCTGGATGATGAGCGCGCCTCTGTCCCTGCCCTTGTCGACGATCGCCTTGACGCGCATGCGCCCGACGACCGTGCCCTCGGGCGGAAGCGGCCGGTGCAGCGCGATCGACTGTTCGCCGTGCAGCACGCGCACCCAGTCGACGCCGGTGTCGGGCGCCTTCACCCAGAACCCCGGGTAGGCGAGCACCACCGCCATGGTCGGCGCGGCGCGCAGGGCCTTCTCGTAGACGAAACCCAGCTGGCGCTCGTCGGCCGGATCGCAGCCGTAGCCCACGCCGAGCGCGTAGAGCACGGTGTCTCGCGCCGAGTACTTCTGGACGATGTCCGGGAAGTGGCGGTTCTTCAGCGCCTGGTAGTCGATCATCGGTTGACGATCACCTCGGGGTCGAGCCGGCCGTCGAAGCAGTCGAGCACGTTCTGCGCGGTCTGCTTCGACATGCGGATGGTCGATTCGACCGTGACCCCGGCGATGTGCGGCGAGACGATCACGTTGTCCAGGCGGAACAGCGGGTTGTCGGCCGGGCTGGGCTCGGTCTCGAACACGTCGAGCCCGGCGCCGCGCAGCCCGCCCCCGGTGAGGGCGGCATGGAGCGCCCGCTCGTCGACGATCCCGCCGCGGGCGCAGTTGACGATCACCGCGGATCGCTTCATGGCGGCGAACTCGGCGCCCGAGAACATGTGGCGCGTCTCCCCGCTCAAGGGGCAGTTGACGCTCACCGCGTCGACCTCCGGCAGCGCGGCGCGGAAGTCCGCCACCGGCACGCAGCCCGCCTCGCGGATCCGCGCCTGGTCGATGTAGGGGTCGCACACATGCACCCTCATGTCGAAGGCGAGCGCGCGCCGGGCCACGCGCGAGCCGGTGCGGCCGAAGCCGACGATCAGCAGGTCCTTGCCGGCCAGATCGTTCGATCTTACGTTCCAGCGGCTGCCCCAGTCGGCGCGGCGGGTGAGGGCGTCGTAGTAGGCGGCTTCCTTGAACAGGGTCAGAAGCATGAACATCACGTGTTCGGCGACCGGAACCATGTTGGCGTGGATCGAGATCGCGAGCGGGATGCCGCGCTCGCTGAGCGCGCCGACGTCGACCGCGTCGTAGCCGACGCCGTGGCGGGCGACGATCCGCAGCTTCGGCGCCGCCTCGATGATGCCGCGCGTGATGCGCGCGCTGCGCACCGTGATCGCGTCGGCGTCGCGCGCCGCGGCTGCGATCTCGGCCTCGACGTCCGATTGCAGCGCCACCGGCTCGACGTCGGCCCGCGCCTCGAGCAGCCTGGCGCCCTCGGGGTGCAGGCCCTGCACCATCAGGACCTTCTTCCTGGCCGTCTCGCTCAAATCGGGTCCCAGGAGAAGACGTCCTGCGAGCGATCGAGCGGGTAGAACTGCGCGCGCATGGCGGGGATGGCCTGCTCGGCGATCGCCTGCGCGGTCCAGCCGCCGGCGCGGTGCACGCTGCGCAGCGGCCGGTTCTGCGAGAAGAGGAAAACCTCGTTCGCGCGCACGCCGAAGATCTGGCCGCTGACGTCCGCGGCGGCGTCGCTCGCGAGGAACACCGCGAGCGGGGCGATCTTCGAGGTTTCCATGCTTTTCAGCTTCTCGACCCGCGCCTTCTGCTCCGGCGTCTCGGCCGGGATGGTGCCGATCATGCGGCTCCAGGCGAAGGGCGCGATGCAGTTGGAGCGCACCTTGTACTTCGCCATGTCGAGCGCCATCGACTTCGACAGCCCGACGATGCCGAGCTTGGCGGCGGAGTAGTTGGCCTGGCCGAAGTTGCCGATCAGGCCGGAGGTCGAGGTCATGTTGACGTAGCTGCCCGAATTCTGGCTCTTGAAGTACGGGGCGGCCGCGCGCGCGACAAAAAACGAGCCGTTCAAATGCACGTCGATGACCGCTTTCCATTCTTCGACCGACATGTTGAAGAAGAAGCGGTCGCGCAGGATGCCGGCGTTGTTGACCACGCAGTCGATGCGGCCGAAGGCGTCGAGCGCGGCCTTGACGATGCGGTTGGCCGACTCCCACTCGGCGACGCTGTCGGTGCTCGCGACCGCCTTGCCGCCCCGGCCCTTGATCTCGTCGGCAACCTTCTGCGCCGGGCCGGCGTCCTTGCCTTCGCCGGAGACCGACGCGCCGACGTCGTTGACCACCACGCTGGCGCCCTCGGCGGCCATCGCGAGCGCGAAGTCGCGCCCGATCCCGCCGCCCGCGCCGGTGACCACCACGACCTTGTTTTCGAGCATTTTCATTGGATGATTTCCAGTAGCACCAGTTCCTGGTCCTCGGCGACGTCTTCGCCCTCGGCCACCAGGATCGATTTGACCGTGCCCGCGCTGGGCGCGAAGAGCGGAATCTCCATCTTCATCGACTCGACGATCAGGATGGCGTCGTCCTGCGCCACGCTCGCGCCGGCGGACGCCTCGATGCGCACCACCTTGCCGGCCACCTCGCACTTGATCCTGAGCAGCGCCATTTCGTTTTTCCCCTGGAGCGCATTGTAGACGTCTGCGAGAATCCGGTCTGTATGAGCTGGCAGGACGAAATCGACGAGCTGCGCCGGCGCGAGGCGCTGGCGCGGCGCATGGGCGGCCCGGACAAGGTCAAGCGCCAGCACGACGGCGGCAAGCTGACGGTGCGCGAGCGGATCGAGCGCCTGCTGGACGCCGGCTCGTTCCACGAGATCGGCGCCCTCACCGGCGTCGCCCGCTACGGCGCCGACGGCGCGACGATCGAGGAGTTCACGCCGGCCAACCTGATCACCGGGCGCGGGCGGCTCGAGGGCCGGCCGGTGGTCGTCGCGGGCGACGATTTCACGGTGCGCGGCGGCGCCAACGACGCCGGCATCAAAGGCAAGCTCCTGCAGTGCGAGCGCATGGCGCGCGACCTGCGCCTGCCGATGATCCGGCTGGTCGACGGCACCGGCGGCGGCGGCTCGGTGAAGAACCTCGAGATGCTCGGCTACTCGCCGATGCCGAAGGCCTTCCTGTGGGACACCTGGACCGACAACCTGGGCGAGATCCCGGTCGTGTCGCTCGCGCTCGGCTCGGTCGCGGGCCTGGGCTCGGCGCGGGTGGTGGCGAGCCACTACTCGGTGATGGTGAAGGAATCGTCGCAGCTGTTCGTCGCCGGGCCGCCGGTGGTCGCGCGCACCCACCGCCAGTTCGACAAGAACGAGCTCGGCGGCAGCCAGATCCACACCCGCAACGGCGCGGTGGACGACGAGGCGCAGAGCGAAGACGAGGCCTTCGCGCGGGCGCGACGCTTTCTCTCCTACCTGCCGTCCTCCGTTTACGAGCTTCCTGCCCGCACTCAATGCGACGACGATCCCGGGCGACGCGACCAATGGCTGATCGACGCGGTGCCGCGCGATCCGAAGAAGGTGTACGCCATGCGCCGCATCATCGAGGCGCTGGTCGACAAGGGCACCTTCTTCGAGATCGGGCGGCAGTGGGGCAGGCCGATCGTCACCGGGCTTGCGCGCCTCTCGGGCTGGCCGGTGGCGCTGATGGCGGGCGACCCGATGCACTACGGCGGCGCCTGGACCGCGAAGGCCTCGGAGAAGATCACCCGCTTCGTCGACCTGGCCGAGGTGTTCCACCTGCCGGTGGTGCACCTGGTCGACGTGCCGGGCTTCCTGATCGGCCCCGACGCCGAGCGCGACGCGACGATCCGCTTCGGCATGCGCGCGGCGAGCGCGGTGCTGCAATCGAGCGTGCCCTGGTGCTCGGTGCTGGTGCGCAAGGTGTTCGGCGTCGCGGGCGCGGTGCACCAGAACTCGACCCGCTACTGCATGCGCATGGCCTGGCCCTCGGCCGAGTGGGGCTCGCTGCCGATCGCCGGCGGGCTGGAAGCCGCCTACAAGGCGGAGATCGAAGCCGCCCCGGACCCGGCGGCGAAGCGCGCCGAGATCGAGGCGCGCATCCGGCGCTTCGGCTCGCCGATGCGCAGCGCCGAGAAATTCGACGTCGAGGAGATCATCGACCCGCGCGACACGCGGCCGCTCCTGTGCGAGTTTGCCGAGCTTGCGGCGCCCTTGCGCGTTGCGGGGCCGGTGCGCTTCGGCGTGCGGCCCTGACCGCCGCGTCGCCGGTCGACCTTGCAGTGCGGCACGGCCAGCGTGAACAACTGCACGGCAGGTGCGTGACAATTCTCAAATCGCTGACAATTGAGCGCGCGCGCGCGGGAAGCGGGCCAGGGAGGCGATGCTAGACTGCCCGAAAAGGATGACGGCAAGCGCTTCGATGACCTCTCACCACGATCTGATTCTCGAACGTACCCCATCCGCGGAAAGCGCCCTCGCGGAAGCCGACGCGCAGATCCCGGGCGACTATCGCATGATCCTGGATATCATCCAGGGGAAGACGCACTCCGACGTCATCCGGGGACGCCTGCGGCAGTTCCCCGACTCGCTGCTCGACGATTGGCTCGCGGAGCTGCAGGAAGCCGGACTGGTGAGCGTGGTCGAGGCCGAGGCGCAACAGGACCTCGACTTCAGCGCTCTCGACTTCAGCGCACCGGACGGCAATGCCGCTCCGGCGCAGACCGACCACCCGGGCGTGCGCTCGCTGGCGGAGAGCGCGGCGTCGGCGCTGAGCCGCGAAGGCGTCTTCCTTTCGCCCGACCGCCTCGCCAACCGCAAGCCGCTGGGCAAGACACCCGAAGAGATCAAGGTCCTGATCGTCGAGGACGATCCCGACCAGGCGGCGCTCGCCGAGCTGCGCGTCAGCATGGCCGGCTACGGGCTGCAGCTCGTCCCGAACTGCCGGGAGCTGGTGAACGCGATCCGGACCGCGGCGCGGCCGGACGTCGTGCTGCTCGACGTCATGCTCCCGGACGGCAACGGCTACGACATCCTGGCGGGCTTTCGCCGCCATCCCAAGCTCGCGCTGCTGCCGGTGGTCATGCTTACGGCTTTCGCCGACCAGGACGATGCGATGCGCGGCCTTTCCCTCGGCGCCGACGGCTACGTCACCAAGCCCTACAGCAAGAAGATCCTGAGCGACACGATCCGGGCGGTGCTGAAGCACCTCTAGCCGCGGCCGATCAGCGGCGCGCGATCAGGATCAGTCCGGCCGCGACCATCAGCATGCCGCCGAGCAGGGCGGGGGTGACCGCTTCGCCGAGAATCGCGGCGCCGAGCAGCACACCGACCACGGGCGCGATGAAATTGAAGCTCATCATGACGCTGGGAGTGTAGCGGCGGATGAGCCGGAAGTTGATCGTGAAGGCGATTCCGGCCACGATCGCGCCCTGGTACACGATGCCCGCGAGCGGGGCGAAGCCGATGTTCGCGTAACGGATCGTCTCGGTCGCGAGCGCCCCGGCGGCGAACAGCGGCAGCGAAACGACGCCCTGCCAGAACGCCAGCCGGATCTCGTTCACGCGCCTGAGCAGGCGGCCGCTGAGGGCCAGGCGGAAGCCGAGCAGGCATGCGCTCGCGAGCACGATCCAGTCGCCGTGGCCGGATACGCTCGGCGGCTCGCCGCGCGCGAGCACCAGCGCCACGCCGGCGAAGGCGAATAGCGCGCCCACAACGCGCACCGGGCGCAGGCGGTCGCCGGGCACCAGCAGGTGCGCGAACAGCATGCCGAACAGCGGGTTGCTGGCGATCAGCACCGCGCCGTTGACGGCGGCGGTGGCGTCGAAGCCGAAATTCATCAGCGCGATCTGCGCGGTGAACAGCACGCCGATGCCCAGCAGCGCGGGCCACTCGCCCGGCGCGGGACGCAGCGGAATGCGCGCGGCGAGCGCCCAGGCCGCAATGCAGACGCTGCCGAGCGAAAAGCGCAGCAACCCGCTCCACAGCGGCGGGAAGGCCTGCAGGCCGAGCTTCACCGCCACGGGATTGCCGCCCCACAGGCTGTGGATCGCGAGCGCGGCGAGCACCGCGCGAAGGGGAATCGACCAGCTCACGATCCCGATTATGATTGTTATTATGAATAAGAAGACTTCCGGCGGCCTGCGCGCCGCGCTCGACCCCGCCTCGATCGCCATCGTCGGCGCATCCGACAATCCGCACAAGGTCGGCGGGCGGCCGATCCTGTACATGAAGCGCTACGGCTACCGCGGGGAGATTTTCCCGATCAACCCGGCGCGCGAGCGAGTGCAGGGCCTCGAGGCCTACCCGGACCTGGCGTCGCTGCCGCGGGCGCCGGAGCTGGCGATCGTGGCCGTCTCGGGTGAGGAGGCCGTCGGCGCGGTCGAGGCCTGCGCCGCGCGGGGGGTCAAGGTGTGCGTGGTCATGTCCTCCGGCTTCGGCGAGATCGGCGCCTCCGGGCAGGCCATGCAGGCGCGCATGCTGGCCGCGGCGCGCGGCGCCGGCATGCGGCTGGTGGGACCGAACTGCCAGGGCCTGGCGAACTTCGCCAGCGGCGCGGTGGCCAACTTTTCGACCGTGTTCAACGAGGTGGAGGGCCGCGACGGGCCGGTTGCGATCGTGAGCCAGAGCGGCGCCTGCTCGCAGGCGATCTACGCGCTCGCGCGCCAGCGGGGGCTCGACGTGCGCCACGTGCACGCCACCGGCAACGAAGCCGACGTCACCGTGGCCGACCTCGCGGCGGAGATCGCCGCCGAGGACGGCGTGCGACTGCTGCTTCTCTACATGGAGGCGATACCCGACCCCGGGCGCCTGGCGGCGGCGGCTGGAATCGCGCGCGCGCGCGACCTGCCGGTCGTCGCGGTCAAGGCCGGCCGCAGCGAGAGCGGGCGGCGCGCGGCGAGCTCGCACACCGGCGCGCTGGCGAGCGAGGACCGCGTGGTGGACGCCTTCCTCGCGCGGCACGCGATCTGGCGCGTCGAGGACCCCTACGCGCTGGTCGCCGCGGGGCAGCTGTACCTGAAGGGCTGGCGCCCGCACGGCAGGCGCTTCGTCGCGCTGAGCAATTCCGGCGCGAGCTGCGTCATGGCGGCCGACGCGGCCGACGAGCTCGGCTTGCCGCTGGCGGAGTTTTCGCCCGCCGCGCGCAAGCAGCTCGCCGCGGCGCTGCCCGGCTTCGCGACCGCGTCGAACCCGCTCGACGTGACCGGCGCGCTGCTCGGCAACCCGCGGCTGTTCGCCGACACCCTGCCGGTGCTCGCCGCCGAGGTCGAGAGCGATCTGACGCTGGTTGCGCTGCCGGTCGCGGGCGCGGGCTACGACGTCGCCGGCTTCGCGCGCGACTTCGCGGCTTACGCGCGCGAGACCGGCCGCGCGGTCGCGCTCGCCGCGCCGCAGCCGGAGGTGCGCGCGGAATTCGAGAAGGGCGGGGTGCCCGCGTTCGTGCGCGAGCGCGAGGCGATGCTCGCCCTGAAGCAGCTGGCCGAGCACGCGCAGCTGATGAGAAGGAGGCAGCGGGATCCCGCTCCGGCCTCGATTCCCGCCGTTCCCGCTTCGGATGCGGAATTTCTCGATGAAGCGCAAAGCCTCGCGTTGCTTGGCGCCGCCGGCCTGCCGGTCGTCGAGCACCGGCTGTGCCGCTCCGAGCACGAGGTGCGCGCCGCGTTCGCCGCACTGGGGCCGAAGGTGGTGGCCAAGGCCTGCTCGGCGAGCGTGCCGCACAAGACCGAGCTGGGACTGGTGCGGCTGGGACTGCGCTCCGAATTCGAGGTACTGAATGCTTTCAATGAATTGAAATCCCGCATTCCCGAGGCGGACGGAGTGCTGGTGGCGCGCCACGCGGCCGGCCGGCGCGAGCTCGCGCTCGGGGCGCGCATCGACCCGTCGTTCGGGCCGGTCGTGCTGGTGGGCGACGGCGGCATCTACCTGGAAGCGCTGAAGGACTTCCAGCTCCTGCTGCCGCCGTTCGGCGAAGACGAGGTGCACGAAGCGCTGGCGAGGCTTCGCATCGCGCCGCTCCTCGCCGGCGTGCGCGGCGAGCCGCCGCTCGACGTGGCGGCCTATGCCCGCATGGCGGTGAGCCTGGGCGACGCGATCCTCGCCTGGCGCGGCGAGGTCGCCTCCGTGGACCTCAACCCGGTCATGCTGTTCGAGGACGGCAAGGGCGCGCTCGCGGTCGACGCACTGATCGAGCGCGCCTGAGCCGCTAGCAGGGCTCGATCGCGGCGCCGGGGCGGATCGTGCCGCCCTTTTCGATGCGGCAGTTGAGCCCCGAGCGGTTGAGCAGCGGCTTGAACACCTTCTTGCCGAGCAGATCCTCGAGGTAGAGGCAGGGCACGTTCAGCCGCTCGCCGCGGAGCACGCATTCGCCGACCCTGAAATAGCGTCCCACCAGGTGATTGAGCGGCACCCCGCGCGTGGTGAGGTTGCGCCGGTGCTCGTGCGGGGCGAGCGCGATGCCGTGGTCGCGCGCCAGCGCGGCGAGCG
>Ga0210077_1000041_pt1 | contig 78198 bp, 75 predicted proteins | sample RushMan_CattailN_5_FD_185556 | JGI IMG/M metagenome (GOLD analysis project Ga0210077, IMG submission 185556) | Wetland microbial communities from San Francisco Bay, California, USA, that impact long-term carbon sequestration -... | ecosystem: Environmental > Aquatic > Marine > Wetlands ...
GCCTGCGCGCGGCCGAAGGCATGCGCCCGCCGGCCCCGGCCGAGTTCAGGCCGCTGCTGTTCGAGCGGCTCGGCTACGAGCGCCTCGCCACCCCCGGGCAGCGCATGATCCTGCGCAATATCGAGCGCAAGCCGCTGCGCGCCGCGCTCACCGTGATCGGCGTCGCGGTATCGGTCGCGATCCTGATCACCTCCGCGTTCTGGTACGACTCGCTCGACTACTTCGTGGACGTGCAGTTCAACAAGGTGCAGCGGGCGAACGTGTACGTCGGTTTTCCCGAGCCGGTCGACCGCGGCGCGATCCGCGACCTGGCACGCCTGCCGGGCGTGGAGCAGGCCGAAGGCCGGCGGGTGATCCCGGTGCTGCTGCGCGCCGGGCACAGGAGCTACCGCACCGCGCTGACGGGGGTCGCCGATGACGCCCAGCTGCAGCGCGTGCTCGACACGAAGCTGCGCGAGCACGCGCCGGCCCCGGGCGGGGTGCTGCTCACCACGCGGCTGGCCAAGCGGCTGGGCGTGCGCCCCGGGGACACGCTCGAGGCCGAGCTGCTCGAGGGGCGCCGCGTCAAGGCGCGGCTGCGCGTCAGCGGCACCGTGCACGAGATGGCGGGGATGAACGCCTACATGCGGATCGACGACCTCAACCGCCTGGCGCGCGACGGGCCGCTGGTGTCGGCGGTCGGGCTGCTGGTGGAGCGCTCCCGCGAGGCGACGCTGCTCGAGCGCCTGAAGAAGATCCCCGCGGCGGCGGTGGTAATCGTGACCCGCACGCTGCTCGACACCTTCCGCGCCACCACCGCGCGCAACACGCTGTTCTTCACCGGCATCCTGGCCGCCTTCGCGGCCACGATCGTGGTCGGCGTGGTCTACAACAACGCGCGCATCCAGCTCGCCGAGCGCGCCTGGGAGCTCGCCAGCCTGCGCGTGCTCGGCATGACGCGCGGCGAGGTCTCGCTGCTGCTGCTGGGCGAGCTCGCGCTCGAGATCGCGGTCGCGATCCCGCTGGGCTTCCTGCTGGGATACTGGCTCTCGGCGCTGATCGTCTCGATGATCATCCCGGAAACCTTCGAGTTTCCGCTGGTGATCTGGCCGCGCACCTACCTGTTCGCCGGCGCCGTGACGGTCGCGGCGGGCCTCGCGAGCGCGCTGGTGGTGCGCAATCGGATCGATAATCTGGACCTCGTCGGCGTATTGAAGACACGCGAATGATCACTCGCAACAAGATCGCGCTCGGCATCGCGGCGGCCGCCCTCGCGGCGCTGGTGGCCTGGGCGCTGCGCCCGCAGGCGGTGCTGGTCGAGACCGCGCGCGTAGTTCGAGGTCCGTTCGAGCAGACGGTGTCCGACGACGGCAAGACGCGGGTGCGCGAGCGCTACGTCGTGTCGGCGCCGCTCGCCGGCCGCGTCGAGCGCATCGGCCTCAAGGCCGGCGACCCGGTGCAGGAAGGGCAGGTGGTAGCGGTGCTCACGCCCAGCATGCCGGCCTTCCTCGATGCGCGCACGGTGCGCGAGCTCGAGGCGCGCGTCGGCACGGCCGAGGCGCAGCGCCTGCGCGCCGCGGCCGAATCGCAGAAGGCCGAGGCGCAGGTCGCGCAGGCGCGCTCGGACCTGGAGCGCGCCAAGATGCTGTCCTACGAGGGCTATGTGTCCGCCACGGTGCTCGAGCAGGCGCAGCTCGCGCTGGTGACCGCCCAGAAGGGGCGCGAGGCGGCCAGATTCGCCGAGCACGCGGCGATCCACGAGGTCGAGCAGGCGCGCGCGGCGCTGCTGCGCTACCGGGCCGAGAGCAAGGGCAAGGCCGTCGGCGCGAGCTGGGAGGTGAGGTCTCCGATCACCGGCTCGGTGCTCAAGGTGGTGCAGGAAAGCGAGGGCGTGGTGCCGCTCGGCGCGCCGCTCATCGAGATCGCCGATCCGCGCAGCCTCGAGGCGGTGGTCGACGTACTGTCGGAGGAGGGCGTCGCGATACGCCCCGGCATGCCCGCGCGCATCGAGCTGGGAAGCGGCGTTGCGCCGCTCGCGGCGCGGGTTCGGCGCATCGAGCCGGCGGCATTCACCAAGGTCTCGGCGCTCGGCGTCGAAGAGCAGCGCGTGAACGTGGTGCTCGATTTCGCCGAGCCGCTCGACAAGGTGCAGACCATCGGCGACGGCTTCAGGGTCTATGCGCACATCGTGACCTTCCGCACCGACGACGCGATCAAGGTGCCGGTGGGCGCGCTGTTCCGCCGCGGCGGGGACTGGGCGGTGTTCGTGGTCGAGGACGGGCGCGCGCGGCTGCGCCCGGTCAAGCTCGCGCGGCGCAACGGCGCCGAGGCGCAGATCGAGCAGGGGCTCAAGCCGGGCGAGACGGTGGTGGTCTACCCGTCGGACGCGCTGACGGACGGCGCGCGGGTCACGCCGCAGCCGAACGGCGGCGCCGGAGCGGGGTAAACTGCGCCTCATGGCCGCGGACAACATCGTCGAAATCGAGGACCTGCACTTCGCCTACAACACGCACGAGATCTTCAAGGGGCTGAACCTGAAGATTCCGCGCGGCAAGGTGGTCGCGATCCTGGGCTCGAGCGGCTGCGGCAAGAGCACGCTGCTCAAGCTGATCGGGGGCCAGCTGCGGCCCTCGCGCGGCCGGATCAGGGTCAACGGCAAGGTGGTGCACGAGCTCGGCACCGGCGAGCTGTACGCGCTGCGGCGCGAGATGGGCATGATGTTCCAGACCAGCGGTCTGTTCAGCGACCTCTCGGTGTACGAGAACATCGCCTTCCCGGTGCGCGAGCATCACGCGCTGCCCGAGGAGCTGATCCGCAAGCTGGTGCTGATGAAGCTGCAGGCGGTGGGCCTGCGCGGCGCGCAGGGCCTGATGCCCGCCGACCTCTCGGGCGGCATGTCGCGGCGCGTTGCGCTGGCGCGCGCGATCGCCGCCGATCCGATGCTGACCATGTACGACGAGCCCTTCGCCGGGCTCGACCCGATCACGCTGAACGTCATTGCCGAGCTGGTGCGCAAGCTGAACGACGCCATCGGCACCACCTCGATCGTCGTGACCTACGACGTGAGCGAGTCGCTCAAGGTGGTGGACTACACCTACGTGATTTCCGACGGCGTCGTCGTCGGCGAAGGAACCCCCGGGGAAGTCGCGTCCTCGGAGGATCCCTACCTGAAGCAGTTCATGCATGCGCTCCCCGACGGGCCGGTCCGGTTCCACTTCCCCGGCAGGCCCCTCGAGGAGGAGCTGCGCATCGCCTAGCGGCCGTAGTCGAACTGGCTGCCGATCACGGCGCCCAGCACGCTGCCGAAGGCCGCGCCGGCGACGCGGTCGCCGCGGTCGTCGCCCAGCTGGCTGCCGATCACCGCGCCGGCGAAGGCGCCGGCGACCGTACCCGCGCCGGCCGGGGCCGCGTAGCCGTAGTAGGCGGGCGGGGGAGGCGGGGCGTAGTAGACGCGCGGCGGCGGCGCGTAATAGATGCGGGCCGGCTGGCGGTACACGACCATCGGGCGTACCACCACGCGCCTGTCGTCGCGGTCGTAGCGATCATGGTGCTCGAAACGGTCCCGATAGCGGTCGCGGTGCTCGAAGCGGTCCCAATCATGGTGGCGGTAACCCGGGTCGGCGAAGGCGGGCGCAGCCGCGAACAGCGAGCCGCCGATGAGTGCTGCGACAACGAGTCTGGTCGGTTTCATGTCCTGCTCCTGTTGGTGATTGCGGCCCCGGTACTGCGGGCACGGGAGCATTGTCGCGGCGGTCGAGGTTAGCGTCTGAAACCGAGTGTTACCGGTCGTAACTGGCCGCAAGCCACTGGTTCGGCAGGATTTCTACCTCGAGTCGCCGGACCAGTTGTAGGCGCGCACGACGCCCGAGCGGTCGAATTTCACCTGCAGCAGCTTGACCCGGGCGTTGCTCGGGCCGGACAGCTGGCCGGTGCCGTAGTAATAGGTCCACTGCGTGTAGCGCGCGCCGTCGGTCTCGACCGAGACGCCCCGGCTGTCGGGGTTGCCCAGCCAGCGCTGCACGTCGGCCTGGGTGGAACTGCCGCGCTGGACCCTGGCCTCGAAGGCCGCGAGGTCGAAGTTGCCGCCGATCTGGAAGCTGCCGCAGGCCGACAGCGCAGCGGTCAGGATCGTCCCAAAGAGAATGCGGCGCATGGTAATTTCCTCCCCGGCCCAGTATATCGCCGGAGCGGACCATGGCAATCAGGATCGAGCAGGCAATCTACGATCTCTACGACGAGTATTGCCATGGCGGCATCGACCGGCGCGAGTTCCTGAAGCGTGCCGCGGCGCTGACCGCCGGCGGCCTGGCGATGGCGCAGGCGCTGCTGCCGCGCTACGCCGCGGCGCAGACGGTTTCGTTCACCGATCCGCGCATCAAGGCGCGCTACGTCGATTACCCGTCCCCGGGCGGCAATTCCGGAACCATGCGCGGCTACCTGGTGCACCCGGCCGGGGAAGGGAGGTTTCCCGCCGTGCTGGTGATCCACGAGAACCGCGGCCTCAACCCCTACATCGAGGACGTCGCGCGCCGCCTGGCGACCGAGGGCTTCCTCGCGCTCGCGCCCGACGGCCTCGCCCCGGCCGGCGGCTATCCGGGCAACGACGACGACGGCCGGCAGCTGCAGGCGAGCCTCGACCAGGCGAAGCTCGGCATCGACATGCTGAACAGCGCGCGCTACCTCAAGGCGCACGCGCGCTCGAACGGCAAGCTCGGCGCGGTGGGATTTTGCTGGGGCGGCGGCATGGTCAACCGGCTCGCGGTCGAGCTCGGCGCGGACCTGCAGGCGGGGGTGCCGTTCTACGGCGCGGCGCCGCAGCTTTCATCGGTGGCGCGCATCAAAGCCCCGCTCATGCTCCATTTCGCCGACAAGGATCCGCGCATCAACGCGATGTGGCCGGATTACGAGGCGGCGCTCAAGGCGGCCGGCGTGCGCTTTGAGGCCTACCGCTACCCGGGCACGCAGCACGGCTTTCACAACAACTCGACGCCGCGCTACCGCGAGGAGGCGGCCAGGCTCGCCTGGTCGCGAACGGTCGACTTTTTCAAGAAGTACGTCTCTTGATTCTCTTTTTCGGCTTCTTGTACTGAAGGAGCGCGCCGACCATGCGCTCGAAGGGATCGCGGCGCGTGAGCGCGCGCGCCTGGGCGCGCGTCACGAGCCAGTAGTGGCGCACCTCTTCCAGCCGCTCGCCGACTTCCCAGGCGTCCTTCTCGCCGCTCGACCAGATCGCCGGGTCGACGCGGCGCAGGTCGAACGGAACCGAGTACTCGCGCAGCGACTTGTACTCGCGCTTGTTGGAGTACTCGTGCATGTAGGACATCGCCAGCTCGCGCAGGCTGCGGTAGATCGGGTCGCGCCAGCGCAGGTAGGCGCCGTTGGTCTTCGAGATCGCGCCCCAGCAGCCCCGGCGCCGGAACAGCGCGACCACGTGGTCGAAGTCGCGCACCGCGCGCAGATCCATCAGGAGCGGCGGCTCGCCGTGGATCCAGAGCGCCGCCGCGGCGAGCATCGCGCCCTCGATGCAGTGCGCGTTGCGCTCGCGCAGCACCACCCGCACCGGCCGGCAGGAGTCGCCGTTCGGCTCGAAGTTCTGCTTCAGGCGGAACAGGAAGTCCTGGATCTTCTCGGGCGTGTCGAGGCGCCGCAGCACGGCGAACTCGGCCTTGGTCAGGCCGAGGTCCTCGCGGCGGGCGCGGCGCCGGCGGTTCACTTCTTCAGGCCCGCGGCCGCGCTCGCGCCCGCGATCTTGCCGAACACCGAGCCGTTGGTCAGCCCGGTGCCGCCGGGATAGTTGAAGTAGAAGATGCCGCCCACCAGCTCGCCCGCGGCGTAGAGGCCCGGTATCGGCTCGCCGTCGGTGCTCATTACCCTCGCTCCGGTGTCGATGCGCAGGCCGCCGAAGGTGAAGGTGATGCCGCAGGTCACCGCGTAGGCCTCGTAGGGCGGGGTGTCGAGCACGTTGGCCCAGTTCGACTTGTTCACGGCGAGCCCCGTGGTGCAGCGCCCGTCCTTCACGTTCGGGTTGAACGGCACCCCGGTCCCGACCGCGGCGTTGTAGGCCCGGATTTCGGCCAGCGCCGCCTTGGGATCGACGTCGTCGAGCTTTTCGACGAGCTCCTCCAGCGTGCCGGCGCTCGCCTTGGTCACCTGCCTGATCTTGTATTCGTCGCGCAGCAGGTGCTTCACCTTCTGGTCGAACACCTGCCAGGCGAACTGTCCCGGCTGGTTGAGGATCACGCGGCCGTACTTGGCGTAGGTGTAGTTGCGGAAGTCCGCGCCCTCGTCCACGAACCTGCGCCCTTCCGCGTTGAGCATGATGCCGAAGGGGTAGGAGTGCTTCTGGAACTGGTCGCCCACCGCGAGGTCGCCGAACTCGGGCGCGTTCCTCTCCCAGCCCACCGCGTGGCAGCCAGACCAGTTGCCGACCGGGGCGGCGCCGATGTCGAGCGCCATGCGGATCACGTCGCCGGTGTTGAAGCGCGTGCCGCGCACCTTGGCGAGCTCCCAGCCCGGGCCGAGGTAGCGCGCGCGCCACTCCGGGTTGGACTGAAAGCCGCCGCCGGCGAGCACCACGGCTTTCGCCTTGACCTCTACCGTCTTGCCTTCCCTTTTTACCCGCACGCCGTGCACGCCCGAGTCGTCGGCGATCAGCGCGGTCGCGCGCGCGCGGTACCAGACCTCCACACCGTGCTTGTTCGCCGACTGGGTCCAGGCTTCGACCAGCCCTTCGCCGCCGCCCACCGCCTCGACGGTGAGCCCGCCCCAGAACTTGAACTTGCCGTCGACCTTGAACGCCTGCCGGCCGTAGATCGGCGCGAAGCGGATGCCCTTGCCGCGCATCCACAGCAGCGTCTCGAGGCTCTTCTTCACCAGGATCTCGGTCAGGTCGGGGTCGCAGCGGTACTGCGTGACGCGGCCCATGTCGTCGAGAAACTGCTCCTCGGTGTAGGTGCCGAAGTCGGTGCGCGCGAGCTCCTCGTCGGTCAGGTCCGGCATCAGGCGGCGCAGGTCTTCCACTCCGGAGTAAGCTACGCGCATCGCGCCCGCGGTGAAGCGGCTGTTGCCGCCGGCCTCGTCCTGCGGCGCGCGCTCCAGCACCAGCACGCTCGCGCCCTGCTCGCGCGCCGCGAGCGCGGCGCAGAATGCGGCATTGCCGCCGCCGACTACAACCAGATCCCAGGACTGCATTCCAGCTTGCTCCTATTAGAATTGCGTAGAAATGTCTCGAAGGAAGGGAACGACATGAGCCTAAAGCCCGAAGCCGTAGTGCGCAACATCGCCGAAGTGATGTGGGAGACGCCGCCCGAGCACTACGACGCGCACTCGAAGATGCTGGTCAACCCGCAGAACTCCTCGACGCGGCATCTCGACTACCGCATCTCGAGCTACCAGCCGAAGGGATACGTCGCGCCGCACCGGCACAAGGTGCAGGAGCAGGTCTATCACATCCTGAGCGGCGAGGCGCTGATGGAGCTCGACGGCGAGCGCCGCGTGGTGCGTGCGCACGACTATATCTTCATCCCGCCCGGCGTCGAGCACGCGATCTACAACAGCGGCCTCGCCGATCTCGTGTTCATCGTCGTCACCACGCCGCCCGGCGACGGCTGACGCGCGATGCCGGCCGGCGCGCAATACGACGCGATCGTCGTCGGCTCGGGCGCCGGCGGGCTCGCCGCGGCCTGCGTCGCCGCGGCCGAGGGGCTCAGGACGCTGCTGCTCGAGAAGTCGCCGCTCATCGGCGGCACCACGGCGGTCTCGGGCGGCATGGTCTGGATTCCCGCCAACCCCAAAATGGCCGCGGCCGGCATCGCCGACAGCGTCGACGCCGCGCGCGGCTACCTCGAGCGCTGCGCGCCGCCGGCGCGCGACACGGCTGCGCGCGAAGCCTTCCTCGCGCGCGGGGCGGAGGCGATCGAATACCTCGAGGCGCGCACCTCGCTGCGGCTGCGCCCGGTGCTCAACTATCCCGACTATTATCCGGCGCTGCCCGGCGCGACGCGCGGCGGGCGCGTGCTCGAGCCGGAGGACTTCGACGCCGCCCTGCTCGGGCGCGATTTCGCGCTGATGCGCTGGCCGCTGCCGGAGTTCATGCTGTTCGGCGGCATGATGGTGGCGCGCCCCGATCTGCCGCACTTCCGGGCGCTGCTGTCCTCGCCGCGCTCGGCCGCGCGCGTTGCGCGCCTGGTCGCGCAGTACGCCTGGCAGCGCCTGTTCGCCGCGCGCGGCACCCGGCTGGTGCTCGGCAACGCGCTGGTCGGCTGGCTGCTCAAGTCCGCGCTCGACCTCAAGGTCGAGCTGCGCCTCAACACGCGCGCGGTCGGCGTCGCGATGCGCAAGGGGCGCGCCGCCGGGGTCAAGATCGAAGCGAACGGACGGCGCGAGACGCTCGCCGCGCGCGCGGGCGTGGTGCTCGCGGGCGGCGGCTTCTCGCACGATGCCGAGCTGCGCGCGCGCCTGCTGCCGGCGGCGATCGCGAAATTCTCGCCGGTGTGCGCCGCCGACAGCGGCGACGGCATCCGCCTCGGCCTCGCCGCGGGCGGGAAGATCGGCGAGACCAACTCGCACAACGCCTACTGGGCGCCGGTGTCGCATTTCCGGCGCGCCGGGGGAGGCGAGGGCGTATTCCCGCACACCGTCGCCGACCGCGGCAAGCCGGGCATCATCGCGGTGACGCGCGACGGCGCGCGCTTCACCAGCGAGGCGGTCTCGTACCACGAGTTCGTGCTGGCGATGCTGCGCGCGGGCGAAGCGGCGAACCCGGCTTTTCTGCTGTGCGACCGCCGGAGCCTGTGGCAGTACGGCCTCGGCGCGGTGCGCCCGTTCGCGCTCTCGCTCGAGCCGCACATCCGCAACGGTTACCTGCTCCGCGCGCGCGGGGTGGGAGAGCTGGCGGCCAGGCTCGGGATCGACGCGGCAGGGCTCGAGCGCACCGTCGCGACTTACAACGAAGACGCGCGCCGGGGCGTCGATTCGGCCTTCGGGCTCGGCGGCGACGCCTACCAGCGCTTCCTCGGCGACGCGCGCAATGCGCCGAACCCCTGCATGCGGCCGATCGAGGCGGCGCCGTTCTACGCGATCCGCCTCTACCCGAGCGACCTCGGCACTTCGGCCGGCCTGCTCGCCGACGCCGAGGCGCGCGTGCTCGGCGCCGGCGGCGCCCCCGTGCCGGGGCTCTACGCCTGCGGCAACGACATGAACTCGATCATGGACGGCGCCTACCCCGGGCCCGGCATTACGCTCGGCCCGGCGCTGGTGTTCGGTTACCTGGCAGGGCGCAGCCTGGCGCGCGCCGCGCCGATGCGCTAACTTTGTTCGCAAGGAGGAGCAAGAGCCATGACGACCCCGCTCAGCGGCGGCTGCCTGTGCGGCGCGATCCGCTATACCGTCGACGTGCCCGTCACCGAGCTGCGCGCCTGCTACTGCACGCACTGCCAGAAGGCCTCCGGCGCGGCCGGAAGCGTCAACGCGGTGATCCCGAGCGCCGCGTTTCACCTCGTGCAGGGCGAGCTCAAGCGCTTCGACTCGCTCGCCGACAGCGGCCGCACGCTGCATCGCTTCTTCTGCGGCGACTGCGGCTCGCCCATCTACAGCCAGCGCGCCACCGCGCCGGAGACGGTGGTGCTGAGGGCCGGCACGCTCGATGCCGCCGACGGCATGAAGATCACCGCCAGCATCTGGACCCGCAGCGCCCGCCCCTGGGCCCTGATCGAGCCCGCGAGCAGGCAGTTCAGCGGCCAGCCCGACGCGCACCCGCCCCGCTCCTCATAGCCAGAGTATCCGCTTGCGGTAGTCCAGGTCGGTGAGCAGCGGCTCGGCCGGACCCTGGTGGAACACCGCGCCGCGCTCGAGCGCGAACACGCGGTCCGCGAGCGCGAGCACGAGGTCGAGGTTGTGCTCGACGATCACGATCGAAAGCTGCGCGCGCAGGCGGTCGAACACCGCGAACAGCTCCTCGATCACCGCCGGCGCGAGTCCTTCGAAAGGCTCGTCGAGCAGCAGCAGCCTCACGTTGCCCGACAGCGCGCGCGCCACCGCGGCCATCTGCTGCTCGCCGCCCGAGAGATAGTCGGCGGCGACGTGCAGGCGCTCCTTCAGGCGCGGAAAGTACTCGAAGATCGTCTCCTCGCTCCAGGCGACGCCGTGCGCGCCGTCGCCCGCGCGCGCGAGCCGCCCCAGCGCGAGGTTGTCCGCCACCGTCATGCCGGCGAACAGGCCGCGTCCCTGCGGCACGTAGCCCACGCCCATGCGCGCGATGTCCGGCGCCGGCAGGCCGGCGATGTCCCGCCCGGCGAACTCGATCGAGCCCGAGGCCGGCGGCAGCAGCCCGGTCAGCGTCTTGAGCAGGGTCGACTTGCCCGCGCCGTTGCGCCCGAGCAGCGCCACGATCTCGCCCTCGCGCACGTCGAGGGTGGCGTCGTTGAGGATGTGGCTCTTGCCGTAGAACGCGTTGACGCGCTCGAAGCGAAGCAGCGGCGCCCGCTCGCCCGCGCCGCGCGCGGCGCGGGCGCTGGCGGGCGGCGTCCCGCTGCCGGTGTAGACCCGCTGCACGCGGGGATCGGCGCGCACTTCTTCGGGCGTGCCCGCCATCAGCACCTCGCCCTGATTCATCACCGTGACGCGCTGCGAGAAGCCGAGCACGCGGTCGATGTCGTGCTCGACGATGAGGACCGGGATCTCGCTTGCGATCGTCTGGATCAGCTTCGAGACCCGCTCGCGCTCGGCCGCCGCGAGGCCCGCCAGCGGCTCGTCGAGCAGCAGCACCTGCGGCCGGCAGCCGAGCGCGATGCCGAGATCGAGCAGGCGCTGCCCGCCGTAGGACAGCTCGCCGCCCTCGATCGACTCGATCCCCTCCAGGCCGAGGAAGGCGATCAGCTCGGCGCATTGCGCCTGCACGTCGGCGTAGCTGTCGGCGTCGCGCCAGGCGTTGAAGCGCCCCGGATGGCGCGCCTGCAGCGACAGGCGCAGGTTCTCGCGGATGGACAGGCCCTTGAACAGGTTGGTGATCTGGAACGAGCGCGCAAGGCCCTGCTGGCAGATGCGGTGCGCAGGCAGGCGCTGGATCTCGCCTCCGTTCAGCCGTACCGCGCCCGCCTCGGGCGGGAACAGGCCCGAAGTCAGGTTGAACAGCGTGGTCTTGCCCGCGCCGTTGGGGCCGATCAGGGCGTGGATCTCGCCGCCGTGGAGCGCGAGGCGCGCGTCGGCCACTGCGCGGATGCCGCCGAAGTGCTTGTGCACGCCGTCGATCTCGAGCACCGCGCCGCCTTGCGCGGCAGGGCGCAGGAAAGCCGGCAGCGGCACGGCCTCGCGCACGTGGCGCGCGCTCATCGCGGCCGCCTCTTCGGGCGCGGGGCGCCAGCGCCGGCTGAGGCGGGCCCAGATGCCGGTCAGGCCGGAGGGCGAGTAGAGCACGAAGCCGACGAACACGAGGCCGAACCAGAGCAGCCAGTTGGCGGTCCACATCGAGAACAGCTCGCGGAACAGGATGAAGAACAGCGCGCCGAGCGCGGGGCCGAGGATCTGGTGCATGCCTCCGATCACCACCATCGCCAGCAGCTCGCCGGAGAGCGGGACCGAGACCGCGTCGGCCGAGACCAGGTAGTTGAGGAAGCCGAGCAGCCCGCCGGCGAGGCCGGTGACGACCGCCGAGAGGACGAAAGCGCCGAGCCGGTAGCGGTCGACGTGGTAGCCCTGGAAGGTGGCGCGCTGCTGGTTCTCGCGGATCGCCACCAGCACGCGGCCGAAGGGCGAGCGCGTCACGCGCAGCAGGACGTAGAGCACGCCGAGCGCGATCGCGGCGACGAAGGCGTAGTAGAGCTCGGTGTTGTCGAGCGACAGCACGCCGAAGCCGCCGCGCGCGAGGCCGCCCAGGCCGTCCTCGCCGCCGGTGAGCGCGGTCCAGCGGAACGCCACGGTATAGGTGAGCGCGACCAGCGCGAGGGTGAGCAGCGCGAAGTACACCCCGCGCCGGCGCAGGATGACCAGCCCGACCGCCGCGGACAGCACCGCGACGAACAGCATCGAGAACAGCAGCGGCAGCACGATCTGGCCGCTGAACCAGTGTTGCTGCGCGAGCGCCGCCGCGTAGGCGCCGATGCCGAACCACGCGCTGTGGCCGAAGGAGGTGAGGCCGGTGTAGCCGACCAGCAGGTTGAGGCCCATCGCGGCGACCGCGAAGATCGCGACCTCGCAGGCGGTGTTGACGGTCAGGCCGAGCGCGTACATCGCGAACGGCAGCACGAGCAGGGCGGCGGCGGCGATCCAGAGCGGGCGCAGCTTGGCCTGCTTCCACGCGGGCGTCATTCGAACTTCTCGATCCGCTCGCCGAGCAAGCCGCGCGGGCGCAGCAGCAGGACGACGAACATCAGCACGTACATCGACGCCTCGCCCGCGGCCGGCAGGTAGTTGATGGTGATGCCGCGCACCACGCCGACCAGCAGCGCGGCGAGCACCACGCCCCAGAAGCTGCCCAGCCCGCCGATCACGACCACCACGAAGGCGACCGTGATGATCTCGGCGCCCATCGCCGGATGCACCAGGGCGATCGGCGCGAACAGCGCGCCGCCGAGCGCCGCCATCGCGACGCCCAGTACTACGATCGCGGTCATGTAGGGCTGCAGGCGGATGCCGAGCGCGGCGACCATGTCGGGGCGCTGGATGCCGGCGCGCACGACGCGGCCGAACGAGGTCTTGTTGAGCAGCAGCCAGACGCCGGTCAGCACCACGGCGACGATCGCGAGCAGCAGCAGCCGGTAGCGCGAAAAGAGGAAGTCGCCCAGGATCACGCTGCCTTTGAGCGCCTGCGGCATCGAGGCCGGCAGCGGCGCGGCGCCCCAGACGATGCGGATCAGCTGCTCGACCACCATCGCGAGGCCGAAGGTGACGAGCAGGCTGAGGATCGGGTCGGCGGTGTAGAAGCGGCGCAGGATGAAGCGCTCGAACAGGATGCCGAGCATCCCGACCGCGACCGGCGAGATCACGACCGCCGGGCCGAAGCCGAGGTATTTCGCGACCTCCAGCGAGAGGTAGGCGCCGAGCGCGTAGAACGCCCCGTGCGCGAGGTTGACCACGCCGCCGACGCTGAAGATCAGCGACAGCCCGAGGGCGATCAGGAGGTAATAGCCCCCGAGCACGAGGCCATTCACCACCTGTTCGAGCAGGAACAGGAGATGCATGATCAGAATCCGGACGCAGCGCGCCTCAGGCGCGCGCGTCCGGGGGTCCGGCTAGAACGTGCAGGGGTTCTCGGCCTTGGTCGGCGCGAGCAGATCGAGCGGCTGGTCCGGCCCGGGGATCGGCGGGCTGAACTGCAGGAAATCCCACGCCTCCTTGTAGGTGCCCGGCTTCTTGACCGTGAAGGTGTAGGCCTCCTGCATCATCTGGTGGTCCCAGTTGCGGAAGTAGCCCTTGCGCGTCTTGAGCAGGTCGAACCTCGGCTCCTTCTCGAAGTACGCGATCAGCTTCTCGGTGTCGGTCGATTTCGTCTCGCTCATCGCGCGTGCCATGACGTGCAACGAAACGTACTCGATCCAGGCATGGTTCTCCGGGGTCTTGTCGTACTTCTTGCGGAACGCGGCGACGAAGGCGCGCGTGCCCGGGGTGTCGACGTGGTGGTGCCAGACCGTGGGCCAGATGCCGCCGAGGTTGCCGGGCCCTGCCGCCCAGGCGTCGGCGGTGTTGAGGTTGAAGCCGGCGACCGGGTAGGGCAGGCCGAACTCGGCGTACTGCTTGACGAAGTTGGTGACCTGGTTGCCGCCGAGGTTGGTGGCGATGAGGTCGGGCTTGGCCTGCCGGATCTTGAGCAGGTAGGGGCTGAAGTCGGTCGCGTCGGTCGCGATCAGCTCGTCGCCGATGACGGTGCCGCCGTGGGTGGTGACGAACTTCTTGGCCGCCTTGGCCAGGTCGTGGCCGAACAGGTAGTCCGAGGTGAGCGCATACACGCGCTTGCCCTTGATCAGCCCCTCGCGCATCAGCCCCTGGCCCTCGGCGTTCACCATCACCGTGACCGGGATGTCGACGTGGAAGGTATAGCGGTTGCAGAACGCACCGCGCAGCGCGTCCGAGCGCGCGCCGATCTGCATGTACAGGCGCTTGTTGCGCTTGGCCACCTGCATGATGGTCTTCGCCGAGGCCGAGTTGATCTCGCCCATCAGCACTTCCGCGTGGTCGCGGTCGAGCATGCGCTGGGCCTTGGTGGCGGCGATCGCCGGGTTGACCGAGTCCTCGGAGAACACGTCGAGCTGGCGCCCCATGACGCCGCCCGCCGCGTTGATTTCCTCCGCCGCCAGCCGGATGCCGAGCACCGCCCAGCCGCCGAGGGCGCCGAGAAAGCCGGTCCTCGGGGTGAGGTGGCCGATCCTGATCTTGTCCGAGCGCGCGTGAACGATCGCGGGAAATCCGAGCGCGAGCGCGCTCGCCGCGCCCGCCTGCAACACCTTCCTGCGGCCGCCCGATCGGGGCGCGCCGGTACCCTTCTTCTCCTCGTTGGTCATGTTCCCTCCTCCTGTCGTGTGGCCATAGCGGCCGGGTTCTATTTCATATTGTCGCAACCTGCATCACAGTATCAAATAACCACGTCGGCGGCGCAAGACGCATCAGGCGCTCGGCGCGGTCTGTGCCAGCGAAGGGCGCGTCGACACGCGGCCCAACCAGGCGCCGAGCTGCGGCCGCGCGGCGCGCCAGCCCGCATCGGGAAAACGGAAGTCGAGCCAGGCGAGCGCGCAGGCGAGCGTGACGTGGCCGATGTCGAAGGCCTCGCCCCAGGCGCCGGCTTCGCGCTCGGCGGCGTCCAGGGCGTGGTCGAGCTTCGCCTGCTGCCCGGCCAGCCACTCGTCCCAGCGCAGCGCCTCGGGGCGCAGCGCGAGCTCGTAGCGGCGCAGGACGCCCGCGTCGATGATGCCGTCACCGAGCGCCTGGCGCCTGAGCGCGTCCCAGCGCGCCGCGCCCGCGGCGGGGAACATCCGGTTGCCGCCGGCGAGGGCGTCCAGGTACTCGCAGATCACGCGCGAGTCGTACAGCACCGTGCCCTCGTCGGTCGCGAGCGCCGGCACCTTGATCAGCGGGTTCTCGCGCGCGAGCTCGAGGTTCGGCTTGTTCGGCGCGACCCTGGTTTCGATCATGTCGATCTTGCCGCCGAGTCCGAGCTCGATCGCGCACACGCGCACCTTGCGCGCGAAGGGCGACGGGGGGGAGTGCCAGAGCTTCATACCAGCGACCCGCCGCCGTCCAGGTAGACGATCGAGCCGGTGGCGAAGCCGATGGTCTGGAACGCGAGGATCTGGCGCGCGACGTCCTCGCCGAGGCCGACGCGCTTGACCGGCAGCGCGGCGGCGGTCTGCTCGAGCATCTTGCGCCGCGCCTCCTCGGGCATCGAGGCGCGGATCGGCGTGTCGATCAGGCCGGGCGAGACCGCGTTGACGCGCACCGGCGCGAGCTCGAGCGCGAGGCTGCGCGCGAGCGACTCGAGCGCGCCGTTGGCGGCGGCCACGATCGCGACCCCCGGGCGCGGCCGGATGCTGAAGTAGCCCGAGACGATCGTGAGCGAGCCGCCCGGCGCGATGTCGGCATAGCGCGCGACCCGCCAGGCGCCCCAGAACTTGCCTTCCATGGTCGCCTTGGCGTCCTCGATCGAAAACGTCTTGATCGGCCCGGTGCGAAGCTGCGCCGCGGTCACCACCACGTGGTCGACCCTGCCGCAGGCCTTGAACAGCGCCTCGACGTCGCCGTCGCGGGTGACGTCGGTGCGCACCGCGCGCGCGCCGATGCGCTCCGCCGCGGCGCGCAGCCGCTCCTCGGTGCGCGCGGCGATCGTCACCTGCGCGCCTTCGGCTTTCGCCAGCTCGGCCGCCGCGAGCCCGATGCCCGACGAGCCGCCGACCACGACCACGCTCTTGCCTTCAAGCAGCATGTGTTCTCCCTTGGTTGTTCAATGCGATGAAATCTTGCTCAGGCCGCGGCGCGCGCGCCGAGCTCCGCCGACAGGCTCGCGGCGGCTTCGCGCACCCTGGCCGACTTGTCCTGCAGCGCCTGCAGCGACAGGCGCCAGATCGGGCCCGAGATGCCGATCGCCCCGCTCACGCGGCCGGCGAAGTCGCGCACCGGCACCGCGACGCAGCGCACCTCGGGATCGAACTCGCCGTCGTCGAAGGCGATGCCGCGGCGGCGCACGTCCTCGAGCGCGCGCTCGAGCGCCTCGCGCTCGACGATGGTCTTGGGCGTGAAGGCGCGCAGCTCGTGCGCGCCGAGGTAGCGCGCCAGCTCCGGCGCGTCGAGCGCGGCGAGCAGCACCTTGCCGAGCGCGGTGGCGTGCCCCGGGCGCAGCGCGCCCGAGCGGTCGACCAGCTGGAACATCCCGCTGCCCGCGGTCTTCGCCACCACCACGATGTCGTCGCCGGAGCGGATCGCGAAATGGCTCGATTCGCCGGTCTCGAGCGTGAGCTTCTCAAGCGCGGGAGTGGCGATGCTGACCAGCTCGACCTCGTCGAGCGCCCCCGCGGCGAGCGCGAACAGGCGCCGTCCGATGCGGTATTTCTTGGAGTCCTTCGTCTGGTGGACGTAGCCGAGCAGCACCATCGTGCGCACCAGGTGAAAGGCGGTGCTGCTGTGCAGGCCCACCCGCTTGGCGAGCTCGGCGAGGCCGATCCCGTCGCGGTGGCGGGCGACTTCCTCGAGGATCGCGAACGCGCGCTCGAGCGATTGGATCCCGGCGCGTTCCTTTGCCGGTTCTGCGGCCTTGGGTTCCATTTTTGGATCTTACCCCAGGTTGCGATATGGTAAAGATCGATTTGCTATTATGAAACGATCGAAGAAACGAGATCCGGAGCGGACATGGCAAAAAGAAAGGGTGCGGAGCTGATCGCCGAATTCCTGGTGAAGGAGGAGATTCCCTACGTATTCGGCATCTGCGGCCACGGCAACGTCGGCCTGCTGGACGCGCTGTACGACGTCGCCGACAAGGTGAAGCTGGTCTCGCCGCGCCACGAGCAGGTCGCCGGCCACATGGCCGACGGCTACTTCCGCGTCAAGCACAAGCCGGTGGCGACGCTCACCTCGACCGGGCCGGGCTCGGCGAATCTGATCATGGCGCTCGCGGTGGCGCAGACCGACTCGTCGGCCTTGCTCGCGATCACCGCCAACGTGCCGACCTCGCAGTTCAACCGCGGCCCGTTCCAGGAATTGAACCGCCACAACCAGGCCGACTACCCGAACGTGGTGCGCCCGGTGGTGAAGCGCAGCTTCCAGCCCACGCGCGCGGAGATGCTGCCGCTCGCGCTGCGCCAGGCCGCGACCACGATGACCAGCGGGCGCCCCGGGCCGGTGAACGTAGACATTCCGTTCAACGTCTTCCGCGAGGAGACCGAGGCGAGGCTCGAGGCGCCGTGGAAGGGTTACCTCTCGCGCAGGAGCGGCGCTTCGAACGAGGCGGTGAAGCAGGCGCTCGAGATGCTGCTCGCGGCCAAGCGCCCGGTGATGTTCATCGGCCACGGCGTGACGCTGTCGGAAGCATCGAGCGAGCTCACCGCGTTCGCGAACAAGCTCTCGATCCCGGTCATCAGCTCGCCGAACGGCATGGGCTGCCTCGACATGGACGACCCGCTCTCGCTCGGCTTCATCGGCAGGAACGGCGCCTACCCGGCGAACCAGGCCGGCCGCCACGCCGACCTTGTGCTCGCGCTCGGCGCGAGGTTCGACGACCGGTCGTCTTCGTCGTGGACGCCGGGCTACTCGTGGAACTTCCCCCACACCAAGCTGATCCACGTCGACGTCGACGACGCCGAGCTGGGGCGCAACTACCCGCCCGACCTCGCGGTGCTCGCCGACGTGAAGGCCTTCCTCGAGCAGCTGCTCGGCGCGCTCGCCGCGAAGAAGGTCGACGGCGGGCCGCGCCTCAAGGAGTGGCGCGCGCAGATTGACGGCTGGCGGAAGGAGTGGGACGACTTCGTGCGGCCGAACTTCGACATCCACGCGGACCCGATGCGGCCCGAGCGCGTGGTCGCCGACTGCCGCGCGGTGCTGCCCGAGGACGCGATCATCTCGCTCGACTCGGGGGTGCACCACAACTGGTACATGCAGTTCTGGAACGCGCGCCGGCCGCAGGCGATGCTCAACACCTGGGGCTACTCCGGCATGGGCTTCGGCCCGAGCTCGATCCTCGGCGCCAAGCTCGCCGCGCCGGACAAGGTCTGCGTCTCGATCTGCGGCGACGGCGGCTTCACCATGGTGCCGCACGTGCTGTGCACCGCGGTCGAGTACAACATCCCCGCGGTGTGGGTGGTGTGGAACAACTTTTCCTGGGCCGCGATCCGCGACATCCAGTACGGCCTGTTCGACGGGCGCGAGATCGGCACCGGCTTCTACGAAGGGCCCGAGGGCAAGCCCTACAACCCCGACTTCGCCGCCTGGGCGCGCGCCGCCGGCGTGGAAGGCATCAGCGTGAAGAAATCGCAGGACTTCGCCGGCGCCCTGGAGCACGCGATCAAGCTCGGCAAGCCCTGCCTGCTCGACGTGCACGTCGACGCCAACATCCGCCCGCCCGCCACCGGCACCTGGGCCCTGCCGCCGATCCCGCACAAGGAGCCGGTGTTCGGCGCCAAGTACCTGCCGCAGGACTAGGGGAAAAGGGGCCAGGCTCAAAAGCAAAAGGGGCCAGGCTCAATTTATTGGGTGGCCCTGTATGCCGTGACTGGGCCGGGCGCGTTGAAGGAAGGGTTAACCCCGGAAAACGACTTCAGTCCGCTTCGCAGCATGCCCCGCCGGCCCCGCGTCCATCTGGACGGTGTTCCGCTACATATCGTGCAGCGCGGTCACAACCGCCAGCGCTGCTTCTTTGCCGACGCCGATTTCGACTGTTACCTGCGCTGGCTGGGCGAAGCGCTCGCGCAGAGTGACTGCTCATTGCACGCGTACGTCCTCATGACCAACCACGTGCACTTGCTGCTCACGCCGCGCAAGGCCGAGCTGGTGCCGAAGCTGGTCATTTCGTTGGGGCGGCGGTACGTCCAACACGTCAACCGACGCTACGGTCGCACGGGCACGTTATGGGACAGCCGCTACAAGTCGTCGCTCGTTCACGCGGAGGCCTATTTGCTGGCGTGCCAGCGCTATATCGAGCTCAATCCGGTGCGCGCCGGGATGGTGGAGGCGCCGGGACACTATCGATGGACAAGCTATCACGCCAATGCGACAGGACGGTCGGACGCGGTGCTGACGCCGCATCCCCTCTACCTGGCTCTCGGCCGCGATCCGGAAGAGCGCCGGGAGATCTATCGCAACTTGCTTTGCTCTCAATCTGCTCCTGCGACGCTTAGCCTCATCCGCCTTGCTCTCGGGCAATGCCAGCCGTTGGGCGACGCTCGGTTTCGCGCCGAGATCGAGCGGCGAACGGGTGTGCGGTGCGAAGCCCGGCCACGCGGCCGACCGCCGGCGAACTCCGGGCACGCCGCGACTCAATAATTCGAGCCTGGCCCCTTTTAAGCTTTTAAGTTAGCAGGGCCGCGAGCAGGGTCGCGGTGCCGAGGAAGGAGAAGAAGCCGGTGCAGTCGGTGACGGTGGTGAGGATGATCGAGGAGGCGGTGGCGGGGTCCTGGCCGAAGCGCTCGAGCAGCATCGGCACCAGGGCGCCGGCGATGCCGGCGATGATCATCGACACTACCATCGAGATGGCGAGGATCAGCGCGAGCCCGGCCGAGCGGCTCCAGACGTAGACGCCGAGCGCGGTGGTGGCGGCGACCGCGACGCCGTTCAGCATCCCGGTGATGGCCTCCTTGCCGAGCACGCGCGGCAGGTGGCGCAGGGTGATCTCGCGCAGGAACAGGCCCCGCATGGTGACCGCGAGCGCCTGCGCGCCGGCGTTGCCGGACTGGCCGGCGACCACCGGCATCAGCACCGCGAGCGCGGTGAACTTCGCGATCAGGCCTTCGAACATGCCGACCACCGAGGCGGCGAGGAAGGCGGTGAGCAGGTTGATCTGCAGCCAGGCCAGGCGCTTGCGCACGCCGGTGATCGGGCCCGAGAGCGCGCGCTCGTCGCGGCTCGCGCCGACCATGGTCAGCATGTCGGCGCTCGCTTCCTCCTCGATCGCCGAGACGAGCGCGGCCTGGCGGATCACGCCCACCGGGCGGCCGGCGTGGTTCACCACCGGCAGCGCCGAGACGGGATGGCTTTGCAGCACCGTGACGACCTCCTCGCGCGGATCCGTGTCGCGCACGGTCGGCCCCGGCGGGTGCAGCAGCTCGCGCACTTTCTGATCGTCGTCGCTCACCGCGAGGTCCTGGATCTCGACCCGCCCGGTCAGCACGCCGTCGGCGTTGACCACGAACATCTCGCGCAGGCCGCGCCGCTTGAGCGCGCGCAGGCGCGTCAGCGCCTCGGCAACGGTGTTGTCCTCGCGCACCGGGCTCACCTGCGGATCCATCAGCCGGCCCGCCGAGTCCTCGGGATACCTGAGCAGCGCGCGCAGCTCGCGCGCGACCTGCGTATCGAGCAGCTTCAGCATGCGCGCCCGCACCCTGGTCTCGAGCTGCGCCAGCACGGCGACGGCCATGCTCGGCTCGGCCTCGCTCAGCAGGCGCGGCGCGAGCGTTTCGGGCAGCCGCTCGAGCACCGCCGCCGCGATGTCCGGCGCGAGCGCCTGCCAGGCGCGCGACGCGGCGTGCGGCGCGGGCGCCGCGAGCAGCTCGGCGACGTCCTCCGGCGGCATCGTCTCGAGCTGGCGCGCCGCCTCGTGCGGGTAGTCGAGCAGGTAGCGCTGGTTCAGCGCGATGACTGCCGGCGCGGCTTCAGTGCTCATCCTTGCCCCCTGCGGCGGGGCGCGCGGGCGGCAGCACCGCCAGGCAGGCCGCGAACAGCCCCGACACCGCGCCCCAGTAGGTGCGCGCGAGCGCGCCCGCGACCGTCATCTCCTCGTCCGCCTTCGGCGCCGCGGGTGCGCGCGCCAGCGCGCGCACCAGCGATTCGCGCCGCAGCACGCCGATCAGCCGCTCGGCGCGGTCGACGACGGGCAGCACGGCGGTCTGGCCCCAGCCGCGGTGGCTGGCGGCGCCGGCGAGCGGCGTGGTCGCCGCGATCACCGCGGAAGGCCGGGTCGCGAGCTCGGACAGGCGGCTCGCCGCCGGCGCGCGCAGCAGCGCGGTCAGCTCGAGGGTGCCGAGCAGCTTCTGCCCGGGATCGATCAGGTAGACGCGCTCGACCCTTCCGCCGTCGTTGCGCACCCGCTCGAGCGCGTCATCCACGCGCGTATCCGGCAGCAGCGCGGTGACCTCGGGATCGGTCCAGGCGCCGACCGTGTCCTCGTCGTAGCCGAGCAGCAGGCGCGAGGCGAGCGCGGTCGAGGTGGGCAGGCCCTCGATCAGGCGCGTGCGGCGCGGCTCGGCGACGTGGCGCAGCACCGCGACCGCGGCCTGCGGGCCGAGCGTGGCGAGCAGCGTCATCGCGGCGCCGTCCTCCAGCGCGACCAGATTGCGCGCCGCCGCAGGCGGCAGCATCGCCGCGATCACCGGCCCCGTGACGCGCGCCGGCACGCGCGCGAGCAGCGCGGCGCAGTCTGCCGCGGACATGCGCTCGAGCACGCGCGCGGCGTCGGTCGGGTGGGCGCCGAGGTAGGCGAGGGTGAGGCGCTCGGCGTCAGCCATCGTTGCGCTCCGGGCCGAGCAGCACGATCGCCTCGTCGTGGAAGATCCTGCCGGGCAGCATCACGCGCCCGCCGTCGGCCTCGAGCACCAGGCCGGTGGTGGTGACCTCCAGAATGCGGCCCTCGTGGCCCGCGACGCGCACGCGCTGCCCGATCGCGACCGACTGGCGCAGGTAATGCGCGCCGATCAGGTTCGAGACGTAGCCGCGCGCGCCGAGGCTCATCGCAATCGCGACGCCGCCGGCCACCGTCATGAACACCGCGCCGGCGATGATCGCGAGAAAGGTGATCCGGATCCCGATCTGCTCGGCGCCGACCAGGATCGCGGCGGCGAGGATCGTGCCCTGCGCCGCGCGCGCGAGCATGGTGCGCTGCGCCGGCACCAGGCGGGTCGCCGCGGCGTGGGTGAGGTCGCCGGCGAATCCCGACAGGACGTAGCCGACCGCGATGATCAGCAGGCCCGCGGCGAAGGTCGGCAGGTACTCGAGCAGGCGCCCGAGCCAGTCGGTGAAGGTCTGCAGCCCGAGCACCTGGGTCGCGGCGGTGACGAAAAAGAGCAGCACCACCCAGAACACGATCGTGCCGAGCACCGTGGCGGAGCGGCCGAAGCGCATCCGCTCGGCCGCGCGCGGCGCCATGAGGCGCGCGAGCAGCGTCTCGGCGAGCATCGCGCCGCGGATCGTCAGCAGCCTTAGCAGCTTGCCGAGGAACCAGCCCGCGATCAGCAGCACCACCGCCCACAGCACGCTCGGCAGGTGGACCACGAGCCGGTGCAGGATCGCCGAGGCCGAGTCCGCGATCGCCGTGCCGAGTTCCGTCATTGACTCCGCTCCCGAGTTTCGCAGCAGATTAGCATTGCACGCGGGTAACCTGCCAGCGCCGAACCTTATACTCCGAACAGTTCAGAAAGAAAGGAACAAGTCATGGCGAAACCCGCGATTGGTTACGTCGGCGTCGGCCTGATGGGCCTGCCGATGCTCAAGAGGCTCGTCTCGCTCGGCTATGCCGTGACCGCCTACGACATCGCCCCCGGGCAGATGAAGGCGGCCCGCGCGGCCGGGGCGCAGGCCGCCGGCTCGCCCGCCGAGGCCGCGCGCGGCGCCGAGCTGCTGCTGCTCAACCTGCCGACGGTCGCGGCGGTAGAGAGCGCGGTGCTCGGCGAGAACGGCGCCGCCTCGGTGCTCGAGGCGCCGCAGCTGGTGATCGATTTCTCGACCATCCCGCCGGCCAAGGCGAAGGCGCTGGCGGAGACGCTGCGCGCCGCGGGCGGCGCGGGATGGATCGACGCGCCGGTCTCGGGCGGCCCGCCCGCCTCCGGGGAGGGCACGCTGACGGTGATGGCGGGCGGCGAGGCGGACGAATACGAGCGCGCGCTGCCGCTGCTGAAGGACGTCTCGGCGCGCTGCACCCGGCTGGGGCCGGTCGGCGGCGGCCTGGCGGCGAAGATGATCAACCAGCTGGTGGTCGGCATCGGGCACGCGATGCTCGCCGAGGCGATCGTGCTCGCCGAGGGCGCCGGGCTCGACGCCGCGCGGGTGCCCGAAGCGCTCGCCGGCGGGCTGGCCGATTCCAACCTGATGCAGCGCTTCTATCCGCGCATGGTCAGGCGCGAGTTCGCGCCGCAGGGCTACGTGCGCCAGCTGCTGAAGGACCTCGAGATGGTGCACGAGTTCGCCGCGGCGACCAAGTCGCCCACGCCGATGACCGCGCAGGCGCTGTCGCTCTACCGCATGCTCGCCCACCTCGGCCACACCGAGCTGGACACCACCGCGCTGATCAAGCTCTACGACGCGCGCTAGGCGCCGGCGGGGCCGAACAGCCAGGCGTCCATCGCGAGCGCGCCGCCCTCGATGCCGTCGTACAGGCGCTCGGACGAGCCGCCCGGCGCCGCGGCGCCGAGCGCGAAGAACAGCGGCAGAAAGTGCTCCTCGCTCGGGTGCGCGCGCACCGCGTGCGGCGCTCTCGAGCGGTAGTCGGCGAGCGCCTCCAGGTCGCGCGCGGCGATGCGCGCCGCGACCCAGGCCTGGAACTCCTGCGCGTAGGGGAGCGGCGGAACGTCGCGCCCGGCGCGGAAGAAGTCGCGCAGGTTGTGGGTCATGTGCCCCGAGCCGAACAGGAGCACGCCTTCGGCCGCGAGCGGCGCGAGCGCCCGCCCGAGGGCGAGGTGGTGGCGCGTGCCGAGCGCGCTCTGCAGCGAGAGCTGCACCACCGGCACGTCGGCTTGCGGATAGGCGTGCAGCAGCGGCGACCAGGCGCCGTGGTCGAGCCCGTGCGCCGGGTCCACCCGCGCGGCGAAGCCCGCGCCCTGGAGCAGCGCGGCCGCGCGCGCGGCGAGCTCGGGTGCACCGGGCGCCGCGTAGCGGATCTCGTAGAGCGGCTCGGGAAAGCCGTAGAAATCGTGGATCGTCTCCGGCTGCGCCGAGCCGGTGAGCAACGGCGCGTCGGTTTCCCAGTGTGCCGAGACGATCAGGATCGCGCGCGGGCGCGGCAGGTCGCGCCCCAGCGCGGCCCAGGCTTCGCCCGCGGCGCCGGCCTCGAGCGCGTGCATCGGCGAGCCGTGGGAGACGAAGACGACGGGCAGGGTCGCGGTCATGACATTTCGATCCAGTGGGCGCAGGTGAGCACCCGCGCATCGTCGCCGAAGCGCCCGACCACCTGGACGCCGAGCGGCAGGCCTTTCGGCCCGCGCCCCGCGGGCACGTTGACGCAGGGCGCGTGCAGCAGGGTCCAGACGCGGTTGAACACCGAATCGCCGGTCGAGGCGAGCCCTTCGGGCGCCTCGCCCGGCGCGGAGGGCACCACCAGCGCGTCGAAGTCGTGCATCGCGTCGGCGAGCCGGCGCCGGCATTCGCTCGCCACGCGCTGCGCCGCGTCGTAGGCGTCGGCACTGATGCGGCGCCCGCGCTCGATCTGGCCGAGCAGCGGCTCGCGGATCAGCTCGCGATGGCGCCGGTACTCGTCGGCGAGGCAGCGCGCGAGCTCGTAGTCCCAGATCGTGCCGTGCAGCTCGGCGAGCGGCGCGAAGGCTTCGGGCAGCTCGAGCGCGCCCACCCGGGCGCCCGCGCGCACCAGCCGCCCGGGCAGCTCCTCGAACAGCTTGTGCGTCTCGGGCTGCGCCGCGGGCCACTGGGCGGTGCGGCACAGGCCGAGCCGCGGCGCGTTGAGCGTATCCGGAATGCGCAGCGCGTCGCGACCGCTCAGCGCGGCGACGAAAAAGGCGGCGTCCTCCACCGTGCGCGCGAACACGCCCACCGTGTCGAAGCTGTCCGAGATCGCCTTCACGCCGGTGCGCGGCAGCAGGCCGAAGCTCGGCTTGTAGCCGACCACGCCGCAGAACGCGGCGGGACGGATCACCGAGCCGCCCGTCTGGGTGCCGAAGGCGAGCGGCAGCAGGCGGTCGGCTACCGCCGCCGCCGAGCCGGAGGACGAGCCGCCCGGCGTGTACGCCGGGTTGTGCGGGTTGGTGGTCGGGCCCGGTGGATAGGTCGCGAACTCCGTGGTCACGGTCTTGCCGAGCACGAGCGCGCCGCGCTCGCGGGCGATCGACACGCAGGCTGCGTCCGCCGCTGGGCGATGTCCGGCGTAGATCGGCGAGCCGTACTCGGTAGGCAGGTCGTAGGTGTCGATGATGTCTTTCACCCCGATCGGCAAGCCGTGCAGCGGCCCGCGCGCGCCGCCGCGATCGATCTCGCGCGCCGCCTCGAGCGCGGACTCGGGATCGAGCCGGGCGAATGCGCGCAGCACGGGCTCGCGCTCGGCCGCGCGCTCCAGGCAGGCGCGCGCGAGCTGCTCGGCGGTCGCTTCGCCGCGCCCGAGACGTGACGCGAGCGCGGCGGCGCCGAGCTCGTTGAGCGGGGTCATTTCTGCCCGAGGGCGGGCGGTTGCCAGACGAAGGGCGGAGGGCCGGGCACGCGCAGCACGCGCAGCATGCGCAGCGCCGCCTCGCGGCCGCGGTAATAGCCGGGTACCAGCACCGATTCCGAGAACCCCATCGCGCGGTAGAACGCGCGCGCGGCCTCGTTTTGCGCGCGCAGCTCGAGGTGCACGCTGCCGATTCCCGCGGTGCGGGCCGAATCGAGCAGCCACTGCAGCAGGCGCCGCCCGATCCCGCCGCGCCGCTGCGCCGGGCCGACTGCGAGCAGCACGAGGTGCGCGCGCTCGTCGCCGAACTCCATGATCCCGAATCCGAGCACCGCCCCGCCCTCGCAGGCCACGAGCGTGATCGTGTCCCGGTCCCGGATCGCGCGCAGCACGCGCGCGGCGTCGTACTTCCAGCCCAGCCCGGCCTCGACCAGGTCGCGCGACATGAGCGCGATCGCCTGGGCGTCGCGCGGCTCGGCCAGCCGCAGCGTGACGGACTCGGAAGCCATGCCGATAGTGTGCCACGGTTGCGCGCCGGAGCGGATGCAAGGAAACGAAAATTCCGCCGTGCGGTATTCCACGGTCGGACGGGGCGGGTGGTGTAAATTGCTGGGTCTCGAGGGCCTCGGGCCGTCCTTGCGCGCGTTCCGGGCGCCGTGACGGTTTGCCCAGTCTGACATTCTTGACGCGACGACTCCTGAAAACATGAAACCGAACCTGATCGTGATCCTGGTGGACGACCTGCGCTTCGACGAAACCGGCGCCTCGGGGCACCCCTACATGAAGACCCCGAACATCGACCGCCTCGCGCACGAGGGCGCGCAGTTCGACAACGCCTTTCACAGCACGCCGCTGTGCTCGCCGAACCGGGCCTCGATCCTGACCGGCCAGTACGCCTCGCGCCACGGCATCATCGACAACGTCGGGCGCGACGCGATGAGCCACCGGCTCGCCAACTACAACCTCGAGCTGAAGAAGCTCGGCTACGAGACGGCGCACATCGGCAAGTGGCACATGGGCAACGACGCGAGCCCCCGGCCCGGCTACGACCACTGGGTGAGCTTCCGCGGCCAGGGCATGATCACCGACCCGGTGTTCTGGGAGAACGGCGGCGAGCACAAGCTCACGGGCTACGTCACCGACCTGCTCAACGAACGCGCCGCCGAGTTCGTCGGGCGCAGGCGCAGGCACCCCTTCGCGCTGTTTTTCGCCCACAAGGCGGTGCACCCGGACGTGCAGCAGAAGCAGGACGGCTCGATCGACGCCAGCACGATGCAGGGCTATGTGCTGCCCGAGCGCCACCGCGACCTCTATCGCGGCGAGACCTACCCGATGCGCCCGAGCGTGCTGCCGCTGGACAAGGTGCTCGAGCAGAAGCCCGCCTGGAGGGAGCTCTTCGAGCTGCGCAAGGATCCCGCCAACCGGCCGTTCCTGGATGCGCTGCACGTCGGCACCCAGGAGGAGATCCGCGAGCGCGCGGCGATGGTGGCCTCGGTCGACGAGGGCGTCGGCATGCTGCTCGAGGCGCTGGAGAGGGCCGGCAAGCTCGACAACACCTGCATCGTGTTCCTCGGCGACAACGGCTTTTTCTTCGGCGAGCACGGCCTCGGCGCCGAGCGCCGCTTCGCCTACGAGGAGGGCATCCGCACCGCGTTCTTCGTGCGCTACCCCAAGCGCATCGCGGCGGGACGCCGGTTTCCGCAGATGGTGCTCGCGAGCGACATTGCGCCGACCATGATCGAGCTGGCGGGCGGCAAGCCGGGGCCGCATATCCAGGCCCGCTCGCTGGTGCCGCTGATGAAGGGCCGCGGCAAGCGCTGGCGCGAGGCCTTCCTGGTCGAGTACTTCAACGAGTCGGCCTGGCCGTGGATCGTCGGCATGAGCTACAAGGCATTGCGCACCGAGCGCTACAAGTACATCCACTGGATCCACAAGGAAGGCGTCGACGAGCTGTACGACCTCGAGCGCGATCCCTACGAGATCACCAACCTGACCGGCGATCCGGCCTACGCCGGCGAGCTCAAGGCGCTGCGCAAGGAGCTGCGCAGGCAGGTGGCCGACTCGGTCGGCCTCTAGCCGGGGCGATCGCGCAATGAGCGACGCGCTGCTGGTGCTCAACGCGGGCTCCTCGAGCGTCAAGTTCTCGCTCTACGGGCTGCAAAGCGGCGCGCCGCGGCTCGAGCTGAAAGGCCAGATCGAGGGCCTGCCGGATGCGGCGCACTTCAAGGCGCCCGGCGCCGAGCGGCGCTGGGGCGAGCCGCTCGCGCACGAGCAGGCCACCGATTTTCTCATCGAGTGGATCGAGCAGCGCATCGAGGGCAGGCGGCTCGCCGCGGTCGGCCACCGCGTGGTGCACGGCGGCACGCATTACGCCTCGCCGGTGCGCGTCGACGCCGCGGTGCTCGCCGAGCTCGAGGCGCTGGTCCCGCTCGCGCCGCTGCACCAGCCGCACAACCTGGCCGCGATCAGGCGCCTGGCCGCGCTGCGCCCGGGCCTCGCGCAGGTGGCCTGTTTCGACACCGCCTTTCACCGCGGGCAGGCCGAGGTCGCGCAGGCCTTCGCGCTGCCGCCGGAGATCACCCGCGAAGGCGTGCACCGCTACGGCTTTCACGGCCTGTCCTACGAGTACATCGCGCAGGCGCTGGCTGGCGTCGACCCCCGCGCCGCCGCGGGGCGCACGGTGGTCGCGCACCTGGGCAACGGCGCGTCGATGTGCGCGCTGCGCGAAGGCAGAAGCGTCGCGACCACGATGGGCTTCACCGCGCTCGAGGGCCTGCCGATGGGAACCCGCTGCGGCTCGCTCGACCCCGGGGTGCTCTTGTGGCTGATGGACGAGAAACGGATGGATGCGCGCGCGATCGAGGACCTGCTCTATCACCGCTCGGGGCTGCTCGGCGTCTCGGGCATCTCGGGCGACATGCGCACGCTGCTCGCGAGCGAGGCGCCGGCCGCGCGCGCCGCGATCGACCTCTACGTCTACCGCATCGGGCGCGAGCTCGGCTCGCTCGCGGCGGCGCTCGGCGGCCTGGACGCGCTGGTGTTCACCGCCGGCATCGGCGAGCACGCGGCGCCGGTGCGCGCGCGGGTGTGCCGCGACGCGGCCTGGCTGGGGCTCGAGCTCGACGAAGCCGCCAACGCGAAGGGCGGGCCGCGCGTATCGGCCTCCGGCAGCAGGGTGTCGGCCTGGGTGATCCCGACCGACGAGGAGCTGATGATCGCGCGCCATACCGAGCGCGTCGCGCTTCAGTCCTCGTAGATCATCTTGCGGGTCATCCCGCCGTCGACGACGAAGTTCTGCCCGGTGACGAAGGCGGCGGCGGGCGAGAGCAGGTAGGCGATCATTTCAGCCACGTCCTCGGGCCGGCCGACCCGGCCCGCGGGATGCTGGGCGTGGTCCTCGGGCCGCAGCGGCGCCGCGCCCGGTCGGCCGACGTCGATCCAGCCCGGGCTGACGCAGTTGACCCGCACCTCGGGCCCCAGGCTCATCGCGAGCGCGTGGCTGAGGGCCACCACGCCGCCCTTCGACGCGCTGTAGGCCTCGGTGTGGGGCTCGGACTGCAGCGCCCGCGTCGAGGCGACGTTCACCATCGCGCCGCGCGCGGCGCGCAGCAGCGGCGCGCAATGCTTGGCCATCAGGAACATCCCCGTGAGGTTGGTGCCGATGCGGCGGTTCCATTCGGCGAGCGCGAGCTGCTCGATCGGGCCGTTGCCCGCGCCCGCGATGCCGGCGTTGTTGACCAGCGCGTCGAGCCTGCCGAAGCGCGCCGCGACCTCGCGCACGCAGGCCTCGACCGAGGGCTCGCTCGAGACGTCGCAGGCGACGAAGCCGGGGCCGTCCGCCGGCGGGCGCAGGTCGGCGACCGCGACCCGGTAGCCGCGCGCCGCCAGCAGGGCCGCGGCCGCCGCGCCGATCCCCCGTGCCCCGCCTGTGACCAGGGCCGACTTTTGTTCCGCCGCGCTCACGTTTGCGCTGGATCAAGCCCGGCCGGGGCGGGTTGCAGTTCCATACCTATATATATGGTGAGGGCGAGGGAGACGCAGACGCCATGCTGTGCCTGGAAGATTGTATCGCTCTGAGCGAGCTGACCGAGGAGGAGATCCTCGCGATCGCCCAGCACGAGCACATTCCCGAGATCGCGGCGGCCGAAATCGGCAACTACCTGGTCCACGCGCCGGACGGCGAGCAGTGCATCCGCGCGATCATCCGCGAGGACATCGAGGCCGCCGTGGCGGCGGGAGACCGGCTGCGCGCGCTCGCGCTCAAGCTGGTGCTGCGCAATTTCGTCCTGCAGCACCCGCGCTGCGATGAGCGGCGCCGGCAGGAGCTGCGCCTGCCCGAACGGCGCAGCCTCTAGCCCGCGCGGGCGGCCTTTGCGCTGCGCGGGCCTTGGACTAGACTGGCGGCTCGGCGCAGGGAGAGGGAGGCGGGCCATGCAGGTCAAGGAGATCTTGCGCGTCAAGGGAAACCGGCTGCTGAGCATCGAGCCTTCCGAGCGCGCCGCGCAGGCGGTGCGCACCATGGCGGAGCAGAATCTGGGCTCGCTGGTGGTGCTCGAGCACGGCCGCATGGTCGGGATGCTCACCTTCCACGAAATCATGGAAGCGCTCGCCGCGCACGACGGGGCGCTGGGCGAGCTGCAGGTGGGCGAGATCATGGAGCGCGACCCGGTCAGCACCCACCCCGGGATGGAGGTGAACGACCTGCGCCGCGCGATGCTGGAAAGCGGCGCGCGCTACCTTCCGGTGCTGCAAGACGACAGGCTGCTCGGGGTGATCTCGTTCCGCGACGTCGCCAAGGCGGTGCTCGAGGCGCAGGATCTCGAGAACAAGATGCTCAAGGGCTACATGAAGGAGTCGCCCGCCTAGCGCGGCGCGCGGTCGCGCGCGATCCCTGTGCTAAGCTTTTTCGGATGTCGGGCAACAGCTTCGGCACGCTCTTTTGCGTGACCTCCTTCGGCGAATCGCACGGACCCGCGTACGGCGGCGTGGTCGACGGCTGCCCGCCGGGGCTCGAGCTCTCGGCGGCCGATCTGCAGGCCGAGCTCGACCGGCGCAAGCCGGGCAGCTCGCGCCACGTCACGCAGCGGCGCGAGTCCGACACGGTCGAGATCCTGTCCGGCGTCTACGAGGGCCGCACCACCGGCACCGCGATCGGCTTTCTGGTGCGGAACGAGGATCAGCGCTCGAAGGACTACTCGGCGATCGCGGCCAAGTTCCGCCCGGGGCACGCCGACTATACCTACTGGCAGAAATACGGCGTGCGCGACCCGCGCGGCGGCGGGCGCGCCTCGGCGCGCGAGACCCTGGTGCGGGTCGCCGCGGGCGCGATCGCGAAGAAGTGGCTGCGCGAGCGCTACGGCGTGGAGATCCGCGGCTACCTGGCGCAGTTGGGCTCGCGCAAGCTGGAATTGAAGGACTGGAATGCGGTCAATCAAAACCCCTTCTTCAGCCCCGATCCGCAGGCGCTGCCCGAGCTGGAAGCCTTCATGGACGCGCTGCGCAAGAGCGGCGATTCCTGCGGCGCGCGCGTCAATGTGGTCGCCCAAGGGGTCCCGGTCGGCTGGGGCGAGCCGGTGTACGGCAGGCTCGACGCCGACGTCGCCTGGGCGATGATGTCGATCAACGCGGTAAAGGCGGTCGAGATCGGCGCCGGCTTCGCCGCGGTGGCGCAAAAGGGCAGCGAGCACGGCGACGAGATGACGCCGCAGGGCTTTCTGTCGAACAACAACGGCGGCGTGCTGGGCGGCATCTCGACCGGCCAGGACGTGACCGTCTCGATCGGGCTCAAGCCGACTTCCAGCATCCGGCTGCCGCGGCGCTCGGTCGACCTGCGCGGCGAGCCGGTCAGCGTCGAGACCGAAGGGCGGCACGACCCCTGCGTCGGCATCCGCGCCACCCCGATCGCGGAGGCGATGCTCGCCTGCGTGCTGATGGATCACGCGCTGCGCCACCGCGCGCAGTGCGGCGACGTGACGCCGCCGACGCCGCCGGTGCCGGCGCGCGCGCCCTGAGCGGGTGCGGCTAGAAAACCCCAACAGATTCAATTAGAGTATCGTTACACACACTCCCACTCCGTGCGAGGAACAACATGAGCAACAAGGGGCAGCTGCTACAAGACCCATTCCTGAATACCTTGCGCAAGGAGCACGTTCCGGTGTCCATCTACCTGGTGAACGGTATCAAGCTGCAAGGGCAGATCGAGTCGTTCGACCAGTACGTGGTGCTGCTGCGAAATTCCGTCACGCAGATGGTGTACAAGCACGCGATTTCGACCGTCGTGCCGTCGCGGGCGGTGAATCTCGGCCTCGACAAGGAAGCCGAGGGCTAGCCTTTCGTGCGCACGGTGTCGGCGAAGCCGACTTGATGCAACAATCATCTTCCCCTCCGCCCTTCGATCCCCGGGCAGCAGTCATCGTTTGCCTCGATTTCGGCGCGCCCGGCTTCGAGGACGGCGTCGAGGAGATCGTGCGCCTGGTGGAGAGCGCCGGGGTGAGCCGGCACCGGCTGATTCGCGGGCGGCGCAAGCGCCCGGACCCGAAGCTTTTCTGCGGCAAGGGCAAGGTCGAGGAGATCGCGGCCGCCGCGGCGGAGCTGAACGCCGGGGTGGTGGTGTTCAATCACGAGCTGACGCCCGCGCAGGAGCGCAACCTCGAGCGCGAGATCGGGCGGCCGGTCATGGACCGCACCGAGGTGATCCTGGAGATCTTCGCCCAGCGCGCGCAGACGAGCGAGGGCAAGCTGCAGGTGGAGCTGGCCCAGCTCGAGCACCTGTCCACGCGCCTGGTGCGCGGCTGGACCCACCTCGAGCGCCAGCGCGGAGGCCTCGGCAAGACCGGCGGCCCGGGCGAGAAGCAGATCGAGCTCGACCGGCGCTACATCGGCAAGCGCGTGCGAGTGCTGCGCGGCAAGCTCGAGCAGCTGCGCGGCCGGCGCCAGCTGCAGCGGCGCGCCCGCGCGCGCGGCGATGTGCTGTCGGTCTCGCTGGTCGGCTACACCAACGCCGGCAAGTCGACGCTGTTCAACGCGCTCGCCAGGGCGCGGGCGTACTCCGCCGACCAGCTGTTCGCCACTCTGGACACCACCACGCGCCGCATCTGGATGCCTGACGCGGGCAGCGTGGTGCTGTCGGACACGGTGGGATTCATTCGCGACCTGCCGCACAGCCTGGTGGCCGCTTTCCGCGCCACGCTGGAAGAGACCGTGCGCGCGGACCTGCTGCTGCATGTGGTCGATGCGGCGTCGCCGGCGCGCGCGGAGCAGATCGAGGAAGTCGGCAAGGTGCTGGCCGAGATCGGCGCCGACTCGGTGCCGCAGCTGCTGGTATGGAACAAGATCGACCTTGCAGGGCTCGAGCCCGGCGTCGACCGGGACGAGTATGGTAAGATCCGCCGCATTCGCGTGAGCGCGCGCACGGGCGATGGCCTCGGCGACTTGCGCGCGGCGATCGCCGAAATTGCGGCCGCCCGGGCCGCGGTTCGCGGCGAGCCGGCACCGGACGCGCTTTTCCTCCAACCTCACTGAGCTCCTTGTTCCAGCCATGTCGTTGAACGACCCGAATTGGGGACGCGGGCCCCGCGGACAAGGCCCTTCCGGGGGCAATCAGGGTCCCCCGGACCTCGACGAGATGTGGCGCGCGTTCAACCGCCGCCTGAGCGACCTGTTCGGCCGCCGCGGCGGCGGCGGCAACGGCGGCAGCCACCCGCCGGAAATGCCGTCCGGGCGCGCCTTCGGCGGCGGGATCGGGGTGCTGATCGCGCTCGTCGTCATCATCTGGCTTGCGAGCGGCTTCTACATCGTCGATGCGAACCAGCGCGCGATCGTGCTCACGTTCGGCAAATACACCGAGCAGACCAACCCGGGCCTGCACTGGCGCCTGCCGCGGCCGATCCAGAGCGACGAGCCGGTGAACGTTTCCGGGGTGCGCACGCTCACGATCGGCTACCGCGGCGACAACGTACGCACCAAGGTGCAGCGCGAATCGCTGATGCTGACCGACGACGAGAACATCGTCGACCTCCAGTTCGCGGTCCAGTACACGGTCCAGGACCCGAAGGACTACCTGTTCAACACGCGCGACCCCGACGAAATCGCACGGCGGACCGCCGAGAGCGCGATGCGCGAGGTGATCGGCAAGAGCAAGATGGACGGGATCCTGTACGAGTCGCGGGAGGAAATCGCGATCAAGGCGCGCAAGCTGATGCAGGAAATCCTGGACCGCTACGGCACCGGGATCTCGGTCAGCTCGGTCACCATCCAGGCGGCGCAGCCGCCCGAGCAGGTGCAGGCTGCGTTCGACGACGCGGTCAAGGCCAACCAGGACCGCGCGCGGCAGGTGAACGAAGGCCAGGCCTACGCCAACAACGTGATCCCGCGCGCGAGCGGCGGCGCCGCACGGCTGCTGCAGGAGGCCCAGGGCTACAAGCAGCGGGTGATCGCCAACGCGGAAGGCGAGACCGCGCGCTTCAAGGACGTGCTCGCGCAGTACGCCAAGGCGCCCAAGGTGACCCGTGAGCGCCTGTACATCGACACCATGCAGCACGTGTTCTCGTCGACTTCCAAGATCCTGCTCGACTACAAGGGCAGCGGAAACCTGCTCTATCTGCCGCTCGACAAGCTGATGAAGAACGGCGGCGCGTCGACGCCGTCCGAATCCGAGGCGTCTCAGAGCCAGTCGAGCGACACCTCGGGGTCGACGGACACGAACCCCCGCTCGCGCGATTCGCTGCGCAGCCGGGCCCGGCAGGAGCGGCCATGAGAGCCCTCGGACCGCTCGCCGTCGCGCTGGTCGCCGCCCTGCTGATCGTGTCAGGGGCGCTGTTCACGGTCGACCAGCGGGACAACGCGATCGTGTTCCAGCTGGGCGAGATCAAGAACGTGGTCAAAACGCCCGGGCTGCACTTCAAGTGGCCGCTGATCCAGAACGTGCGCAGGTTCGACATGCGCATCCTGAGCTACGACGACCCGGAGCCGCTGCGCTTCATCACCTCGGAGAAGAAGCCGGTGCTGGTGGACTCGTTCGTGATGTGGCGCGTCAACGACGTGAGGCAGTTCTACGTCAGCGTCAGGGGTGACCAGTTCTCGGCGGAAACCCGCATCCGGCAGACGATCTCCGACAGCCTGCAGGCCGAGTTCGGGCGCCGCACCCTGCACGACGTGGTGTCCGGCCAGCGCGACGAGATCATGTCGGTCGTGCGCGAGAAGGTCGACAAGGAGCTGCGCCGGATCGGCGTCGAGATCGTGGACGTGCGCCTCAAGCGCGTCGACCTGCCGCAGGAAGTGAGCGAATCGGTCTATCGCCGGATGGAAGCCGAGCGTAAGCGCGTCGCCAACGAGCTGCGTTCGACCGGCGCGGCCGAAGCCGAGCGCATCCGCGCCGACGCGGACCGGCAGCGCGAGGTGATCCTGGCCGAGGCCTATCGCGACGCGCAGAAGATCAAGGGCGAGGGCGACGCGAAGGCGACCGACATCTACGGCAAGGCCTTCTCGGCGGATCCCGAGTTCTACGCCTTCTACCGCAGCCTGGAGGCCTACCGCTCGACGTTCCGGGGCAATCACGACCTGCTGCTGCTGCAGCCGGATTCGGACTTCTTCCGCTACTTCAAGAATCCGACCGGGCGTTCGCCTGCCAAGAAAAAATAATGGGCGATGAGCACCACCTTGCTCATGGCGATTGCGCTGATGCTCGTCATCGAGGGCGTACTGCCCTTTCTCGCCCCTAGGGTCTGGCGCGACACCTTCCGCCGGATCATCCAGCTGACCGACGGACAGATCCGCTTCATCGGACTGACCTCGATGCTGATCGGGCTCATCGTGCTGTCGCTGGCGCGCTAGATGGTGCTGACTGCCATGCGCTGGCTGCTGCCGGAATACATCGAAGACATCCTCCCCGCCGAGGCGGAGCGGATCGAGGCCCTGCGGCGCGCGATCCTCGACCTGTTCGCCACCCACGGCTACCGGCTGGTGATGCCGCCCCTGCTCGAGTACCTCGAGTCGCTGCTTACGGGGACGGGCCGCGACCTGGACCTGCGCACCTTCAAGCTGGTGGACCAGCTCTCCGGGCGCATGATGGGGGTGCGCGCCGACATCACGCCGCAGGTCGCGCGGCTGGATGCGCACCTGCTCAACCGCCAGGGCGTGGCGCGGCTGTGCTACTGCGGCAGCGTCCTGCACGCGCGACCGGCCGGTCTGGAAACGACCCGCGAGCCGATGCAGATCGGGGCCGAGATCTACGGCCACGCCGGCGTCGAGAGCGACCTGGAAATCCTGCGCCTGCTGTGCCGCGCGCTCGGCCTGGCCGGGGTGAGGGGCGCGCGCATCGACATCGGGCACGTGGCGGTCTTCCGCTCGATCGTGCAGGCCGCCGGAGTGCCGGAAGGGCTCGAATCGGATCTGTTCGAGGCGCTGCAGAAGAAGGACCTGCCGGCGCTCAAGGAGCTCGCGCGCGGGCTGGCCAGGCCCACGCGCGAGGCGCTGCTGCTGCTGCCCGAGCTCTACGGCGGGCGCGAGGTGCTCGCGCTCGCCGGGCGCAGGCTCCCCGCCATCCCCGCGCTCAAGCGAGCGCTGGCGACGCTGCGCGCGCTGGCCGACGCCTGCGGCGTGCCGGCGAGCTTCGATCTGGCGGAATTGCGCGGCTACCACTACCACTCGGGCGTCGTGTTCGACGCCTACTGCGAGGGCGTGACCGGCGCGGTCGCGCGCGGCGGGCGCTACGACGAGGTCGGCAAGGCCTTCGGCCGCCCGCGACCGGCGACCGGCTTCTCGATCGACCTGCGCGAGCTCGCCGACGCCGCGGCGCCGCTGCCGCCGCGCGAGGCCATCCTCGCGCCGTGCGCGAACGGCAACCGCAAGCTCGCGGCGAAGGTCGAGGCCCTGCGGCGCACGGGCGAGGTGGTGATCGAGGAGCTGCCGGGGCACGCACGCCACCGCAGGGAGCTCGCTTGCACGCGCCAGCTGGTGCAAGAGCGCGGAAGATGGATCGTGAAGAAAATCGGAAAGGCAAAGTGAGCGCGAGAAACGTAGTCGTAATCGGCACGCAGTGGGGTGACGAGGGAAAGGGCAAGATCGTCGACTGGCTGACCGACCACGCGCAGGGCGTGGTGCGCTTCCAGGGCGGCCACAACGCGGGGCACACCCTGGTGATCGGCGGCAAGAAGACCGTGCTGCACCTGATCCCGTCCGGGATCCTGCGCCAGGACGTGGACTGCTTCATCGGCAACGGCGTCGTCGTCTCCCCGCAGGCTCTGGTCTCGGAGATGGACGAGCTCGAGGCCGCCGGCGTGCCCGGGGTCGTCGCGCGCCTGTGCATCTCGGAGGCCTGCCCGCTGATCCTGCCCTACCACCAGGCGCTCGACGCAGCGCGCGAGGCGAGCAAGGGCACGAACAAGATCGGCACCACCGGGCGCGGCATCGGCCCGGCCTACGAGGACAAGGTCGCGCGGCGCGCGATCCGGCTGCAGGACCTGCTCAAGCCGGTGCGCTTTGCCGAGAAGCTCAAGGAGCTGCTCGACTACCACAACTTCGTCCTGACCCAGTATCACGGGCAGCCCGCGGTGGATTTCCAGAAGACGCTCGACGAGGCGCTCGCGCTCGCGCCGCGCTTCGCGCCGCTGGTCGCGGACGTGCCGCGCGCGCTCTACCACGCCAACCGCGCCGGCAAGAACCTCCTGTTCGAAGGCGCGCAGGGCTCGCTGCTCGACATCGACCACGGCACCTATCCGTACGTGACTTCGTCCAATTGCGTGGCGGGGGCGGCGGCCGCGGGCGCCGGCATCGGCCCGCACCACCTGCACTACGTGCTCGGGATCACCAAGGCCTACACGACGCGGGTAGGGGGCGGCCCGTTCCCGACCGAGCTGACCGACGACGTGGGCCGCCATCTGGCGACGCGCGGCGCGGAGTTCGGCGCCACCACCGGCCGGCCGCGCCGCACGGGGTGGTTCGATGCGGCGGCGCTCAAGCGCTCGATCCAGATCAACGGCGTCTCGGGGCTGTGCATCACCAAGCTCGACGTGCTCGACGGGGTGGAAGCGGTGAAAATCTGCGTCGGCTACGAGATCGACGGCCAGATGAGCGACATCCTGCCGGTCGGCGCCGAGGAGCTGGCGCTCTGCGTGCCCGTCTACGAGGAAATGGCCGGCTGGATGGAGAGCACGGTCGGCGTAAAGCGCCACGACGCGCTGCCGAGGGGCGCGCGCGATTACCTGGCGCGCATCGAAGCCCTCACCGGCGTGCCGATCGACCTCATTTCGACCGGCGCCGAGCGCGACGAAACGATCGTTCTGCGCCATCCGTTCAAGGCTTGAGTGTAGGCCCTTTTCCTCGCGCGCGCCGCGGCGTAGGATGGAGGCGAACGAAAAAGGTGACAAAGGCTAAGGTCATGGCACGCAAAATCCCGCAGCGTCCCGCGGAAGACGACGAGCGCACCCGCATCATCGAACGGCCCGACGGCTATTACTGGCTCGACCAGCACAGCGGCAAGGAATCCGGTCCCTTCCCCACCCTGGAGGAAGCGGTCGCCGAGCTGCAGGCAGCCGAGGGGGGCGACTACGAGCCCGGCGAGACGCTGGAAGAGGCCGAGGACGAGATCGGCGTTGCCGGCTGGATCGATCCGGACACCGGCGAGCCCGCGGAAGAAGGCGTTCCGCGCATCGAAGACCACTGACCGTTCTGCGCGGCGGTCACCGCGCGCCGGCCGCAAGGTCCGGCAACTCGCGCATTTGGTGAAAGACTCTGTGGGCTCCCGCAGCTAGCAGCTTCGCTTCAGCCTCAAGTTCGCTTCCCGAGAATCCGTAGACTGTCATCCGTGCCGCGAGCGCGGCTGCGATTCCGCTCGCGCTGTCTTCGATTACCAGGCAGGCCGACGGGGGCACGGCACAAGGAGGTGATGCCGAGGGTCTTGCGCATCTTCTCGCGCGGCTTCGTCGATGCTGAGCGGGGCGCCCAGCTCGGCGAGCATTTCGGTCAGGACGCGAATCGTGATGGGCTCGCTGTCGACCACCACGCCGTCGCAGTCCAATATCAGCAGCTCGAACGGCGGGCCGCGGCGAAGCCCTAGTGCCTGAGTACGCACTTGTCGTAAAGCTCGGGGAAGGCGCCCGCAGGATCGTACTTTTCCTTTAGCGCGCGGTAGGCCTCGCCGCCGTAGATCCGCGCGAACTCGTCGCGCGAAAAATAGCTGTCCGAGTAGAGCGACTTGATGCCGCCGAGCTCGCTCACTTTCTCCTCGATCAGGCGGTTGAAGTAACCGGGCTCGCGGCCCTTGCGGGTGCGGATGACGTCCCAGAAGCCGAAGTTGACGTAGGGCTCGCGCCGCATCGGGTAGAGCGTGAAGCGCCCGGCGTCCGCCCGGGGCACGATCGGGCACAGCCAGGCCGGCCAGATGCCGATCTCGCGCGAGAAGAACTCGAGGAACTCCGCGGCGCGGCCGAGCGGGATGTCGACGTCCTGGATCACCGACTCGCCGTGCAGCCCCTGCAGGCGGTCGAGCCAGCGCGTGAGGCCCACCCGGCTGTTCCAGCGCATGATGCGGGTATAGGTGCGCGAGTTGAGCCGCCGCGGGCCGTAGAGGCGGCGCACCAGCGGGTGCTGCGCGAGCAGGTTCTTCGAGCACCAGAACCAGTCGGTGTCCCAGCGCCAGATGAAGTCGTGCGCGGTGAGAAAATCCTCCCGCCTCTCCGCGATCGAGCGGTAGTAGATGTTGCGGTAGGTGTAGTCGCTCGCGTAGGGCGCCTCGTCGACGAAGCGTCCGAGCGTGAGGAACATCCGGTCGGGCGCGAACACGGTGCCGTCGACGAAATCCGCGTCGTTCGCGCTCAGGATCGCCTCGAGCGCCGCGAAGCAGTCCTCGCCGCGCCGGAAGCCGAGGTGCTCGAGCCGGACGTAGCGCTTCACCGGCGCGGCGCGCGCCACCACGCGCAGCGCGTAGCCGAGCGTGCCGTAGGAATTGGGCAGGGCGTAGAACAGGTCGGCGTGCTCGTTGTCGGGCCTGCAGACGAGGATCCTCCCGTCGCCCGTCAGCACCTCGAGCTCGAGCACCGACTCGTGCACCAGGCCGTAGCGGTGCGAGGAGGCCTCGATGCCGACCCCGGCGACCGCGCCGCCGAGCGTGATCGTCTTCAGCTGCGGCACCACCGCCGGCATCACGCCCTGCGCCAGGCAGGCGGCGACCAGCTCCTCGTAGCTCGCCATACCCTCGGCCTCGACGGTTCCGGCCTCGGGGTCGACCCGCATCACCTCGCGGAAATCGCGCACGTCGAGCCGGCGCCGCGCGGGACCGGCGCGGTCGCGGAACAGGTTGGAAGTTTCCTTGGCGAGCCCGACCTGGCCGCCGCCCTCGCGCAGCCGCGCCGCGAGCCGGTCGCGGCGCCCGGCGTGGCGCTCGGCGGCGCCGTTCACGCCCGCTCGCGCTCGTAGATGTGCGCGCGCGACATGGGGTAATTTTCGGCGGTGATGTTGCCGCGGCTGAACACGATCTGGAACAGGTGCGTGTAGCCGGAAGGGGAGCGGAACATCTCCGCGCAGCCGTAGAGGTAGATGCGCCAGACGCGGCGGAAGCGCTCGTCGAACTTGTGCGGGTCGAGCGCGTGGATCGCGTCCCAGTTGCGGTCGAAGCGCTCGGCCCAGGCATCGAGCGTGAGCGCGTAGTGGCGGCGCAGGTTCTCGATGTCCACTACCTCGAGGCCGGCCTCTTCCATGGCGACGATCACGTCGGCGAGGCTGGGGATCCAGCCGCCGGGAAAGACCTGGTCGCGGATGAAGAACTCGGTCTCGTAGCGCCCGACGTGGCCGATGAAGTGCAGCATTCCGAGCCCGCCGGGCTTGAGGAATTTCGCGTGCGCCTGCACCACTTCGGCGAGCTGGTCACGCCCGGCGTGCTCGAGCGTTCCGATCGAGACCACCTTGTCGTACTCGCGTCGCACGTCGCGGAAATCGGTGTCGATGACCTCCAGCGAGGAACCGAGGCCGCGGCGGGCGATCTCCGCGCGCACCATCTCGACCTGCTCCGTGGTGGTGTTGATTCCCGTCACCCGCACGCCGTGGCGCTCCTGCGCGCGGAACATGAAGCCGCCGAAGCCGCTGCCGATGTCGACCACCTCCTCGCCCGGCGCGAGGCGCAGCTTGGCGCATACGTGGTCGATCTTGTTCTGCTGCGCCTGCTCCAGCGTCCGCGTGCCCTCCTTCCAGTAGGCGCAGGTGTACATCATCAGCGGATCGTCGAGCCAGTAGCGGTAGAACTCGGTCCCGAGCGCGTAGTGAAAGCGCGCGTTGGCCTTGGCCTGCTTCCAGGTCGCATTCGAGTAGCGCAATTCGTGCCCGCGGTTGCGCAGCGAGACCGGCAGGTTCGGCTTGGCCAGGTCCCCGCCCATGCCGACCGCGAGCGCGCTGCGCAGATCGCCTTCGACTTCGAGCTCGCCGTCGAAGTACGACTCGAGCAGGCCGATGTGCCGGTACAGAGCGGTGCGCCGCTCGGCGGCGGCGGTTCCGAACGCAATGGTGAACGCGGGCTCGCCGGGGCCGAACCGCAGCGTCTTGCCGTCGGCGAAACGGACTGCGTAGGAGGCGCCCGGACGGTCGGCAAGCCGCCGCAGAGCCGTCTCGAGGAGCGATCTCATTTCGACCTCATAGGTGGTTCAACGAGCGCGCCCCGGAAACGCCGCACAGCGCGGCGAAGCAGGATAGAATCCGGCCTTGCCGAGTCTGGTGCCGAGGAAGGGACTCGAACCCCCACAGTGTTGCCACCGCTAGGACCTGAACCTAGTGCGTCTACCAATTCCGCCACCTCGGCAGGGGAGCGCATTTTAGTGGCAGGATTTTACCGTGTCAAAGAAGAAACCTAGCAAAACGTCGCTGCGCCGGCGCGCGCGCGCGGAGCGTCCCGCGCCGGCCGTGCCCGATGCCTACGCGAGCGAAATCCTGGCCGCGTTGAACCGCGCCGGTGCGCCGCTCACTGCCGACGAGCTCGCCGAGCGGCTCGAGGTCCGGCGCCGCGAGCGCCACGCGTTCGACGCCGCGCTCGCGACGCTCGAGCGCTCGGGGGCCGCGGTCAAGAACCGCGCCGGCAGCCTGCTGGTGGCCACGCGGCTGGCGCTGCTGGCCGGGCGCATCGAGGGCCACCGCGACGGCCACGGCTTCCTGTTGCCCGACGAGGGCGGCCCGCAGGTGTTCCTGGCGCCGGCCGAGATGCGCCAGGTGCTGCACGGCGACCGCGCGGCGGTGCGCGTCACCGGCCGCGACGCGCGCGGCAGGCCCGCGGGCGAGATCGTCGAGGTGCTCGAGCGCGCGACGAGGCGCATCGTCGGTCGCCTGCACGCCGAGCACGGGGTGATGTTCCTGGTGCCGGAGGACCGCCGCATCGCGCAGGACATCCTGGTGCCGCCGAAAGAGGCCGGACGGGCGAAGGCGGGCGAGGTGGTGACGGTCGAGCTGGTGGCGCAGCCGTCCAAGCACGCGCAGCCGATCGGGCGGGTCGCCGAGGTGCTGGGGAGGTACACCGATCCCGGCATGGAAATCGAGATCGCCCTGCGCAAGTTCGACCTGCCGCACGAATTCGCGAAAAAGGCGCTCGCTGCGGCGCGCGCGCTGCCGGAGACGGTGCGCGAGGAAGACCTCGCAGAGCGGCGCGACCTGCGCGAGCTCGGCTTCGTCACCATCGACGGCGAGACCGCGAAGGACTTCGACGACGCCGTGCACGCGGTGCGCGACGGGCGCGGCTTTCGCCTCTGGGTCGCGATCGCCGACGTCAGCCACTACGTGCGCCACGGCGAGCCGCTCGACGACGACGCGCGCGAGCGCGGCACCTCGGTCTACTTTCCGCGGCGCGTGATCCCGATGCTGCCGGAGAAGATCTCCAACGGCCTGTGCTCGCTCAACCCCGAGGTCGACCGGCTGGCGATGGTGTGCGAGATGGTGATCACGCCCAAGGGCGTGGTCGCGCGCTACGAGTTCTACCCGGCGGTGATCCGCTCGCGCGCGCGCCTGACCTACAACCAGGTGTGGGAGTGGCTGTCCTCGGGCAGCGCGCCGGCCTACCTGCAGACGCTGTACGAGGTCTACGGCCGGCTGGCCGAGGAGCGCCGGCGCCGCGGCGCGATCGATTTCGAGACGGTCGAGACCAGGATGGTGTTCGACGCGCACGGCAAGATCGACAAGATCGTGCCCGAAGCGCGCAACGACGCGCACCGCCTGATCGAGGAGTGCATGCTGGCGGCCAACGTCTCGGCCGGCAACCTGCTCTCGGAGCGCAGCCACCCGGTGCTGTACCGCGTGCACGACGTGCCGGCGCCGGACAGGGTCGCGGCGCTGCGCGATTTCCTGGCCGAGCTCGGGCTGCAGCTGCCGGGCGGCGAGGTGCCGCGGCCGAAGGACTACGCCCAGCTGCTGGACAATATCCGCAGCCGTGCCGACTTCACGCTGCTGCAGACGATCCTGCTGCGCTCGCTCAAGCAGGCGGTCTACAGCCCGGACAACGCCGGCCACTTCGGGCTCGCGTTCGAGGCCTACGTGCACTTCACCTCGCCGATCCGGCGCTACCCCGACCTGCTGGTTCACCGCGCGATCAAGGCCTGCCTCAAGGGGCGGCGCTACGAGGGGGTCGACTGGGACGCGCTGGGGCGGCACTGCTCGGAGACCGAGCGGCGCGCGGACGAGGCGAGCCGCGACGTCGACAACTGGCTCAAGTGTTTCTACATGAAGGAGCACGTCGGCGGCGTGTTCACCGGCGCGGTGACCGGGGTGACCTCGTTCGGGCTGTTCGTCACCCTGGACGACTACTTCGTCGACGGGCTGGTGCACATCTCGGAGCTGGGGCGCGACTACTTCCAGTTCGACGCCGCGCGCCACATGCTGCTCGGCGAGCGCAGCGGCAAGCGATTCCGGCTCGCCGACCGGATGAAGGTGAAGCTGGTGCGCGTCGACCTCGAGACGCGCAAGATCGATTTCGTGCCGGCATGAGCAGGCCGCCGCGCGAACCGAGGGTGGTGTTCGGCTTTCACGCCGTGCTGGCGCGCCTGCGCGCGGACCCGTCGTCGGTGCGCGAGCTGTACGTGGACGCCTCGCGCCACGACGCGCGCATCCGGGACGTGGCAAGCCAAGCCGAGCGCGCCGGGGTCCAGGTGATGAAGGTGCCGACCAAGCGCCTGGACGGCTTCTACGGCGGCGGCCGCCACCAGGGCGTGGTGGCGCGGGTCGAGGTGAAGAGCCTGAGCCACAGCCTGGACGAGATCCTGGACGGCGTCGAGGGCCCGCCGCTGCTGCTGCTGCTCGACGGCGTGACCGATCCGCACAACCTCGGCGCCTGCCTGCGGGTGGCGAACGCGGCCGGAGCGAATGCGGTGGTGGCGCCGAAAGACCGCGCAGCCGGCATCAGCGCCGCGGTGTCGAAGGTCGCCAGCGGCGCGGCCGAAGCCACGCCCTACCTGATGGTCACCAACCTCGCGCGCACCATCGACGAGCTGAAGGAGCGCGCAATCTGGGTCGTCGGCGCCGACGGCGGCGCGCCGCAGAGCCTGTACGAGGCCGACCTGCCCGAGGCGATCGCCTGGGTGCTGGGGGCCGAGGGCGAGGGCATGCGGCGCCTGACCCGCGAGCGCTGCGACCTGCTGGTGCGCATCCCGATGCGGGGCGAGGTCGAGAGCCTCAACGTGTCGGTCGCGGCGGGGGTCGCCCTGTTCGAGTCGGTGCGGCGCCGAGCCTTGCCCAAGCCTTAGATTTTCCTATATAATTCGCGCCCTTCCTTGCCGCACCGCGACGCATGGCGGGCGGCTTCAACCCATAAGGAGACAACGTGCGGCATTACGAGATCGTATTCATCGTCCACCCGGACCAGAGCGAGCAGGTGCCCGCGATGGTCGAGCGCTACAAGGGCGTCATCGCGGCGCGCAACGGCATCGTTCACCGGCTCGAGGACTGGGGCCGGCGCCAGCTCACCTACCCGCTGCAGAAGGTGCACAAGGCGCACTACGTGCTCATGAACATCGAGTGCGACCAGGAGACCGTCGACGAGCTGAACAACTCGTTCAAGTTCAGCGACGCGGTGCTGCGCCACCTGATCGTCAAGATGACCAAGGCGGTCACCGCGCCCTCCCCGATGATGAAGGAGGAGAAGTCCAAGTCGCTGATGGAGCGCGGCGCGGACGCGAAGCCCGCCGAGGCGCCGGCCGCCTGAGCGCCGTTTGGACGGGGCGAACCGGGTCGAGCTGTCGGGGAGCATCGCGGAGCTGGGCGCCCTGCGCCACACGCCCGCCGGCATCCCGATCATCGATCTGCGCATCCGCCACGAGTCCGAAACGGTCGAAGCAGGGTCCGCGCGCAAGGTTGAGGCCGAAGTCGAGGCGATCGCGTTCGAGACCCAGGCCAGGCTGCTCGCCGCAGCCGCCCCCGGCAGCGCGCTGAGAGTAGAAGGATTTTTATGTGCAAAGAGCCGGCGCTCGAAGAGGCTGGTTCTGCACCTGACCAGGATAGAATTTTTTGAAGGAGCTTGAGTATGCCCCCGCCCCGCAAAGGAAAAGGTAAAGGCAAGTTCAGCAAGGACAAGAAAGACCGCGGACAGAAGGCGCTGTTCCGCCGCCGCAAGTTCTGCCGCTTCACCGCCGAGAAGGTCGAGTGGATCGACTACAAGGACATCGACGTCCTGAAGGACTTCGTGAACGAGAACGGCAAGATCATCCCGGCGCGCATCACCGGCACGGCCGCCGGCTATCAGCGCCAGCTCTCGACCGCGATCAAGCGCGCGCGCTACCTCGCGCTGCTGCCCTACACCGACCTGCACTGAGGACGCCCGCCATGCAAGTGATCCTGATGGAGAAGGTGGGCCACCTCGGCAACCTCGGCGATGTCGTCAAGGTGAAGGACGGATTCGCGCGCAATTACCTGATTCCGCACGGCAAGGCCAAGCGCGCGACGCCCGAGAACCTGAAGGCTTTCGAGGCCCGCCGCGCCGAGCTGGAGAAGGTGCACGCCGAGGCCCTGGCGCAGGCGCAGGAGCGCGCCGGCAAGCTGGAAGGCCTGACGGTGCAGATCAGCCAGAAGGCGGGCGTCGACGGCCGGCTGTTCGGCTCGGTCACCAACTACGACGTCGTCGAGGCGCTGCGGGCGCAGGGCATCGAGATCGAGCGGCGCCAGGTTCGCATGCCGCAGGGGCCGCTGAAACAGGTGGGCGATTTTCCGCTCGAGATCGAGCTGTACACCGATGTGGTGAGCACGATCACGGTGTCGGTGCTCGGCGAAGCCTGATTTTTTTCGGCGCGGCGTTCGCGTCACGAAAAGGGCTGGCAACAGCCCTTTTCTTTTTGTAGCATCGAGCCCTCATGGCCCAGACACCTCAGACGCAGGCGCTGCGCAGCGAAACCCAGGACGCGCAGCTGCTGGCGCTGAAGGTCCCGCCGCATTCGGTCGAGGCCGAGCAATCGCTGCTGGGCGGGCTGCTGCTCGACAACCAGGCCTTCGACCGCATCGCCGACCTGGTGTCGGCGCAGGATTTCTACCGCGACGACCATCGCCGCATCTTCCGCCACGTCGCGCGACTGATCGAGGCGGCCAAGCCGGCCGACGTCGTGACGGTTTCGGAGTCGATCGAGGCGAGCGAGGACAAGGACAAGACCGGCGGGCCGGCCTACCTGGGGGCGCTGGCGCAGAACACCCCGAGCGCGCTCAACATCCGCCGCTACGCCGAGCTGGTGCGCGAGCGCGCGGTGCAGCGGCGCCTGGCGCAGACCGCGACCGAGATCGCGGAGAACGCGCTCAGCCCCGGCGGCAAGGAAATCGGACAGCTGCTCGACGAGGCCGAGTCGCGCATCCTGGAGATCGGCGAGGCGGGCTCGCGCCACACGGCGGGGCTGGAGGAGATCAAGCCGGTGCTGGCGCGGGTGCTCGAGCGCATCGACCACCTGTACCACCGCGACAACCCCTCCGACGTGACCGGCGTGCCGACGGGCTTCCACGACCTGGACAGCAAGACCGCGGGCCTGCAGCCGGGCGACCTGATCATCGTCGCCGGGCGTCCCTCGATGGGCAAGACCGCGTTCGCGCTCAACATCGCCGAGAGCGTGGCCCTCGGCAGCCTGCTGCCGGTGGCCGTGTTCAGCATGGAGATGAGCGGCACGCAGCTCGCCACCCGGATGCTCGGCTCGATCGCGCGCGTGGACCAGCACAAGATGCGCACCGGCCGGCTGTCGGACCAGGAGTGGCACGACCTGTCGGAGGCGATGGGCCGGCTGCACGACGCGCCGATCTTCATCGACGAGACGGCGGCGCTCAATTCGCTCGAGATCCGCAGCCGCGCGCGGCGCCTGTGGCGCCAGTTCGGCGGCAAGCTCGGGCTGGTGGTGGTCGACTACCTGCAGCTGATGTCGAGCGCGAACTCGAAAAGCAGCGAGAACCGCGCCACCGAGATCTCCGAGATGTCGCGCTCGCTCAAGGCGCTCGCGAAGGAGCTCAAGGTGCCCGTGATCGCCCTGTCGCAGCTTTCGCGCGCGGTCGAGCAGCGCAACGACAGGCGGCCGATGATGTCAGACTTGCGCGAATCGGGCGCGATCGAGCAGGACGCCGACGTGATCCTGTTCATCTACCGCGACGAGGTCTATTCGCCGGACAAGCCGGAAGCGAAGGGCCGCGCCGAGGTGATCATCGGCAAGCAGAGAAACGGCCCGATCGGCAAGGTCGAGCTGACTTTCCTCGGGCAATTCACGCGTTTCGAGAACTTCGCCCCCCCGGGATCGTTCTGAATAGGTAGGCGGCCGCGCGCAAGGCGCGTACTGGCGCCGCGACCCTGGGAATGCGTTACCGGATACCGATTCTGCTCGCGCTTTTCGCGCTTGCGCCGTACGGCGCCGCGCGGGCGCAGTCGCCTGCGCACGACGGCAACAACGGCTACCGGCTGGTGATCGAGGCGCCGGAGAGCGTCAAGACCGTGCTCGAGCGCGGCCTGAGCCTCGCGCGCTGGCGCGACTACGCCGGCATGACCGGGCCGCTGCTGCGGCGCCTGGTGGCCGAGGCGGTGCCGGAAGTCAGGCAAACGCTCAACGCCGAGGGCTGGTTCTCGCCGCGCGTCGAGACCTCGGTCGAGCCGGCCGGCGGCGGCTGGGTGGTGCACATCAAGGTCGATCCCGGCGAGCCCACGCGCGTCACCGCGGTCGAGCTGCACTTCGCCGGCGCGGTCACGCGGAGCGGGCCCGAGGGCGAGGCGCGCATGAAGGCGGCGCGGGAGGCGTGGAGCCTGCCGGTCGGCTCGCGCTTCCGCCAGGCCGACTGGGCGGCGGCCAAGGCGCGCGCGCTCGCCGCGCTGTCGGCGCTCCGCTACGCAGGGGCCTCGATCGCCGCCAGCGAGGCGCGCATCGATCCCGCCTCCAGGAGCGCGGTGCTGAGCGTCAGCTTCGATTCGGGCCCGCCGTTCTACATCGGACCGATCGAGGTGTCGGGCACGCGCAGGGTCGACCCGCAGGTGGCGAAGAACTTCAGCACCGTGCGTCGAGGCGATCCCTGGAGCCGCGAGCGGATTGCGCTCTACGAGCGCCGGCTGGTGGAGAGCGGCTATTTCGCCGGCGCCCAGATCGACATCGACCGCGACCCGGCCAAGGCTGCTGCGGCGCCGCTGCGCGTGCAGGTGATCGAGGGCCGCCGCCAGCACCTCAACGCCGGTATCGGCTACAGCACCGACGCCGGCGTGCGCGGCAACCTCGGCTACCGCAACGGCAACGTGCGCATCGCCTCGCAACCCTGGCGGTGGCGGAGCAATCTGCGCGCCGACTCCAAGACGCAGACCCTCGAGGGCGCGCTCGACGGCCCGCCGCGTCCGGGCGGCTCCTGGGACACCTACGGCTTCAGCCTCGAGCGCAGCGACATCGAGAACGAAACGACGCTCGGCGCGCGCGTGGGGTACGCCTACAACTGGGGCCTGGAGCGCAACCCGTCGCACGTCGGCCTAGAGTGGAGCAGCGAGACGCGCAAGATCCCCGGCCTGCCGGACGACGGCCGCTACGCGGTCTACCTGAGCTGGCGCAAGACGCTGCGCCACACGGACGACTTCCTCGATCCGAGGCGCGGCTACCTCGGCTCGATCGAGCTCGGCAGCGCAATCCCCGGCCTCACCACCGAGGACTTCCAGCGCGCGCTCGCGACCTTCAACCTGTTCGCGCCGGCCGGTCCGCGCGACGACTTCCAGTTCCGGCTCCAGGGCGGCTACGTCCGCGCGGCGACACGCCAGGGTATCCCGTCGGCGTACCTGTTCCGAACCGGCGGCGACCAGACGGTGCGCGGCTACGCCTACGAGTCGATCGGCGTCCAGGAGGGCGCCGCGATCGTCGGCGGACGCTACCTGACGGTGGCGAGCGCCGAATACGACCACTGGCTCACCCCGGAGTGGGGCGCCGCCGCGTTCGTCGACGCCGGCAACGCCTTCGACGACCTGAGCGAGCGCAAGCTCAAGGTCGGCTACGGCATCGGCGCGCGCTGGCGCTCGCCGATCGGCCCGTTCCGGATCGATCTCGCTTACGGCGTCGCGACCAGGAAGTTCAGGCTGCACTTTTCCGCGGGGTACAGCTTCTGATGGCGCGCCGCGCGCTTCGTCTGCTCGCCGTGTTCGCGCTGCTCGCGCTGCTGGCGCTCGCGGGCGGCGGCTGGTGGCTGCTCGGCACGCAGCAGGGGCTCGATTGGGCGCTCGCGCGCGCGCGCGAAGCGAGCGGCGCAAGGCTGGTCATCGAGGCACCGCACGGCACGCTCGGCGGCGGGGTCGAGGCGCGCAGCGTGGGTTTCATGGATGCGGGCGTGAAACTGCAGGCGCGCGGCGTCGCCGTTCGGGTGTCGCCGATGTCGCTCATCTTCCTGCGCCCCGAGATCGCCCGCCTCGAGGCCGCCGAGATCGACCTCGTCGTCCCCGAGGGCGGCGGCGCGGCGGCGCTGCCGCGCTCGCTCGCGCTGCCGCTTCGCCTGCGCGTGGCGCGCCTGCAGGTCGGCAGGCTGCGGATTCGCCGCGGCACGCAGAGCTTCGCGCTGCGCGACCTGCGCCTGATCTACGGCTACGGCCGCCACGGCCACAGCGTCCAGCGCCTTCACCTCGAGTCGCAGGGCGTCACGCTCGAGGGCCGCGCGTCGCTGGGCGCCGCGCCGCCGTTCGCGGTGGGCGGCGCGCTGCGCGTCGCCGGAGCGCGCGCGGGCGTACCGTTCAAGGCCGCGCTCGAGCTCTCGGGCAGCCTCGAGAAGCTCGCGGTGCGCGTGCGCGGCGAAGCGAAGGGCGCGGCCGTCGACGCGAGCGCGACCCTGCGCCCGCTTGCGGGCCTGCCGCCCGACACGCTCGATCTCGAGCTGCGCGACCTCGACCTGCGCAGCTTCGATGCCGCGCTGCCGCGCACGCGCTTGCGCGTTGCGGCCGCGCTCGCGCGGCAGGGCGCTTCGCTCGCCGGGCGCGTCAGTGTGAAGAACGCGCTCGCGGGGCGCCCGGGCGCCGGGCTCGTCCCGCTCGCGTCGCTCGACGGTGCGCTGCGCGTCGACCTCGAGCACGCCGAGCTGGACGGTTTCAGCGCCAAGCTCGGCGACGCGGGCGGCCTCGGCGGGCGCCTGAGCGTCGACCGGCAGGGCCGGCTGCAGGCCGCGCTCGAGTTCTCGCGCATCGATCTGTCTCGGCTGGGGAAGCTGCCGCCGAGCGGCCTCTCGGGACGGGCGACCCTCTCGGGCTCTCTCACCGTCACGCCACACGCGCAGGCGCAGTTCAGCCTCGGCCCGTCCACTTTCGCGGGGCGCGCGCTCGATGGGGGCGGCCGGTTGCGGTGGGATGGCAGGCGAATTGCGGAGAGCGCGTTCGAGCTCGAGTATTCCGGCGCCAAGCTTGGCGTCAAAGGTGATCTCGGACCCGACCGCGGCCACCTGAACGTGCATGTCGACGCGCGGAATCTGGCGAGCCTCTGGCCGCGGCTCGCCGGGCGGGCGACGCTGGAAGGCGAGGTGACGGGCGGCTGGCGCGATCCGGTACTGCAGCTGCGCGCGACCGGCGAAGCGCTGGCACTGGCCGGGAGCGGGCTGCGCGCCGCGCGAGTCCATGTCACGCTCGATGGCAATCGCGCGCGCCACGACATCGCGCTCGATGCGAGCGGCAAAGGCTTCCAGCTCTCGGCGCGGCTGCGCGCTGCGCTGGACACGGGCGATACCTGGCGCGCGACGCTCGTTTCGGCCCGCAACAAGGGCACGCTGCCCTTCGAGCTCGAGCACCCGGCCCGGATCAGCATCGCGCCGCGGCGCGCCGAGCTGCAGGCGTTCGACGCGCGCTTCGAGCAGGGGCGGCTGAAGCTGTCCGAGCTGCGCTGGGAGGACGGCAGGCTGACGAGCCGCGGCGGGCTCGACCGGGTCGCGCTGGTTCCCGTGCTGAGGCTTGCCGGCCTGGCGGCGCCGCTCGAAGGCGGGCTCGTGCTCGGCGCCGAGTGGTCCATCACTGCCGCGCCGAGCGCCGACGGCAGCTTCAGGGTATGGCGCGAGGACGGCGATCTCGCGCTCGGCGGCAAGGAGGCGATCGAGCTCGGCCTGAACGAGCTCGAAATCGACGGCAAGCTGAGCAAGGGCCGGCTCGAGGCGAATGGCCGCTTCGCCGCGCGCACCGGCAAGGGCAAGCTTGCCCTGCGGCTGGATCCGCAGCCCGGAACGCAGGAGGGATTTCCCTACGGCGCATATTCCCGCCTCGCCGGCCGCGTGGACGCCGAGCTCGCCTCGCTCGCGCCGTTCGCGGCGCTGATCGACCGCACGGCGCACATCGACGGCAGGCTCGCCGCGCGGCTGGAGGCGAACGGCACGCTCGGGCGGCCCGAGCTCTCGGGCAGCATCGAGGGCGACGCGATCACCTACGCGCGGCTGCCGGACGGGATCGACCTGGTCGACGGGCAGCTGCGCGCGCAGCTCGCGAGCAACGTCCTCGAGCTCACGCGGCTGTCGATCGCTTCGGCCGCCGGCGGGAGCTTCACCGCGCAGGGCACGCTCACGCGCGGCGAGGCGGGTCGGGCGGCGATCACCTGGAAGGCGGACAAGTTCGCCCTGCTCGACCGGCCCGATCAGCGCCTGGTCGTGAGCGGGCAGGGCGCGGCTGCGATGGATCACCGCCGCCTCTCGCTTTCCGGCGCGCTGCGCGCCGACAGCGGCTTCTTTTCCTTCGAGGCGGTCGCACTGCCCAAGCTCGGCGACGACGTCGTGGTGGCCGGCGGCGCGCCGCCCGCGCCGGTGGAGCGGCGCATCGGCCGCAAGCAGAACCCCTCGCCGGTCGACGTCGACTTCGAGCTCGATCTCGGCGGCGACCTGCGCATTCGCGGGCGCGGCCTGGACACCGGCCTTGCCGGCAAGGTGCGCGTGCACACCGACAAGGACGGGGTGCTGATCGGCAAGGGCACGGTGCGCGCGGTGCGCGGCACCGTCACCGCCTACGGCACGCGCCTCGGCATCGAGCGCGGCCGGCTGATCTTCGACGGACCGGTGAACCGTCCCTCGCTCGACATCCTGGCGATGCGGCGCAATCAGGAGGTCGAGGCCGGCGTGGCGGTCACGGGCACGCTGCAGAACCCGACGGTACGCCTGGTCTCGGAGCCGCCGGTGCCCGAAGGCGAGGCGCTTTCGTGGCTGGTGCTGGGCAGGGCGCCGGGCGGCGCCTCGGGCGCCGACCTCGGCATGCTGCGAACGGCCGCGGGCGCGCTGCTCGGGCAGGAATCCCTCGGCGGGGCGAACGCGCTGGCGCAGAGGTTCGGCGTCGACTCGATCTCGGTCGGCTCGCGCAGCACGCTCGGCAGCGAGTTCGTCGCGGTCGGCAAGCGAATCAACGACCGCATCAGCGTGATCTACGAGCAGGGCATCGGCGCCACCGCGAGCGCGCTGCGGCTCGATTTCGACCTGTCGCGCCACTGGGCGCTGAGCGCCACCGGCGGCCAGCAGAGCGACGTCGGACTGCGCTTCCGCTACAGCTTCGACTGAGCGGCCCGGCGCGAGCTAGAGCACCTCGGCCGCGTGGTCGGCCAGGCGCGAGCGCTCGCCGCGCGCGAGCGTGACCTGCCCCGCGTGGGCCCAGCCCTTCATCCGGTCGACGACGTAGGTCAATCCCGAGCTGCCCTCGGTCAGATAGGGCGTGTCGATCTGCGCGATGTTGCCGAGCAGGACCACCTTGGTGCCGGGCCCCGCCCGCGTCACCAGGGTCTTCATCTGCTTCGGGGTGAGGTTCTGCGCCTCGTCGATGATGAGCCACTTCTTGATGAAGGTGCGCCCGCGCATGAAGTTGAGCGACTTGACCTTGATCCGCGAGCGCACCAGGTCGCGCGTGGCCGCGCGGCCCCATTCCCCGCCCGCCTCGTCGCTGGCGTTGAGCACGTCGAGGTTGTCCTCCAGCGCTCCCATCCAGGGCTGCATTTTCTCCTCCTCGGTGCCGGGCAGGAAGCCGATGTCGTCGCCGAGCGGCACCGTGACCCGCGTCATGATGATCTCGCTGTAGCGCTTGTCGTCGAGCGCCTGGGTGAGTCCCGCGGCGAGCGCGAGCAGCGTCTTGCCGGTGCCGGCCTGGCCGAGCAGCGAGACGAAGTCGATCGACGGGTTCATCAGCAGGTTGAGGGCGAAGTTCTGCTCCCGGTTGCGCGCGGTGATGCCCCACACCGAGTTCTTCGAATGGGTGTAGTCGCGCAGCGTCTCGAGCACCGCGGTGCGTCCCGATTTCTCCTTCACCAGCGCGTAGAGCGGGCGGTCGCCCGACTCGTCGTAGACGAACTCGTTCAGCTGCAGCTGCGGCACCAGCGGGCCGCTGAGGCGGTAGTAGGTATGGCCCTCCTTCCGCCACGATTCCACGTCGCGGGCATGCCGCTCCCAGAAATCCGGCGGCAGCTTGCGCACCCCGGTATAGAGGAGGTCCGCGTCTTCCAGCACCTTGTCGTTGAAGTAATCCTCGGCCGCGAGCCCGAGCGCGCGCGCCTTGATCCGCATGTTGATGTCCTTCGACACCAGCACGACCTGGCGCTGCGGCTCGCGCGCGTGCAGGTGGCGCACCACGGACAGGATCTGGTTGTCGGTCTTGCCGATCGGCAGCGTCGCGGGCAGCTCGCCGTTGATCGCCTCGGTCTGCAGGAACAGGCGCCCGCCGGTCGGCCGGCCTTCGGCGGTGCGGATCGGCAGCCCGGCCTTGATGTCGCCGCGCGCGGGCGAGACCAGGTCGTCGAGGAAGCGGCTCGCCTGGCGCGCGTTGCGCGCGACGTCCGACAGGCCCTTCTTGTGGCTGTCGAGCTCTTCCAGGGTCCCCATCGGCAGGTAGATGTCGTGCTCCTCGAAACGGAACAGGCTGGAGGGATCGTGCATCAGGACGTTGGTGTCGAGCACGAACAGCTTGGTGACCTGCTTTTTCGTCTTGCGGGGAGGGCGTTTCGACATCGGGGAGGAGGCGGGGAGAGGGGAGGTGGCGGGCTGTTCGATGCTCGAGTCGTCGCGGTCGTCGACCGGGCGGTCATAGGGCTTTAACAAAGTTCAATACCTCCTCTGCATGGCCTGGAACCTTCACGCCGCGCCACTCGCGCACGAGCACTCCGTTCCCGTCGAGAACGAAGGTGCTGCGCTCGATGCCGCGCACCTGTCTGCCGTACATGTTCTTCTGCTTGATGACGCCGAACTGCGCGCATACGGTCTCCTCGGCGTCGGAGAGGAGATCGAAGGGGAACTTCATCTTGGCCTTGAACGACTGGTGCGACTTCACCGAGTCGCGCGAGATGCCGTAGACCTCGCAGCCGGCCTTGGCGAACTCGCGATAGCGGTCGCGGAAGTCCGCGCCCTCGGTCGTGCAGCCGGGGGTGTTGTCCTTGGGGTAGAAGTAGAGCACCACCTTCCTGCCGCGGGTGCTCGAGAGACTGAACGGGGTTGCGCCGGTCGAGGGCAGCGTGAAGTCCTTGACGGCCTTGCCGAGCATGCCTGGGTCGTTCAAAACCTTTTCAGCAATGCGATGCAACGATTTCATTGAACACGTTTTCCGCCGCCGCTGCAAGCGAAAATTAGGGCGCCGGGCGAAATGCCGCTTTCTCGTGGCGAGCGATGAAGCGGCCGAGCTCGCGCAGCACCTCGGCGGGCCTCTCCTCGGGCAGGAAGTGGCCGCACTCGAGCGCCCGCCCGGTCACGTTCTTCGCCACCGCGCGCCAGTCGGCGAGGCAGTCGAACTGCGCCTCGACCACGCCCTGCTTGCCCCACAGCGCGAGCACCGGCATGGCGAGCTTCTTGTTGAGGTCCTTGCGGTCGTGCACCAGGTCGATGCCGGCGGCGGCGCGGTAATCCTCGCAGGTGGCGTGGATCGTGCGCGGGTCGCGAAAGCAGCGCGCGTACTCGCGCAGCGCCGCCTTCGAGAAGGGCTTCAGGCCCGAGAGGCCGCGCCCGATGCGCCCGAGGACGTAATCCGGCCCCACCGCGCGCAGCATCTGCTCCGGCAGCGGCGAGGGCTGGATCAGGAAGAACCAGTGGTAGTAGGCGCGCGCGAAGGCCATGTCGGTTTTCTGGTACATCCTGAGCGTGGGCGAGATGTCCATCACGGTGAGCGTGCGAACGCGAGCGCCGTGGTCGCGCGCGAGGCGGTGCGCGACGCGCGCGCCGCGGTCGTGCCCGACCAGGTGGAAGCTCGGGTGGCCGAGCTTCGCCATGACTTCCACCATGTCCTTCGCCATCGCGCGCTTGGAATAGTTCGAGTGGTCGGCGAGGCCCTTGGGCTTGGACGAGTCGCCGTAGCCGCGCAGGTCGGGGCAGACCACCGTGCAGTCGCGCGCGAGCACCGGCGCGACCTTGTGCCACATCGCGTGGGTCTCGGGGTAGCCGTGCAGCAGCAGCGCCGGCGGACCCTCGCCGCCGGTGACGAGGTTGATCGTAGCGCCCGTGGTGCGCATCTTCTGCGTTCGAAAACCCGGGAAAAGAGACATTCAGGACCTCGCGACGATGGTCACGCCGATGATGATGACCGCGATGCCGGCGATGCGCTGCAGCGTGACCGGCTCGCCGAGCAGCCACCAGGCGAGCACCGCGTTGAGCGCGAAGCCGACCGACAGCATCGGATAGGCGACGCTCACCTCCACGCGCGAGAGCGCCATCAGCCACACTACCAGGCTCACCGCGTAGCAGGCCAGGCCGCCCAGGATGTAGGGGTTGACGATGAACCTGAGGCCGATGTCGAGCGCGCGCGCGAGCGCAAACTCGAAATGCCCGATCGAGTTGGTGCCCGCCTTGAGCAGCAGCTGGGCGAAGGTATTGAGCAGCACGCCGGCTGCGATCAGGCCGAAGCTCACCGCGGACATCTTTTTCCTTTCATTCGAACAGCAACGCCGCCGCGACGCGGCGGTCCTCGGAGACGAGAATATTGTAGGTGCGGCAGGCGGCGTGCAGGTCCATCACCTCGAGGCCGATGCGCGCTTCGGCGACCGGCCGGGCGAGGCTCGGATGGGGAAAGCGCAGCCGCGGCCCGGTGCCGAGCAGAACGATCTCGGGCTCGAGCGCGGCCAGCTGCGCGAAGTGGACTTCGGCAAGCGCCTCGAAGCGCCCCGCTTCCCAGTCGATTACCCGCTCGGGCAGGACGATCAGGCTGTTGCTGCGGCGCGCGCCGTTGAGCAGCACGTAGCCCTCGCCGTAGCCGGTGAAGAAGTTGACGCCGGCGCGCGTCTCGCGCGCGAACTTCACGCCGCGCCTCCCTGCAGCGCGAGGGTCCCCGAGCGCCCCGGGACGGAGCCCGCGAGCACGCGGCAGCGCGGCAGCGCCGACGCATCGAGCGCGGCGAGCAGCTCGCGCATCGCCACCAGCTCGTAGCCGAGCGCGCGCCAGCCCGCGAGCAGGTGCTCGAACTGCGGCACGAGGCGCCCGCCCTCGAGCTCGGCGTGCAGCGTGTAGACGTGCCCCTGCGGCGGCGCCTCGCGCGAGAGCTCGAGCACGCGCGCGACCGCGTCCTCGGGCGTCGCGCCGTCGACGCCGATCAGCTCGTCCAGCGTCGGCAGGGTGGTCGGCAGCTGCGGCACGCCTTGCGCGCCGCCCTCGAGCACGGGCACGAAGGGACCGCTGCCGCGCGTGTCGGAGGCGTACTCGGCGCCCAGCTCGCGCTCGGCGGCCCAGGCCTGCGCGTTCATCTGCCAGCCGGCGGCGCCGTGCACCCGCGCCGGCTCGCCGAAGACTTCGGCGTAGCGCTCGAAGGCGCGCCGCATCTCGCGCCGCGTCCAGTCGGCGCCCGCGCGCGCGACGCCGTCCTGCCACTTGACGTGGTCCCAGCAGTGGATCCCGGTCTCGAAGCCGGCCGCGCGCGCGCCGCGCATTTCGGCGCCGCAGCGCGCGCCGATGTCGGGCCCGGGCAGCAGCGTGCCGTACAGCAGCGTCTTCAGGCCGTAGTGCTCGAGCACCGAGGTGCGGGCGACCTTGCCGATGAAGCCGCGCCGGAACACGCGCCTGAGCGCCCAGCCGGTGTGGTCGGGACCGAGCGAGAAGAGGAAGGTCGCACCTGCGCGCCGCGCCTCGAGCGTCCGGATCAGCCGCGGCACGCCTTCGCGCGTGCCGCGGTAGGTGTCGACGTCTACCTTGAGCGCCAGCCTCATTCGACCAGGCTGCGCGCCTCCGCGACGTGGCCGCGGTAGGCCTCGAAGATGTAGTGCAGCGCGTCGCGCATGCCCACCCGCGGGCGCCACCTGAGCTCGCGCTGGGTGTTGGCGATCGCGGGCACCCGGTTCTGCACGTCCTGGTAGCCCTTGCCGTAGTAGGCGTTCGCGCTGGTCTTGACGATCTTCACCTTGCGCGCGCTGTCCTTGTACTCGGGGTACTTGAGCGCCATCGACTTCATCATGGTCGCGAGCTGCGCGATCGAGTAGTTGTTGCGCGGGTTGCCGATGTTGTAGATCTTGCCGCTCGCCACGCCGCGCGGGTTGGCGATGATCTTCATCAGGGCGTCGATGCCGTCGTCGACGTAGGTGAAGGCGCGCTTCTGCTTGCCGCCGTCGACCAGCTGGATCGGCTCGCCGCGCACGATGTGGCCGAGGAACTGCGTGATCACGCGCGAGCTGCCTTCCTTCGCCGCGCTGAGCGAGTCCAGGCCCGCGCCGATCCAGTTGAACGGCCGGAACAGGGTGAAGTCGAAGCCCTGCTGCGCGCCGTAGGCCCAGATCACGCGGTCCATCAGCTGCTTGGAGCAGGAGTAGATCCAGCGCTGCTTGTGGATCGGCCCCAGCACCAGCTCGGTGGACTCGGGATCGAACTCGCGCTCGCGGCTCATGCCGTAGACCTCCGAGGTCGAGGGAAAGATCAGGCGCTTGCCGTGCTTCACGCAGGAGCGCACGATCGGCAGGTTGGCCTCGAAATCGAGCTCGAACACCCGCAGCGGCTCGCGCACGTAGGTGGCGGGCGTGGCGATCGCCACCAGCGGGATCACCGTGTCGCACTTGCGGACGTGGTACTCGATCCACTCCTTGTTGATCGTGATGTCGCCCTCGAAGAAGTGAAAGCGCGGGTTCGCCATCAGGTCCGCCACGCGCTCGCTCTGCATGTCCATGCCGTAGACGTCCCAGCCGGTGCTCTCCAGCACGCGCTTGGAGAGGTGGTGGCCGATGAAGCCGTTGACGCCGAGGACGAGGAGTTTTTTCATGAGGGGTCTTTGCTTGTCAGTCGAAAGTTACGGGTTCTTGCCCAAAGCGCGCCTCCAGCTCGGCGGCGCCCGCCGCGCGGCCGTCGATCTCGAGCGCGAGCAGCCGCAGCCGGCCGCCCGAGGCGCAGTCCGCGTAGCAGCGCGAACCTTCGCAGTATAGGGCCGGCGCGGCGCAAGCGCCCGCACGAGCCGGCTCGACGAGGGTGCGCAGGATCCTGAGCGGCACGCCGCGGACGCTGGCGAAGGCGCCGGGGTAGGGCGGGGCGACCCCGCGCACGAGATTGTGGATCTCGCGCGCGCTCTTCGACCAGTCGATGCGGCCGTCCTCGGGACGGCGCCCGCCGAAGTAGCTGCCCTGCGCGAGGTCCTGCGCGACGCCCGGCGCGCGCCCTGCGACGAGCCCGGGCAGCGCGGCGTCGAGCACCAGCTCGGCCGCGAGCGTGACCTTGTCGAACACCTCGCGCGCGGTGTCGTCGGGCAGGATCGGCACCCGCTGGCGCCCGACCACCGCGCCGGCGTCGGGCTTCGCGGTCATGTAGTGCAGGCTCGCGCCGGTCTCGGTCTCGCCCCGGATCACGGCCCAGTTGACCGGCGCGCGGCCGCGGTACTTCGGCAGCAGCGACCCGTGCATGTTGAGCGCGCCGCGGCGCGGCGCCGCGAGCAGGCGCGCGCCGAGCATCCTGCGGTAGTAGAAGGAGAACAGGAAGTCCGGCGCGAGCGCCTCGACGCGCGCGGCGAAGCCCGCCTCGTTGGGGTCGTCGGGAAACGCGGTCTCGAGGCCGCGCTCCGCGGCGAACCCGGCCACGCTCGAGAACCAGACGTTCTCGTCCGCCGCGTCCCGGTGCGTCGCCACCAGCGGCACCTCGAGGCCGTGCGCGAGCAGGGTCGCGAGGCAGCGCACCCCGACGTTGTGGTAGGCGAACACGACCGCGCGCGTCATTCTTCGCGCTGCAGGACGGCGCTCACCACGTAGCGCGGGCGCTGGCGCACCTCCTCGTAGATACGGCCGATGTACTCTCCCAGCAGGCCGACGCCGAACAGCTGCAGCCCGATCAGGAAGTAGGCCAGGATGTCGCGGTCCCACAGCGCATGGATCGCGTCGTGCAGGTTGGCCGCGAGCAGCATGCGCTCGATCACTACCACCAGGTAGAGCAGCACCGAGCCGGCCGCGATCAGCATGCCGAGCGCCGAGAAAAGCTGCAGCGGCGCGAGCGAGAAGCCCGTCATGAGGTCGAAATTGAGCGCGATCAGCTTGAACATCGAGTACTTGGAGGTGCCGGCGGCGCGCTCCTCGTGCGCGACCTCGACCTCGGCCGGATGGCGCGCGAAAGTGTAGGCGAGCGCGGGGATGAAGGTGCTCGTCTCGCGGCACTGGTTGACCGCGTCGATCACCTCGCGGCTGTAGGCGCGCAGCATGCAGCCCTGGTCGGTCATGCGGATGCTCGTGATGCGCTCGCGCAGCCGGTTCATCAGCCGCGAAGGAAAGCGCCGCAGCCAGCTGTCGCGGCGCTCGCGCCGCACCCCGCCGACGTAGTCCGCGCCCTCGTCCATCCTGGCGAGCAGCTTGCCGATCTCCTCCGGCGGGTTCTGCAGGTCGGCGTCGAGCGTCACCACGCGCGCGCCGAGGCAGTGCGCGAATCCGGCCAGGATCGCCGGGTGCTGGCCGAAGTTGCCGGCCAGCATCACCACGCGGGTGACGTCCGGGCGCTTCTGGAACTGCTCGCGCAGCAGCGCCGCCGAGCGGTCGCGGCTGCCGTCGTCGACGAAGATCAGCTCGTAGGCAAGGCCCAGCGCGTCGAGCGCCGGGTAGATGCGGGCGAACAGGCCCGCGAGCCCCTCCTGCTCGTTGTAGACGGGAACGACGACTGACAGATCGGGCGCTGGCATCGGGGTGGCGCCGCGCTCAGCGGCGGTGTGCGGCAAGGATATCACCGAGCGCGGCGCAGACCCGGTCGACGTCGGATTCATTCATCGCGGGGAACATCGGCAGCGTCACGATGCTCGCACCGACCCGCTCGGCGTGCGGAAAGTCGCCCGCCTTCCAGCCCTGGGCGCGGTAGAGGGCGAACAGGTGCATCGCAGGGTAGTGCACGCCGACTCCGATGCCGCGCGCGTGCATCGCTTCGATGAGCTGCGCCCGGCCGATCGTCATGCGCTCGAGCGGCAGCAGGATCTGGAACATGTGCCAGTTGGAGCGCTCGAAGTCCGCCGGCGGCAGGCCGCAACCGAGGGCGGCGTCCATGCGCTCGAAATAGCGCCGCGCGAGGCTGCGCCGGCGCGCGTTGAAATCTTCCAGCCGCGCGAGCTGGCCGAGGCCGATGCGGGCGGCGACGTCGGTCAGGTTCAGCTTGGCGCCGGCTTCCTCGACCTCGATCTCGCCGCCGGGCAGGCGCACCACGCCCTGCAGCCGCAGGCGCTCGCAGCGCGCGGCCTCGGCCTCGTCGTCGAGCACCAGGCAGCCGCCCTCGGCGCTGGTCATGTTCTTGTTGGCGTGGAAGGAAAAGCAGGCCAGGTCGCCGAAGCTGCCCACGCGCCGGCCGTTCCAGCTCGAGCCCATGCTCTGCGCCGCGTCCTCGATCACCCTCAGCCCGCGCCGCGCGGCGATCGCGTACACCGCGTCGCGGTCGAACGGCAGCCCGGCCATGTCGACCGGGATCAGCGCCTTGGTGCGCGGCGTGAGCGCGGCCTCGATACGGGCCGGGTCGATGTTGCGGGTCGCGGGGTCGATGTCGACGAACACCGGCCGCGCGCCGGCGCGCAGGACCACGTTCGCGGTGGCGACCCAGGACAGCGGCGTGGTCACCACCTCGTCGCCAGGGCCGACCCCGGCGAGCGCGAGCGCGAGCTCGAGCGCGCCGGTGCCCGAGGCGAGCGCGCGCACCGGGCGGCCGCCGAAGTATTCCGACAGCCTCGCCTCGAAGGCCTTCGCCTGCGGGCCGGTGGTGATCCAGCCCGAGCGCAGCACCTCGGCGACGCCCTCGATCGTCGCCTCGTCGATGCTCGGGCGGGTGAAGGGCAGGAAGTCGCTCACGGCGTCGCCACCGCGACGCGGCGCGGGTCGCGCGCGAGGAAGCGCATCGGCAGCCCGGCCTGCTTCAGCTTGTCGTACTCGTAGGGCGGCATCAGCGCCACCGCCGGCCCGTCACGGTGCCAGGCGCGCGAGAAGGCCTGCAGCGTCGGCAGGTAGTTGCGGCCGGGCTCCCAGGTGAGCGAGGTGGCGAGCTCGTCCTTGTCGCCCACCATGATCGCGGTGCGCTTGGAGTAGAAAAGGAAGCTGTGATCGAACAGCTCGACGAAGTAGACCCGCTTCGCGCGCTCGAGCTCGGGGCGGATGCGCTCGACCAGCTGGCGCGAAGAGTACACCGGCGCAAGCGACTGGTACCCGACCAGCAGAAGCTGCGTGAAGGCGAGGCCGCCGAGCGCGAGCCAGGCGATCGCCCCGCCCTTGCGGATGCGCAGCGCCGCCACGGCGGCGATCACGCCCGCCGCCACGATGGCGGCCGCGGCCACCGTCATCCAGCGCGCGAAGCCGGCCGCCAGCTCGGGCGGCAGGTTGCCCGAGAGCTTCTCGGTCACGAACGGGGTCAGCATCGCGAGGCCGGCGCCGCCCAGCGCGGCGGTCGCGCAGAGCAGGGCGAGGGCGCGCGAGCCGATGCGCGGCAGCCAGTCCCCGAGCAGCATCGCGAGCGCGGGAAAGATCGGCAGGATGTAGCCGAACAGCTTGGAATCCGAGATCGAGAAGAAGACGAACACGAACACGCACCACGACAGCAGGAAGCGCTGCGGGTTGAACGCGAGCAGCGGGCGCCGGCGCGCGGCCGAGGCGAGCGCGCCCGGCAGCGCGAGCGTCCACGGCACGAGCCCGAGCGCGAGCAGCGGCAGGAAGTACCACCACGGCTGGAAGCGCCCGTGATCCTTGGACAGGAAGCGGTCGAAGTGCTCGTGGATGAAGAAAAAGCGCGCGAACTCGTGGTTCTTGAGCGAGACCATGACGAACCACGGCGCGGCGATCGCGAGGAAGAGCGCGAGGCCCTTGCCGAGCTCGAGCCGCGCCAGCACGCGCCAGTCGCGCTGCCAGAGCACGTAAAGCGCGACCGCGCCGGCCGGCAGGACGATGCCGATCAGGCCCTTGGAGAGCGTCGCGAGCGCGCAGGCGGCCCAGCCGAACAGCATCCAGCCGCGCCGCGCGCCCGGGCCGGCGCCGTCGCGCTGCGCGAGCGCGAACGCGCTCACCGCGAGCGAGAGGAAGAACGACACGCCCATGTCGAGCGAGGAGCCGTGGCCGAGAAACACCCACATCAGGCAGCCGCCGAGGATCAGGCCGGCGGCCTGCCCGGCCTGGGCGCCGAACAGGCGCCAGGCCGCGAAGGCCGTGAACAGCACGCCGAGGAAGCCGGTCAGCCCGGTCCACAGGCGGGCGCTCCAGCCGTTCTGGCCGAAGGCCTCGAACGCGGCCGCGGTGGCCCAGTACTGCAGCGGCGGCTTCTCGAAGTACTTCAAGCCGTCCAGGCGCGGCGTCAGCCAGTCGCCGCTCGCCACCATCTCGCGCGAGATCTCGGCGTAGCGGCCCTCGTCGGTGTTGAACAGATCGCGCTGCCCGAGGTTGGCGAACCAGGCGAATCCGAGGATGAGCAGGAGGAGGACTGTCTTTGTTTTCATTGAGGTAATTTCGACGCTCGCGTAAAATTGTATCGCTATGAGGGAATTCGCGCGCATCAACCGTCTGCCGCCGTACGTTTTCAACACGACGCACGAGTGGAAGATGGCCGCGCGCCGCCGCGGCGAGGACGTCATCGACCTGTCGATGGGCAACCCGGACGGGCCGACCCCGAAGCATATCGTCGACAAGCTGGTCGAGGCCGCGCAGCGCCAGGACACGCACGGCTATTCCGTCTCGAAGGGCATTCCGCGCCTGCGCAAGGCGATCTGCGACTGGTACAAGCGCCGCTACGGGGTCGAGTTCGACGTCGACTCGGAGGCGATCGTCACCATCGGCTCGAAGGAGGGCCTCGCGCACCTGATGCTGGCCACGCTCGATCGCGGCGACACGGTGCTGGTGCCCAACCCGTCCTATCCGATCCACATCTACGGCGCGATCATCGCCGGCGCCGACATCCGCTCGGTGCGCATGACCGAGGGCGTCGATTTCTTCGCCGAGCTGCAGCGCGCCGTCGCGGAGCTGATCCCGAAGCCGAAGATGCTGGTGATCGGCTTCCCGTCGAACCCGACCGCGATGTGCGTCGAGCTCGACTTCTTCGAGCGCGTGATCGCGTTCGCGCGCGAGCACGGGATCATCGTGGTGCACGACCTCGCCTACGCCGACATCACTTTCGACGGCTGGAAGGCGCCCTCGATCATGCAGGTGCCGGGCGCGCGCGACGTGGCGGTCGAGTTCTTCACCATGTCCAAGAGCTATAACATGGCGGGCTGGAGGATCGGCTTCATGGTCGGCAACAAGGACCTGGTGCACGCGCTGGCGCGCATCAAGAGCTACCACGACTACGGCACCTTCACGCCGATCCAGGTCGCCTCGATCGTCGCGCTCGACGGCCCGCAGGAATGCGTGGAGGAGATCCGCAAGACCTACCAGCGCAGGCGCGACGTGATGGTGCGGGGGCTGCACGAGCTGGGCTGGATGGTGACCAACCCCAAGGCGTCGATGTACGTCTGGGCCAAGATCCCCGAGCCCTACCGGGCGATGGGGTCGCTCGAGTTCGCCAAGAAGCTGATCGACGACGCGCGGGTAGCGGTCTCGCCGGGCATCGGCTTCGGCGAGTACGGCGACGACCACGTGCGCATCGCCCTGATCGAGAACGAGCACCGCCTGCGCCAGGCGCTGCGCGGCCTGCGCGACATGTTCAAGAGGGACGGTCTGCTGAAGGGCGCGGCGTGAAGCCGATCAAGGTCGGCCTGCTCGGCATCGGCACGGTCGGCGGCGGCACCTGGGAGGTCCTGCGGCGCAACGCCGACGAGATCCAGCGCCGAGCGGGCCGCGCGATCCGCATCTCGCGCGTGGCCGACAAGGCGCTCGCCCGCGCGCGCGCGATCGTCAAGGGCAAGGCGAAGGTCGGCGCCGACGCGCGCGAGGTCACGCGCGCGAAGGACGTCGACATCGTGATCGAGCTGATCGGCGGCACCGGCATCGCGCGCGAGCTGGTGCTCGACGCGATCGCGCACGGCAAGCACGTGGTGACCGCCAACAAGGCGCTGCTCGCGCACCACGGCAACGAGATCTTCGCCGCCGCGCAGAAGAAGGGCGTGATGGTGGCCTTCGAGGCCGCCGTCGGCGGCGGCATCCCGATCATCAAGGCGGTGCGCGAGGGCCTCAGCGCGAACCGGATCGAATGGATCGCCGGCATCATCAACGGCACCTCGAACTTCATCCTGTCGGAGATGCGCGACAAGGGGCTCGACTTCGCCGAGGTGCTGGCCGAGGCGCAGCGCCTGGGCTATGCCGAGGCCGACCCGAGCTTCGACGTCGAGGGCGTCGACGCCGCGCACAAGCTCACCATCCTGTCGGCGCTCGCGTTCGGCATCCCGATGCAGTTCAAGCGCGCCTATACCGAGGGCATCACCAAGCTCACCCGCGCCGACATCGCCTATGCGGAGGAGCTCGGCTACCGGATAAAGCTGCTTGGAATCACAAAGATCAATGCCAAGGGCATAGAGCTCAGGGTGCACCCGACCCTGATCCCGGCGCGGCGCCTGATCGCGAACGTCGAGGGCGTGATGAACGCGATCCTGGTCAAGGGCGACGCGGTCGGCCCGACGCTCTACTACGGCGCCGGCGCGGGCAGCCTGCCGACCGCGAGCGCGGTCGTGGCCGACCTGGTCGACGTCACGCGCCTGATCACCGCCGACCCCGAGCACCGCGTGCCGCACCTCGCGTTCCAGCCGGACCAGCTCTCGGACACGAAAGTGCTGCCGATCGGCGAGGTGGAGACCTCGTACTATTTCCGCCTCAGGGTGCTCGACCGCCCCGGCGTGCTGGCCGACATCACGAGGATCCTCGCCCAGGGCTCGATCTCGATCGACGCCATGGTGCAGAAGGAGCCCGGCGCGGGGCAGAAGCAGGTCGACATCGTGCTGCTCACCCACCGCGCGCTGGAGAAGAACGTCGTCGCCGCGCTGAAGAAGATCGAAAAGCTCAGGACGGTGCTCGGCAAGGTGACGCGCATCCGGCTCGAAGAGCTGCTTTAGTGCGCTACGTCTCCACCCGCGGCGTCGGCGAACCGCAGCGCTTCACCGATATCGTCCTCGAGGGCCTCGCGCCCGACGGCGGCCTGTACGTTCCCGAGAGCGTCCCGCGCGCCGACCTCGCCGCCTGGCGCGGGCTGAGCTACCCGGAGCTGGCCTACGAGGTGTTGAGGTTGTTTGCGGACGATGTTTCCGAACTGAAAAGCATCGTTTTCAAGACCTACACCAGCTCGGTTTTCGGCAGCGACGAAATAACGCCGCTGAAAACGCTGGAGCCGGGCCTGCACATCCTCGGCCTGTCGAACGGGCCGACGCTCGCGTTCAAGGACATCGCGCTGCAGCTGCTGGGGGGGCTGTTCGAGTACGTGCTCGAGCAGCGCGGCGAGCGGCTCAACATCCTGGGGGCGACCTCGGGCGACACCGGCTCGGCGGCCGAGCACGCGATGCGCGGCAGGAAGAACCTGCGCGTGTTCATGCTCTCGCCGCACGGGCGCATGAGCCCGTTCCAGGCGGCGCAGATGTACAGCCTGCAGGACGAGAACATCCACAACCTCGCGCTCGACGGAGTGTTCGACGACTGCCAGGACATCGTCAAGGCGGTCGGCGCCGACGCCGAGTTCAAGCGCCGCCACCGCATCGGCACCGTCAACTCGATCAACTGGGCGCGCGTGGCGGCGCAGGTGGTCTACTACTTCAAGGGCTATTTCGCCGCCACGGCCTCGGATGCCGAGCAGGTCTCGTTCGCGGTGCCCTCGGGCAACTTCGGCAACATCTACGCCGGCTATGTCGCGCGCTCGATGGGGCTGCCGGTGCGGCGGCTGATCCTCGCCAGCAACGAGAACGACGTGCTCGACGAGTTCTTCCGCACCGGCCGCTACCGGCCGCGCAAGTCGAGGGAGGTCAAGGCCACCTCGAGCCCGTCGATGGACATCTCCAGGGCGTCCAACTTCGAGCGCTACGTCTACGACCTGGTCGGCGGCGACGGCGCGCGCGTGAGGGAGCTGTGGCGCCGGCTCGGCGCCGGGGGCGCGTTCGACCTCTCGAACTCTGCCTACTACCGCAACCTGTCCGAAACCGGCTTCGTCTCGGGACGCTCGGTGCACGCCGACCGCCTCGCCACCATCCGCGGCGTGTGGCAGCGCTACGGCACGATGATCGACCCCCACACCGCCGACGGCGTCAAGGTCGGGCTCGAGCAGCGCGAGGCGGGCGTGCCGCTCATCTGCCTCGAGACCGCGCTGCCGGCCAAGTTCGCCGGGACGATCCGCGAGGCGATCGGGCGCGAGCCCGGGCGGCCGCGCGGCTACGAGGACCTGGAAAAGCTGCCGCAGCGCTTCGAGACGCTGCCGGCCGACGCGGAGGCGGTCAAGCGCTACCTGGAGGCGCACGCCGCATGAGCCAGTCCGGCGCAAAGGAAAAGAACGTGCTCGGCGGCGAGCTGCTCGCGTGCAGCTTCGCGCCGCTGACCGGCTACTTCCGCGACGGCTCCTGCGCGACCTACGGCGGCGCCGACGTCGCGCACCTGGTCTGCGTGCGCGTGACCGAGGAGTTCCTCGCGTTCAGCGTCGAGCGCGGCAACGACCTGGTGACGCCGAATCCCGCGATGCGCTTTCGCGGGCTCAAGCCGGGCGACCGCTGGTGCCTGCACGTGCTGCGCTTCGTCGAGGCCTGGAAAGCAGGCTGCGCGCCGCAGGTGGTGCTGCAGTCGACGCACGAGAACGCGCTCGAGTACGTGCCGCTCGCCGCGCTCAAGGAACGCGCGCTGGACCTGAACTAGCGCGCAGCCCATGAGCGACCCCCGCCGCTGGAGCGCCGTCGTCGTCTACGCGATCGCAATGGCGCTGCTCGAGGCCGCGGTGGTGACCTACCTGCGCACGCTGATCGGACGGGTCGATCCCTACCATCCCGTGCCGCTCCCGGTGCCGGGCTGGCTGATGCGCATCGAGCTGGCGCGCGAGGCGGCCACGCTCGTGATGCTGGCCGCCGTCGCCTGGCTTGCGGGCCGCGACCGGCGCTCGCGGCTGGGCTACTTCCTGATCGCGTTCGGGGTCTGGGACATCTTCTATTACGTATTTCTCGTGCCGATGACCGGCTGGCCGCATTCGCCCTTCGACTGGGACATTCTGTTCCTGATCCCGCTGCCGTGGTGGGGCCCGGTGATCGCGCCGGTGTCGATCGCGGCCCTGATGGTCGCCGGCGGCACGCTGGCGAGCCAGTTCGCGCGCGGCGGCCGCCCGCTCTGGCCGCGCGGCTGGCCGCTCGCGGCCGGAATGGCCGGCGTCGCGCTCGCGCTCTACGCTTTCATGGCCGATGCGCTGCGCGCGCCGCGCTGGAGCGCGCAGGCGCTCGCCAACCTTCTGCCGACGAAGTTCGAGTGGTGGCTGTTCGCGCTCGCGCTCGCGCTGATGTGCGCGCCGCTCGCGGACCAGCTGCTGCAGTTGCGGCGGCGGTGACGGGGCAGGCCTACGGCCCGTGGCACCCGGGCATCGAGTCGACGGTGCCGCGCCGGCTGCTGCCGCTCGCGACGCTGTACCGGCCCGAGAACGTGTTCGGCTCGCTCGAGGACGCGCTCGAGCTCGCCGACCTGACCGGGCTCGCGGCCGAGGAGCTGGTCGCGTTCCGCCCGCGCCGGCTCGCCCTGCACGAGCTGCTGGTGCGGGTGATGGCCGACCTGTCGGTGCCCGACGGCCCGCGCGTGGAGGACCTCGGGATCAACTTCCGCGCGATGAGCTCGACCATCCTCGAGCGCCACGTCGAGCCGCGCATGAACGAAATCGAGCGGACCTACCACCGGCTCGAGCGCGAGATCCTCGCGCTCGCCGGCGCCGAGCTCGCCGCGGCGTTCGCCGCGCGCGCGGTGCCCGACTGGGAGGCGCGGGCGGCGCAGGAGCGCGACGCGACGGCGCGCGCCGCGCTGCGCGCGGCGGCGCGGGTGGCCGGGGCGGTGTGCGCGCGCCACGGCCGCTTGTGGGGCGATGCGGCGCTGCTGGCGAAGGTCGCCGCGCGGCTGGCCTGCAACGAGCACGGCAGCGTGGCGATCGGCGCGCAGATCGAGCCGATGATCGGGGAGGCGGCGCGCGCCGAGGGCTACGCGCGGCTGCCGGTGCAGCGCGAGCCGGTGGTGATGAACATCAAGGGCGCTTCGGCCTCGGGCAAGAGCACCATGCGCCCGTTGCAGATGCGCCTCGCCGGCGAGATCGGCGTGGCCTGGGGCGACTTCGCGCTGATCAGCCCGGACATCTGGAGAAAGCAGCTTCTCGATTACGGCTCGCTCGGCGAGGCCTACAAGTACGCAGGCAGCTTCACCGGCCAGGAGCTGCGCATGATCGACCAGAAGCTCGACCGCTACATGGCGGCCAAGGCCGAGCGGGGCGGCATCCCGCACCTGCTGATCGACCGCTTCCGCTTCGACAGCTTCGCGCCCGAGTCGGACGAGGCCGGCAGCAACCTGCTGACGCGCTTCGGGCGCACCGTCTACCTGTTCTTCATGATCACCCCGCCCGACGCAACGGTCGAGCGCTCGTGGAAGCGCGGGCTGGAAGTCGGGCGCTACAAGGCGGTCGACGACCTGCTGGCGCACAACGTCGAGGCCTACGCCGGCATGCCCGAGCTGTTCTTCACCTGGGCGCTCAGGGCCGACAAGAACGTGCACTACGAGTTTCTCGACAACAGCGTGCCCGCGGGCGAGCCTCCGCTCGCCGCGGCCTACGGCGCCAACGGCGAGCTGAACGTGCTCGACGCAGGCTGCATGCTCGACATCGCGCGCTACGCGCGCATCAATGTCGACGCCACGCGGCCCGAGGAGGTGTACCGGGACCGCGAGGCGATGGCGGACGCGAACAATACCGGCTTTCTCGCCGCCTGCGCGCGCCGTCTGCCGGCGCTCAACTTCGCCGATCGCGCGAGCGGGCGCGTCTACCTGCGCATCGAGGCCGGGCGCGCGGCCTGGGCCGAGCCGCAGGCGCTCGCCGCCGCGCTCGCGCACCCGCGCACGCGCGCCGGCATCCTCGCGGTCGCGCCGCGCGCGGCCGAGGCACCCGCGCGGCAGGCCTCGGAAACCCCTCGGCTCGACCGGCGGCGGATCCTGGGGCGCTAGGGCGGCGCGGGCCTAGAGGCCGTAGGCCTTGCGGATCAAGGTGAGCGGGTGGGCCTTCTCGGCCTTGCCCGCGGCGTCGCCTTCTCTCATTCCCTGCAGGATGTGGCGCCCCGCGATCGGGCAGTCGGAGCTCACCCAGTCCGGACCGCCGTCCGCCATCTGGCGGAACACCGGGCGGCCGATCTTCATCGAGTTGGCGTAGTACTCGGTCTTCACGCCCCAGGTGCCGTCGTGGCCGGCGCAGCGCTCGACCGTCCTGACCTCGGTGCCGGGCACCAGCTCCAGCACCTCGCGCGTCTTCTGGCCCATGTTCTGCACCCGCGAGTGGCAGGGGATGTGGTAGGAGACCTTGCCGAGCTTCTCGCCGAAGTCGGTCTTGAGCAGGCCGTCGCGCTTTCGCATCACCAGGTACTCGAAGGGATCGAACATCGCCTCCTGCACCGCCTTGACGTCGGCGTCGTCCGGAAACATCAGCGGCAGCTCCTGCTTGAACATCAGCGCGCAGGAAGGCACCGCGGCGAGAATCGCATAGCCCTCGCGCGCGAGCTTCGCGAGCGGCGGGATGTTGGCGTCCTTGTGCTTCGCGACCGTCTCGAGGTCGCCCAGCTCGAGCTTGGGCATGCCGCAGCAGGCCTCCTTCTCGACGATCAGGTAGGGGATCTCGTTATGGGCGAGGATCGCGAGCAGGTCGTTGCCGATTCCCGGCTCGTTGTAGTTCACGTAGCAGGTGGCGAAGATGGCGACCTTGCCGGGCGCGTTCTTGCCGTCCTTCACCGGGAAATCCTTCGACCGCGCCGCGTGGGAGCGGAACCTGCGCGCGGCGTAGGGCGGCAGCTCGCGCTCCTTTGCCACGCCGAGCGTCTTTTCCATCAGGCCGCGCGCGGCGCCGTTGCGGTTGAGCGCATTGACCGTCTGCACCACCACCGGGATGGTGGCGAGCTTGCCGATCGCGTCGGTCGAGGACAGCAGGCGGTCGCGCAGGCGCGCGCCGTCGCGCCTGAACTTGACCGCCTTGGCGCGCAGCATGAGGTGCGGGAAGTCGACGTTCCATTCGTGCGGCGGCACGTAGGGGCACTTGGTCATGTAGCACATGTCGCACAGGTAGCACTGGTCGACGACCTTCCAGTAGTCCTGCTTGGCGACGCCGTCGATCTCCATCGTCTTCGACTCGTCGATGAGGTCGAACAGGGTCGGGAAGGCGGTGCACAGGTTCACGCACCTGCGGCAGCCGTGGCAGATCCCGTAGACGCGCTCGAGCTCCTTGTCGAGCGCGGCGGGGTCGTGGAAGGCGTCGCTCTTCCAGTCGAGCGGATGGCGGGTGGGCGCTTCGAGGCTGCCTTCGCGTACGGCCATGATTTCGTTCCTCTTTGAATTGATTCAGGTTAGCGGGCGCCCGGCGATGAATCAAATCGATTTTGGCAATACGGCGGATTGTGTCCGGCTATCGTAGAAAAGCGGTTTGACGTGGGTCAAGGGCCGTGCTCCCCGGCGCGCTACGATGCCAAGCGGGAAAAACTTTCCCGGAAAGGTGACCATCATGGCAAACATCCAACGGTACGGTGGACTGTTCGACGACGTTTTCGGCGACCTGACGCGGGGCTTCTGGCTCAAGCCGGTGGCGATGCCGGGCGACGGCGAGTTGAAGATGAAGGTCGACGTCAAGGAAGACGACAAGGCCTACACGGTGCACGCCGAGGTTCCCGGCGTGAAGAAGGAGGACATCCAGGTCGACGTCAACGGCAACCAGGTGTCGATCCGCGCCGAAGTGAAGCAGGAGAAGGAAGAGAAGTCGGGCGAGAAGGTGCTGCATAGCGAGCGCTACTACGGCATGGTGTCGCGCAGCATGCAGCTGCCGGCCGACATCGACACCCAGGGCGTCAAGGCCGATTACAAGGACGGCATGCTGAACCTGGTGCTGCCGAAGAAGGCGAGCGCGCAGGCCAAGCGCGTCACCGTCAACTGACCCCGGCCTGCTATCATTGCGGGCAGGCCGTCGCCGAGCCCGGGCGCTACCGGGCGAGCGTGCTGGGAGCCGAGCGCGAGATGTGCTGCGCCGGCTGCCAGGCCGTCGCGCGCACGATCGTCGCGGCGGGCTTCGAGCGCTACTACGAAACGCGCTCCGAGGCCGGCCCGCAACCGCAGGAGCTGCCGCCGCTCGAGGCCTACGACGACCCGCTCGCGCAGAAGGAGTTCGTCGCCGCCACCGGTGAGCACCTGCGCGAGGCGGCGCTGATCCTCGACCGCATCCGCTGCGCGGCCTGCCTGTGGCTGTCCGAGCAGTGGCTCAGGCAGCTGCCCGGGGTGCAGCGGGTCGAGATCAACTACGCCACCCACCGCGCGCACGTCGCCTGGGACGCGCGCCGGGTCAAGCTGTCGGAAATCCTGCAGGCGATCCGCGCGATCGGCTACGACGCCTATCCCTACGACCCGCGCCGGCAGGACGCGCTCGAGCTGCGCGAGCGCAGGCGCGCCCTGTGGCGGCTGTTCGTGGCCGGCTTCGGCGCGATGCAGGTGATGATGTACGCCTTCCCCGCCTACCTCGACGCCGGCGCCGGGACCCTGACCGCGGCGAACGAGCAGCTGATGCGCTGGGCGAGCCTCGCGCTCACCACGCCGGTGATGCTGATCTCGTGCCGGCCGTTCTTCGCCGCCGCCTGGGGCGAGATGAAGCGCCGCCGCATCGGGCTCGACACCCCGATCGCGCTCGGCCTCGCGGCCGGCTTCGGTGCCAGCGCCTGGGCCACTTACAGCGGGCACGGCGAGGTCTACTTCGATTCGATCACGATGCTGGTCTTCCTCCTGCTCGGGGCGCGATTCGTCGAGGCGTCGGCGCGGCGCCGCGCCGCGCGCGAGCTCGACCACCTCGCGCGCTGGATGCCCTCGTTCGCGCTGCGCCTGCGCGATCCCGCCGACGCCGCGAGCGTCGAGCGCGTTGCGGCGCACCAGCTCGCCGCCGGCGACCGGGTGCTGGTGCCCGCGGGCGAGCGCGTGCCGGCCGACGGCGTGGTCGAGCGCGGCGAATCGAGCGCCGACGAGTCGCTGCTGAGCGGCGAGTCGCGTCCGGTCGCCAAAGGCGCGGGCGCCGCGCTGGTCGGCGGCTCGGCGAACCTCGAGCAGCCGCTGGTGATGCGCGTCACGCGCGTCGGCGCCGAGACGCAGGCCGCGGCGATCGCGCGCCTGGTCGAGCGCGCCGCCGCCGGCAAGCCGAAGCTGGTCGAGCGGGCCGACCGGCTCGCGCGCCAGCTGACGCGCGTGGTGCTCCTGGTCGCCGCCGGCGCGTTTCTGTGGTGGCTGGGCGCGGCGCCCGCGCGCGCGCCCTGGGTCGCGGTGGCGGTGCTGGTCGCGACCTGCCCCTGCGCGCTCGCGCTCGCGGCGCCGATCGCGCTGACCCGCGCCAGCGCGCGGCTGCTCGCGCGCGGGGCGGCGCTCACCCGTCCGCGCGCGCTGGAAGCGCTCGAGCGCGCCACCGACGTGGTGCTCGACAAGACCGGCACCCTGACCCAGGGCCGGTTCTCGCTCGCGCGCAGCGCGGTATTCGGGAGCGCCGACGAGGCGGGCTGCCTCAGGCTCGCGCGATCGCTCGAGGCCTCCAGCCGCCACCCGATCGCACATGCGTTCGGTGCAGGCGCGACCGAAGCGGTGTCCGGGCTGAGGAACTTTCCCGGCCACGGCGTCGAGGCGACGGTCGGGGGCCGGCGGGTGCGCATCGGCAGCGAGGCCTTCTGCCGCGAGCTCGCCGGCGGCGCGCCGCCGGCGCTCGAGGCCACGGTCGCGCAAACGCGCGTCTTCCTCGCCGACGAGCGCGGCTGGCTGGCCGCGTTCCTGCTCGAGGACGCGCCGCGCGAGGACGCGCAGGCGCTCGTCGACGAGCTTTCCGCGCGCGGCCTGCGGCTGCACCTGGTGAGCGGCGACGAGCCGGCGCTGGTCGAGGCGCTCGCGCGGCGCCTGGGCGTCGAATCCTTCGCCGGCGGCGCCACCCCGCAGGACAAGTTCGCGATCGTCGAGCGGCTGCAGCGCGAGGGCCGCACGGTCGCGATGGTCGGCGACGGCCTCAACGACGCGCCGGTGCTCGCGCGCGCCGACGTCTCGATTGCGATGGGCGGAGGCGCCGACGCCGCCCAGCTGCAGGCCGACCTGGTGCTGCTCGGCGAGCGCCTGGGCGCGATCGGCGAGGCTTTCGCCACGGCGCGGGCGGCGATGCGCGTGGTGCGTCAGAATTTCGGCTGGGCGCTGGCCTACAATGCGGTGGCGCTGCCGCTCGCCGCGCTCGGCCTGATCGGCCCCTGGGAGGCGGCGCTCGGCATGTCCGCCAGCTCGTTCATCGTCGTGCTCAACGCAATGCGACCGCTCGCCCCGCCGCTGCCATGGAAAGCCTCTACATCCTCATCCCGGTCTCGCTCGTATTCGTATTCGTGATCGGCTGGGCGTTCTGGCGCGCGATCGAGAGCGGCCAGTTCGACGACCTCGACCGGCCTTCGCAGGACCTGCTTGCGGACGACGACCGGCCGCAGGAATCGAAAACCGGGGACAGACCCCGAAAACCGGGGACAGACCCCGATTTCTAAAGACATGAAATCGGGGTCTGTCCCCATCCCCGCCACCATGCTCGCCATGCGTCTGGGCGCGCCGGGCGAGCTGCTGCGCGCCGAGCGCGTGCCGGTGCCCGAGCCGGGGCCGGGGCAGGTGCTGATCAGGATCGCGGCTTGCGGGGTGTGCCGCACCGACCTGCACGTGGTCGACGGCGACCTGCGCGAGGGGCGCTACCCGCTGGTGCCCGGGCACGAGATCGTCGGCCGCGTCGCGCGGGGCGGCGCGCGCTTCGCCGCCGGCGACAGGGTGGGCGTGCCCTGGCTCGGCTGGACCTGCGGCAGGTGCGAATACTGCGCGAGCGGGCGCGAGAACCTGTGCGGGCAGGCGCGCTTCACCGGTTACACGCTCGACGGCGGCTACGCCGAGTACGCGCTGGCCGACGAGCGCTTCTGCTTCGCGCTGCCCGCGCGCTACGGCGACGCCGAGGCCGCGCCCCTGCTCTGCGCGGGGCTGATCGGCTACCGCTCGTACGAATTCGCGGGCGAGGCGCGCACGCTCGGGCTGTACGGCTTCGGCGCCGCGGCGCACCTGCTGGCGCAGCTGGCAAGCGCGCAGGGACGGAGAGTTTTTGCCTTTACGAAACCCGCCGATACCCGGGGTCAGGAATTCGCCCGCCAATGCGGAGCGGACTGGGCCGGCGGCTCGGACGAGGCGCCGCCCGAGCCGCTCGACGCCGCGATCATCTTCGCCCCGGTCGGCGCGCTCGTGCCGCAGGCGCTCAAGGCGGTGAAAAAGGGCGGCCGGGTCGTCTGCGGCGGCATCCACATGAGCGACGTGCCGTCGTTTCCCTACGCGCTGCTGTGGGGCGAGCGCAGCCTGCAGTCGGTGGCGAACCTCACCCGCGCCGACGGCGAGGCCTTCATGCGGGAGGCGGACGAGACGCCGCTGCGCGCGGCGACCCGCAGCTACCCGCTCGAGCAGGCGAACCAGGCGCTCGCCGACCTGCGCGAGGGAAGGCTCGAGGGCGCCGCGGTGCTGCTGCCCTAGGCAGCCTTCCCGAACGTCAGCCTGTCGACCGTTTGACGTAGGTCAAACCGTCAGCGTCGCCGCTCCTTAGGATGGCCCGGGGGGCCATTTCAGGGAGACGGATCTCGTATGCAAGCCGAAAACACCTACAACTACAAGGTGGTACGCCAGTTCGCGATCATGACCGTGGTCTGGGGCGTGGTCGGAATGCTGGTCGGCGTGCTGATCGCCTCGCAGCTGATCTGGCCGGCGCTCAATTTCGACACGCCGTGGCTGACTTACAGCCGCCTGCGGCCGCTGCACACCAACGCGGTGATCTTCGCCTTCGGCGGCTGCGCGCTGTTCGCCACCTCGTACTACGTGGTGCAGCGGACCTGCCACGCACGCCTGTTCTCGGACTGGCTGGCCGGGCTCACCTTCTGGGGCTGGCAGCTGGTGATCGTCGCCGCCGCGATCACGCTCCCGCTCGGCTACACGACCTCCAAGGAGTACGCCGAGCTCGAATGGCCGATCGACATCCTGATCGCGATCGTGTGGGTGGCCTACGCGATCGTGTTCTTCGGCACCATCGCGAAGAGGAAGGTGAAGCACATCTACGTCGCGAACTGGTTCTACGGGGCGTTCATCCTGACCGTGGCGATCCTTCACATCGTCAACAGCGCCGAGATCCCGGTGACGATGTGGAAATCGTACTCGGTCTACGCCGGCGCGCAGGACGCGATGGTGCAGTGGTGGTACGGCCACAACGCGGTGGGCTTCTTCCTCACTGCCGGCTTCCTCGGCATGATGTACTACTTCATTCCGAAGCAGGCCGGACGCCCGGTCTACTCGTACCGCCTTTCGGTGGTGCACTTCTGGGCGCTGATCTTCACCTACATGTGGGCCGGCCCGCACCACCTGCACTACACGGCGCTGCCGGACTGGGTGCAGTCGCTCGGGATGGTGTTTTCGCTGATCCTGCTCGCGCCCTCCTGGGGCGGCATGATCAACGGCATCATGACGCTGTCGGGCGCCTGGTACAAACTGCGCGAGGACCCGATCCTCAAGTTCCTCATCGTGTCGCTGTCGTTCTACGGCATGTCGACCTTCGAGGGGCCGATGATGTCGATCAAGACGGTGAACGCGCTGTCGCACTACACCGACTGGACGATCGGTCACGTCCACAGCGGCGCCCTCGGCTGGGTCGGCCTGGTCTCGATCGGCTCGATGTACTACCTCATCCCGCGCCTGTTCGGGCGCACCGAGATGTACAGCACCAAGCTGATCAATGCGCACTTCTGGATCGCCACCATCGGCATCGTGCTCTACATCGCCGCGATGTGGATCGCCGGCGTGATGGAAGGCCTGATGTGGCGCGCGGTGAGCGACGACGGCTCGCTCACCTATACCTTCGTCGAGAGCGTCAAGGCGGCGTATCCGTTCTACGGCGTCCGGCTGCTCGGCGGACTGTTCTACATCAGCGGGATGTTCGTGATGGTCTACAACGTCGCCAAGACGATTTCCGGCAGCCGCGCGGTCGACGCACCGATCCCGGTGCCGGTCATGGCCCACGCATAACGGACCGGGAGCGCCACCATGAAACTCACGCATGACATGATAGAGCGCAACCTGGCGCTGCTGATCGGCCTCATCATCGTGCTGGTGTCGGTCGCCGGGCTGGTCGAGATCCTGCCGCTGTCCTTCGACAAGCAGGTGATCCAGCCCGTCGAGGGAATCAAGCCATACCCGCCCCTGCGGCTCACCGGGCGCGACATCTACATCCGCGAGGGCTGCAACAACTGCCACTCGCAGATGATCCGCCCGTTCCGCGCCGAGACCGAGCGCTACGGCCACTACTCGGTGGCGGGGGAGTTCGTCTACGACCACCCCTTCCTGTGGGGCTCCAAGCGCACCGGCCCGGACCTCGCCCGGATCGGGGGCCGTTACTCCGACGAATGGCTGCGCATCCATTTCATGAACCCGCGCGACGTGGTGCCGGAGTCGAACATGCCTGCCTTCCCCTGGCTCGCCAGGGCGCCGGCCGACGCGGCCGATATCCAGGCCAAGATGCGCGCGCTGCGCGAGATCGGCGTTCCATACACGGACGCCGAGATCGCCAAGGCGCCCGCGGAGCTCAAGGGCAAGACCGAGATGGACGCCCTGATCGCGTACCTGCAGGGGCTCGGCACCGATCTCAAGCCGCGCGCCGTGGTGCACACCGTGCCGCTGGGCAAGTAGGAAGGACGACAAAAATGGACATCAACGACTTCAGAAGCCTCGTCACGGTAGTGACATTCGCCTTCTTCATCGGGGTGGTGTGGTGGGCCTACGCGCCGTCGCGCAAGGGCCGCTTCGAGCGCGACGGCATGCTGCCCTTCGAGGAGGACGGCGAGACACAGGCGGACCGCGCGGGAGACCGCACATGAGCCAGTTCACCAACAGTTTCTGGGACGTCTACATCGCGCTGATCGTGATCGTCTCGATCATCGGCTGCGGCGTTTTCCTCAGGATGCAGAGCGTGCGCCGCGCCACGGGCAGCCAGACCGAGACGACCGGCCATACCTGGGACGAGGACCTGGGCGAGTTCAACAATCCTCTGCCGCGCTGGTGGATGTGGATGTTCTACATCAGCATCGTGTTCGGTCTGGTCTACCTCGCCCTCTACCCGGGGCTGGGCAGCTACAAGGGCCTGCTCGGCTGGTCCGAGGTGGGGCAGTACCGCGCCGAGGAGCAGCGCGCCGCGGTGGAGTTCGGGCCGATCTACGACAAGTACGCCAAGCAGGACATCGTGGCGCTGGCGAAGGACCCGAACGCACTCGCGATCGGACAGAAGGTGTTCCTCAACAACTGCGCCCAGTGCCATGCCTCCGACGGCGGCGGCGCGAGGGGGTTTCCGAACCTGACCGACGACGACTGGCTCTACGGCGGCGATCCCAAGACGATCGAGCAGACCATCACCGGCGGGCGCAACGGCGTGATGCCGGCCTGGGGCCCGATCCTGGGCAGCGAGGCGGTGAAGGACGTCGCGAGCTACGTGATCTCGCTCTCGGGCGGCGCGGCCGACAGCATCCGGGTCGCGCGCGGCAGGGACATTTTCGCCAAGAACTGCGTCGCCTGCCACGGCGCGGACGCCAAGGGCATGCACGCGGTCGGCGCGCCCAACCTGACCGACCAGACCTGGCTCTACGGGGGCGGCGAACCGACCGTCATCCAGACCATCACCAAGGGGCGTAACGGCCACATGCCGGCGTGGAAAGAGACGCTGACGACGGCGCAGATCCATCTCGTCGCGGCGTACGTCTATTCGCTTTCGCACCCTGCTGCCGG
>Ga0210077_1000042_pt1 | contig 78084 bp, 82 predicted proteins | sample RushMan_CattailN_5_FD_185556 | JGI IMG/M metagenome (GOLD analysis project Ga0210077, IMG submission 185556) | Wetland microbial communities from San Francisco Bay, California, USA, that impact long-term carbon sequestration -... | ecosystem: Environmental > Aquatic > Marine > Wetlands ...
GTACCTCGCGAATTGGCGCATGCAGGTCGGTGCGGCGCTCCTGCGCGATACGGCCTCTACCGTCGCTTCGGTCGCGCAGGAGGTCGGCTACCAGTCCGAGGCGGCGTTCGCGCGGGCGTTCAAGCGCCTGGTGGGCAAGGCGCCGTCGCTGTGGCGGGACCAGACCGGGCTCTAGGCGCAGCCGCTGACGCGGATGCCGTTTGTCGAGGTGTCCTGCAGATGCTGAGAATTCGGAAGATGATGGCCCCGAAGATCCCGGAGGGCGTCCAGCGCGATCCCGACACCCAGCTCAGGCACAAGAGCGACCAGGAACGCATCGAGCGAAGACGCGCCGGTGCGGAACGCCAGCGCGAAGCACAGATGGGAGATCAGAAAGGCACCGAGGCCGGCCAGGAAGGCGCTCCCGCCCCTCGAGAGCAGCGCCGCGTCGCCGACCCAGCTCAGCGCCAGCGCCGCGAGAATCCAGCGCCCGTAGACGGAGGCGGTCGCATCGAGCGAGAGCGCGACCAGCACGAATGCCGAGCTCGCGCCCAGCTTGAAAACCGCGTGTGCGACCGGCTTCTCGAGCCGTTCGGCGAGGAGAAGACCGGCGACCGCGGCAAGACAGGCCAGGGTGAGGATCCGGGCCACGCGCCTAGCGACAGCTCCGATTTGTAGTGTATAGCCGCGCCGATGATGGCATTGATCGGCGAGATTCCCGAGCGTAACGTCTTGACCATGAGGCCCCGTTCATCGGAGGCCGTCAAACGCCGCCGGACCTGAATTAGTTGCCGCACGTGGCATTGTTCGTTGTCGTAATCGGATTCGGCGTGTAAATGTCAGGGCGGAGGCCGGTGAATGCGTTTGAGCTCTGACTGCAGGGGGTGCGGACGGACCCTATCCGACGCACCGGATCGTACATGTGTGCGGGTGGTCCGCACGGAACGGCGGTAGGCATCCTGTGGAACGATATCGCTGTCCGCGGTGTGGCGACGCTACGGTCACCTTCTGGCAGAAGCAATTCGGGGGTGCCGCTCTGCGTGCCGGTTGCAGCGCATGCGGCGCGCGGCTGGCCGTTCCCCTCGGACGCGCCATGCTGGTGGCGACCCTCGCGATCTCTGTGCCGATGCTCGCCGCGATACTGGTCTATGCGGCCTGGTATCGGTACGCGGCGCCGATGGAACAGGCGATTTGGAGAATCTACGCGGCGCTTCTCGTTGGATTACTGCTGGGCGGTATCCTGGCGATCTGGACCCGTCATCGATTTGTGCCCATAATTTGCATAGATGAGCCATCCGCGGCAGCAGCGGACCCGGCGCACAGCGCAATATTCGAGGGCCGGGACTAGAATCGCGTAGCATCATTGTCGCTGCCGGGACGCTTGGCATCCCGGTGAATCGTCAGCAAGATGGACATACGTGCTTCTCTGCCTGTCGCCCTGCTGAATCGCCGCCCATGCCCCGCGAATTGGATTTCTTCTTCTACATCGGAAGCACTTATTCGTATCTGTCGATCATGCGCGTCGACGAGATCGCGGCGCGGGAGGGGTTGGCGTTGCGCTGGCGGCCGTTCAGCGTGCGCTCGATCATGCTCGAGCAGAACAACCGCCCCTTCGTGGGCAAGCCGGTGAAGCTTGCGTACATGTGGCGCGACTTGGAGCGGCGCGCGCATCGGTACGGGATTCCCTTCACGTCGCCGCCTGAGTATCCGGTGGATCCGGACGGGCTCGCTAACCGCGTTGCGGTGGTGGCTTCGCTCGAGGGCTGGTGCCCCGAGTACACGAAAGCGACGTACCGCGCGTGGTTTCTCGACAACAAGGCGCCGGGCGAGGTGCAGCACCTTCGCTCGATCCTGCGGGCGCTGGGGAAGGATCCCGAGCGCACGATCGCGCGGGCCGACGACCCGGAGATCCGGGCGCGCTACGACGGCGAGACCGAGCATGCGAAGGGGCTCGGCATTTTCGGCTCGCCGACGTTCATGTGGGGCAAGGAGATATTCTGGGGCGACGACCGGTTTGAGGACGCGATCGAGTGGGCCGGGGCCCACCCGGATTCCTGAGGAGGAGGCGATGATCAAGGTCGGTGTCTGCCACGAGTACAAGGACGGAAAGCGGTTCGACATGGCTTACTACCTGACCCGGCACATCCCGACGGTCAAGGAGAAGCTCGGCGCGGCGTGCAAGCGCATGGACGTCGACCAGGGCCTTTCCGGGGCGCAGCCGGGATCGAAGCCGCCGCTGTTTCAGATCAGCGAGGCCAAGGCCTGAGCTGCGGAGAAAGGATGACCGATTCCGACAAGAGCTACTGGAACGACACCAGCGTGAGCCTGCGCGTGCTGGAGCTGCGCTCGGCGGGATTCGATCCGGACAAGGCGGGCCGGCGCAACGCGGTGGTGACGGTGGGCAGTCCCTACACGAACGCGCACCGCTGCAACAACCGGGTGCGGCGGGTCGCGGAGCTGGCGCTGGAGGCGATCGCGCAGCACGGCGGGCAGGGGCTGCTGGTGGGCGCGCCGGCGGTGTCGGACGCGCTGACGCAGGGCAGCGTGAACGCCGGCTACAGCCTGGTTTCGCGCGAGCTGGTGGCGGACTGCTTCGAGACGGGGCACTACGCGCACCATGGGCAGGCGATGCTGGTGATCTCGGGCTGCGACAAGAGCGGCGCGGCGGCGATGATGCCGCTCGCACGCACTAACGCGTTTGGGCTGGTGGTGTATCCCGGCACGAGCTCGCCGGGGCACGTGGACTTCGGGCCGTGGGCGGCGAAGGGCGAGAACCTCACGATCATGGACCACGGCGAGGCGCAGGCGGCGTTCGAGGCGGGCAAGATGGGCGAGAAGGAGCTGCTCAGGATCGAGCGCGCGATTATGCCGGGCAGCGGGACCTGCGGCGCGATGTTCACTGCCAACACGATGAGCACGATCGCCGAGGCGATGGGGATGATGCTGCCGCGCGGGGCGTCGCAGCCGGCGGACTACGATGCGGCGAGCGACGTGCACGCCGACGTCAAGGCGCAGGTGCACGCGAGCGTGGAGGCGCTCTACGGGCTGATCGCGAAGGGGCTGCGCCCGCGCGACATCATGACGATCAAGGCGTTCGAGAACGCGATCGCCACCGCCTACGCAATGGGGGGCTCGACCAACATGTACCTGCACCTGCTCGCGATCGCGCGCGAGGCGGGAGTGCCGCTGACAGTCGAGCGCATCGAGGCGGTGGGCGAGCGGGTGCCGCTGATCGGCAACCTGCAGCCGCACGGGCCCTACGCGATGGTGTCGCTGCACAAGATCGGCGGGGTCCCGGTGGTGATGCGCGAGCTGCTGGATAACGGCTTCCTGCACGGCGACGCGATGACGGTGACGGGAAAGACGGTGGCGGAGAACCTGCGCGGCGCACCGCGGCTTTCCGACCTGGGCGAACAGGACATCGTGCGTCCGGTCTCGCGGCCGGTCGCGCCGCCGGGGCACCACATCAGCGTGCTGAAGGGAAACCTCGCGCCCGAGAGCTGCGTGCTGAAGCTCTCCGGCAAGACGCTCGAGGGCGGTGCCTTCCGAGGCAGAGCGAGGGTGTTCGAGAGCGAGGCGGACACCTTGAGCGCGATCCGCGCCAACGCGATCGCGCCGGGCGACGTGGTGGTGGTGCGCAACGTCGGCCCGGCCGGCGCGCCCGGGATGCCCGAGATGGTGCACCTCACGCTCCAGCTCCAGGGACGGGGCCTGGGCAAGGGCGTGGCGCTGATCACCGACGGGCGCTTCTCGGGCGTCTCGCACGGCATCCTGGTCGGGCACATCTCGCCCGAGGCGGCGCGCGGCGGACCGATCGGCGTCGTCGAGGAAGGCGACACCATCGTGATCGACCCGCGCGCGCGCACGCTCGACCTCGCCGTCGACGCGGCCGAGATCGCACGCCGCATGGCTGCGTACGAGCCGCCCGCGCGCAGCGAGCCGCCGCGCCCCGGATCGGTGATGGCCAAGTACGTACGCCTGGTGTCTTCGGCGCACCACGGCTGCGTGCTCGGCTAGGCCTGTCGCGAGCGGCAGCGCCGTGGGACCCAGCCGCAGCAGCCTGGAGGAGACGTTCCGCGAGCTGGCGGACGAGGAGCTGCTGCGGCGCTGCGCCTCGGGCGAGCTGACCGAGCTCGCGCAGGCGGTCGCGCTCGATGAGGTGAGGGCGCGCGGCCTGGCGCCGCCCGCGGCCGAGGCGACGCAGGGGGAACCGGAGCCCGAATATCTGGGCGACTGGGTCATCGTCGCGCGCTACCTCAGCTATACGGAGGTCCACCTGCAGCGCGCCTGCCTGGAAGGCAGCGGCATCCCCGCAGTGGTGGCCGACGCGCAGCTGATGCAGACCGACGCGCTGCTCACGCCGGCGCTGCGCGGCGCGAGCCTTAGAGTGCCGGCGGCCTACGCCGACGAAGCGCGCGCGGTGCTGGCGGCGTACCGGCGCGGCGCGTTCCGGCTGCGCGACGACTTCGACCCGGGCAGGGCCTGAGGGGAGCCCTGCACGGAGATGAACGACGTTTCGCTACGGACCTACATGGAACCGGAATGGTTCTTCCCGCTGTTCATCGCCATGTGGTTCGGCATCACCGGCCTGCTCGCGCACCTCGGCGGCTGGGCGAGCCTCGCGCGCCGCTATCGCGCGGCGGAGCCGCCGAGCGGCGAGCGCTTTCGCTTCGCCTCGGGCTCGATGGGCTGGCGATTCCTGCCGGTCAACTACGGCGGCTGCCTGTTCGTCACGGTGAGCGAGAAGGGGATCCACCTTTCGATCCTCTTTCTTTTCCGCTTCCTGAGCCCGCCGCTGTTCATCCGGTGGTCCGACATGGAGTCCGTGACCGAGAAGCGCTTCATCGTCAGCACCTACACCGCGATCCGGCTGCGCGGCGAGTGGCCGGCGATCGCGCTGCGCGGAAGGGCTGGGCACTATGTGCGGGAGGCGTACGCGCACGCGTACACGTCCGCGGGCGAGCGCCGGGACTGAACGGTTCAGCGTCCGCCTGGCAGGCCGACGACTACTTCGCTGATCTGAATCACCGGCGGTATGTCGGTGTAGTTGGGAATGTCGGCCATGATCTCCTGCGCATGGGGTCCGAAGCCCGCTTGAAAGCTCTCGACGGAATCGCAGAAGATCTGGCACATGCCGACGTAAGTCGCAGGTGCGTCCGGAGCACCGCCGGCCATACCTTTGTCGACCGTATAGTACTTGCAGGCGTCGCCCAGGCGGGCTTTCACCAGCGGCATGTGCTTGTCGCGGTAGTAATCATGATCGAACCGCGCGCCGGGTGTGTTGGGGTACATCACGCTGACCTTGATCATGTCTCCTCCCTCGATGTTAGGCTTTCGGCCGATGGGTGATTCATCGTGCACGAAAATCGGAACCTGACGCAAGCGTTATCTGTGGCCAGCGCAGACGATGTCTGATCATCGCGAGCATTCGAACAAGGCAAGGCCCTGGCGCGAGATTCGCGTCACCCTGCTGGAGGCGGCGGTCGCGGTGTTCGTGCTCGCGCTGCGCGGCGTGGGCTTCATGGTGATCCTCGTCGTCCTGAGTCTGCTGATCTGGATCCCCTACAGCTTCTATGTCATGGCGAAGAAGCCGGAAACGAGAACGTGGCGGCTCGCCGCCACCGGCATCTGGGTGCTGGTCATTCCGCTCGTGTACGGCATTCACCACTATCGCCACGAGACCACGCGGCGCAACGCCGATGAGATGGTGGCCGCGGTCGAGGCGTTCCACCGCGCGAACGGACGCTACCCGGCGGCGCTCGACGAGGTCGGTATCGACCGCGAGCAGGTGAAGGACAGGCTGGGCAGCATGTCCGGCTACTTCGTCCAGAAAGGCAAGCCGCACCTGGGCTACCCCGACACTTTCACGCCGTTCGGCTATTGCGGCTACGATTTCGACAAGCGCGCATGGAGGTGCCTTGCCGACTAGATTGGCGCCGGGCGTTTTCCTGAAGGCGGCGGTGCTCTGGTTCGCCATCCTCGCGTTGGCGATGGCGAACGGCACCTTGCGCGAAAAGATGCTCGTCCCCGCGCTCGGGCCCTTCGCCGCGCTGGTCACGAGCGGAATCATCCTTTCCGGCTGCATCTTCCTCGTCGCCGTCCTCGCCGCGCCGTGGTACGGGCGACTTGGGTCCGCGCAATGGCTCGGCGTCGGCGCGCTGTGGCTCGCGATGACGCTGGCGTTCGAATTCGGATTCGGCCGCCTGGTGCAGCACAAGGGTTGGACGGAGCTTTTTCAGGCCTACACCTTCAAGGGCGGTAACATGTGGCCCGTTGTGCTGCTCGTCGTGCTGCTAGCGCCCTGGCTGGCGGCGAAGTTGCGCGGCGTCTCGGAATGACGGAACAATGGAAAAGCTAGCGTTCATCGGCTTCGGAGAAGCCGGCCAGACCATCAGCCGCGGCCTGCTCGGGGCGAAGGCGGCGCGAATCGCCGCCTACGACATCCTGTTCGGCACGGCCGGCGGCAAGAGCGGCCCGGAGCAGGCGGCCCGCTCGCTCGGGGTGGAAGTCGCACCCGACCACGCCGCCGCGGTGCGCGGGGCGGACATCGTGTTCCTCGCCGTCACGGCGAGTTCGAGCCTCGAGGCGGCGCTTTCCTGCCTGCCGGGCCTGCACGAGGGGCAGCTTTTCCTCGACATCAACTCGGTCTCGCCCCAGCGCAAGATCGAGACCGCGGCGCGCGTCGCGCCGACCGGCGCTTCGTACGTTGACGTCGCGGTGATGGCGCCGGTCGCGCCCTACGGGCACAAAGTGCCGTGCCTGATCGGCGGGCTCGAGGCCGCCGCACTGCTGCCGCGCGCGCGGGCGATGGGCATGAAGATGGAACTCGTCGCCGAAGAGGTGGGCCAGGCCTCCGCAATCAAGATGTTCCGCTCGATCATGATCAAGGGGCTCGAGGCGCTGATGCTCGAGTCGATGCTCGCGGCGAGCGAGTACCGGGTCGAAGAGCGCGTGCTCGCCTCGCTCAAGGAGACGTTCCCCTCGCTCGACTGGGAGAAGCTCTCGGGCTACCTGATCGAGCGCGTGGTGAGCCACGGCAAGCGCCGTGCGGCCGAGATGCGCGAGGTGGCCGAGACGGTGAAGGGCATCGGCCTCGAGCCGCTCATGGCCGCCGCCACCGCGTCGCGCCAGCAATGGCTGGCCGACCTCGGCGTGAAAGAATTGCTCGGCGGCCGCAAGACCGAGAACCGCGCCGAGCTGGTGCGTGCCATCCGCAAGGCGCTCGGCAAACCGGAATCCTGAAGCAGGGGAAGCGAATGGAAAACGCCGAGATCCTCAGGCGCGAGGTGAAGGTGCTGGTGTTCGACCAGTACGGCACCGTGGTCGACATGCAGCAGGGGCTCACCGAGGCGGTGACGCCGTTCCTGAAGCAGAAGGGATGGGACGGCAGGCCGCACAGCTTCGTCACCTGGTGGCGCCGTACGCACTTCGAGAACTCGATGATCGACGCGTTGTGCGACCGTGGCCATACGCCTTACCGGCAGATCGGCCACCGCGCGGTGTCCTACGTGATGGACCGCTGCGGCATCACCTACACCCAGGACGAGGTGCGCTGGCTCGTGGGCGAGATCGAGAAGCTGAAGCCGTTTCCCGACGTGCTCGCGGCGCTCGGCGCGCTGCGCGAGCGGGGCTACGGGCTGGCGATCCTGTCAAACGGCGACCGCGACATGCTGAAGGCGGCCGGGCCGCACATCGGCTTCGCCTTCGACCACGTCATCTCGGTGCAGGCAGCAGGCTACTTCAAGCCGCACTGGAAGACCTACGCCAAGGCGGAAGAAATTATCGGCGAGGACCGCTCGGGCATCCTGTTCGTCGCCAACCACGCCTTCGACTGCATCGGCGCCAAGTCCTACGGCATGCGCACCGCCTTCATCGACCGACGCAAGCGGCCATTCGGCGAGACGCCGCACCAGCCCGACCTGATCGTGGCCGACCTCGCCGAGCTGGCCGCCGCGCTCGCCTGAGCCGCCGTGGCGGCATCGGCCTTCCTTTTCGTCTACGGCACGTTGCGCGGGGACCTGGCTCATCCGATGGGGGCCGTGCTTGCAAAACACGCAGCACGTATTTGCAGCGCGAGATTCAGAGGCCAACTGTTTGATCTCGGGAATTACCCGGGGGCGGTGCCCTCGCACGACACCGCGGACCGCGTCGTAGGCGAGCTGTACCGAATCGAGCCGGGCCGCGAGGCGGCGCTGTTCGCCGAGCTGGACCGCTATGAAGGTTGCGATCCGGGCGCTCCCTCCGAAGGCGAATACATTCGCGTGCGCGCGCAGGTCGAGCCGGAGGGCGGCGATCCGCTCGAGGCGTGGCTCTATCAGTACAACCGCCCGACTCGCTCGCTGAGCCGGATCATCTCGGGCGATTACTGCGCGCATCTCCGCGCCACCCGCGAAGAGGGATGACTCGCCACATCGGAATCGTCGCCTGCTCCGCCGAAGGCGCGTCGTTGTGCTACACGACGATCTGCGTCGAGGGCGCGCGACTGCTCGGGGCTCCGCACGCGCATCCCGAAGTGTCGATGCATACGCACTCGCTTGCCGAGTACATGGCGTGCATCTACCGCGGCGACTGGCGGGGCGTCGGCGAGCTGATGCTCGCCTCGGCGGAGAAGCTGGCGAGGATCGGCGCCGACTTCGCGATCTGCCCCGACAACACGATCCACCAGGCGCTGCCTTTCGTGCTGCCGCGCTCGCCGCTGCCGTGGCTGCACATCGCCGAGGTGGTGGCGGAGGAGGCCGCCGCGCGCGGCTTCCGGCGCGTCGCGCTTTCGGGCACGCGCTGGTTGGTCGAGAGCGGCGTGTACCCGGACAAGCTTGCCGCGCGCGGGCTGGGGTGGGTGCTTCCCGAGCCGGCCGAGCGCGAGGAGATGAACCGCGTCATCATGGACGAGCTGGTGTGCGGGGTGTTCCGGCCCGAGGCGGTCGCGTTCTTCCGGCGCGTGTACGGGCGCATGAAAGGGGAAGGCTGCGACGCGGCGGTGCTCGGCTGCACCGAGATTCCGCTCGTCATGAACGACGCGAATTCGCCCTTGCCGGTGCTCGACTCGACGCGCTTGCTCGCGCGGGCCGCATTGCGGCGCGCGGCCGCCTAGGCCAGGGAACGAGCATCGGCACGCGGCGGCGGTACTCTCGGTAGGCGTCGCCGAGCATGTTGGAGAGGTCCCTTTCCTCGAGTTGCAGCGCGATGAGGATGTAGGCCGTGGTCGCGACCGCGAACATCAGGTGGCCGAGCGTCATCTTCGGCGTGGCCCAGAAGGCGATGATGAAGCCGAGCATGATCGGATGGCGCACCAGGCGGTAGAAGCCGCGCGTCATGAACGGCGGGTGGCTGTAGGCCTGGCCCTTCAGGTTCAGCATCACCTGGCGCAGGCCGAACAGGTCGAGGTGGCTGATCATGAAGGTCGACAGCAGCACGACGAGCCAGCCGACCCAGAATGCGGCCAGCAGCGCCGTGTGCCCGGCTCCGTCAGGGACGTTCCAGACCACGGCAGGTATCGCCCGCCACTGCCAGTAGATGAGGAACAGCAGCAGGCTGGCGATCAGCACGTAGGTCGTGCGCTCGACGCTGCGAGGCACGATCCGGGTCCAGACGGCCTTGAATCCCGGCCGCGCCATGACGCTGTGCTGGATCGCGAACAACCCGAGCACCAATGCGTCGATCAGTAGCGCCATGGCGGTTCCGGTGGGCGTCGGAGTGTCGATCGATCTCGGCACCAGGAAGTCGCCCACGAATCCGACCGCGTACAGGAACGACGCGAGGAATACGAGGTAGGCGACGATGCCGTACAGGACTGCGAGGATTTTGCCCATGCTAACCTCTCTCTTGTTCGGTTGCCCAGTCGTGCTTCGTTGGGATGGCGCCGCGCCACGCCCCCAAGCTACGTCGGCCGCGGTGGCGCCGCTTGGAGTCCGCCCGCACCTGACTTGGAGAGCGGGCGGATTCGATGCACCGGGTCATGTCCTGGCGCCTGCTCATGGAAGCGGCAGCGGACGGTTCTTCGGGTACCAGAGGGCGTGGCGCAGGTACTTCAGGTACCACAGGCCGCGCGGGTAGTTAGCGCGGTCGAGCTTCGCCAACAGCTTCAGCATGTCGCAGTGGTTGATCATCGCGGGGTAGGGCGGCGCGTCGAGCTCGGCGCGGCCGGCGATGTGCGACATGATCGACTTCGCCGCGTGCGCATAGGCCCAGGGCGTGACGGTCGTGGTCTCGAGCACTCCGGGCGCGAGCATGAACAGGTTCGGCGCGTCCGGCGAGCGGAACACGGCGCGCATCCTGCGGCCGACTTCCTTCAGGTCCGTCGCGCCGGAAAGCGCGTCCACTTCGAGGTAGCCCAGGTCGGCCGCGTAGCCGGTGCCCCACAGCAGCAGGTCGGCCTCGACCCGCTCCCCGTTCGAGAGCTCGATCGTGGTGCCTTCGACAGCGCGCACCTCGGCGCGGTGATGCGCGATGCGGCGCGCGTTGGCGATCATCGCGGGGCGCCCGGGGATGAGCTGGTGGCGCTCGATGTCGAACGGCTCCGGGGGTGCGAGCTCGGGGATGCCGGCTTTCGCGTAGCGCGCGCGCAGCTGCCCGTCGGCGTAGCGGCTGAGCTTGGCCGGTGTCAGGCCTAGCATCTGGTGGCGCGTCAGCAGGCGCACGTCGGCGCCAAAATACTTCGGGCCACGCGTGGGTCGCATCCACTTGATGGAGCGGTAGATCCAGTCGACTTGCGCCGCTCCCCGCGTGAAGCAGAGGTCGAGCAGGTCGAAGGCCGAGGCGCCGCCACCGACCACCGCCACGCGCTGTCCGCGCAGCAGCTCTGGATCGGGAAGCTGCGAGGAATGCAACTCGCGCAGCGCCGGCTCGCGCCTCTCGATGGGAGGGACCGCGGGACGGTTGTGGCCGCCGGTCGCCGCGATCAGGTAGCTTGCCCGGTAGCGCTTCCCGCCGGCGTCCACCGTCCAGCTCCCCGTCCCGGGGCGCGCGCTCTCGACCGCGCAGTTGACGCGGATGTAAGGCGCGAGGCCGAAGCGCTCGACCCAGGACTCGATGTTACGCAGCACGCTCGCCTGGTCCTCGCCCTCGATCGGCAGGTCGCCCAGGGTCCAGTCCTCCCTGCGGATCTGGATGTCCTGCCAGGACGGCAGGTCGCGCCACAGACCGCCGATGCGCGCGGCGCGCTCGAAGAGCAGCGCTTCGAGGCCGGCGTCCCGCGCGTACTTCAGGCTGATGACGCCGCCGATGCCGCCGCCGACGATAAGTAGGTCGAGTTTTCGGCCTTGTTCCATGCTAGCCAACATATAGAATTGCCTCGACTGATATCGCAGCCGGTCCGCCGGAAAACTTGATCCGGTTACCGGATGGAGACGCCATTCATGGACGCGCTTTCCGAGCTGCTGCGGGTGGTCCGCCTGACGGGGGCCACCTATATCGACGCCGAGCTGTCGGCGCCCTGGGCGATCCAGACGCCGCCGGCGTCCGCGATCGCCGAGCGCCTCGCGCCGGGCGCGGAGATCGTGATTCCCTATCACCTGGTGCCGGACGGCGAGTGCTTCGTGCAGGTCGGTAGCGAGGCGCCGCTCGCCGTCGCGGGCGGCAAGGTGGTCATGCTCCCGCACGGCGACGTGCACGTGCTCTCGAGCCAGCCCGGCCTGCAGGCGATGCGCATCACGACCGACATGACGGTGAAGCTCGCCCGGCCGGACTCCATGGCGCGCGTGCGCTACGGCGGCGGCGGCGCCAAGACGCGCCTGATCTGCGGCTTTTTCGCCTGCGACGAGGCGCTCTCGGGGCACCTGGTGCGGCACCTGCCGCGGCTGGTGCAGTGCGGGGTCGGCGCCAGCGACGCCGCGGCGCTGCTCGATCGCACGGTGCGCGACTCGCGCGATATGCCCGCGCCCGGGGCCGGCGCGGTGTTCGGCAAGCTCTCAGAGCTGCTGTTCGTCGATGCGATCCGCGCCTACCTCGAGACGCAGCCCGCGCAGCACGGCTGGACCGCGGGATTGAAGGACGGCACCGTGAGCCGCGCGCTCGCGCTGATCCACCGCAATCCCGACGCGGAATGGACGCTCGAGTCGCTCGCGCGCGCTGTGGGCGTCTCGCGCACGGCGCTGGCCGATCACTTCGCGCGCTGCACCGGCGCCGCGCCGATGCAGTACCTGTCGCAGTGGCGGCTGCGGCTAGCCGCCGATTCGCTCGGGCACACCGATCGCGCGATCAAGGCGATCGCGGAAGACGCGGGCTTCGGCTCGGTCGCCGCGTTCACCCGCGCCTTCAAGCGCGAGTTCGGCGTCGCGCCGGCGTCCTGGCGCCGCAGCCGCGGAGACGACGCGCGCCCGCAGTCCTAAGCGACGACCCGGAACAGCTGCCAGCCCTGCTTTATTGAGGGCAGGCGATGTTCGCCGCGCTCCTCGAGCGCGATGCCCGACCCGGCCACCAGGTCGTGCACCGTGCGCGAGGCAAGGATCTCGTTGCTTGCCGCGCGCGCGGCGACGTCGCTCGAGATGTCCATCGCCGTGCCTTGCAGGTCCGCGCCGTCGAGGCGGATCTCGCCGGTGTGCACGCCGATATGGTGCTCGAGACCGCGCGCGCGCAGAAGACGCGACACCGAGACCGCGCATTCGAGGGCGCGCGCCGGGCCGTCGAAAGTCGCCGCGACGCCGTCCGGGCGCGCGGCGACGCGGCTGGCGCGAAAACGCCGCAGCTCCTGCTCCAGCGCGCCCGCTTCGGCGCCGCGGATGAGGACGATGGTGGCGACCGCGCGGTCGGACGCTTCGCACCGCCGGGGATAGCGCATGAAGTCGGCGATCTCCTCGACGATCCGGTCCGAGTTGCCGACCCAGGGCAGGTGATCGACGCCGGGCAGCTCCGCGTACTTCGCGCCGGGAATGCCGGCAGCGAGCTGGCGGCCCGCCTCGATCTCGATCAGCACGTCGTCCTTGCGGTGGATGACGAGCGTCGGCACGCGGATGCCGGGCAGTACGCCGGTGATGTCGATGCGGCTGTTCATCCGCATCAGGGCAATGCAGGCGCCCGGCGTCGCGCCGAGGCGCTCGAACTGGCCCCACCAGCGGATCATCTCCGGGTTCTCGCCCACGGTGGGGGCGAACAGCGGCAGGCTCTTGCCGGTTCCCCAGTCAGTCTCGACGTAGTCGAACAATCTTTGCAGCGACGCGTCGTCGCGATGCCAGTGCCTGAACTGCGCGAAGCCGCCGTAGATGATGAGCCCTTCACAGCGCTCGGGATGGTGGGCGGCGAACATCGCAGCGAGCGAGCCGCCTTCGGAAATGCCCATGACGTGGGCGGTCTCGAAGCCTGCGGCGTCCATCACCGCGCGCAGGTCGTCCATGCGCTCGTCCATCGGCGGCAGCGCGCTGACCGGGTCTGACAGCCCTGTGCCGCGCTTGTCGAACATCGCCACGCGCGCGAGTCGCCCGAGCCCGTCGAGCCAGTCGCGGAACCGCGGGCTGTCCCAGTAGTTGTCGATGTGCGAGACAAATCCGGGCGCGAAGACCAGCCGGGCGGGGCCGTCGCCGAAGACCTGGTAGGCCACGTGCACCTCGCCGCTGCGCGCGTACCGGGTCGCGGGGCGGTCCTGCGGCGCGGCCGGCGCGGCTGTCGGGGCCTGCTGCTCGGCCACTTCGCCGACGAAGCGAAAGCCGCGTCCGTGGATGGTCTTGATATAGTCCTGGCGCGCGCCGTCGTCGCCGATCACCTGCCGGGCGGTCTTGATCCGGCTGCTCAGGGTCGTGTCGGACACGACCTTCCCGCTCCAGACGGTCTCGAGCAGCTCGTCGCGCGTGACGACGCGGTCGCGGTGCCTCAGGAGCAGGATAAGCAGCTCCAGCACCTGGGGCTCGACTGCCAGGACCTTTCCGCCGCGGGCGATCTCGAAACGGGCGGCGTCGACCCGGAACTCACCGAAGCTGTAGACCATGGTGCGGCCCATTGTCCGCAAAATTCGCGGGATCTCCAAGCTTGGTGCAGGCGGGCTTCAAGCGGCGCCGGGGACGCGGAATTACCGTGGCGACGTGGCAAACAAAAGGAGGATTCGCCATGACCGTCAACGTCGCTACGCAGGAGCAGCAAACCGCCAGGACTTCCCTCAGAACCCGCGTGCCGTCCGCGCCGCCGAAGCGCCGGAGCAGCCCGCGCGGCGTCAGGGCGCGCGTCGTCGCCGCATTCCGCAAGGCGGGTGTCTCGATCGGCGAAAGGCAGGCGTTCGAGCGCAGCAAGGAGTGGTGCCGCGCCAACGGCGGAGCTTGGGCGCAAAGCCTCGACTGATTCGCCCGCGCAACGGTCAGTCCTTGCGCGCGACCCGGAAGCCGACCACCGCGTAGCGCCCGGACCCGTCGTGCAGCTCGCGGACTGCCGCGCGGATGGTGGACGGCGAGCAGTTCCAGGAGCCGCCGCGCATGACGCGGTCGATGCAGCTCCCGCGCCGCCAGGCGCTGCCGTCGGCCGGCGCGCCGTCGTAGTTGTGGTGCCAGCAGTCCTGCACCCACTGCCAGGCGTTGCCGTGCATGTCGTATAGGCCGAAGGCGTTGGGCGGGAAGCCGCCCGAGGGCGAGGTGTGCAGCCAGCGGTCCCTGCCTAGGGCCGCCGGCGCGCAGCAACGGTCGGCGCCGTAGTTCGCGCGGTCGTGGTTTGCCCGCTCGCCCCAGTCGTAGCGCGTGGCGGTCCCGGCGCGCGCGGCATACTCCCACTGCGCCTCGCTTAGCAGTGCGTAGGAATGACCGGTCTTGCGGCTGAGCCACTCCGCGTAGGCCTCGCCGTCGTTCCAGTTCATGCACACCACCGGATCGCGGTCGGTCTGCGCGAATCCCGGGTGGCGCCAGCCCGCCCTGCGGTCGTCGCGCCAGCTGCCGTTTCTAAGGATCAGGCAGCCCGGGCCGGCGCGGTAGCCTGAGTCGGCGATGAAGCGCGCGAACTCGCCGCGCGTGATGGAGTAGCGCGCGACCGCGAACGGGCGCGCGAAGGTCACGCGATGCTGCGGCCCTTCGTCCTCCGTGCGTTCGGTCTCGCTGGCGGGCGAGCCCATGACGAAGCTCCCCGCCGGAACGACCACCATTACGGGGCAGACGTCGCAGTCGCGAAACGCCGTGCCCGGCGCGAGCGCGGTCAGGAGCGCGATGGCGTGGGGAAGTAGAAGGCTCGGCACGGGTTCGGACAATGTCGAGGCGGATTCGATTCATTATGCGCCCGGACGCTGAAACTGTCGCCGCCCGGCGACGGAACGCGTTGCGAAATTGCGGAAAAGACACACTCGTTCGCGTGCGAGCGCCGATGCGCGCGCGCGGACGTTGACAGCGCACCGGTGTGGCGAGCGAAGATCGGGCATAGGGGCAACACACGAAAGAAGAGGAGCAGTTATGAAGCAGCACGCTAGATCAGCGATCGCGGTTCTCGCTCTTGCAGCGGGAGCGTCGCTCGCGACCCCCGCCGCCGCGCAGGGCCTGAGCCCGAACCGGTTCTACGTCGGCGCCACGGTCGGTCAGACCACCGCGTCGGACGGCTGCAGCGGAATCATTCTGCCCGGCATCACCTGCAACGACAGCGACACCGCCTGGAGGATCCTCGGCGGTTACCGGCTCGATCCGAATATTTCGTTCGAGCTCGGTTACCAGGATCTCGGTCAGGTCAGGGCTACGGGCTTCGGCGTGAACGGAGACGTCACGGCGAACGTGTGGGAGTTGGTGGCGGTCGGAACGCTTCCGCTCAGGAACCGGTTTTCCATCTACGGCAAGCTGGGCGGGTATCGCGGCGACACGCACCTGAGGTCGAACGCCGGATTCTCGGGCAGCGAAACGAACACCGACCTCACCTTCGGCATCGGCGGCCGTTACGACTACTCGCCGCAAATCGCGTTTCGCGCCGAGTATCAGTCGTACCAGAGCGTGGGCGGAGGCGGCGTCGGCCAGTCCGACTTCGACGTGGTGAGCGTCGGCGCCTTGTTCAATTTTCAGTGAGGCGCCCGCACATGCCACGCCAGACGGACGACATCGGCGCTGCCTTCGACGAGCTCGAGGAATCGCTGCGCCAGCTGCAATGGGCAGCCAAGGTGATGGAGGACTCCGCGCGCGTCTCGCCCGCGGTGCTCTCGGCGCGCGTGTCGTACGCGCGCACCGTCGCCCAGCTGCTGCGCCGAGACCTGCTCGAAGTCCAGCGCCGGGCTCAGCCCTTGCCGAGCGGCATCATGTAGCACGAGGCGGTGCCCCGAGAACGAGGGTGCCGTCGGCGAGCAGCGCGCACGTTTCCTAGCGCCATGCCCACACCGGCTGCTCGAGGTGCGCGACGCGGGTGGCGCGGCCGAGCAGGGCGACCTCCATGAACTGGTACATCACCGCCGCGGTGGGGGCGTGGATCTTGGTGCCGAGCAGCGGGTAGCGGATCACCGGCTGCTCGGATTCCGGGATGGTGACGAACTCGGGCGTGCCAGGCCGGCCCAGGTCGGCGAGCGGAACCCGGTAGGTGCGCGCGACTTCCGCGGGGTTGGGAACGATGTGTGAAGTCTTCGCGCACCACGCGACTAGCGGGGTGATGAGGTAGCCCGAGCGAGTGGGATAGTCGTCCAGGCGCCCGATGAAGTCCCTCGGCGCGAGCTCGAGGCCGATCTCCTCGCGCGCCTCGCGGCGCGCCGCCTCGAGCGCGCTCTCGCCGCGGTCGAGGCGGCCGCCGGGCAGGGCGAACTGCCCCGAGTGGGTGCTCAGGTGCTCGGCGCGCCGGGTCAGCACCAGCGCGGCCTCGCCGCGGCCGTCGTCGGTGACGATGACGCATACCGCCGCGCGCTTGAGGCCGCCTTCGGCGAGCGGCGCGTGCGCGCTGCGCGCGAGATTCTCGGTCAGGCGCGCGCGCAGCGCGGTGTCGAAGGCGACCGGCTTCATGCGGCGGCGGCACGCGCGCGCGACGAGGACAGCGCGACGCCAGACAGGATCAGCGCGATGCCGGCGAAGTGGAACCAGTGCGGCACCTCGCCCAGGAACAGCGTCGCCATCAGCACGCCCAGCGCGGGCATCAGGTGCATCGTGACGCCGGCGCGCGCGGCGCCCAGGCGCGTGACGACGTAGCTCCAGCCGGCGTAGGCGAGCAGCAGCGAGCCGATCGCGGAGTACGCCACCGCGAGCAGGCCGGGCGCCGACAGCAGCACCTGCGTGCCGTGCGCGATCTCCCACAGTACCCACGGCGTCATCCACACCATGCCGAAGGCGCACACTACGGTGAGGAACTCGAGCGTGTTGAGCGCGTCGCGCCGCAGGCGCAGGAACACGGTGTACGAGGCCCACATCGCCATCGAGCCGAGCGCGAGCATGTCGCCCACGTTGAAAGACAGGCTGGCGGCGCCCTCCGGGTTGCCGCGAGTCGCGATCACGATCACGCCGCAGAAGGAGATCGCGACGCCGACCCACTGCCGGCGCCTAATCGGCTCGCCGAGCAGCGGCGCGGCGAGCAGCAGAATGAAGATCGGCGAGGTCGACAGGTAAAGCGTGCCGCTGGTGGCGGTGGTGTAGTGCAGCCCGAGCCACTGCATCGCCAGGTGCAGGCCGCCGCCGAAGAAGCCCAGCGCGGCGAGCACGCGCCAGTCGCGCGGTCCCAGCGTGCGCAGCTTGCCGGGCAGCGTGCGCCACACCAGCGGCGCGAGCACCGCGAGCACCAGCACGAGACGCCCCATGGTGGCGACGCCCGGCGCGATGTCGGCGCGCACCGCGCGCGCCACGATCCAGTTTCCGGACCAGAGCATCAGGGTGGCGAGCAGGATGAGATAGGCCGCGGCGCGCATCGAGCGCGCATTATGCGCGAATGATATTCTCGCGCGCATGCCGTTTCTCACAGCCGCCGGGCACAAGCTCGAATACGAATGGACGGAGGCTTCTGATCCGGGCAAGCCGGCGCTCGTTTTTCTGCACGAAGGCCTCGGCTCGATCCGCCAGTGGCGTGACTTTCCGCTGCGCGTGTCCAGGGCCACTGGCTGCCCTGCGCTGGTCTACAGCCGCTACGGCTACGGCCACTCCGACGTGCTCGAGGAGCCGCGCCGCAGCGTGCGCTTCATGCACGAAGAGGCGCTCGAGGCGCTGCCCGCGGTGCTGGCCGAGACCGGCATCCGCGCGCCGATCCTGATCGGGCATTCCGACGGCGCCTCGATCGCGCTGATCTACGCCGGCGCCGGCAATCCGGTGCGCGGGCTGGCGCTGATGGCGCCGCATGTGTTCGTCGAGGAGGTTTGCATCCGAAGCATCGAACAGGCCAGGCGCGACTTCGAGACGACCGACCTGCCGCAGCGCCTGGGCAAGTATCACCGCGACCCGCGGCGCTCGTTCTATTTGTGGAACGACGTCTGGCTCGACCCCGAGTTCCTGGATTGGAACATCGAGGAATACCTGACCGGCATTACCTGTCCGGTGCTCGCGATCCAGGGCCGCGACGACCGGTACGGCAGCATGGCGCAGCTGCGAGCGATCGCGCTCAAGGTGAAGGGCTCCTGCGAGCTGGTCGAGCTCGAGCGCTGCGGCCACAGCGCGTTCCGCGACCAGCCCGAGGCAACCCTGGAGTCCGTTTCGCGCTTCGTCGCCGGCATTGATGTAGCCTAGGCGGATGCAAGCCGTCGCCCGCCCGCTGCGCGAGGACGCCAAGGTCATCGGCTTGATCGCGAGCGCGCATTCGCTGTCGCATTTCTACCAGCTCGTGATTCCGGTGCTGTTCCCGCTGATCAAGGCCGAGCTGGGGGTGTCCTACGCCGAGCTCGGCGCGGCCTCGGCGCTCTACTACGTGGTCTCCGGCGTGTGCCAGACGCTGGCGGGGTTCGCGGTCGACCGCTTCGGCGCGCGCCGGGTGCTGTTGGGTGGGCTCGCGCTGTGCTCGGGCGGGGTGCTGCTCGCGGGGTTCGCGCACGCCTACCCGATGCTAATCGTGGCGTCGCTGGTGGCGGGCGTGGGCAACAGCGTGTTCCACCCGGCCGACTTCGCGATCCTGAACGCGCGCGTCGACGGCGCGCGGCTCGGCTACGCCTTCAGCTTCCACGGCATCGGCGGCAATCTCGGCTGGGCGCTCGCGCCGCTGTTCTGCGTCGGCATCTCGAGCGTCTACGGTTGGCACGCCGCGCTGATCGCCGCGGCCTCGCTCGGCGTGATCATGATCGGGGTGCTGCTCGTGCAGCGCGAGGCGATCACGGTCGAGCTGCGCCGCCACGCCGCGGGGGCGCCGGGCCTGGCGGGCAACGCGCGGGTGCTCGCGGCGGCGCCGGTGCTGATGTGCTTCCTGTTCTTTTTCCTGTTCGCGGTCGCGCTCACCGGGGTGCAGACCTTCGGCGTCGCGAGCCTGTCCGCGCTGTACGCCGCGCCGGTCGAGCTCGCCTCGTCGGCGCTGACCGCGTTCCTGCTCGGCGGCGCGGCGGGCATCCTCGCCGGAGGCTGGGTCGCCACCCGCACCTCGCGCCACGACCTGGTCGCCGCCGCGGGCATGCTCGCCGCAGGCCTGCTGATGCTCTCGCTTGCGCTGCACGCGCTGACGCCCATGCTGCTCGCGCCGGTGCTCGCGCTGGCGGGCTTTTGCTCGGGCATGACAAACCCCTCGCGCGACCTGCTGGTGCGCGCGGCCACCCCGCGCGGCTCGACCGGCAAGGTGTACGGCTTCGTCTATTCCGGACTCGACCTCGGTGCGATGGTCACGCCCGTGTACTACGGCTGGCTGCTCGACCGGCACATGGCGCAGGGCGTGTTCCTCACCGTCTTCGTCGCCCTCCTGTTTACCATCGCCACCGTGCTGCAACTGCCCGGGCAGGCAAGGCAGGCGCAAGCGCAGGCCGTGCCGTGACCGACCTGCGCGGAAAGGTGGCGCTCGTTACCGGCGGCAACGGCGGCATCGGCCTCGGCATGGCCGAGGGGCTGGCCAAGGCCGGTTGCGACGTCGTCGTTTGGGGCAGCAACCCGGATAAGAACGCCGCGGCGGAAAAGATCCTCAAGGCGCATAAGGTGCGCGTGCTGGCGCAGCGCTGCGACGTCGCCGACGAGAAGCAGGTCGAGGACGCGTTCGCCGCCGCGCTCGAGGCCATGGGCCGCATCGACGGCTGCTTCGCCAACGCGGGCGTGTCGCAGAAGCACGGCCCCTTCCACGAGCTCGAGAGTGCGGAGTGGAGGCGCGTGCTAGGCGTCAACCTCGACGGCGCGTTCTATACGCTGCGCGCGGCGGCGCGCCACATGGTCGAGCGCGCCAAGGCTGGCAACGCGGGCGGGCGCCTGGTCGGCATGGCGAGCACCGCCGCCGTGCACGGCGCCGCGCGCGCCCAGGCTTACGCCGCGAGCAAGGGCGCGATGCTCGCCGTGGTGCGCGCGCTGGCGGTCGAGCTCGCGCGCTACAAGGTGACCGCCAACGCCATCCTGCCCGGCTGGATCGAGACCGACATGACCGCGCGCGCGATGGGCGACGCGAAGTTCGCCGGCGCGGTGATGCCGCGCATCCCGCTGCGGCGCTGGGGCAGCAAGGAAGACTTCGCCGGCATCGCGGTCTACCTGATGAGCGACGCCAGCGCCTACCACACCGGCGACAGCTTCGTCATCGATGGCGCCTACACCATCTTCTGAAGCGTAGGCGCTACGCGCCCTCGAACGAGATCAGGATCTTGCCCTTGCGACCGCCGCGGGCGGCGTGGGCGAGGGCTTCTTTGATGCGGCGGATCGGGTAGACGGCCTCGACTTCGACCGCGAGGCGGCCGTCGCCCAGCCGCAGCGCGAGATCGCGGTAGAGCGCAGCGATCTTCTCGGGCGGGGTCTGCACGAACCAGCGCCGCAGCCAGAATCCGCGCAGGCTGACGTCGCGGAAGATGGTCTCGCGCACGTCCACCGCGCACGCCTCGCCGCTCAGCGCGCCGTAGTTGACCACCGTGCCGCCGTCGTCGACGCAGCGCGCCAGGCGCTGCGTGCCCGAGCCGCCGACCGCGTCGATCGCGAGCGGCAGCGCGCCGCCGCCGATCGCGGCGCGAACGCGCGCGTCGAGGTCGAGGCCGTCGGCCAGCACCACGTCGGCGCCGAAAGCGCGCAGTTCGTCGGCGAGCTCGGCACGCCGCACCACGTTCACGGTCTTGGCGCCGGCTTCGCGCGCAAGGCGGATCAGGCAGTGGCCGACGCCCGAGTTGGCGGCGTTCTGGATCACCCATTGGCCGGCTTTCGGCGCGACGAACTCGTGCAGCATCAGCCAGGCGGTGGGCGGGTTGACGCGCAGCATCGCGAGCTGCTTCGGGTCGATCCCTTGTGGCAGCGCAAACACCGCCTTGGCCGGCGCCTTGGCGCGCGCGCGCCAGGCTCCGGGTCCGGGCAGCAACACTCGGTCGCCCGGCTTGACGTGCGAGACGCCCGTTCCTGCTTTGGCGATGCGGCCGACGCCCTCGGCGCCGGGGATCATCGGCAGGTTGGGCTGCTGTGCGCCGTATTGACCTTCGAAGTTGAGCAGGTCGGCGGGGTTGATCGGGAACATCTCGGCGTCGACGATCACTTCGCCCGGACCGGGCTCGCCCGGGTCGGGCTGCTCGACGAGCTCGATGACCGCGTCGGGCCGGCCGAAGGAAGAGAACTGAGCTGCGAGCATTTTTTTCTTTCCTCTATTGGTAGCGGATGCCTTTGCGCTCGAGCATGCGAAGCAGCGCGGGCCAGTCCTTGTGCTGCGCGCTGCGGTCCTGGCGGTGGAACTGCTCGTGCGCGGTCGCCGCGGCGCGCTCGGACATCTGCAGCACGTTGTCCATGCCGCCGGCCATCGCGTCGACCTGGATCTGGCAGGCGCAGTCGAGGTAGTACATCACCTCGAACGCCTCGCGCACGCTGTCGCCGAGCGCGAGCAGGCCGTGGTTCCTGAGGATCATCGCCTTGGAGGTCTTGCCGAGGTCGCGCGCCATGCGGGTCTGCTCGTCCATCTCGAGCGCGATGCCCTCGTAGTCGTGGTAGGTGATCTCGCCGTGCACGCGCATCGCGTGCTGGCTGATCGGCAGCAGGCCGCACTTCATGGCCGAGACCGCGACCCCGGCGCGGGTGTGGGTATGGATCACGCAGGCGACCTCGGGCCGCGCCCGGTGAACGCAGCTGTGGATCACGTAGCCGGCCTGGTTGATACCATACTCGAGCGGGTCATCGACAATCCGGCCTTCGAGGTCGATCTTGACCAGGTTCGAGGCGGTGATCTCGTCGAACATCAGACCGTAGGCGTTGATCAGCAGGTGTTCGGTGCCGGGGATGCGGGCCGAGAAGTGCGTGTAGATCAGGTCGGTCCAGCGCAGCTGTGCCGCGAGCTGGTAGGCCGCGGCGAGGTCGACTCGCACTTGCCATTCGTCGCCGCTCACGCGGTCGCGCACCGAAGGCGACTTGACGCTCTTGAGTTTTGCGGTCATCGGGCTCTCCTTGGAAGCGGGCATGATACGCGGCATCAGGCCGCCTGCTCCAGGCCGGGCTCGACCGTTTCGAGCGCCTTGAGCAGCAACCCAGGGTCGTCGCGTGCGAGGCGCGCGGGATCGGAGAGCATCCGGCGCCACAGGCGCGCGCGCGGTGCGTGGTGGTACAGCCCGAGCATGTGGCGCGTGACGTGGCGCAGCGCGACGCCTTCGGCAACCTGACGCGCGGCGTAGGCCGCCATCGCCTGCGCGACTTCGGCGCGGGTCCTGGGCAGTACGCCGTCGCCGTAGACGCGCGCATCGGCCTCGGCCAACAGCCAGGGCTGGTGGTAAGCCGCGCGCCCGAGCATCACGCCGTCGAGCGCGGCGAGCTGCGCCTCGATCGCGGCCCAGTCCGTTAGCCCGCCGTTGATGACGAAGGCCAAGCCGGGGAAGTCGCGCTTGAGCCGGTGCACCACCTCGTAGCGCAGGGGAGGAATCTCGCGGTTCTCCTTGGGTGAGAGACCCTTCAGCACCGCGTTGCGCGCATGCACGATGAAAGTCTCGCAGCCGGCATCGGCGACCGCGGACACGAATCGTTGTAAGAAAGAATAGTCATGAATGTCGTCTATCCCGATGCGGTGCTTGACCGTCACTGGGATGGAGACCACCTCGCGCATCGCGCGCACGCAGTCGGCGACCAGCTCCGGCTCGGCCATCAAGCAGGCGCCGAAGGCGCCGCGCTGCACGCGCTCGCTGGGGCAGCCGATGTTGAGGTTCACCTCGTCGTAGCCCGCGGCCCCGACCATGCGCGCGCAGGCCGCGAGCTCGTCGGGCTCGCTGCCGCCGAGCTGGGCGGCGAGCGGGTGCTCCGCGGGATCGAAGGCGAGGTGGCGCTCCGCATCGCCGTGCAGCAGCGCCCCCGTGGTGATCATCTCGGTGTACAGGCGCGTGTGCGGCGCGCACTGGCGCAGGAAATAGCGGCAGTGCCGGTCGGTCCAGTCCATCATGGGGGCGGCGCACAGCCGCCACGGACTAAGTTTTTCGGTCACCTTGCGGATTCTATTGCCTCGGCACGACCCCGAGGCTGCGGCGGGCCTCCTCCAGCGGCATCGGTGCATACGGCCAGAAGTCCCAATCGTCGCCCAGATCGGTGTTCATGGGTGAGCCTCTTTCGAGTTCCTTCATCATTTGCGCGGCAAGACCCGGCTTGCCGACCCTGCCCAACAGCACGGGTTGGGGGAGAGGGGACATGTTGATTCCGGAGGATTGCGTCAACACTGCAAAGAGGACGGTGAAAAAGGCGTCGGCATTGCGCCGGAAGCCTGCCTGGAAGGAGGCGACCAGAAGCTCGCCCTCCGGAGTCGGGGGGGTGCCGGACAGGATGTGGGCAAAGTCGTGATAGACGCCGCCGTAGGGAAAGCCGCCCTTTTCGCCCGGAAACGCGAAGCCGTTCGCGCGGTAGTAGTCATGCACCGCGCGTCCCGTCGATCCCTCGGGGAGCTCGCCCCATGCGTCGAAGCGCGCCGCGAGCGCCCTGTCTTCCACCAGCCCCTTCAGTCCGAGGATGGTCTTCGCGACGCCGAGGAGGCCGCCTTGCTTGCGATAGGTGGTCTCCACATAGCCCCTGAGATGCGAGTGGCGGTAGAAATCAAAGCGGAACATCAGGAGTTCCTTGGCGGCCAGGTGGCATATGACGCCGACGGCGGACTCCTCGACGTTCATGGCCGCGGCGAAGCCGCTGATCAACTTTGACTGGTCGGCGCTGCTCGGCCCGTCGACCAGGCTCATGACGACCATGCCCTGGATCAACTGCCGGCGCAGCTCGGGCTGCGTCAGATGCGACGCCAGCTCCTGGGGCGAGATCGGCGCCAGGCCGTCGATCTCGAAATCGCTGTGCAAGATGACTTGCTGCGCCGCGTCCAGCAGCGCTCGCTGCGACTGTCCGAGGCCATGCTCGGCCGCGCGGGCGACCATGGTCATCGCGCGCAGGGGATACGGAACCTGTTCGCGGTCGGGCCTGAATAGCCTCATCTCGCTCTCCTCATTCCTGATGACCAGAATCGGCGGCCCCCCACGTCGGTGATGTGAGATCATAATTCGCAACGGGAGGAGGGCGGAGCATGGAAACGGCCGAGCGGGTCAGGGTCTTCTGGCAGCCGGGGTGCACGAGCTGCCTGAGGACGAAGGAGTTTCTCACCCGCCACGGGGTCGACTACGAGTCGATCAACGTGCACGGCAACGAGGCCGCGATGCAGGCGCTGCACGAGCTCGGCGCGCGCAGCGTGCCGGTGGTGGCGCGCGGCGCGAAGTTCGTCTTCGCGCAGTCGCTCGCCGACGTGGTGCGCTTCCTCGAGCTCGACATCAGGCTGCACGACAAGCTGGGCCCGCGGCAGCTGGTCGACAAGCTCGACCTGGTGCTCGGGGCGGCGACGCGCTACGTGCGCCAGATCCCCGCCGACAAGCTCGAGCAGCCGTTCCGCAACCGCAACCGGCCGATCCGCATGCTTGCGCACCACGTGTTCCGGATTCCGGAGGCGTTCGTCGAGGCGATGCGCGACCGGCGCGAGCTGACGTACGAGCTGATCATGCAGCCGCCCGACGAAGCGATGTGCTCCACCGAGGACCTGGCGCGCTACGGTGAGAGCGTTCGCGCCGCAGTGCAGCAGTGGTGGAAGAACTATCCGGACAGCAGCTGCGGGCAGATGATGGATACCTATTTCGGACGCCACCGCGTGCACGAGGTGCTCGAGCGTAGCGCCTGGCATCCGGCGCAACACGCGCGCCAGCTGATGCTGCTGCTGGACGAACTGGGCATCGAACCCGAGGGCAGACTCAGCGCCGAGGACCTTGCCGGGCTGCCGCTTCCCGAGAAGGCCTGGGATGATTGACCTTACGCGCGATTGACGCGCGCCGAAAAGCCGCTTACGGTTCTGCCCCGACGCCCCATTGCAGAAGGGCGGGTGAGAGAGAGACAGACAAGAATGGCCACGCTGCTGAAAGTGGAGAATCTCCGCACGCAGTTCGAAACCTCGGCCGGGACCGTGCGCGCGGTCGACGGCGTGTCGTATACCGTGGAAGAGGGCGAAACCGTCGGCATCGTCGGCGAGTCGGGCTGCGGCAAGTCGGTGGGCGCGCTGTCGGTGCTGCGCCTGATCCCGGATCCGCCGGGACGCGTGGTCGGCGGCAGCATCCACTTCCGCGGCGAGGACCTGCTGGCGATGAGCGACGAGAGGCTGCACGCGGTGCGCGGCGGCCAGATCGCGATGGTGTTCCAGGAGCCGATGACCTCGCTCAACCCGGTGCTCACCATCGGCGTGCAGCTGTGCGAGACCATGCAGTTCCACCTCAAGCTGACCCCGGAGCAGGCGCGGTTGCGCGCGGTCGAGCTGCTCGGGATGGTCGGCATCTCGGAGCCGGGTCGGCGCCTCGAGCAGTACCCGCACCACCTGAGCGGCGGCATGCGCCAGCGCGTGATGATCGCGCTCGCCATGTCGTGCAAGCCGAAGCTGATCATCGCCGACGAGCCGACCACCGCGCTCGACGTCACGATCCAGGCGCAGATCCTCGAGTTGATGAAGGACCTCACCAAGCGCTTCGGCGTCGCCCTGGTCGTGATCACCCACAACCTGGGCGTGGTGGCGCGCTACGCCGACCGGGTGAACGTCATGTACGCCGGCAGGATCGTCGAGAGCGGCACTGCGGCGGACATTTACCACCGGCCGATGCATCCCTATACGCTGGGCCTGCTGCGCAGCGTGCCGCGCATGGACCGGCCGCGCGGCGAGAAGCTGGTCCCGATCGACGGCCAGCCGCCCGACCTGACGCGCGAGATCGTCGGCTGCGCCTACCGGCCGCGCTGCAGCTTCGCCGCCGATCGCTGCGCGCGCGAAGATCCGGCGCTCGAGGAGGTGGGCCCCGGCCATCAGTCCGCCTGCTTCGAGAGAAACCGGCTGGCCCGGATGCTTAAGGTGGCCTCGTGAGCGCGGCGCCGCTGCTGGAGGTGAAGAACCTCAGGATGCACTTCCCGGTGACCGAAGGGGTGATGTTCCGCAAGGTGGTCGCGACGGTCAAGGCGGTCGACGACGTCAGCTTCAGCCTGCTGCCGGGCGAGACTCTCGGCCTGGTAGGCGAGTCCGGCTGCGGCAAGACCACCACCGGACGCTGCATCCTGCAGCTGGAGCGGCCCACCGCGGGCGAGATCATCTTCGAGGGCGAGGACCTGGCGAAGCTCGATCGCAAGGGGCTGGTCGCCAAGCGCGAGCGCATGCAGGTGATCTTTCAGGACCCTTACAGCTCGCTCAACCCGCGCATGAAAGTCGGCTCGATCATCGGCGAGCCGATGAAGGTGCACGGCATCCTGCCCGACAGCAAGCGGCGGCGCGAGCGCGTCGCCGAGCTGCTGTCAGTGTGCGGGCTGAACCCCAAATTCATGGACCGCTACCCGCACGAGATGAGCGGCGGCCAGCGACAGCGGGTCGGAATCGCGCGCGCGCTTGCGCTCAACCCGCAGTTCATCGTCTGCGACGAGGCGGTTTCCGCGCTCGACGTCTCGATCCAGGCGCAGGTGATCAATCTGCTGGAAGACCTGCGCGAGAAGTTCAACCTGGCGTATCTGTTCATCGCGCACGACCTGAGCGTGGTGCGCCACCTGTGCCACCGCGTGGCGGTGATGTACCTCGGCAAACTGGTCGAGTTGGCGGATTCGGACGAGCTGTTCGACCACCCGAAGCATCCCTACACCAAGGCGCTGCTGGAGGCGGTGCCGATCCCGGACCCCGAGATCGAGAAGGGCCGTGTGCACCGCATCATGCAGGGCGAGGTGCCGAGCCCGATGAATCCGCCCAGCGGGTGCGTGTTCCACCCGCGCTGCCCGATCGCGGTGGACAGCTGCAAGCACGAAGTGCCCCAGGCGCGCGAGTTGCGGCCCGGGCACTTGGTCGCCTGTCCGAGGGTCTAGGCCGCTCGGATTTTGGTGCTTGGAGGGGCGCGACAAGCTGGTATAGACTGCGTGTAAGAAAAAAATCAGAAAAATGTAAGATCACAAAGGAGGGAGGACAATGAAAGGCACTCGAGTCAAGGCACTGTTCGCAGTGCTCGCGGGCATCGCCGTCGGGATCAGTACGGCCGGACCGGCCGCTGCTGAGACGCCCAAGCACGGCGGGATCCTGAAGTACGTGGTACCGGCCGAGCCGCCGAGCTTCGACGGCCACATCGAAACGACCTTCGCGTTGATCCATCCGGTGAGGCCGTTCTACAGCGTGCTGATCAAGGTCAATCCGGAAAATCCGTCGTCCACCACGGACTTCGTGTGCGACGTCTGCGTCGGCAAGGTGCCGGAGGCGACCGACGACGGCAAGACCTACACCTTCAAGATCCGCGACGACGTCTACTTCCACAGCGGCGAGAAGATGACCGCGCAGGACGTCCTGGCGACCTACAAGAAGATCATCTTCCCGCCCGCGGGCGTCGCGAGCGCGCGCAAGGCCTTCTTCGTCATGGTCGACAGCGTGACCGCGCCGGACGACCACACGGTGGTGTTCAAGCTCAAGTACCCCTCGGGCGCGTTCATCCCGGCCCTGGCGGTGCCCTTCAACTGGATCTACCAGAAGGCCAAGCTCGACAAGGACATGCACTGGTACGAGACGCACATCGACGGCTCGGGCGCGTTCATCTTCGAGAAGAGGGAGGCGGGCGCGTACATCAGCGGCAAGAAGGATCCCAGGTACTACCTCAAGGGCAAGCCCTATCTCGACGGCTTCCAGGCGATCTTCGCCAAGAAGCAGGCGCTCAGGGTGCAGGCGATCCGCGGCGACCGCGCGGCGATCGAGTTCCGCGGCTTCCCGCCGAAGGCGCGCGACGACCTGGTCCGGGCGCTCGGCAACAAGATCACGGTCGAGGAAAGCGACTGGAACTGCGTGCTGATCACCACGGTGAACCACAAGCGCAAGCCGTGGGACGACGTGCGCGCGCGCCGGGCGCTGACGCTGGCGGTGGACCGCTGGGGCGGCTCGAAGTACCTGTCGAAGATCGCGATCGTCAAGACCGTCGGCGGCATCGTCTTCCCGGGTTCCCCGCTCGCAGCGACGAAGTCCGAGCTCGAGCAGATCGCCGGCTACTGGCCCGATCTGCAGAAGTCGCGCGCCGAGGCGCGGCGGCTGCTGAAGGAGGCCGGGGTCGACCTGAACAAGACCTACTACTTCAACAACCGCGCAGTCGACCAGCCGTACAAGATCGTCGGCACCTGGCTGATCGACCAGTGGAAGCAGGTGGGGCTCAAGTTCGAGCAGCACGTGTTCCCGACCGGCCCCTTCTACGACATGCTGCGCAAGAAGAAAGAGTACGACGTCTCGCTCGACTTCAACTGCCAGTCCGTCGTGAACCCGCTGGTGGACGTGTCGAAGTTCATCTCGGATGACCGCTCGGGCAACAACTACGGCAGCTACCAGGACCGCGACATCGACAAGCTGTTCGACGCGATGAACCGCACCGCGGACCCGGCCGAGCAGCGCCGGGACATGCGCCAGATGGAGAAGCTTGCGCTCGACACGCACGCCAACGCCTTCATCACGCTGTGGTGGTACCGTATCATTCCGCATCGCTCCTACGTGAAGGGCTGGAAGGTCAGCCCGAGCCACTACCTCAACCAGGCGCTGGACAATGTCTGGCTCGACAAGTAAGGCTCGATAGTCCGTACACGCCGCCCGCGGCCCCGGCCGCGGGCGGTGTCGTATCGGGCACCTGAATATGTACCGCTACATCATCAAACGGCTGCTGCTGGTGATCCCGACCTTGTTCGGGGCGGCGGTGCTCGTGTTCACCCTGCTGCGGCTGATCCCGGGCGACATCTGCGAGCTGCGCCTCGCCGGATCCGGAGGCTACTTCGATCAGTCGGCGCTCGATATTTGCCGGCACGATCTCGGCATCGATCAGCCGATGATCGTCCAGTTCGGGCACTTCGTCTGGGGCCTGCTGCATTTCGACTTCGGCAAATCGATGTGGACCGGCCAGCCGATCGCGTCGGAGATCTCGATGCGTTTCCAGCTCTCGATGGAGATCGCGATCCTCGCCACGATCGTCGCCATCCTGGTCTCGGTGCCGCTGGGAACGATCTCGGCGGTGAAGCAGAACACCTGGATCGACTACGTGGTGCGCGCGATCAGCATCGCGGGAATCGCGATGCCCTCGTTCTGGCTCGGCATCCTGATCATCCTTGGCCTGCTGATCGGCACCCAGCACTTTTTCGGCGCGCCGTGGATGCCGCCGATCACCTACACCCCGATCTGGGTCGATCCCGCCAAGAACCTGGCGTTGGTGGTTTGGCCCGCGATCGCCACCGGCTACCGCTACTCGGCGGTCGCAACCCGCATGACGCGCTCGGCGCTGCTCGAGGTGCTGCGCGAGGACTACGTGCGCACCGCGCGCGCCAAGGGCTTGTTCGAGAAGCTGATCATCCGGCGCCACGCGCTGAAGAACGCGATGCTGCCGGTGATCACCGTAATCGGCATCGAGTTCGCTTTCCTGATCGGCGGCCTGGTGGTCACCGAGCAGGTTTTCAACCTGAACGGGCTCGGCAAGCTGTTCGTCGAGTCGGTCACCAACAACGACTACACCATGACGCAGGCGCTGGTGATGCTGGTGGTGATGATCTTCCTCATGGTGAATCTGCTGGTCGACATCCTGTACGCTTGGCTCGACCCGCGCATCCGCTACCGCTAGAAGGGACAGGAGCAACTCAGATGGCCGTTACCAGCGCCGACATCGGAGCCGAACTCGCAGCCGCTCGGCCGCCCCTGGGCAGGGCCGCGCTCGCCTTGATACGCCAGCAGCCGCTCGGCGCCGTGAGCGGGCTGCTTGTGATCATCATGATCCTGATGGCCGTGTTCGCGCCGGAGATCGCGCCCTACGATCCGGTGAAGAACTTCTACCAGTACATGCAGATGGCGCCGAGCTCCCAGTTCTGGCTCGGTACCGACCAGTTCGGGCGCGATATCCTGTCGCGCATCATCTTTGGCGCGCGCACCGCCCTGTTCATCGGCTTTTCCTGCGCCTTCATCGGCTCCACGGTCGGCCTGATCCTCGGCGTCACCAGCGCCTACTTCGGCGGCTGGTTCGACCTGATCTTCCAGCGCGTGATGGACGTGTTCCTCGCCTTCCCGCTCATCATCATGGCGCTCGCAGTGGTGGCGATCTTCGGCACCGGGGCGCAGAACGTGATCGTCGCCATCACGATCCCGCTCATCCCGCGCTGCGCGCGGGTGGTGCGCTCCAACGCGCTCGCAATCCGCGAGATTCCCTATGTCGACGCAGCGCGCGCGCTCGGCTTCGGCCACATGCGGATCATCCTGCGCCACATGGCGCCGAACTGCATGGCGCCGTTCCTGATCATGCTGACCACCTTCCTCGGCCAGGCGATCCTGCTCGAGGCCTCGCTGTCCTACCTGGGGCTCGGAGTGCAGGAGCCCACGCCGGCCTGGGGCCTGATGCTGCAGGGCGGCGCGGAGGAGTATGCCGAAAGCGCGCCCTGGATCGCGATCTTCCCAGGCCTCGCCATCACGCTCGCAGTGTTCGCCTTCAACCTGTTCGGCGACTCGCTGCGCGATACGCTCGACCCGAAGCTGCGCAGCCGCTAGCGCCCTGGCTCCCCGGCGCGCGGGTACTGGCCGCTCGTTTCGGCGCGCAGGCGGATCAGCCCCAGCAGGCTCTCGGTGTACGGCGCCGCGACGCCTGCCTCGCGGGCGATCTCGAGCGTGCCGGCGAGCAGGCCGTCGATCTCGAGCGGCCTGCCGGCTTCCATGTCCTGCAGCATCGAGGTCTTGAACCGCCCTAGCGCGCGCGCCATGTCGATGCGTGCCTCGGGATCGATGTCGGCGTCTACCCCGACGGCGCGCCCGATCTCGAGCACCTCGCGCATCACCGCGACCATATAGGCCTTGACCAGCGGGTCGGCGATCAGCCGGTCGGAACTCGCGAGCGTCAGGGCGGAGACCGGATTGAAGCTCACGTTGCCGAGCAGCTTGATCCAGAACTCCTTTTCGATCGTCTCGCTGCGCAGCACCTCGAAGCCCGCGCTCTCGCAGGCTTCGGCGATCGCGAGCGTGCGCGGCCCGTTGGCCCCGCCCGGCTCGCCGAGGATCAGCCTGCGGCCCATGGCGTGGCTCACCAAGCCGGGCTCGGGCGTCGAGGCGGCGAAGTGGACCACGCAGCCGACGACGCGCGAGGCCGGCATCGCGCGCGAGAGTGCGCCGCCCGGGTCGAGGCTCTGAAGCTTCAGCTTGCCGCCGCCAAAGGGCAGGCGCTCGAAGAACCACCACGGCACGCCGTTCATCGCCGTCACGATGCGGGTGTCGGGACCGAGCAGCGGCGCGATGCCTGCCGCGACCGCCGGCAGCGCGTGACCCTTCACCGCTACGATCACGCAGTCCTGAGCACCTAGCCTGCCCGGGTCGTCCTCCGCGCGCACGCTTGCGACCTGCGCTACGCCTTCGGCGCCGGAGCGCAACCGCAGCCCCCGGCTGCGGATCGCTTCGAGGTTGGCGCCGCGCGCGATGACCGACACTTCCTGCCCGCTGCGCGCGAGCCAGCCGGCGATCAGGCCGCCGACCGCGCCTGCGCCATAAACGCAGATTCTCATTCTGGAAACTTGAATCCCTTGGAAGCGATCGAACGTACAATAAGTCGCACGGGCGGGCAACTTAATTGGACTCTGACCCCGTTTTTCCGGAGGACCGGAATGTTTTCGTTCATGCAGAAACTTAAGTCGCTGCTGCCGGCGGAGCGTACCTTGCCGGGCCGCGCCGAGGAGATGCCGGTGCCGGAGCGCCACTTCGTCAACGGCCATCCGCTCAAGCCGCCTTTCCCGGAGGGCATGCAGCAGGCGCTGTTCGGCATGGGCTGCTTCTGGGGCGCGGAGCGGCTGTTCTGGGAAACGCCAGGCGTGTACACGACGGCGGTCGGCTATGCGGGCGGCGAGACGCCGAACCCGGGCTACGAGGAGGTATGCAGCGGGCTCACCAACCACACCGAGGCGGTGCTGGTGGTGTTCGACCCCGCGGCGATTTCCTACCAGGCGCTGCTCAGGGTGTTCTGGGAGGGGCACGACCCGACCCAGGGCATGCGCCAGGGCAACGACGTCGGTACGCAGTACCGCTCGGCGGTCTACGCCTACGGCGACGATCAGCTGCGTGCGGCCCAGGCCTCGAAGCAGGCTTTCGAGAAAGAGCTCCTGAAGAGAGGTCTCGGCAGGATCACGACCGAAATCCGCGCGGCGCCCGCGTTCTACTACGCCGAGGACTACCACCAGCAGTACCTCGGCAAGAACCCGAGCGGCTATTGCGGCTTGGGCGGCACCGGGGTTCCGTGTCCCGCGGGGGTGGCGGCCGGGGCCTGATGCGGCTCGACAAGTGGCTGTGGGCGGCGCGCTTCTACAAGACGCGCTCGCTCGCGCAGCAGGCGATCGAGGCGGGCAGGGTGCGCGTAGGCGGGGAGCGCGTGAAGCCCTCGCGCGAGGTCAGGCCGGGCGATCTGCTGGCGCTGCGGGTGCAGGACCTGGAGTGGGAGGTCGCGGTGCGCAGGCTGTCCGAGCGGCGCGGCCCGGCCGCCGAGGCGCGCTTGCTCTACGAAGAAGCGGAATCGAGCCGTGCGGCGCGCGAGGCGCTGCTTGCGCGCAAGAAGCTCGCGCGCGAGCCCGCGTTTGAACTGGAGGGCCGGCCGACCAAGCAGGACCGGCGTGCGCTGCGCAGGCTGCGCGGCTACTAGGAGCGCACAGGCGCGCCGGGAATCAGGCGCGCGGCGGAGACCGCTTGAGCATCGTCTGCGCGTCCTCGATCACCTTGAGCGGGCTCCTGCCCCAGAGGATTGCGCCGTAGAAGAACGTTTCCAGCTTGGCCGCGTTCAGCGTCTGCCACTGGTACTGGTTCACCAGGACCACCTTTCCGGTCATGCCGAGCTCGCCGATTATGCTGAAGTGGCCCTCCAGCACCGGCTGCTGCGGGGGCTTGTCCCACTTCACCGGGTCGACGCGCGATATCGATCCCGGCTGCTCGCCCGGATAGACGTCGAACGCGCCGTGGCAGTCGTCCTGGCTGCGCAGCGAGCAGGCGAGGCGGCTGCCGCGGGGAGGCATGGCGGGCCCGCCCCGGCTCAGGCGGCTGCGGCGGCCGGCCGGGCGCCGGCGCGCAGCAGCTCGCGCAGCACGTAGGGCAGGATGCCTCCGTGCCTGTAGTAGTCGACCTCGATCGCGGTGTCGATGCGCGACTTCACCGTGATCTGTTTCGTGCTTCCGTCGGCGGACCTGATCTGCAGGGTGAGCTCCTGCTGCGGCCGGATCTCGTCCAGGCCGAGTACGTCCACCGTTTCGTCTCCGTTCAAGGCCAGCGACTGCGCCGAATCGTCGCCGGTGAACTGCAGCGGCAGCACGCCCATACCGACCAGGTTGGAGCGGTGGATGCGCTCGAAGCTGCGCGCGATGACGGCCCTGACGCCGAGCAGCTGGGTGCCCTTGGCGGCCCAGTCACGCGACGAGCCGGTGCCGTACTCCTCGCCGCCGAACACCACCGTCGGCGTGCCCTCGGCGAGATATCGCATCGCGGCGTCGTAGATCGGCATCTTCTCGCCCCGGTACAGCGTCACGCCGCCTTCGGTACCGGGCAGCATCAGGTTCTTGATCCGCACGTTGGCGAAGGTGCCGCGCATCATGACTTCGTGGTTGCCGCGGCGCGCGCCGTAGCTGTTGAAATCGGCCACCGAGACGTCGTTCTCCTGCAGGTAGATGCCCGCGGGCGAGGTCGGTTTGATCGAGCCGGCAGGCGAGATGTGGTCGGTCGTGACCGAGTCGCCGAAGACGCCGAGGATATGCGCGCCGGCGATCGCCGGCACTGCGGCCGGCTGCATCTGGAAGCCCTCGAAGAAGGGCGGCTCCGCGATATAGGTCGACTCCGGCCAGGTGTACACCTGCCCGGTGGGGGCGGAAATCTTCTTCCACAGCGGCGTCGCTTCGCCCAGGCCGGAATACAGGCGGCGGAAGGTCTTGGCGTCCATGGCGAGCTTCATCAGCGCCGCGACCTCGTCGTGCGTCGGCCAGATGTGACCGATGTAGACGTCCTGGCCGTCCTTCGACTTGCCCAGCGGCTCGGTGCGGAAGTCTTTCAGCATGGTGCCGGCGATCGCGTAGGCGACCACCAGCGGCGGGCTGGCGAGGAAGTTGGCGCGGATGTTGGGATGGATGCGGGCCTCGAAGTTGCGGTTGCCCGAGAGCACCGCGGCACACACGAGGTCGTTCTTGACCACCGCTTCCTCGATCGACTGCGCCAGCGGCCCCGCGTTGCCGATGCAGGTCGTGCAGCCGTAGCCGGCGAGATAGAAGCCGAGCTTCTCGAGGTAGGGCAGCAGGCCGGCCTTGCTCAGGTACTCGGTGACCACGCGCGAGCCGGGCGCGAGCGAAGTCTTGATGTGCGGCTTGACCTTGAGGCCCAATTCGACCGCCTTCTTCGCCAGCAGCCCCGCGGCGAGCAGCACCCCGGGGTTGGAGGTGTTGGTGCAGGAGGTGATCGCGGCGATCAGAACGTCGCCCGAGCCGATGTCGATGCCGTCGAAGGTCTTGAAGCGCTTGCCCAGGTCCTCGGGCTTCTTGGCGAAGCCGTTTTCGGCCACGGGCTTCGAATAAAGCCCGGTGAAGGTCTGCTTGACGCGTTCCAGGTCGATGCGGTCCTGCGGCCGCTTCGGTCCCGCGAGGGAAGGCATGACCGACGCCAGGTCGAGCTCGAGCGACTGGCTGTAGTCGATGTCGCCCTTGTTCGGCATGCCGAACAGGCCCTGCGCCTTGAAGTAGGCCTCGAAGGCGTCGATTTCGGCGTCGGTGCGCCCGGTGCCGCGAAAGTACTCGATCGTCCTGCCGTCGACCGGGAAGAATCCCATCGTGGCGCCGTACTCGGGCGCCATGTTGGCGAGCGTCGCGCGATCGGTGACCGACAGCGAGGCCGCGCCTTCGCCGAAGAACTCGACGAACTTGCCCACCACCTTGGCCTTGCGCAGCATCTCGGTGACGGTGAGCACGAGGTCGGTCGCGGTGCAGGCGGGATGAAGCTTGCCCTTGAGGTGCACGCCGACCACGTCGGGGGTGAGGAAATACACCGGCTGGCCGAGCATGCCGGCCTCGGCCTCGATGCCGCCCACGCCCCAGCCCACCACGCCGATGCCGTTGATCATGGTGGTGTGACTGTCGGTGCCGACCAGCGTGTCGGGGTAGTAGACGCCGTCCCTCGACTTGTGCACGCCGCGCGCCAGGTATTCGAGGTTGACCTGGTGCACGATGCCGATTCCCGGCGGCACGACCTTGAAGGTGTCGAAGGCCTGCATGCCCCACTTCATGAACTGGTAGCGCTCCTGGTTGCGCTTGAACTCGAGCCGCATGTTGAGGTCGAGCGCGTTCTTCGAGCCGTAGTGGTCGATCTGCACCGAGTGGTCGACCACCAGGTCGACCGGCACCAGCGGCTCGACGAGCTTCGGGTCCCTGCCCATCTTGTGCGCCGCGTCACGCATCGCGGCCAGGTCGACGAGCAGCGGCACGCCGGTGAAGTCCTGCAGCACGATGCGCGCCAGCACGAACGGGATTTCTTCGCTGCGCGGCGCGTTCGGCTGCCAGCCGGCGAGCTGGCGCACGTGGGCTTCAGTAACCTTCTGGCCGTCGCAGTTTCTGAGCACCGACTCGAGCACGATGCGCACCGACACCGGCAGCCGCTCCATCTTCAGCCCGAACGCCTTGCCGAGCTGCTTGAGCGAGTAGAACTTGCCGTCCTTGAGCGGCTGCAGGGTGTCGTGGAGGTTGTGCGGCATGTTCAGGATCCCTTTTTCGATTTCAGGTACTGCGCGAAGCTGTGGCTGCGATAGGCGCCGGTGGCGACGTAACTCCCGAGCAGAATGAATTCCTTCGGGTCGTAGAGGCCGCCGACCCAGCTCACCAGCGGCTTGCCGTCGTCGACGCCGTAAAAGACGAACGTCGGCGTGCGGTTGACGCCGGCGGCACGAGCGAACTTTTTCTCGATCATGTCCTTACCGTCGAAGCCAGTGACGGTCTGGTCGCCCAGGGTGTCGATCTGGAACAGCAGGAAGTGCTTGCGGAAATAAGCCTGCACGTCCGAGCGTGACAGCACCTCGCGCTTCATGCGCCGGCAGTACGGGCAGTCCTCGAACTCGTACATCACCATGATCGCCGACTTGCCGGTCTTCTTCGCGTCCGCGGCCGCGGCCTGCAGGTCGTACAGGAACGGGTGGAAGAAGTAGTCGACCGGGTCGCGGTACTGGACCTTCGGCGCCGCCTGCGCGGCGGGCACCAGCAGGCAGAGCAAGAGCAGGGCGAGCCCGCGGATGTTACGAAGCATGCTTCTTCAGCTCCTCCAGCACACGGGTGCGCTCCTCGATCAGCGCCGCGAGCTGCTCGTCGCAGCGCGCGATCGGCGTCGGATACTCGCGCACCTGGGCGCAGAGCTCCTCGAACTTTCGCTCCAGCAGGCGCCGGCCGGCTTCCGTGGCGGGCATGGCATCCCTCCTCATATCACGAACAGGTCGACGAACTCGTCGACCGGCATGGCGTGCAGCCGGCCGGGGTTCATGCAGACCTCGAGGATCGCATTCTGCTGCTTGGATGGGAAGCGCCGAGCGAGGTTGCGCTTGAACTTCTCCACCAGCACCGGCATGCCTTCCTTGCGGCGGCGCTTGTGTCCGATCGGGTACTCGCACACGAACTCGCCGAGCTTCTTGCCATCCTTGAGCTCGACCGACAGCGCATTGGCGATCGAGCGCTTGTCAGGGTCGTGATAGTCGCGGGTAAAGCCCTTGTCCTCGACGCAGGTAATCCTGGCGCGCAGGGCGTCGATGCGCGGGTCGGCGGCGACGGCGTCCTCGTAGTCGCCGGCGGTCAGGCGGCCGAACAGGATCGGCACCGCCACCATGTACTGGATGCAGTGGTCGCGGTCGGCCGGGTTGTCGAGCGGCCCCTTCTTGTCGATGATCCGCAGGCAGGCCTCGTGCGTGCGGATGGTGATCTTCTTGATGTCTTCCGGGGTGCGGTTCTGGCGCTTGAGCGCCGCGTGGATCTGCATCGCGCATTCCACCGCGGTCTGCGAGTGGAACTCGGCCGGGTAGGAGATCTTGAACAGCACGTTCTCCATCACGTAGGAGCCGAACGGGCGCTGGAACTTGAACGGCTTGCCCTTGAACGAAACGTCGTAGAAGCCCCAGGTCTTGGCGCTCAGCACGGAGGGATAGCCCATCTCCCCGGTCTTCGAGATCAGAGCGAGGCGCACGCCGCGGCTGGTGGCGTCGCCCGCGGCCCAGCTCTTCCTCGAGCCGGTGTTCGGTGCGTGGCGGTAGGTGCGCAGGCTCTGGCCGTCGACCCAGGCTTGGGACACGGCATTGACGATCTCGTCGTAGCCGCAGCCGATCAGCTGGGCGACCACGGCGGTGGTGGCGACCTTGACCAGCAGCACGTGGTCGAGGCCCGCCTTGTTGAAGCTGTTCTCGAGCGCGATCACGCCCTGGATCTCGTGCGCCTTGATCATGCCGGTCAGCACATCGCGCATCGTGTGCGGCTTCTTCGTGCTGCGCGAGACCCAGTCCGCGGCGGCGAGAATGCCACCCAGGTTGTCCGAGGGGTGGCCCCACTCGGCGGCGAGCCAGGTGTCGTTGAAGTCGAGCCAGCGGATCATGGCGCCGATGTTGAACGCGGCCTGCACCGGGTCGAGCTGGAACTGGGTGCCGGGGACCTTGGCCCCGTTCGGCACCACCGTGCCGGGCACGACCGGCCCGAGCAGCTTGGTGCAGGCAGGGTACTCGAGCGCCTCGAAGCCGCAGCCCAGGGTGTCCATCAGGCAGTAGCGCGCGGTCTCGTAGGCGTCCTTGCTCGTGATCTTGTGCTTGGCGACGTAGTCGGCGATTTGCGTCAGCACCTTGTCCGGCGCCGGCCGGACATTGGAGACGTGGCCGGACATCTATTTGTCCGCTTCGGTGAGCGGCTTGAAGGTGTACTCGGCGCCGCCCGAGAGGGCAGGGTGGCGCGGCGGCGGCGGAGGGGTGCGCGTCTCGGGATCCTTGTCCCACCAGTCGGAGCGCCCTTTCTGCTGCGAGGCGAGCTCCTCGGGATGCTGCTCGAGGTACTGCCGCATGAACTTGGTGAGGTCGGATTCGTACTGGGCCATGCTCAGGTCCTTTCCTTCAGTGGCTGCCACTTGCGGTTCTCGGGTCCAACGTAGTTCGCCCCGGGGCGGATGATCTTGCCGTCGATGCGCTGCTCGATGACATGCGCCGACCAGCCGCTGGTGCGCGAGATGACGAACAGCGGGGTGAACATCGCCGTTGGCACGCCCATCATGTGATAGCTGGTCGCGCTGTACCAGTCGAGGTTGGCGAACATCTTCTTCTCGCGCGACATGACCTGCTCGATACGCTCGGAGATGTCGAATAGCTTCATGTCGCCCGCGTCCTTCGAGAGGCGCTTGGCGACCGCCTTGATCACCTCGTTGCGCGGGTCGGCAATCGTGTAGACCGGGTGGCCGAAGCCGATGATGACCTGCTTCTCGCCGATGCGCCTGACCACGTCCTTCTCGGCGTCATCAGGCGTGTCGTAGCGGCCGATGACGTCGAACGCGAATTCGTTGGCGCCGCCGTGCTTGGGCCCCTTGAGCGCGCCGATGCCGCCGGTGATTGCGGAGTACATGTCGGAGCCGGTGCCGGCGATGACGCGGCAGGTGAAGGTCGAGGCGTTGTACTCGTGCTCTGCGTAGAGGATGAGTGAGGTGTGCATCGCGCGCACCCAGAGATCGCTTGGCTTGCGCCCGTGCAGCAGGTGAAGGAAGTGCCCGCCGATCGATTCGTCGTCGGTTTCGACGTCGATGCGCCGTCCCGAGTGCGAGAAGTGGTACCAGTACAGCAGCATCGAGCCGAAGCTCGCCATCAGGCGGTCGGCAATGTTGCGCGCCTCTGAAAGCTTGTGGTCCTGGTTCTCCGGCAGCACCGAGCCGAGCGCCGAGCAGGCGGTGCGCATCACGTCCATCGGGTGCGCGTTGGCCGGGATGCATTCGAGGACGTCCTGCACCGCCGCCGGGATGCCGCGCAGGCCCCTGAGCTTGGCCTTGTAAGCCGAGAGCTCGGCGGCGTTGGGGAGCTTGCCGTGCACCAGCAGGTAGGCGATTTCCTCGAACTCTGCCTCGTCGGCGAACTCCAGGATGTCGTAGCCGCGATAGTGCAGGTCGTTGCCGCTGCGGCCGACGGTGCAAAGCGCCGTGTTGCCGGCGGCAACGCCGGACAGGGCGACGGATTTCTTGGGCTTAGGCGTTGCTGCGGGCTGAGAAGAGCTCATCGAGTTTTCCCTCGTATGCGTGGTAGTCGAGGTATTGGTACAGCTCGTCGCGCGTCTGCATGGTCGCGACGACGTTCTTCTGCGTGCCTTCTCGGCGCAGCGTCTGGTAGACGTTGAGCGCCGCCTTGTTCATGGCGCGGAAGGCCGACAGCGGATACAGCGCGAGCGCCACGCCGGCCGAGCGCAGCTCGTCGACGGTGAACAGCGGCGTCTTGCCGAATTCCGTGATGTTGGCGAGCACGGGCACCCTGGTCCCGTCGACGAACTTGCGGTACATCGGCAGCTCGGTGATCGCCTCGGGAAAGATCATGTCCGCGCCGGCTTCGGCGTAGGCGGCGGCGCGCTCCAGCGCGCGTTCGAGCCCTTCGCTTGCCAGCGCGTCGGTGCGGGCCATGACGACGAACCCGGGATCGCTGCGCGCATCGACCGCGGCCTTGATACGGTCGCACATCTCCTGCTTCGACACCAGTTCCTTGCCGGGGCGGTGGCCGCAGCGCTTGGCGCCGACCTGGTCCTCGATGTGCATTGCGGCGGCGCCGAACTTGATCAGGGAGCGGGTGGTGCGCGCGACGTTGAAGGCGCTCGCGCCGAAGCCGGTGTCGACGTCGACCAGTAGCGGCAGGTCGCAGACGTCGGTGATGCGGCGGATGTCGGTGAGGACGTCGTCCAGGTTCGAGATGCCTAGGTCGGGCACGCCGAGCGATCCGGCGGCGACGCCGCCGCCGGAGAGGTAGATCGCGCGGTAGCCCGAGCGCTTGGCGAGCAGTGCGTGGTAGGCGCAGATCGTGCCGATGACCTGCAGCGGCGACTCCTCCTTCAGCGCCTGGCGGAACTTCGCCCCCGGAGAGATTTGCGTCATGACGGGCCTCCTAGCCCAGCAACTGCTTGATGCCGTCGCGCTCCTCGTGCAGTTCCTTCAGTGTCGCGTCCATGCGCTTGCGGCTGAAGTCGCTGATCTCGATGTCCTTGACGATCCGGTACTCGCCCGCCTTGCAGGTCACGGGATAGCCGTACAGCACGCCCTCGGCAATGCCGTAGCTGCCGTCGGCCGGAATTCCCATGGTGACCCAGTCGCCCTCGGGGGTCCCCATGACCCAGTCGCGCACGTGGTCGATTGCGGCGTTCGCGGCGCTCGCCGCGGAGGACAGGCCGCGCGCCGCGATGATCGCGGCGCCGCGCTTCTGCACGGTCGGGATCAGAGTCTTCTCGAGCCATTCCTGGTCGTTGATCATCGGCCAGACCTTCTTGCCTTCGCATTCGGCCTGGAACAGGTCCGGGTACTGCGTGGCGGAGTGGTTGCCCCAGACCGTCATCTTCCTGATCGCGGAGACCGGCTTGCCGATCTTCTGCGCGACCTGCGAGATCGTCCGGTTGTGGTCCAGGCGCATCATGCCGGTGAACTGAGTCGGCTTGAGGGAGGGCGCGTTCTTCATCGCGATCAGGGCGTTGGTGTTGGCCGGGTTGCCGACCACCAGAATCTTGACGTTGCGGCGGGCGACCTTGTCGAGCGCCTTGCCCTGCGGGGCGAAGATCTTGCCGTTGGCCTCCAGCAGGTCCTTGCGTTCCATGCCCGGGCCACGCGGCCGCGCCCCGACCAGCAGCGCGACCTCGACGTCCTTGAAGGCGACCATCGGGTCGGAGGCCGCGACCATGCCGTGGAGGAGGGGGAAGGCGCAGTCGTCGAGTTCCATCATCACGCCCTGGAGCGCTTTCTGCGCCTTTTCGTCCGGAATTTCGAGCAGCTGCAGAATGACAGGCTGGTCTTTTCCCAGCATCTCGCCGCTGGCGATGCGAAACAGAAGGCTGTAGCCGATTTGGCCGGCGGCGCCGGTGACGGCAACGCGTACGGGGGCTTTGGACATTGGGGCTCCGAAAAGGCGCGTTCTTAGGGTGGACGGTGATTCTAGGCCGGCGAGCCGGCCGCGCCGACGATGTTATGCGCGCCCCGGCGCGAAGTCAACGTGTCTTGTGTCTTTTATAAGACATAAGACACAATATAGACGAGTGCCGCCTTCTGTGCTGAAATGATCGCCGTGAGCTCGCCCACCTTCAGGCCGCTGTACAAGCAAATCAAGGAGTTGCTCCTCGACGGGCTGCGCGGCGGCGAGTGGCGCCCGGGCGAGGCGATCCCGAGCGAGATCGAACTTGCGGCGCGCTTCCGGGTCAGCCAGGGCACCGTGCGCAAGGCGATCGATGAGCTCGCCGCCGAGAACCTGCTGGTGCGGCGCCAGGGCAAGGGAACCTTCGTCGCCACCCACGGCGAGCCGCAGGTGCGGTTCCGCTTCCTGCGCTTGGCGCCGGACGCCGGCGGGGCGGTGGCCGCGGAGCGCAGGCTGCTCGATTTCCGCCGCGCGCGGGCGAGCGCCGAGCTGGCGCGGCTGCTCGAGCTGCGCGCCGGCGACAGCATGATCGTGCTGACGCGCCTGCTGCTGTTCTCCGGCGATCCCGTAGTGCTGGAGGAGGTGTGGCTGCCGGCCGGCCTGTTTCGCGGCTTGAGTGCGGCGGCGATCACCGAGCACAAGGGCGCGCTCTACAACCTGTTCGAAACGCAGTACGGCACCCGCATGGTGCGCGCAGAGGAGAAGCTCAAGGCGCGTTCGGCGGACGCCGAAACCGCGAAGTTGCTCGCCGTCGAGCCGGGGCACGCACTGCTCGAAGTCGAGCGCCTCTCATACACTTACGGCGACCGACCGGTCGAGTGGCGGCGCGGACTTTACAAGACGGATCGGCACTTCTATCGCAGCGAACTGGGGTGAATGACGCATTGCGGCGATATAATCGGCGTATTCCGGCATTAAGCGCCGGAGCCCGTCACCCGGAACACCAGCTCATGTCCCAAGCGGCTGCCAACAAAAAGAATCGTCCCAAATACCTCAACCTGACCGCGCTTCTGTTCGAAATCCGCCTGCCAGTGGCGGGCTGGGTGTCGATATTGCACCGCGTCAGCGGCGCGCTGCTGTTCATCGCCACGCTGTGGCTGCTGTTCATGCTGGACCGCAGCCTTGCCTCCGCGCGCGACTTCGCCTTCGTCATCCACTACCTGCACCTGTGGCCGGTCAAGCTGGCGCTGCTGGTCCTGATCTGGGCCTACTGCCACCACTTCTGCGCCGGCATCCGCTTCCTGCTGCTCGAGACGCAGCGCGGCTGGGACAAGCAGAGCGCGCGCCTGAGCAGCATCATCGTGCTGGTCGCGGGCGTGGCGCTGACCGTCCTGCTCGGAGCCAAGCTATGGTGAACCGAATCGTGGTCGGAGCGCATTACGGCTGGCGCGACTGGCTGGCGCAGCGCGTCACCGCCGTGATCATGGCGCTCTACAGCGTGATCCTCGCGCTAGTCCTGCTGCTCGGCCAGCCGATCGACTACGGCGTCTGGCACAGGCTGTTCGCGCAGGGCTGGATGCGGGTGGCGACGCTGCTGTTCGCGGTCAGCGTCGCCTGGCACATGTGGATCGGGGTGCGGGACATTCTGATGGATTACGTCAAGCCGGTCGGGTTGCGGCTTGCGCTGCAGGTGTTCGTCGTCGTGTTGATCGCCGGCTACCTTGGTTGGACGGTCCAGATTCTGTGGAGATAAGCGTGGCGCTTCAGGCCAGAAAGTTCGATGCGATCGTGGTGGGCGCCGGCGGATCGGGGCTGCGCGCCGCGCTCGAGCTCGCGCGCGCCGGGCTGCGCGTGGCGGTGCTGAGCAAGGTTTTCCCGACGCGCTCGCACACGGTCGCGGCGCAGGGCGGGATCGCCGCACCGCTCGGCAATTCGTCCGAGGATCACTGGCACTGGCACATGTACGACACGGTAAAGGGTTCGGACTACCTGGGCGACCAGGACGCGATCGAATACATGTGCCGCCGCGCCACCGAAGTGGTGATCGAGCTCGAGCACATGGGCATGCCGTTCGACCGGCTCGACAACGGCAGAATCTACCAGCGCCCTTTCGGCGGGCACACCCAGGACTACGGCAGCCCGAAGATGGCGATGCGGGCCTGCGCGGCGGCGGACCGCACCGGCCACGCGATGCTTCACACGCTCTACCAGCAGAACGTGCAGGCGAGCACGCAGTTCTTCGTCGAGTGGATGGCGCTCGACCTGATCCGCGACGCCGAGGGTGCGGTACTGGGCGTGGTCGCGCTCGAGATGGAGACCGGCGAGCCGATGATCCTGCAGGCCAAGGCGACCATCCTCGCGACCGGCGGATCGGGACGAATGTTCCAATCTTCGACGAATGCGTTCATCAACACGGGCGACGGCCTGGGCATGGCGGCGCGCGCGGGCATTCCGCTCGAGGACATGGAGTTCTACCAGTTCCATCCGACCGGCGTTTACGGCGCGGGTATCCTGATCACCGAAGGGGTTCGAGGCGAAGGCGGCTATCTGCTCAACAAGGACGGTGAGCGCTTCATGGAGCGCTATGCGCCCAACGCCAAGGACTTGGCCAGCCGCGACGTGGTGTCGCGCGCGATGGCGACCGAGATCAAGGAAGGGCGCGGCTGTGGCCCCGAGGCCGACCACGTGCTGCTCAAGCTCGACCATCTCGGACCGGAGGTGATCAACCTGCGCCTGCCCGGAATCCGCGAGATCGCGATCAAGTTCGCCGACGCCGACCCGATCAAGGACCCGATCCCGGTGGTGCCGACCGCGCACTACCAGATGGGCGGGATTCCGGCCAACCATCTCGGCCAGGTCGTCGCGCCGCGCGGCGGCGACATGGAGGCGGTCGTACCGGGCCTGTACGCGGTGGGCGAGTGCTCCTGCGTGTCGGTGCACGGCGCGAACCGGCTCGGGACGAACTCGCTGCTCGACCTGCTGGTGTTCGGCAAGGCCGGCGGCGAGCAGGCGATCGCCGACATCCGCACGATGCCGTCGGCGCAGCGGGAACTGCCGAAGGACGCCGCCGAGCGGCCGCTGGCGCGCCTGGCGCGGCTCGATTCGACCGCCGGCGGCGAGCGCGTGGCGGAGGTCGGCGCCGACTTGAGGAAGGTTATGCAGATGCACTGCGGGGTGTTCCGCTTCCCTGAGCTACTGATCGAAGGGGTGGACAAGATCGGGCAGATTGCCGCCCGGGCGGAACGCGTCTACATCGACGACAAGTCGAAGGTGTTCAACACCGCGCGCATCGAGGCGCTCGAGCTCGACAACGTGATCGAAGCGGCGACCGCAACTATGGTTTCGGCCGAGGCGCGCAAGGAAAGCCGCGGCGCCCAGGCGCGGGCGGATTTCCCCGACCGCGACGACAAGAGCTGGATCAAGCACACCCTTTGGTACAAGGAGGGCAACCGGCTCGAGTACAAGCCGGTGCACCTCAAGCCGATGTCGGTGGAGACCTTCGAACCCAAGGTACGGACCTACTGATGCGTTTCTCGATCTACCGCTACGACCCCGACAAGGACGCGCGTCCGCGAATGCAGGACTACGAGCTCAAGCTCGAGCCCACCGACCGCATGCTGCTCGACGCGCTGGTACGCCTCAAGGCGCAGGACGACTCGCTGTCGTTCCGCCGCTCCTGCCGCGAGGGGGTGTGCGGCTCGGACGCGATGAACATCAACGGCAAGAATGGCCTGGCCTGCATCACCAAGATCGCGGACCTGCCCGAAAAGGTGACGCTGAGGCCGCTGCCCGGCCTACCCGTGGTGCGCGACCTGATCGTGGACATGACCCAGTTCTTCAACCAGTACCACTCGGTCAAGCCGTACCTGATCAACCACGACGCGCCGCCGGAGCGAGAGCGGCTGCAGTCGCCCACCGAGCGCGAGGAGCTGAACGGGCTGTACGAGTGCATCCTGTGCGCGTGCTGCTCGACTTCCTGCCCCTCGTTCTGGTGGAACCCAGACAAGTACGTCGGCCCGGCCGGCCTGTTGCAGGCCTACCGCTTCATCGCCGACACGCGCGATCAGGCAACCGGGGAGCGTCTCGACAACCTCGACGATCCGTACCGACTGTTCCGCTGCCACACGATCATGAATTGCACCGACGCTTGCCCGAAGAACCTCAACCCGGCGCACGCGATCGGAAAGATCAAGGAGATGCTGGTTCGGCGCGCCGTGTGATGGATCGCATTGCGCATGACAGGCTGAAGTGGAAGTGCCGCCGCGGGCTGCTCGAGCTCGACCTGGTGCTGGGAAGATTCGTCGAGCGCAATGCGAACGCGATGGAGGGGGGCGAGCTGGCGCGCCTCGGCGAGCTGCTTGAGCTGCCGGACAACGAATTGTGGGACATTGTAAGCGGGCGCAGCGACGTGTACGCCGCCGACCTGGACGATGTCGTCGCCCGCTTGCGGGCGTGTTGATAAGGAGATGACCTTGGATAAGAAAGCCACGCTGAAGCTGCCCGATGGCGGCAGCATCGACTTCCCGGTCCTGTCGGGATCCGTCGGCCCCGACGTCGTGGACATCCGCGCGCTCTACGGCAAGACGGGCGTATTCACCTACGATCCGGGCTTCCTGTCGACCGCGAGCTGCGCCTCGACGATTACCTACATCGACGGCGACCAGGGGGTGTTGCTCTATCGCGGCTACCCGATCGACCAGCTCGCGGTGCACTGCGACTTCCTCGAGGTGTGCTACCTGCTGTTGAGGGGCGAGCTGCCGAACCGGAAGCAGAAAGACGAGTTCGTCGGCATGGTGACCAGGCACACCATGGTGCACGACCAGATCAACCGCTTCTTCACCGGGTTCCGGCGCGATGCGCATCCGATGGCGGTGCTGGTGGGGGTGGTCGGCGCGCTGTCGGCCTTCTACCATGACTCGCTCGACATCACGGACCAGAATCACCGCGAGGTGGCGGCGTTCAGGCTCATCGCCAAGCTGCCCACGCTGGTGGCGATGGCCTACAAGTACAACATGGGCCAGCCGTTCGTCTATCCGCGCAACGACCTGTCGTACACGGCGAACTTCATGCGCATGATGTTCGCCGTGCCGGCCGAGGATTACCGCATCAACGACGTGCTGGTGCGCGCGCTCGATCGCATCTTCATCCTGCACGCCGACCACGAGCAGAACGCCTCGACCTCGACGGTCCGGCTGTCGGGCTCCTCGGGTGCCAACCCGTTCGCCTGCATCGCGGCGGGCATCGCCTGCCTGTGGGGGCCGGCGCACGGCGGCGCCAACGAAGCGGCGCTGCAGATGCTCGACCACATCGGCGATGTGTCCAAGATCGGCGAGTTCATCAAGCAGGTGAAGGACAAGAACTCCGGGGTCAAGCTGATGGGCTTCGGCCACCGCGTGTACAAGAACTACGATCCGCGCGCCAAGCTGATGCGCGAGACCTGCTACGAGGTGCTCGAGGAGCTGGGGCTGCACGACGACCGCTTGTTCAAGCTCGCCATGGCGCTCGAGAAGATCGCGCTCGAGGACGACTACTTCGTGTCGCGCAAGCTGTATCCCAACGTCGATTTCTACTCGGGGATCGTGCAGCGAGCGCTGGGCATTCCGGTCAGCATGTTCACCTGCATCTTCTCGCTCGCCCGCACCGTGGGCTGGATTGCGCAGTGGAACGAGATGATCGTCGATCCCGACCAGAAGATCGGCCGCCCGCGCCAGCTCTACAAGGGCGCGACGCGCCGCGACGTGCTGCCGATAGACAAGAGGTAGGCATCATGATGAAGCAGCTGCTCTCCAATTCCTACCTGTTCGGCGGCAACGCGCCGTTCATCGAGGACCTGTACGAGCAGTACCTGGCCAACCCGGCCGTCGTGCCCGGTGAGTGGCGGGAGTACTTCGACCAGATGCAGCTGATGCCGGACGCGGCGGGCAGCGCCGGCAAGGACGTGGCGCATGCGCCGGTCATCGAGTCCTTCGTGCAGCGCGCCAAGACGGGGGAGTTCGCCGGGCGCGCGGCGCCGCAGATCGACGTCGCGCATGAGCGGCTGCAGGTGGCGGCGCTGCTGCTGGTTACGGCCTACCGCATCGCGGGCTCGCGCTGGGCGACGCTGGACCCGCTCAAACGTATGCCGCGGCCGCAGGTGCCGGAGCTGGAGGCGGGCTACTACGACTTGAGCGAGGCTGACCTCGACCGCGAGGTCAGTGCCGGCTCGTTCGTCGGCCTGGACCGCACCTCGCTCAGGAACCTGATCCACGCGTTGCGCGACACCTACTGCGGCAACATCGGCTTCGAATACATGTTCATCGGCGAGCGGGCGCAGCGCGACTGGATCCAGCAGCGCATCGAGTCGATCCGGGCGACGCCGCAATACACGCCGGAGGTGCAGAAGCGCCTGCTGCAGAAGCTCACCGAGGCCGAGCAGCTCGAGCGTTACCTGCATACCCGCTACGTGGGCCAGAAGCGCTTCTCGCTCGAGGGCGGCGAGAGTCTGATTCCCTCGATCGACGAGCTGATCCAGCGCGCGGGCGCTGCGGGAGTGCAGGAGATCGTGATCGGCATGGCCCACCGCGGTCGGCTGAACGTGCTGGTCAACGTGCTCGGCAAGATGCCGCAGGAGCTGTTCCAGGAGTTCGAGGGCAAGCACGCGCACGAGCTTCCGATGGGAGACGTCAAGTACCACAACGGCTTCTCGTCGGACATTTCGAGCGGGGGCGGACCGGTCCACATTTCGCTCGCCTTCAACCCTTCGCACCTCGAGATTGTCAACCCGGTGGTCGAGGGCTCAGTGCGGGCGCGCCAGCGCCGCCGCGACGACAAGAACGGCGACCAGGTGCTGCCGATCCTGATCCACGGCGACGCGGCGTTCGCCGGGCAGGGGGTGGTGATGGAAACCCTGAACCTCTCCGGCACGCGCGGCTTCGGCACCGGCGGCACGGTGCACATCGTGGTGAACAACCAGATCGGCTTTACGACCTCCGATCCGCGCGACGCGCGCTCGACGATCTACTGCACCGACGTGGCGAAAATGGTTGAGGCGCCGATTTTCCACGTCAACGGCGACGACCCCGAGGCGGTGCTGTTCGTGACCCAGATGGCGCTCGACTTCCGGCAACAATTCAAGAAGGACGTGGTGATCGACCTGGTGTGCTTCCGCAAGCTCGGCCACAACGAGCAGGACGAGCCGTTTATCACGCAGCCGCTGATGTACCAGAAGATCTCCCAGCATCCGGGAACGCGCAAGCTGTACGCGGACAAACTGGCGACGCTTGGCGTGATCGAGGCCGGCGACGCCGAGGCGATGATCAAGCAGTTCCGCGCCGACCTCGACGCGGGCAAGCACAGCAGCAACCCGGTGATCTCGAACTTCAAGAGCAAGTTCGCGGTGGACTGGGCACCGTATCTGAATACCAAGTGGACCGATGCCGCCGACACCCATGTCCCGCTGGGCGAGCTGCAGCGCCTGGCCGAGCGCGTCACCAGCGTGCCGGCGGACTTCAGGGTACATCCCACGGTGGAGCGCGTGCTGCACGCACGCCGGCAGATGGCCGAGGGCAAGCTGCCGGTCGACTGGGGCATGGCCGAGACGCTCGCCTACGCCTCCCTGGTGTCGAACGGCTACGACGTGCGCTTGTCGGGGCAGGACACCGCCCGCGGCACGTTCGCGCACCGGCATTCCGTGCTGCACGACCAGGACCGCGAGCGCTGGGACGCGGGCACCTACGTGCCGCTGCAGAACATCTCGAAGGACCAGGGCTCGTTCGTGGTGATCGATTCGGTGCTGTCCGAGGAGGCGGTGCTCGGCTTCGAGTACGGTTTCTCGACCGCCGAGCCGACCGCGCTGGTGATTTGGGAGGCGCAGTTCGGTGACTTCGCGAACGGTGCGCAGGTGGTGATCGACCAGTTCATCAGCTCGGGCGAGGCGAAGTGGGGCAGGGTCTGCGGACTGGTGATGTTCCTGCCGCATGGCTACGAGGGACAGGGTCCCGAGCACTCGTCGGCGCGCTTGGAGCGCTATTTGCAACTTTGCGCGGAGCACAACATGCAGGTCTGCGTGCCGTCCAATGCCTCGCAGATCTTCCATCTGCTGCGGCGCCAGATGCTGCGCCCGTTCCGCAAGCCGCTGATCGTGCTCACTCCGAAGTCGCTGCTGCGCAAGAAAGAGGCGTCGGTACCGATCAAGGACCTGGCCGACGGCTCGTTCCTGACCGTGATGCCCGAGATCGACGCGCTCGATCCCAAGGGCGTGACGCGCGTGATCGCCTGCTGCGGCAAGGTCTACTACGACCTGCTGTCGGCGCGGCGCGAGCGGCGGCTGGACCACGTCGCGATCATCCGGGTGGAGCAGCTGTACCCGTTCCCGCACAAGCCGTTCGCCGCGGAAATGAAACGCTACCCGAACGCGCGCGAGGTCGTCTGGTGCCAGGAAGAGCCACAGAACCAAGGCGCGTGGTACGAGACCGCGCATTACTTCACCGAGAACATGCGCAGCGACCAGAAGCTGCACTACGCGGGGCGGCCGGCGACTGCGGCGCCCGCGGGAGGGTATCTAGCCAAGCACAACGCGCGCCAGGCCGCACTGGTCGACATGGCGTTCGGCAAGTTCAAATAGAAAGTCAGGGATCAGCCCGGCGCGTTGCGCGCTGGTTTTTCGTCAACTCGGGCGAGGTCGAGCCGGACCCGGGTGAAAAATCGAACGGGAGTCAGCAGTGATCATTGAAGTAAAGGTGCCGCAGCTATCGGAGTCGGTCTCCGAGGCGACGCTGCTCGAATGGCACAAAAAGGAAGGCGAGGCGGTGTCGAGGGACGAGAACCTGATCGACATCGAGACCGACAAGGTCGTGATGGAGCTGCCGGCGCCCGCCGACGGCGTGCTGACCAAGATACTGAAGGCGGACCGCGTCTCGGTCGTCGCGGGCGAGGTAATCGCGACCATCGACACCGACGCCAAGCCGGCGGCGGGCACGGCGCCCAAGCCGGCGGCTCCGGCCGCGGAGCCGTCGCCTCCCCAGCGCGAAGCTCCGCCGGTGATGCCCGCCGCTGAGAAGCTGGCCGCGGAGCAGGGCATCGACACCAGCAAGATCCAAGGCAGCGGGCTCGGCGGCCGCGTTACCAAGGGCGACGTCCTGGCGCACGTCGGCAAGCCGGCCTCGTACGCGGGCGCGGCGCCCGCCGCGGCGCCGGCACCTGCCGCGGCGCCGAAGAGCGCCCTGCCGCAGCCGGCCGCGCCGGTTAACGTCGAGCGGCTGCTTGCCAACCGGCCCGAGCAGCGCGTGCCGATGTCGCGCCTGCGCGCGCGCATTGCGGAGCGCCTGGTGCAGTCGCAGTCCACCGCGGCAATTCTGACGACCTTCAACGAGGTCAACATGCAGCCGGTGATGGACCTGCGCAAGAAATACCAGGAGCGCTTCGAGAAGGAGCACGGCGTGCGCCTGGGCTTCATGTCCTTCTTCGTCAAGGCGGCGGTCGCGGCGCTGAAGAAGTTCCCGGTGGTGAACGCCTCGATCGACGGCAACGACATCGTCTACCACGGCTACTTCGACATCGGGATCGCGGTCGGCAGCCCGCGCGGCCTGGTGGTGCCGATCCTGCGCGACGCGGACCAGTTGTCGTTCGCCGCGATCGAGAAGAAGATCGCCGAGTACGGCAAGCGCGCCCAGGACGGCAAGCTCGGCATCGAGGAGCTTTCCGGAGGCACCTTCTCGATCTCCAACGGGGGCGTGTTCGGCTCGATGCTGTCGACCCCGATCATCAATCCTCCGCAGTCGGCGATTCTGGGGGTGCACGCGACCAAGGAGCGGCCGGTGGTGGAGAACGGCCAGGTCGTGGTGCGGCCGATGAACTACCTGGCGCTATCCTACGACCACCGCATCGTCGACGGCCGCGAGGCGGTCCTGTTCCTGGTCGCGATCAAAGACGCGCTGGAGGATCCGGCGCGCCTGGTGCTGGAGATCTAGTCCATGCAATCCTTCGATGTCGTCGTCATCGGGGCCGGCCCGGCGGGCTACATCGCCGCAATCCGTGCCGCGCAGCTGGGCCTTTCCACCGCGTGCATCGACAAGTGGAAGGAGCCCGACGGTAAGTACGCGCTGGGCGGCACCTGCCTCAACGTGGGCTGCATCCCGTCCAAGGCGCTGCTCGAGTCGTCGGAGAACTACGAGCGGGTTCAGCACCGCTTCAAGGTGCACGGCATCACGGCGACCGGGGTCAAGCTCGACCTCGCGACGATGCTCGAGCGCAAGGACCGCATCGTCAAGAAGATGACCGGCGGCATCGCCGGGCTGTTCAGGAAGCACAAGGTGACCTGGCTGCAGGGCCATGGCCGGCTGATGCAAGGCGGCACGACCTGGAAGGTCGAGGTCACGGGCGAAAAGGGCTCCGAAACGGTCGAGGCGAAAAACGTGATCATCGCGACCGGCTCCAAGCCACGCCACCTGCCCGGGGTGCCGGTGGACAACAAGCTGGTGTGCGACAACGAGGGCGCGCTCTCCTTCGGCGCAGTGCCCGGGCGTCTCGGGGTGATCGGTGCCGGCGTTATCGGGCTCGAGCTCGGCAGCGTGTGGCGGCGGCTTGGCGCCAAGGTCAAGATCCTCGAGGCGCTGCCGGAATTTCTCGGCGCGGCCGACGAGTCCATCGCGCAGGAAGCATGGAAGATCTTCACTGGCGAGCAGGCGCTGGAGATCGAGCTCGGGGTAAAAATAGGGGATGTGAAGCAATCAAGAAAAGGCATTAAAATTCAATACAATACATCTGATAATTCAAGTAAAATATTGGAATGCGACCGGCTCATCGTGTCAATCGGCCGGGTGCCCAACACGGACGCCCTGGGGGCCGAGAACGTCGGCCTCAAGATCGACTCGCGCGGCTTCATCGAGGTCGACAAGAACTGCCGCACGGCGCTGCCGCGGGTGTACGCGATCGGTGACGTGGTACGGGGCCCGATGCTCGCGCACAAGGGCGAGGACGAAGGCGTGATGGTGGCCGAGATCATCGCCGGCCAGCGCGGGCACGTGAATTACGACGCCATCCCGTGGGTGATGTATACCGCGCCCGAGATCGCCTGGGTCGGCAGGACCGAGCGACAGCTGAAGGAGGACGGCATCGCCTACCGGACCGGCAGGTTTCCCTTCGCCTATAACGGGCGCGCGCTCGGGCGCGACGAGCCCGAGGGATTCATCAAGATGCTCGCCGACGCCAAGACCGACCGCATCCTCGGCGTGCATGCGATCGGGGGACAGGCCTCCGAGCTGATCGCCGAGGCGGTGGTGGCGATGGAGTTCGGCGCCAGCTCCGAAGACCTCGCGCGCATCTGCCACGCGCACCCGTCGATGTCGGAGGTGATGCGCGAGGCGGCGCTCGCCGTCGACAAGCGCAGCCTGAACGGCTGACCGGCTTGCGGCTGCATCGAGCCCCCGCCGCGACCGTCCGCGGCATGCTCTGGATGATGCTTGCCGGCGCGATGTTCATCGTGCTCAACACGATGATGAAGCGCCTTGCCGGCCAGCTCGACCCCTGGCTGGTGGGCCTGCTGCGCTACGCGATCGGCGCCGCGGTGATCGCCACGGCGACCTTGAGGCTCGGCCCGCGCACGCTCTGGCCGCGCGCGCCGCGGCTGCAGTTCGTGCGCGGCCTGTTCCACTCGGGCGGCATGATCCTGTGGTTTGCCGCGCTGCCCAAGGTGAGCCTGACCGCGCTCACTGCGATCGCCTTCAGCGGCCCGATCTTCATCTGCCTCGGCGCGGTACTATTCCTGCGCGAGCGCATGACCGGCGCGCGCTGGGCCGCGGTGCTGGTGGGGTTCGGTGGCGTGTTGCTGGTGCTTAATCCCGGCGCGGGCGCCGGGTTCGCCGGCGTCTCGGCCGGCATGCTGCTGATGCTCGCTTCCCAGCCCGTTTTCGCCGGCTCCTACCTGGTGGCTAAGGCGCTCGCCGCGCGCGAGCGCTCGGAAGTGATCGTGCTGTGGCAGCACCTCTGGGTGGTGGTGCTGCTCGCGCCGCTCGCGCTGCCGCACTGGACTGCGCCCAACGCGCTGCAGTGGGTCCTGTTCGTGGCCTGCGGCTTCTTCGGCGCCGGCGGGCATTACTGCATGATGCGGGCCTTCCGCGTGGCCGACATCTCGGCGGTGCAGACGGTCAAGTTCCTCGAGCTGGTGTGGGCGGGGATCCTCGGCTTCCTCGTCTTCGGCAGCGTCCCGGCCGGCGCCACCGTGCTCGGCGGCGCGGTGATCCTGGCCAGCACCCTGCTGCTGGCGCGGCACGAGTCGCGCGCGGCACGGCCGCGGGAGACGGCGGCGTGATGCTCCGGCGTGCGAGTGCCGACGACGTGGTCTCCGTGTACCGGGCGCAGCTGGCGAAGCGGGGCTTCGTGTCCGACCCGGCGCAGTGGCGCGCGGTTGAGCGGCTGCAGCGCCTGCACGAGGAGTGGTCCGCGTACAAGGCGCGCCGCAGCACCGCGCTGCGCCGCATGCTGGTCAAGCCGCCGCTGCCGAAAGGCGTCTACCTTTGGGGCGGCGTGGGACGCGGCAAGAGCTTCCTGATGGACGCGTTCTTTCTCTGCGCGCCGCTGGTCAGGAAGCGGCGGGTGCACTTCCATCACTTCATGCGCGAAATCCACCGCGAGCTCGATGAGCTCAAAGGCACCGAGGATCCGATCGCGGCGGTGGCCGCACGAACGGCCCGGCGCAGTCGGCTCATCTGCTTCGACGAATTCCACGTCGGCGACATCGCCGACGCGATGATCCTGGGGCGCTTCCTGGAGCAGGTGATGGAGCGCGGCGTGGTGCTTTGCATGACCTCGAATTACGCGCCCGATGCCCTATACCCGAACGGACTGCAGCGCGAGCGCTTCCTGGCGGCCATCGGCCTGCTCAAGACGCGGCTCGACGTGCTGCAAGTCGACAGCGGGGTCGACTACCGGCGCCGCAAGATGGAACGCCTGCGCGCCTATCACGTCGGTTCCGGGGGCGAACAGGCGCTCGGGCAGATCTTCGAGGCGCTGAAGGACGTCGAGGAGGAAGATCATCCACTCGACGTCGAGGGGCGCCAGATTCCCTACCGCAAGCGCGCCGGCGGGCTGGTGTGGTTCGATTTCAGAGCGCTGTGCGGCGGGCCGCGCTCGTACGCGGACTACGTGGACCTGGCCAAGCGCTTTCACACAGTGCTGCTGGCCCGCGTGCCGCGCATGTCGGCGCGCAACGCTGATGCTGCGCGCCGCTTCACCTGGCTGTTGGACGTGTTCTACGATGAGCGCGTGAAGCTGTTCGCTTCGGCCGAGGCCCGACCGGAAGAGCTGTTCGTCGAAGGTGAAAACAGCGCCGAGTTCGCGCGCACCGTGAGCCGGCTGCACGAGATGCAATCCGCCGAATACCTGCAGGCCGAGCGCGCGCGGCGTTAAACTTCGCACAGGAGGAAGCACAATGGAGAAGTTCAAGGCGTTCAAGATCACGGAGGCGGACAAGAAGGTCCAGGCCGGGTTCGCCGAGTTCACGCTCGACGAGCTCGACCCCGGCGAAGTGGTAGTTCGCGTCGCCTACTCGGACGTGAACTACAAGGATGCGCTGGCGGCGACAGGCAAGGGCCGGATTCTGCTTCGTCCGGCGTGCATCGGCGGCATCGACTTTTCCGGCACCGTGGTGTCCTCGAGCGATCCGCGCTTCGCCAAGGGCGACGCGGTGCTGGCGACGGGCTTCGACATCGGGGTCAAGCACCACGGGGGATACGCCGAGTATGCGCGCGTGCCGGCGGACTGGCTGGTCAAGGCTCCCCAGGGCTTGACGCTGTGGGAGGCGATGGCGTTCGGCACCGCGGGCTTCACCGCTGGTCTGGCGATCGTTCGCATGGAGCAGAACGGGCTGCGGCCGGAGAACGGGCCGGTGATCGTGGACGGCGCGACCGGCGGTGTCGGCTCGATCGCGGTCGACGCGCTTGCGCGCCTGGGCTACACGGTGGTGGGGCTCACCGGCAAGGCGGGCGAAGCGGACTACCTGAAGAAAATCGGCGCGAGTGAAGTGAAGCTGCGCAGCGAGCTCGACCTGTCCAAGATCCGGCCGCTCGACAAGGCGACCTGGGCCGGCGCGGTCGACAACCTGGGCGGCGAGGTGCTGGCCTGGATGGCGAGCACGATGAAGGTCGGCGGCTGCGTCGCCTCGATCGGCCTCGCCGCCAGCACCGCGCTCAACACAACGGTCTTGCCGTTCATCCTGCGCGGAGTGAGCCTGCTCGGGGTCGACTCGGTGAACTGCCCGATGCCCCTGCGGCAGGAGGTGTGGCGCCGGCTCGCGGGCGATATGCGGCCGGCCCACCTGAAGGAGATCACGCGGACGATCCCGTTCGCCGAGTTGCCTTCGGTGTTCGACAAATTTATCGGTGCGCAAGTCCGGGGCAGGGTAGTGGTCGACCTGAACGCCTAATATCTGTCCGATCTTTCGGGAGAGGAGGCAAGGATGGGCAGCTACAGCAGATTCCACCGCCGCTCGATCGAGCAGCCCGACGCGTTCTGGGCCGAGCAGGCGAAGCTGATCGACTGGCACAAGCCCTTCGGCAAGGTGCTCGACTACTCGCGGCCGCCGTTCGCGAAGTGGTTCGTCGGCGGCGAGACCAACCTGTGCCACAACGCGATCGACCGCCACCTGCCGGCGCGCGCCGGGCAGAAGGCGCTCGTCTACGTCTCGACCGAGGTCGACCAGGAGCGCAGCTACACGTTCTCCGAGCTGCACGGCGAAGTGCAGCGCGTCGCGGCGATGATGCAGTCGCTCGGGGTAAAGAAGGGCGATCGGGTGATCATCTACATGCCGATGATCCCGGAGTCCGCCTTCGCGATCCTCGCCTGCGCGCGCATCGGCGCGATCCACTCGGTGGTGTTCGGCGGCTTCGCGGCCGCGAGCCTGGCGGCTCGCATCGACGACGCCCGTCCGAGCCTTATGATCACCGCCGACGGCGGCAGCCGCATGGGCAAGGCGGTGCTGTACAAGTCGCTGGTGGACGAGTCGCTCAAGCTGGCCAAGCACCCGCCGGCGAAGGTGCTCATCTACAAGCGCGGGCTCGATCCGAAAATGTCCGTCACGGCGGGCCGCGACGTCGACTGGCAGGAACTCGCCGCGCGCCACGAGGGCGCACAGGTGCCCTGCGCCTGGCTCGAGTCGAGCGAGCCCTCGTACATCCTGTACACCTCGGGTACGACCGGCCAGCCCAAGGGCGTGCAGCGCGACGTCGGTGGCTACGCGGTGGCGCTCGCCTCGTCGATGAAGCTGATCTACTGCGGCGAGGCGGGCGAGACGATGTTCACCACCTCGGACATCGGCTGGGTGGTCGGGCACTCGTACATCATCTACGGGCCGCTGATCGCGGGGATGACGACGATCATGTACGAGGGCGTGCCGATCCGTCCCGACGCCGGGATCTGGTGGAAGATCGTGGAGCAGTACAAGGCCTCGGTGATGTTCTCCGCGCCGACCGCGATCCGGGTGCTGAAGAAGCAGGACCCCGCGTACCTCAAGAAGCACGACGTGTCCTCGCTCAAGCACCTGTTCCTGGCCGGAGAGCCGCTGGACGAGCCGACCCACGTCTGGATCTCCGAGGCGCTCGGCATCCCGGTCATCGACCACTACTGGCAGACCGAGACCGGCTGGCCGATCCTGTCGGCGGTGCCGGGGGTGGAAAGGACACCGATCAAGTTCGGCAGCCCATCGTTCCCGGTCTACGGCTACGACCTGAAACTCTTGCGCGAGGCTGACGCTGGCGAGGCGGAGCCGGACGAGAAGGCGGTAGTGACGATCGCGCCGCCGCTGCCGCCGGGCTGCATGACCACGGTCTGGGGCGACGACGAGCGCTACGTCAGGACCTACTACTCCACTTTCAGCAAGAAGCAGGTGTACTCGACATTCGATTGGGGGATCCGGGACAAGGACGGCTACTACTTCATTCTCGGGCGGACCGACGACGTCATCAACGTCGCGGGCCACCGCCTCGGCACGCGCGAGATCGAGGAGGCCGTGAGCATGCACCCAGCGATTGCCGAATGCGCGGTGGTCGGCGTCGCAGACCCGCTCAAGGGCCAGATGCCGCTCGCCTTCGCGGTGGCGAAAGCCGCCGTCGAGGACAAGAAGAAGCTCGAGAAGGAGGTCATGGACACCGTCGACCGGCAGCTCGGCGCGATCGCGCGGCCGCGCGCGGTGCACTTCGTGTCGCTGCTGCCCAAGACGCGTTCGGGCAAGACGCTACGCCGCTCGATCCAGGCGCTAGCCGAGGGGCGCGACCCGGGTGACCTCACCACCATCGAGGACCCCGGCGCGCTGGAACAGATTCGCAACGCACTAAAGGAAAGCGGACCAAAATGAGAACTCGACCCGAGCTGACCCTGGACGATTGCCGCAAGATGAGCGCCGCGGCGGAAGCCGAGGCCCGGCGCAACAACTGGAACGTCGCGATCGCCATTCTGGACGACGGCGGGCACCTGCTGCACTTGATCCGCATGGACGGCGCAACGCCGGCCAATGCCGCCATCTCGATCGAGAAGGCGCGCACCGCGGCCACCACGCGCATGCCTAGCAAGATGTGGGAGGATCGAGTCGCGGGCGGACGGACGTCGATGCTCAAGATGCCGGTGCTGCCGGTGCAGGGCGGGCTGCCGATCAAGGTGGAGGGCAGCTGCGTCGGAGGCATCGGCGCCTCCGGGGTGGCGTCGCACGAGGACGAGCAGATCGTGCAGGCCGGCATCGACGCGCTGCTGAAGGGCTGAGGCGTGGCGGAAGCGAAGGCCACGTCGAAGGTGTTCATCGATAACGAGCGCACACGGGTGGCGGAGTGGCACTTTGCGCCGGGCGCCGCCACTGGATGGCACCGCCACGAGTATGACTACGTGGTGGTGCCGATGCTCGACGGTCGGCTCAAGCTGCTCGAGGCCGGTGGCGAGCGCTTCTCGGAACTCAAGGAAGGCGTGCCTTACTTCAGGAACGCGGGTGTCGAACACGACGTGGTCAACGCGAACGACTACGAGTACTCGTTCATCGAGATCGAATTCAAGAACTGATCGGGAAGAATCGCGGGAACTGTCGTCGGCGCCGCGCTGTCGCTCAGCAAAGGAGTTGGGTGGTTTCTTTCAACCCTTGCAAAGGAGCGCCATATGTCTGATCACACGGGTATTCGCGAGCAACAGCAGCAACCGGGTTCGGCGCGAAAGTCCAGAGCGCCGGCAAAGACCATATTTCCGATTAGGGGGGGCGCACCGATCGGATTGCCGGAGCTGCCGTACGCGATGGACGCGCTCGCGCCGGTCATTTCGGGCGAGACGATGGGCTATCACTACGGCAAACACCACAAGGCCTACGTGGACAAGCTGAACGGCCTGGTCGAGAAAAGCCCTTACGCCGAGATGCCGCTCGAGAAGATCATCCAGTCGACGGCGAAAGACGCGTCGAAATCAGCCGTCTTCAACAACGCGGCGCAGGCCTGGAATCACTGGTTCTTCTGGCTCAGTATGAGCCCGGACGGCGGCGGCAAGCCGGGCGGCAGGCTGGCGCGCAAGATCGAGGAGGACTTCGGCGATTTCGACAGCTTCGCGAACGAGCTCAAGCAGGCGGCGACGGGTCAGTTCGGCAGCGGCTGGGCCTGGGTCGTCCACGATAAGGGCAAGCTGAAGGTTACCAAGACCGCCAACGCCGATACCCCGATCGCGCACGGCATGACACCGCTGCTGGCGATCGACGTCTGGGAGCACGCCTACTACCTGGATTTCCAGAACCGGCGCGCCGACTACGTCGAGGCGGTGATCGAGCGCCTGCTGGACTGGGAGTTCGCGCAGCAGAACATGCCCGCCTGACCGGCGGGCGGCGGCTTCACGAGGGGAGGGCGATTACCTTCCCCTCGCAAAGGGCAGTGATCTGCGCCGGCGCGTAGCCGAGCGCCTGCAGCAGCTCGCGCGCGCCCTCGCCGACCGGCGGCGGGTCGCTGCGCTTGGGCAGGTGCTCGCCGCCGAAGGCGATCGGCAGGCCGGGGACGTGGATCGTGCCGCCCGAAGGCAGCTGCGTCGCATGCAGCGCGCCCGACGCGTTCAGGTGAGGGTCGGCGAGCAGGTCCCAGGGCTTGGCGATCGGCGCGTACGGCAGGCCGATGCGCTCGAGCCTGGCCTGCAGCTCGGCCTTGGTGTAGCGCTTCATCGCTTCGCCTAGGCGCGGAATAAGCCAGGCGCGCGCGCGCACGCGCGCGCCGTTGGTCTTCAGGCGCGGGTCGCTCGCCAGGTCGGCTTCGCCGAACTCGCGGCAAAAGATCTCCCACTGGGTGTCGGTGACGACGCCGACGAACAGGCGCTCGCCGTCGCCGGTCTCGAAGATGTCGTACACGCCCCACGCGGGCCGCTTGACCGACATCGGCGGCGGCGCCTCGCCGGTGATCTCGTATTGCGCCATGTGCTGCGCCACGAGGTAGGCGGTGCTCTCGAAGAGGGCGCTGGTGACGCGCGCGCCGCGTCCGGTCGATTCGCGTTCACGCAGCGCGGCGAGCACGGCCACTGCGCCGAAGGTGCCGCCGAGAATGTCGACCACCGACGCGCCGGCGCGCAGCGGGCGCTCGGGCAGCCCGGTCATGTAGGCGAGCCCCCCCATCATCTGCACCACCTCGTCCAGCGCCGGGCGGTGCTGGTAGGGGCCGTCGAGGAATCCTTTGAGCGAGCAGTAGACCAGGCGCGGGTTGCGTGCCGCGAGCGCCTCGTAACCGAAACCGAGCTTGTCGAGCGCGCCGGGACGGAAGTTCTCGGTCAGCACGTCGCTCGCATCGAGCAGGCGCAACACCAGGTCGCGCCCTTCGACGTGCTTGAGGTCGACCGCGAGGCTCTTCTTGTTGCGATTGAACACCGGAAAGAAGCCCGCGCCGGCAGCTTCCAGGCGGCGCGTGTTGTCGCCTTCGACCGGCTCGACCTTGATCACCTCTGCGCCGAGATCGGCCAGCACCAGTCCGCAGCTGGGCCCCATCACCATGTGCGCGAATTCCACCACGCGCACGCCCTCGAGTGGAAGGCGGTTCATGCCGCGCGCTTGAAGCCCTTCGGCAGGCCCGCCTGCGGGGTGTGGCCGTAGACCGGTTCCTCGGGCAGGCCCTTCACCAGCGCCTCGCGCGCGGCGAGAAGGCGGTCGAAGTCGATGCCGGTGGCGAGGCCCATGCTTTCGAACATGAACACCAGGTCCTCGGTGACGACGTTGCCGCTCGCGCCGGGCGCGAAGGGGCAGCCGCCCAGCCCGCCCATCGAGCTGTCGAAGGCGCGCACGCCTTCCTCGTAGGCCGCGAGTGCGTTGGCCAGGCCCAGGCCGCGGGTGTTGTGGAAATGCGCGCCTTCGAGCCTGTCGCCGATCTCGTTCCTGACGCGGCCGAAGATGCGCCGCACCTGGGCCGGGTTGGCGTAGCCGACGGTGTCGGCGAGCGCGACGCAATCGCAGAACTCGGCCAATGCTGCCGCGATGCGCAGCACGTCGTCCTCGGGCACCTCGCCCTGCATGGTGCATCCGAAGGCGGTCGACACCGCGCCCTCGATCTGCGGCCCGTCAGTACCGCGCAGATCGCGGCACTTGCGCACTTCCTCCACCATCTGCTCGGGCGTCATGCGCACGTTGGCGAGGCTGTGGGCGCGGCTGGCCGAGACCGGGAAGGTGATCTTGTGCGCGCCGGCCTGGATGGCGCGCTCGAAGCCCTTCAGGTTCGGCGCCAGCGCCACCACGCGTAGCCCCGCGATGCCGCGCGCGTGCGCGACGATCTCGCCGGTGTCGGCCATGGCCGGGATCAGCTTGGGCGGCACGAACGAGCCGACCTCGATTTCCTCCAGCCCGGCGGCGGCCAGCGCGCTGACCCAGCGCTTCTTTGCTTCGGTCGGCATCATGTGGTGGGCGTTCTGCAGCCCGTCGCGCGGGCCGACTTCGCAGATATGGATGTCGCGCATGACGATCTCCCTTTAGGAGCCGGATTCTAGCGCCCTCGCCGCGCCTCGATGACCTCGAGGGCGAAACCGCAGGCCGCGCCGCAGGCGGCGAAGGCGAGCAGCGCCGAGAGCGACGCGCTCCAGCTGCCAAATCGCGACGCCAGCCAGGCCAGCAGCACCGGGGCGACAAACTGGCTTGCCTGCGACGACTGCATTACCAGCCCGTTGCCGGTGCCGACGTGGAGCGGGCTGCGGGCGTGCACCGGCACGCCCGAGAACACGGCGGCCGGGATCACCCCCGCGCAGGAGGAGAAAACCAGCACGAGCAGGAAGCGCGGCGTGTTCGGCAGCACGTCGAGCAGCATGCCGACGGCGCACAGGGCCATGATCGCGAAGGCCGCCATCGTCATCCGGCCGCGGTGCGCGCCGCGCGCGAGCAGCCAGCCGCCGGCGAGGTTGCCGGGCACGTTGATCAGCACCATCAGCGCGGTGAGCAGTGCCGCCGTGGCGGCCGAGCCGCCTCGCTCGTCGACGACGAAGGTCGGCAGCCAGATCATCACTGAAGTCCACTGCGCAACGTAGAACGCGAACATCAGCGCGAGCGCGAGGCTGCCGGGCTGGGTGAGCGATTCGAGCGCCAGGCGCAGCGAGCCTACGCTGCCGGCGCGCGGCGCCACCGCGTAGCGAGCGACCAGCGCAAAGGCGCCGGCGGCGACGAGCGCCAGGGCGACCCACAGGCCGCGCCAGCCGACCGCTGCCATCACCAGCGGCGCGGCGAGCAGCGCCAGGCTGCCGCCGGCGGGCATATACGCGCTCCACAGCGACAGCGCCTTGGCGCGCGCGCGTGGCTCGGGCGCGGCGGCGCTCATCAGCGCGGCGCCAGCGACGGTGAACAGGATGAAGCCCGCGCCTTCGAGGAAGCGCGCTATCAGCAGCGGGGCGAAGCCGTGCGCCGCAGCGCCTAGGAAACCGCCCGCGGAGAGGATCGCGAGCCCGAGCAGCGCGAGCCGCTTGGGGCCGAAGCGGTCGGCGAGCACCCCTGCGAGCATTCCGGCCAGTCCGCCGACGACGTTGAACATCGTCGCGACGAATCCGGACTGCACCAGCGAGAGGCCGAGCTCGGCGCGCAGCACCGGCAGCGCGGGCGGCACCTTGCCGATATAGGCGCCCGCGACCAGTCCGCCGGCGAACACCGCCCAGACGGCCGGCCAGCGCGCGGCGGGGCGGACGTCCAAGGCGCTGCGATCAGGCCGCCGTGACCGGCAGCTTGAATTCCCGGATGCGCTTCTCCCACTCGGCGGGGCCGCTCTGGTGCACCGAGCTGCCGTTGGCGTCGACCGCCACCGTGACCGGCATGTCGCGCACCTCGAACTCGTAGATCGCCTCCATGCCGAGGTCTTCGAAGGCGAGCACCCGAGACTTGCGGATCGCCTTGGCGACCAGGTAGGCGGCTCCGCCCACGGCCATCAGGTACGCCGCCTTGTGCTTGCGGATCGCCTCGATCGCCACCGGGCCGCGCTCGGCCTTGCCGACCATCGCCACCAAGCCGGTCTTGGCGAGCATCGTCTCGGTGAACTTGTCCATCCGCGTCGAAGTGGTGGGGCCGGCGGGGCCGACGACCTCGTCGCGCACCGGGTCGACCGGTCCGACGTAGTAGATCACGCGGTTGGTGAAGTCGACCGGCAGCTTCTCGCCCTTGGCGAGCATGTCCTGGATGCGCTTGTGCGCGGCGTCGCGCCCGGTGAGCAGCTTGCCCGACAGAAGCAGGCGCTCGCCGGGTTTCCACGCGGCGACCTCAGCGGGTGTGAGCGTGTCGAGGTTCACCTTCTTCGAGCTCGCATCGGGCTTCCAGGTGACGTCTGGCCAGTCGGAGAGCTTGGGCTGCTCGAACTCGGCGGGCCCCGAGCCGTCGAGGACGAAGTGCGCATGGCGGGTGGCGGCGCAGTTCGGGATCATCGCCACCGGCTGGTTGGCGGCGTGGGTCGGGTAGGTGAGGATCTTGACGTCCAGCACGGTCGACAGCCCGCCCAGTCCCTGGGCGCCGATGCCGAGCGCGTTCACCTTGTCGTACAGGTCGACACGCAGCGCCTCGACCTTGTCCTTCGCGCCGCGCGCCTTGAGCTCCGCCATGTCGATCGGCGCCATGAGCGACTCCTTGGCCATCAGCATCGCCTTCTCCGCGGTGCCGCCGATGCCGATGCCGAGCATTCCGGGCGGGCACCAGCCCGCGCCCATCGTCGGCACGGTCTTCAGCACCCAGTCGACGATTGAGTCGGACGGGTTGAGCATGGCGAACTTCGACTTCGCTTCCGAGCCGCCGCCCTTGGCCGCGATGTCGATCTCGACCGTGGCGCCGGGGACGACCTGCATATGGATCACCGCCGGCGTGTTGTCGCGCGTGTTGCGGCGGCCGAAGGCCGGGTCCTCGAGCACCGACGCGCGCAGCTTGTTCTCGGGATCGAGGTAGGCGCGCCGCACGCCCTCGTTGATCATGTCGGCGACGCCCATCTTCGCTTCCCAGCGCACGTCCATGCCGATGCGCACGAACGCGTTCACGATTCCCGTGTCCTGGCAGATCGGGCGGTGCCCCTCGGCGCACATGCGCGAGTTGGTCAGGATCTGCGCGATGGCGTCCTTCGCCGCGGGCGACTGCTCGCGCTCGTAGGCGCGCCCCAGTGCGCGGATGTAGTCGACGGGGTGGTAGTAGGAGATGAATTGAAGCGCGTCGGCGACGCTCTGGATCAGGTCTTCCTGGCGAATCGTGGCCATGGGTCGAGGCAAGAATACGTAGGGGAAGGAAGGGCGACCAAATGTAGCATAGCGCCGAAGTGCGCCGGCGGTCTTTACATCGCATTGATTTGGTGATTCTATTTCTCCTTAACAAGACGCCTTAAGAACCGGGAGGAGAACAATGGCTAACATCGAGACGGTATTGCAGGAGACCCGGGTATTCCCGCCCGCACCGGAGTTCGTCAAGCAGGCGAACGTGTCGGGCATGCAGGCCTACCGCGCGATGTGTGCCGAGGCGGAGAAGGATTTCGAGGGCTTCTGGAGCAAGCACGCGAAGAACGAGCTGCTATGGCACAAGTCCTTCAGCAAGACGCTCGATGAATCGAATGCGCCGTTTTTCAAGTGGTTCTACGACGGCGAGCTGAACGCTTCCTACAACTGCCTCGACCGGCACCTCAAGACGCAGCCGGACAAGATCGCGATCATCTTCGAGGCCGACGACGGCAAGGTGACCAAGATCACCTACAAGGCGCTCTTTCACGAGGTCTGCCGCTTCGCCAACGCGCTTAAGAGCCACGGCGTCAAGACCGGCGACCGGGTGCTGATCTACATGCCGATGTCGATTCAGGTCGTGGTCGCGATGCAGGCCTGCGCGCGCATCGGCGCCACCCACTCAGTGGTGTTCGGCGGCTTCTCGGCCAAGAGCCTGCAGGAGCGCATCATCGACGCGGGCGCCACCGAGGTCATCACCGCAGACGGACAGTTCCGCGGCGGCAAGGAGATTCCGCTCAAGCCTGTGGTCGACGAGGCCCTCGCCATGGGCGGCTGCGAGGGCGTAAGGAACGTCATCGTCTACAGGCGCTCGGGCAGCAAGGTGCCGATGCAGGCGCCGCGCGACAAATGGTGGGACGAGGTGGTGAAAGGTCAGGCGGACAGCTGCGAGCCAACCTGGGTCAACGCCGAGCATCCGCTGTTCATCCTCTATACCTCGGGCTCGACCGGCAAGCCGAAAGGCATCCAGCATTCGACTGGCGGCTATCTGCTGTGGTGCATCCTCACCATGAAGTGGGTCTTCGACTACAAGCCGAGCGACGTCTTCTGGTGCACCGCCGACGTCGGCTGGGTGACGGGCCACAGCTACATCACTTATGGCCCGCTCGCGGTCGGCGCCACCGAGGTGATGTTCGAGGGCGTGCCGACCTATCCCGACGCGGGACGGTTCTGGAAGCTCATTCAGGACCACAAGGTGAACGTTTTCTATACGGCTCCGACGGCGATCCGGTCGCTGATCAAGGCGGGCGGCGATCTGCCGAAGAAGTACGACCTGTCGTCGCTGCGCATTCTCGGCACGGTGGGCGAGCCGATCAATCCGGAAGCCTGGATGTGGTACCACGAGACCGTCGGCGGCGGGCGCTGCCCGATCGTCGATACCTGGTGGCAGACCGAGACCGGCGGCCACCTGATCTCACCGCTGCCCGGCGCGACGCCGACCAAGCCCGGCTCGGCGACGCTGCCGCTGCCAGGCATCTTCGCCGACATCGTCGACGAGACCGGAATCCCGGTGGGCCGCGGCAAGGGCGGGATCCTGGTGATCAAGCGACCCTGGCCGTCGATGCTTCGTACGATCTGGGGCGACCCGGAACGGTACAAGAAGACCTACTTCCCCGACGATTTCAAGGGCAAGCTCTATCTCGCCGGTGACGGCGCGAGCACCGACGAGGAGGGGTATTTCCGTATCGTGGGGCGGATCGACGACGTGCTGAACGTGTCGGGCCACCGCCTGGGTACGATGGAGATTGAGTCGGCGCTGGTGGCGAACTCCAAGCTGGTCGCCGAGGCGGCGGTGGTGGGGCGACCGGACGACCTGACCGGCGAGGCGATCGTCGCATTCGTGGTCACCAAGGGGCCGCGGCCGAACGGCGAGGAAGCGAAGAAGGTCGCACAGGAGCTCCGCAACTGGGTGGCAAAGGAGATCGGGCCGATCGCGCGACCGAAGGAAATCCGCTTCGGCGACAACCTGCCGAAGACCCGCTCGGGAAAAATCATGCGGCGGCTGCTGCGCTCGCTGGCCAAGGGCGAGGAAATCACGCAGGACGTCTCGACACTTGAGAATCCCGCCATCCTCGAGCAGCTCAAGCAGACAAGCTGAACCGTCTCGCTAGGGCCTCGACGCTTCGGCCGCCATCAGAGCCTCAGCGTCGAGGTCCCGGCGAAGCTCGCGACGCACCTGTTGCCAGCGGAATCTCACCGAGTTGCGCACGATCTGATCGTCGAGTTGCTTGAGCTCGTCGACGATGGGCGCGCACTCGATAAGCGTGCGCGGGCTTTCGCTGAACGCGGTGCCATCGTCCGGCACCGCCGCCCAGTCGCAAAGCGCCAGCCTGGCACGTACGCGCTGGACGCCGGCGGTGTCGTGATCGGTGTCGTTGGCGGCGAGAATGGCCTCGAGCGTCGCTTCCATCAGGGTGGGAATCCACGCCGTGTCGGCGCGGGTGCGCCGGGCGAGCAGTCCGCCAGCATAAACTGACAGATCCGACAGGCAAGCCAGCCACATCTGCCATTTGGCGGCATCCACTGCTTTGACGAACTCGTCGTTGGAAAATAATTCCGGGTAGCGCATGCCCGCGCGCGTCCTGAGGTAGCCGTAAAGGGACATCTGGGCGACGAAGCTCGAGCGCGACTCGAGGAAGCGCTGCAACCCCTCGCGGTCGGCCACCAGCTCGGCGTGCCCCCAGCCGCCGCGGGCGATGAAGCCGCGGATTACGCGCCAAAAGCTGGCGGGATGTGCCAGCAATTGCCAGAAAGTCGACATGTATGTCCCTAATTTATTGATCCTGCGCAAGATTGATAAATCTTGACTTTTCCTGAAAGGGGTTGGAGCATCCGACACAGACTGCGGCCGGGCTTGGAGGGAGGCGCGAGCGGGCAGGTGCGCCATCGTTGCCCGGGCGCGGCCAATAACTATCCATTAATAACGATGATGTAGAGAGGAGGAGGATAGTCGATGAGCGCCGATATATCTCAAAAAGAGGTCCACTGGCAGCGAACCAAGGGCCTGATGATCTGGCACCTGATCATCTGGTTCATCTTTTCCTTCGTGGTGCACTGGTTCGCCCCGCAGCTGAACAAGATTTCGTTCATCGGGTTCCCGCTCGGCTTCTACATGGCCGCGCAGGGATCGCTGATCGTTTTCGTCGTTCAGCTCTTCGTGTTCGCGTCGCAGCAGGCCAAGATCGATCGCGAATGCGGCATGGCAGAAGAAGAATAGGGGGGAACCATGAGCATATTCAACATGAAGGGTTCGTTCGTCGACAACCTGCCGAAGATCTACGCCCTCTATACCGGGGGCTTCGTAGTCTTCATCATCCTCATGGCGCTGCTGGAGAAAGCGGGAGGGTCGGCGGATACCATCGCCAAGCTGTTCGTGGCTTTCACGATCGTCATCTACGCGGTCATCGGCTGGCTCTCGCGCACCATGCAGGTCGACGCCTACTACGTCGCCGGCCGTCAGGTGCCGCCGGTGTTCAACGGCATGGCGACGGCAGCGGACTGGATGTCCGGCGCCTCGTTCGTCGCGATGGCGGGCGGCATTTACATGGGCGGCCATCCCTATCTCGCGTTTGTGGTCGGCTGGACCGGCGGTTACGTGCTGGTGGCGGTGCTGATGGCCCCATACCTGCGTAAGTTCGGCTGCTACACCGTGCCCGACTTCATCGGCACCCGCTACGGCGGCAACTTGGCCCGCTTCTGCGCAGTAGTGGTACTGGTGGTGGCCTCGTTCACCTACGTGACGGCGCAGATCAACGCCACGGGAACGATCGCCGCATTCGTGCTTCAGATCCCGTTCCAAGTCGCAGTCTGGATCGCGCTGGTGGCGATTCTGCTATGCGCCATGCTCGGCGGGATGCGCGCGGTGACCTGGACCCAGGTCGCGCAATACATCGTGCTGATTGTCGCCTACCTGGTGCCGGTGTTCTGGATGTCGCAGAAGCAGGGTTTCGGCGTATTTCCGCAGTTCGAGTACGGCGCGGCGGTTGACAGGCTGAAGGAGCTTGAGGTGCTGCAGCAGGTTGGCGTGCTGAAGCCCGAGCACGCGGTGCCGGGTATGAGCGCGCTGACAGTGCACCACTCGTTTGCCGGCAACGACCTGATTTCGAAGGTCAAGTTCGGCACCTTGGTGGCCTGCATGATGATGGGCACGGCTTCCCTGCCGCACATTCTGATGCGCTACTTCACCACTCCGTCGGTGAGCGATGCGCGCAAATCGGTGGCGTGGTCGTTGCTGTTCATCTTCATGCTGTACTTCACGGCTCCCGCGCTCGCGACCCTCACCAAGCTGCAGGTTCTCGACCCTAGCCTCCCGACCAGCATCATCGGCAAGTCGATCGCATCGGTGAACGCGCTTGATTGGGTGCAGAAATGGGGCAACGTCGGCTTCCTGAAGATCATCGACAGCAACCACGACGGACTGCTGCAGATCAATGAGTTCTTCATGCGCGGCGATATCGTCGTGCTGGCGACCCCGGAGATCGCGGGGCTGCCGGCGGTGATCTCGGGCCTGGTTCTCGCGGGTGGCTTGGCGGCGGCGATGTCCACTGCCGACGGTCTGCTGCTGGCGATCGCCAACGCGCTGTCGCACGATCTGTACTACAAGATGATCGATCCGAAAGCCGAAACCAGGAGGCGGCTGATCGTCGCGCGGGTGCTGCTGCTGGGAATCGGCGCAGCAGGCTCGGCGGTCGCTGCGCTCAGGCTGACCGGGATTCTCGGGGCAGTGGCCTGGGCATTCGACTTCGCGATGTCCGGCTTGTTCTTCCCGTTGGTCCTCGGCGTGTGGTGGAAGCGGGCGAACACCCCGGGCGCGATCGCAGGCATGGTGATCGGTCTCGGAGCCGGCACCTGGTATCTGTACATGGTGCGGTGGGGTGGCATGACGCCGTGGCTCGGCATCGATCATCTGCGCTTCGGCATCATTGGGGCCGGCGCGAGCCTGATCTCGATGGTCGCCGTGACCCTCATGACCAAGGAGCCGGACGCGGAAACCCAGGCGATGGTCGATGAGGTCCGCATTCCGAAAGGTGCGACCGTTCTGGCATCGACGCACTAGCGCCGGAAGCCTCAAACCGAGCCGGGGCGAGTCTGCTCGCCTCGGCTTTTTTTTTGCCCCAGAGAATTACTAGAATGCCCATGGAGTCAGCTTGGAGGCGCGCAGATGACTGAGGCTTTCCCCGTCTGGGTGATCGCGATCGACTACATTCTCGGGGCGATCATGTGGACGTTGATTGGCCGTTTCGGGATGGGAATTTTCCTGCCCGAGAGCAGCAATTTCTTCTTCATGCGCATCTTCGTGCGCACGACAAACCCGCTGATTAGGCTGTTCGCGCCGATCACGCCGTCGTTCCTCATCCCTCCCATGGTGCCGCTGTACGTGGCGTGGTTCTTCTTCATGATCCGCTTCTACCTGATGCCGTGGCTGCTCGGCTATTCGGTCATGGGTATGCTGTCGTTCCCGCTCGAGAGCGAGATCGCGCACGGCATCCAGCAGCTGTTCGGGGGCCTGTTGCGCTAGTCGCACGGATCCGCGGCCATGCAACGAAAACACGGGCCTGCAAACCATACCGCGTTGGCGGCGCTGCCGGCTGTGGTGCTCGATCTGGAAACCACCGGGCTCGATGTCACGCGGGAACGGGTGGTACAGGTGGGTGCCGTCGCCATGCTCGGCGCAAGAATCCTCGAGGCGCCGCGGCTCGACCAGCTGATCAACCCCGGGATTCCGATTCCGCCGTCCGCCAGCCGGATTCACGGGCTCAAGGACGACGACGTCGCGGGCGCGCCCAACTTCGCGGCCTTGGCGCCGGCGCTGCGCGAGATCATTTTCGGCCGCGTGGTGATAGGCCACAACACCGCCTTCGACCTTGCGATCCTGCGGCATGAGGCGGCCCGAGCCGGCATCCCCTGGCAGGAACCGGCGGCGCTCGACCTGGTGCTGCTGGCCGGGGCGCTGGAGCCGTCGCTCCCCGACCTCGCGCTGGAAACGGTGACGCGCCTGCTCGGCGTCACGATCGAGGGGAGGCATACCGCGCTGGGCGACTGCCTGGCAACGGCCGAGGCATATTCGCGCCTGCTGCCGCGCCTGCGCGAAGAGGACGTTCGAACGCTGGGCGAGGCGCTGGCCCTGTCGGCTCGCCGTACCGATCTCGTGCAGGGCCAGACCCAGGCTCGCTGGCACCTGGTTCCGGGGGAAGCGGTGATCGTGCCGCCGCCGCCGCTAACGCGCATTGACAGCTACATTTTCGAGCGCAGGCTCGACGAACTGATGAGCGTGCCGCCGGTTGCGGTCGACGCGCGGGTATCCCTGCGCGACGCCGCGCGCACGATGTGCGAGCGGCGCGTCGGCGCGGTTCTGGTCGGCCCGGCGGGCAACCCGCCGCAGGGCATCCTGACGGAGCGCGACCTTCTGCGCGCGGTCGCGGAGGGCGACTGTGACCTGGATTCCACGCGCGTCGCCGAGGCGATGACAGCGCCGGTGGAGACGATGAGCGGCGAGGAGCTGCTCTACCGGGCGCTCGGACGCATGGACCGGCTGCGCATCCGGCACCTCTGCGTGGTCGACGCGCACGGGGCGGCGGTGGGAATGCTCTCGCAGCGCGACTTGCTGCACCATCGAGCGAGCGCCGCCGACGTGCTGGGGGACGCACTCGCCGAAGCGCACGAGGTGCCGGCCCTCGCGGCCGCCTACAGTCAAGTGCCGGATGTGGCCGCACGCCTGGTTACTGAGGGGCTCGGCGGCGCCGACGTCGCGCGCGTAGTATCGAACGAGGTACGCGGTCTCACGGCCCGTGCCGCGGAGATCGTGGCGGCGAGCCTGGAGGCCGAAGGCCGCGGACCGGCCCCGGCGCCGTGGTGCCTGATGGTCCTCGGATCGGGAGGGCGCGGCGAGTGCCTGCTGAGCGCGGATCAGGACAACGCCCTGGTCCACGCCGGCAGCGAAGCGGATGATCCATGGTTCGCCGACTTCGGCGCGCGCATCGCGAACCTGCTCGACGAGGCGGGCCTAGCGCGCTGCAGCGGTGGCGTCATGGCGGCCACCCGCGAGTGGCGCGGATCGGTCGAGGGCTGGCGGGCGAGGGTGGACGCTTGGTTGCGCCGCGCGAAGCACGAGGATCTCATGCACGTGGATATCTTCTTCGACCTGGTCGCGGTTGCCGGGGAGGTGAACCTTGCCCGCACGCTGCATACCGACGCCGTCGCGGCGGCGTCACATACGCCGCCGTTCACGAACCTGCTTGCGGAATGGGTGTCCTCGCTGACGCCGCTATTCGCCATGTTCGGAAGGCCCAAGACCATCGAGGGGCGGATCGACCTGAAGCGGAGCGGACTGATGCCGCTGGTCGGAATCGCGCGCACGCTGGCCTTGCGTGCAGGCTCGTTGGCGCGGTCCACGCCCGACCGTCTGCGCGACGCCGCTGCGGCGGGGCGCATCGCGGAGAGCGATGCCTCGACGCTCATCGACATGCACGCGGAACTGCTCGATTTCGTGCTGGCGCAGCAGTTGCGGGATCTCGAGGACGGCATTCGGCCGTCGAGCCGGGTGGTGCTCAAGCGGCTGGGGAAGGAGGGCGCGCGCCGCCTGCGCGGCCAGCTTCACCGGCTGGACGAGATTCTGCGCGGGCTGCGCGGCTCGGTCGCCGGCTAGAGTGCGTGCCTCTGCTAAAATTCTGCGCGAGCGAAGCACGGAGAGATGGCCGAGCGGTCGAAGGCGCACGCCTGGAAAGTGTGTATGCGTGATGAGCGCATCGAGGGTTCGAATCCCTCTCTCTCCGCCACTAAAAGAAAACGCCCTGCGCGCAGGAGCATGCACAGGGCGTCAATGCCACAGCACGCGGCGCGCACGATGGCGGAGGATTCGCGCCAAGCATAGCGGGTCCGGCCGTCGGGCGCCTTGCGGTGCACTTGCGGATGATTGACGTGCGCGCAGGGCGTTTCAGGCATAATGCCCGTATCGCGCGCGAAGGCTACGGCGGGCCTCCCCGCATTGCAGCCTGGTGAATCTGGTCAGGTCCGGAAGGAAGCAGCCACAGCTGGTCACTGCAAGTGCCGGGGTTCAGGCTCGCCACCCATTGCCCTTGCCCGGAGCGGGAGCCCGGGCAGGGGCCCCTGATAAAATGAACGCATGAGTTATCAAGTTCTTGCCCGCAAATGGCGGCCGCGTGATTTCGGGAGCCTGGTCGGGCAGGAACACGTAGTGCGCGCGCTGCGCCACGCGCTGGAGAACGGGCGCCTGCATCACGCCTATCTGTTTACAGGCACCCGCGGCGTAGGCAAGACCACGCTGGCACGGATTCTCGCCAAGTGTCTCAACTGCGAGAACGGTGTTACGCCGGAACCCTGCGGCAAATGCAGCGCCTGCACGGAAATTGATGCGGGTCGGTTCGTGGACCTGCTCGAGGTCGATGCGGCGACCAACACCCGCGTTGACGAGATGCGACAACTGCTCGATACCGCCCAGTACGCCCCGACCCGCGGACGCTACAAGGTATACGTCATCGACGAAGTGCACATGCTTTCGAACTCGGCCTTCAACGCGATGCTCAAGACGCTGGAGGAGCCGCCCGAGCACCTGAAATTCATCCTCGCAACCACCGACCCGCAGAAGATTCCGGTGACGGTGCTTAGCCGTTGCCTGCAGTTCAATCTCAAGCAGATGCCGCGCGGTGCCATTGCCGCCCACCTCGAGCAGCTCCTGCGGGCGGAGGGGATCGAATTCGAGGCCGCTGCGCTGCCCCTGATCGGCCGCGCGGCGTCCGGAAGCATGCGCGATGCGCTCTCGCTGCTCGACCAGGCGATCGCGCATGGCGCGGGCCGGGTGGCGGCGGAAGACGTGCGCGAAATGCTCGGCGCCATCGACGAGACCTACCTGCTGCGGCTGCTCGAAGCGGTGGCGGAGGACCGTGCCGCGGAAGTGATGTCGATTGCAGCCGACATGCAGGCGCGCAGCCTGTCCTTCGACGGGGCGCTGGCCGACCTCGCAGGGCTGCTTTTGCGCGTGGCGCTTGCACAGGGCGTGCCCGACGCACTGGAAGAGGATTTGCCGGAGCGCGAAAGGATCCTAGGGCTGGCGGGACGCCTCGACCCAGAGACGGTGCAGCTGCAATACGAGATCGCATTGCAGGGCAGGGAAGAGCTTTCGCTCGCCCCGGATGAGCATGCGGGATTTGTCATGACCCTGCTGCGAATGCTCGCGTTCCGCCCGGAGAACGCTACGGATGGAGAGACGGCTGCGCCGGACAAGGCGGCTGCGGCGCCCGTGCGCCGGGCGAAGCCAACGCCGGCGGCGGCCGGCGCGGGGGCGCGGCCGCAGTCGGACGACGACGCGTTCTGGCCGAAGCTGGTGCGCCAGCTTCAAGTCACCGGCGCGGCACGTGAGCTGGCGCGTAACGCCGAGCTGGCGCGGCACGACGGCAACGCCTTCGAGCTCGTGGTGCCCAAGTCGAAGAGCTATCTGGCGGAGAAGGCCTACCAGGAAAAGCTCCGGGCGGCGCTCGAGCAGCACCTGGGGGCGCGGGCGACGGTAAAGGTGGGCGTTGGCGAGACCACGGGACGGTCCACCGCGGCCATCGAGGCGGGGGAGCGCGAGGTCAGGCAGACGGAGGCGACGCGAGCGGTTCGGGCGGATCCGTTCGTGCAGGACCTAGTCAAGCTTTGCGACGCCCAAGTGATCGATTCGTCGATCAGGGCGACACCGAAGGATCAGTAACGCGGCTCCGGGTAGCCGCACATGCAGGAGAACGCGATGCGAGGCAATATCGGCCAGCTCATGAAGCAGGCCCAGATGATGCAGGAGAACATGCGCCGCATGCAGGAGCAGCTTGCGAGCGTCGAGGTGGAAGGCCAGTCCGGGGCTGGATTGGTGAAGGTCGTGATGACGTGCAAGCACGACGTGAAGCGTGTATCGATCGACCCCTCCCTGGTGGGCGACGACAAGGAGATGCTGGAGGATCTCGTCGCGGCGGCATTCAACGATGCGGCACGCAAGGTGGAGGAAACGGTAGCCGAGAAAATGAGCGGGATGACGAGCGGTCTGGGCCTGCCGCCTGGATTCAAGCTCCCGTTCTAGATCGCAAGTGGCCAAGGAGTCGATACCGACTGCCAAGGGGGTCGAGCGGTTGGTCGAGGCGCTGCGTGTGCTGCCTGGGGTCGGGCCGCGCTCGGCCCAGCGCATGGCCTATTATTTGCTGCAGCACGACCGGGCGGGCGCAGATGTTCTGGCCCAGGCCCTCTCGGCAGCGCTCGCCGGCGTCAAGCACTGCGCCAAATGCAACAACTTCACCGAGGACGACATTTGCTCCCTTTGTCGTTCAGCCCGGCGCGACACTTCGTTGCTTTGCGTGGTGGAAACGCCGGCGGATCTCGCCATGGTCGAGCAGACGCTCAGCTATTCTGGGATGTACTTCGTCCTGATGGGTCGCTTGTCGCCGCTGGACGGCGTCGGGGCGCGGGACATCGGACTCGACCGGCTGCTTGCGCGCGCCAGCGACGGCGAGGTGCAGGAGGTGATCCTTGCGACGAACTTCACCAACGAGGGTGAAGCGACGGCCCACTATATCGCCGAGATGCTGCGGGCGCACAACATCAAGGCGAGCCGCATTGCGCGCGGCGTTCCGCTCGGGGGTGAGCTGGAGTACGTGGACATCGGGACGATTTCCCAGGCCATCCTCGACCGCCGGGGGCTTTGACGCAGGGCAGGGCGGGCGATCGGTCGGCTTGAACGCTCGCGCCAGCGCGTGTGAGAATCGCCATCCGAAGAGCAGCGTCACCTCATCGAACGCCCCAGGAGGAGAGATCCCATGAAAGCCGTCGTCCGGTCTGCCGTTGTCGCCCTCTCGCTCGCGGGAGTCGCGCTTTGCGCCCAGGCCCAGAGCAAGCTGGAAAAGCCCGACGTCCACATCGCGGTTGGAGGCAAAGCCGCGTTCTATTACCTGCCGCTCACCATCGCCGAGCAGCTCGGGTATTTCAAGGACGAAGGCCTGAACCTCAAGATCAGCGACTTCAGAGGAGGTTCGAAGGCGTTGGGCGCGGTCGTCGGCGGGAGCGCCGACGTCGTTTCAGGCGCGTACGAGCACACGATCAACTTGCAGAGCAAGAAACTATACTTCCAGGCCTTCGCGCTGGAGGGGCGCCTGCCCCAGATCGTGCTCGGCGTGGCGACGTCAAAGGCGGCGAATTTCCATTCCTTCAAGGACCTCAAAGGCATGAAGATCGGCGTCACCGCGCCCGGCTCGAGCACCAACAACCTAGTCAAGCAGCTGCTGACCAAGGTCGGACTCGATCCCAACAACGACGTGGCGATCGTGGGGGTCGGCACCGGTGCAACCGCGGTGGCGGCGCTCAAGAGCGGCGAGATCGACGCGCTTTCCAACGTTGACCCGGTGATGACGAAACTGGAGAGGGAAGGCGCGATCAAGGTGGTCGCTGACACGCGGACGTTGAAGGGGACCAAGGAGATCTGGGGTGCGCCGCTGCCCGCAGGATGCCTTTATGCGCCCATCGAGTTCGTGAAGAAGAATCCGCGCACGGTTCAGGCGCTGACCAACGCGATTGTCCGCGCAGACAAGTGGATCGCCAAAGCGAGCGCAGCCGATGTCGCGAAGGTGGTGCCGGAGGCCTATCTGCTGGGCGACCGCGATTTGTACATGTCGACGTATAACAATGTGAAAGAGGCGATCTCGCGCGACGGCATGATTTCTCCGGCCGGAGCGAAGGCCACGCTCGCGGCGCTGCGTAATTTCGTACCTTCGGTAAAGGCGGCGAAAATCGATCTCTCGAAGACGTATACGAACAAGTTCGCAAAGAAGGCGAACGCCAAGTACAAGTGACCCCGGCCCTCGCGCTCGAGCGGATTACCTGCACGTTTGCCGCGCGCGAGGATCGGAGCAAGCGCTACACTGCGGTCAAGGACACGACGCTCGTCGTCGCGCCGGGAGAGTTCGTTTCGGTCGTGGGGCCGACCGGCTGCGGCAAGTCGACGCTGTTGAACGTCGCGGCGGGTCTGCTGTGGCCTTCGGCAGGCAGTGTGGCGGTCAAAGGCGAGCCGCTGGCCGGGATCAACCGGCACGCGGGCTACCTCTTTCAGACCGATGCGCTGATGCCCTGGCGCAACGCGCTGGACAACGTGGTGGCAGGGCTCGAGTTTCGCGGGATGCCGCGCGAGCAGGCACGCGAGAAGGGCGAGCAGTGGCTCAGGCGCGTCGGCCTGGCGGGATTCGGCGACCGTTATCCGCACCAGCTGTCCGGTGGCATGCGCAAGCGCGTCGCGCTCGCGCAAACGCTCATCCTCGGACCACAGATCCTGCTGATGGACGAGCCATTCTCGGCGCTCGACATCCAGACCCGTCAGCTGATGGAAAACGAGCTGCTGGAACTGTGGTCGGCAGACCGCAAGTCGGTGATTTTCATCACGCACGATCTTGAAGAGGCGATCGCGCTGTCCGATCGCGTGGTCGTCCTGTCGGCGGGACCGGAAACGCATCCGATCGGCGAATTCGCGATCGATCTCCCGCGTCCCCGGGACGTCTCCGAGATACGGCTGACGCCGCATTTCATCGAGCTTCACGGCGAGATCTGGCATCGCATGAAAAGCGAGGTGCTGAAAGGCTATGCGCAGCAGCAAAGATGAGGCGAGCCGACGACCCTCCACCAAGCTCGGTGCGCGCAGGCTGAGAGCGTACCAACTGCTGCTGGCCGTGGCGCTGCTCGCTTTCTGGCAAGTCGCGACCAGCCCCACGTTGTTGCCGCCGATCTATTTTGACGACCCGAACAAGGCTGCGTTCTTCTTCGGCGAGCCGCTCAAGGCGGCGATCCGCATCTGGCATTGGTTCGCTTCGGGAACCATCTATCGGCACCTGTGGGTGACCCTGATAGAGACGCTGCTGGCTTTCGTCATCGGAACGGTTTCGGGGGTCGTGGTCGGTATCTGGCTGGCGCTTGCGCCGACTGCGTCGGCCGTCTTCGATCCCTACATCAAGGCGGCGAACGCCATGCCGAGGGTGATCCTGGCGCCGGTGTTCTTCGTCTGGTTTGGGCTCGGAATCGCCTCCAAGGTGGCCTTGGGCGTTACCTTGGTGTTCTTCATCGTCTTCTTCAACGTCTACCAGGGCGTGCGCGAGGTCAGCCCGGTGGTGCTGGCGAGCGCGCGGATGCTGGGGGCGTCGCCGCGCCAGCTGCTTCGTTTCGTCTATCTTCCGTCTGCGATGAGCTGGGTGTTCGCGAGCCTGCACAATTCGGTCGGACTGGCGTTCGTGGGCGCGGTGGTCGGCGAATACCTGGGGTCGTCCGAGGGGGTCGGCTACCTGATCCAGCAGGCAGAAGGGGTGTTCGACATCAATACCGTTGTGGCAGGGATCGTCGTGCTTACCGCGTTTGCGCTGGCGCTGGACGGCATCGTTTCCCTGGTCGAGCGCAGGCTGATGGTCTGGCAACCGAGAAGCGGGGATACCGAGCGCCTGTAGTCGGCCGTGTGGCGGAGACGCAAGAAATATCTTCCGAAGTTTGTTGACACTGATTCCGGGGGATCGCTATAATCTTTGTCTCACTCGGGCGCGGGGTGGAGCAGTCTGGCAGCTCGTCGGGCTCATAACCCGAAGGTCAGAGGTTCAAATCCTCTCCCCGCAACCAAAGCTCTTTAAAAATTCGCAGCCGATAGGTGTGGGCGCTTGAATGGAAGGCGCCGAACATCCGGTTCATTGGATGTCGGTCGAACCATCTAGTGCTCGCATCACAGTAAACTCCGTTTACTTTGAGCGAGATGTTGGTGCGGCCCAAGTGGCTGTACCAGCGACCCGGCAGAAATGCCGGAACCAGCATTGAACTGAAGAGTTTGATCCTGGCTCAGATTGAACGCTGGCGGCATGCCTTACACATGCAAGTCGAACGGCAGCACGGGGGCAACCCTGGTGGCGAGTGGCGAACGGGTGAGTAATGCATCGGAA
>Ga0210077_1000043_pt1 | contig 76874 bp, 91 predicted proteins | sample RushMan_CattailN_5_FD_185556 | JGI IMG/M metagenome (GOLD analysis project Ga0210077, IMG submission 185556) | Wetland microbial communities from San Francisco Bay, California, USA, that impact long-term carbon sequestration -... | ecosystem: Environmental > Aquatic > Marine > Wetlands ...
TCCTCAATGGCTCAAGGGCAAAGTGGGCGAGTACAGGGACTGGTTTAACCATTCACGCTTTCATAGAGGCGTAAAAGCCTACCCAGCAACTCTCTACGAGTGTAACGTTAGAAACTTGACATGACAATTTCAGAAACTTAATAAACAGTAAGCTCCAAATATGGAAAAGCCGAAATTCAAACTTAAGATGATACAGTTTGACAGATATTAGCATCTTCGTTCCCGTCTACAAAGAGTCAAACGAGTTGCCGAGCATGCTGACGAAGCTCGCCTCTCAGAAGGTCACAAAAGAGATTTTCGTGACCGTTGATGAGCCCACCGAACAGTTTCTGGAGCAGACGAAACAGCCTGTCAAAAATGTGCAGTTCATTGTTAACAAAAAGCGAATCGGAAAAGCAAACGCACTGAACAATTCGGTGAAGCTTTCAACGGGAAAAGTGCTGCTTTTTTTGGACGCTGACATCCAAGTATCAGACGACCCTGACTTCTTGAAGAAGATAATTATGGAGATGCAGCACACCGACATTCTCGACATAAAAAAGAAGGTCATCAGCACTAAATCGTTCCTGTCCAAAATGGCGTACTACGAGTACTTCACGTTCAACGTCAGCGCATGGCTGGCTTCAAAGTACATGCGCAAGTGCCCAGCAGTGAACGGCGCAGCGTTCGCGATGAAGCGGGAAACGTTTGATTCGGTTGGCGGCTTCAAAAAGGTTGTCGCCGAAGACATCGACCTCGCCACCAGAGCGTTCTTGGACAACCACAGCTTCGCGTACACCACAAAGGTTGAGGTGGAGAACGTGGTTTACACGAACTGGCACAACTGGTTCAGGCAGCGAAAAAGATGGGGCATCGGTCAAGCACTGTGGCTGAAGGAATGGTACAAAGCCTTAGCCAAAAAATGCCTGAAGAAACCGCAGATTGTCCTGCCCGGCTTGTTTTTCCTGTACCCATCCCTCGCCGTGTTCTTCCTCAGCGTGGTTATTCCCAGTTCCTGGATGCAGGATTCGCTTCTACTGGTCTCCTTGTTTATGTCAGTCAAATTCAACATAGCCTTGCCCGTCTTCATCGTATCCATCTTCACCGCGGACCTGGTCAAAACCCTTATAATCTCACTCGGCAGCTTCGTCATAACCGCCGTCACCTTCTACATACTCTCACGAAAACTAGGCTTCAAGATGAAACTGCATGAGCTCTTTGTTTACTACTTCTTCTATTCCGTCCTCTGGATAGCCATCATAATCGTGGGATACATACAAGTTATAGCTTTCAGGAAAAAGGCCGCCCCAGACTGGGTAACCTGACACCACGAACGGAACCCGCATATCTGGATTCTCAAGCGATTTTAACCTTTTTTACCGACTGCGCCTGCTTACGACTTTCATAGGTTAAATACTGGGGTACGGGGTGGTTTTTCAAAATGCCAATGAGGTGTGGATGTTTAACAAAAAATGAAAAGAAGCAGTTGATTTATAGCTGTGGCTGCCAAGCTGATAAGCTTGTTCTGTCTTCCTATGGTATTGGGTATCCTGCAATCGCGAGAAGATTTATTGAATAGCTATCAACGTTATGGCTTGAAGTTGCCATATCAATTTGGATTACCGCAGTCTGACCGCTCACCAGCGAATTCTGCGGGACTCCTAATGGTGCAGAACCAATGCTTGTCACATCTTCCGAAGAAATTATCGCATGCCCTTCATACAGTATCGCGGTCAAGCCGAAATAAGCTGTTCCTGTACTGTTAATGCCTGAATTATCCATCGGTGGCGGTTCTTGGGAAGTGTAGTCATTCCTCACAGTAGCATCAATCACCAAACATGCTTTTCCATTTACTGTTTCATAACTGGCATTTGCTGAAACCAAGTATAGCTTAGACCCTGATAAATAACCTGCATTGTTCAGTTTAGCACCCGAAGAAACTCCGTTCAAGCTTGCCTTACCAGTAAGGATTGTTATTTGGTAATATTCATATACCGCAACTGCCGAACTTGCAATCAAAAGAGCCATAAGCAGAAACGCAATTGACTTTAACCCTAAAATATTGCCAAAACGCCGTCTACGTGCTTTCTCCTTAACATTACTTCTCGGTGACAAATTCTATACTGTTTGAACGGTAAGCAAGGCATCTTTTCCTTGTTCGGACAAGCCGTATTTGCCATACTCATCGGTTTTTATTAAGCCGTTGAGTTTGGTTAAGTGGTGTTGCAGGTGTCCGCTGCTCTCAATTGCCGTTTTCTTCTTCAAGTCCGCAAACCCAAGAGAGCCTCCGCTTAGAACCTTCAGAATTAGTATGCGTGTAGGATGACCCAACGCATCAAATACTTCTGCCCTTTGCCTGTCGCTTTCAACTTGCCTTTCGTCTTCCAACTTCTTCCCTTCCATGTTGCCTATCAATGGCATATCTGATGGCATATTTAATCCCTATTTTGTAGACATCTAATGAAGGAATAAGAGGACCAAGTCCAGTTTTCTGGACTGTATAGGGTAGGCTGAAAAGACGAGGGGAGGGGTCGCTATTGGCGCGGAAAATCGCTAAACCATGTTTAAAATTAATCTTAAATACCAAAAGATACAGAAGTGCTCGGAGGGAAATCACATGAAGATTGCCTTGATTTATTTTTCGCGTGGCGGAAATACTCGTAAAATCGCAGAAGCCATGGCTGAGGAACTCGGCGTCACATCTGTAGACGTAAAGAAGGAGAAGCCCGACGTAAGCGACGTGGACCTGCTGGTTGTCGGCAGCGGAACGTACGGAAGCAAGCCCGGCATAGACATGGTTGAGTACCTTGAAAGCTTAAAACCCGTGGAAGGCAAAAAAGCGGCGTGCTTCTCCAGCTGCGCAAGCGGCGACGCGTCCAAAACACTTCAAGCCATGAAAGACATCCTGAGCCAAAAAGGCTACTCCAACGTGGATTGTTTCAGCTGCCTGGGAAAGTGGCTGATGGGGCTATCCAGAAGGGGGCACCCGTCTGACAAGGAATTGCCGAAGCCAGAGAATTCGCGAAGAAACTAAAAACTGCAGTTTAGCTGGTTGTTCGATGCCCGCCTTTCCTGAACTCTAATGGATATGGAAAGAGCTATGAATTTGATGGACCGCTTTATCTCTATATGTGCCGTGGCGAGGAGGATTAATCGCCTTTCTTTTCTTCACCGGAAGGCGACTTTTCTTTTTCCTTTGTTTCCTTCTTGGGAGCAGCCCCGAATGTTGCGTCGGCAAGCTCGTTAAGCTTCAGTATAGCTTGTTCAGCGAACATCCCCACCAATCCTGATAAACCCGCGATTACCACAAGATTCAAAGTCATGAATTCCGCTCCAATCGTCAATAAACCTCCCCGTATCAAAAGATAAAAGAACAACGCCAATCCCGCTCCAACGAAAGGGCGAGTAAAATACCACATCTTCCATTTTTCGTAGTCAAAGTCGTTTCTGCTCAGATGGCTTGATGCCCCCCACAAAGAAAAAACGCATGCACCCATAGCTCCAGAAATCATCATCACGAACAGGAGTAAAGTTTCGGGTCCAATGTAAAACTTGGAATTAAGGATTGGCAGCGTGACTACTCTTGTTGAATTCATCTCGTTTATTGCATTAAATGTACTTGTAGAGTTAATCGTGCTTGTCGCGTTAAGTGAAAGGTCTTCTGTAGCAGCAGGCCATACGGCAACCATGAAAAACACTGCAATAAGCATCACTACACCCGTATAGAGTATTATCCACTTTGCCTTCTTGATGCCTTCTTGTCGCTTTTGCTCTGCCTCTTCTTTTTTCTGCTTCTCCTCCGCGGCTGGGTCATTATTGACCATGATTGCTCTCCAGTATTGCATTTTAATTTTTTAGTATTTAAGACCTTTTACTACCGAAAAAATCTGAAATAATACATAGATTGCAGAAAACAGTTTCTTGGCGACTAACCAGCCTGCTGACCCTTGCAGAAAAAATCGCAAAAAACAATTTAATCTGATATGCCACATTATCCTCCAATGCAGAAAATAAAAGTAATAATATTTGACCTAGACAACACCCTCATGGATTTCATGCGAATGAAGGAAGAAGCCTGCAAGGCAGCTGTCAGGGCAATGATAGATGCGGGGCTATACATGAGCGAAAATGAGGCTTATGAACTGTTAATGAAAACCTATTTTCGGCTGGGGCTTGAATCTGATGAAGCGTTTACGGAGTTCCTAAAAGAAACAGGAAAATTCGAACATAAAATTTTAGCCGCAGCCATAAACAGCTACTTAGAAACAAAAAGCAATTTCGTGAAATCCTACCCTCATGTAAAGTCGGTTCTGAAGAAATTGCGGAGCAACGGCATAACACTAAGCATAGTTACTGACGCTCCTAAAACTAAGGCGTATCAACGACTTTTGAAGATGGGAATCGAACCGTTCTTCAGGTTTGTCGTTGGCTACGAAGATACCGAGAGCAAGAAGCAAACTGGCTTGCCATTGAGATTGGCGCTTTCGATGCTGAAAAAGGAGTTTCCTGACCTACTGAATTCTGAAATCCTAATGGTAGGCGATTCAGTGGAAAGAGACGTAATCCCAGCCAGAAAACTCGGTTTAAGAACAGCGCTCTGTAAATACGGACAAACAACCCCAGAAACGGGGCCCGCAGAATACACGCTGTCTGACATAAAAGAACTTGCCAGTATTGTGAAATAACAGCGCCATACTGAACTTAAAAGGTTAGATTTGTATGGGGCTGCCCGGATTTGAACCGGGGTCTATAGCGGTCCCGGCTAGGTTCGCTTTTTGTAACCTAGCGCCCGAGGCTACAAGCCTGGACCAAACTAGCCGACAGCCCCGCGCAATCCGCGTCGCGGCTTATTCTTCTTTCGTGGGTCTCCAAAATAAGCATTCCTCACCGCCGCCGCGCCATTTTCCTTTCCGCCTTTAAATAGGGGAGGGGGGCTATCCGCCGAGCGCGAGAGTAACATTGCGGATTCTAAAGCATCGTTTATATTTTTCATTGCAGCTATATTGCCTGTGGCGGCGTATGAATCACTGGGAAATGGAAAACGCGGTTCAGCTTGGAGTCGCGTTGAAGGATGCCGGCTTCCAAATCTCCCAGATATGCTGCTCACGCCCAAGCTGCTTCGACTTCGCCGCCAGAAAGAACGGCAGAACCCTGCTTGTGAAAGTTGATTCTGACGTGGACACGTTCAGCCCCAAAGACTCAAGGGAGCTCAGAGCCATCGCAGGCAGCGTGTCCGGCGCGTCACTGGTGGTCAGCCAGCTAACGCATGGGAAGCCGCTGCAGGACGACACCGTCTATTCTAGATACGGCGTTTTCGTGGTAACTGAGAAGACGGTGAAGGACATCGCTTTGGAAACCTCGAACCCGCTGATATACGCCAGTCCAGGCGGATACACCGTCGAAATCGACGGCAGATTGGTCGAGAAAAGACGGAAAGAACTCGGCATGTCCGTGGGCAAACTCGCAGAGATGATCGGCGTCTCGCGCAGAACCCTTTACGGGTACGAACGAGGCATGACCAAAGCATCCGTCACCTCAGCCTACAAGCTGGCGGAAACCCTCGGCGTTCCAGTGGCGAAACCCATAAACGTTCTTGAACCCGCGCGGAAACAGCGCCAATGCCTCCTGCTGAAAGCTAGATACGCCTTCGCTGGAAAAGCGCCGCTGTTTCAGAAGATTTTCAGGAAGTTCGCCTTCTGCGACATCTCACCCGTCCACAAGGCACCCTTCGACTTCATACTTAACGTTCCGCACAGCAAATGCGTAATCGTCGGCTGCGTAGCCACAAGCGACGAGAGGGACTTGAACTACAGGATGGAGGAAACGTTGAGCTTCTGCCAAGTTGCCCACGCGCGACCGGTGCTTATCACCGAGAACCAGCAACCCCACAGCAAAGACGTTTCCTGCGTCTGCATGGACGAGTTAGCCGTGATGCGCACGCCAGAAGACCTTGTCGCCAGCGTCTAAACCAGCTTCTTCTGCAACGCACCCAACTCATCCTTTGCTTTCTTCGCAGGCTTCCACGATTTCCGCACACAGTCAGGATACTCGCCGCCATGCGCACGCAACCAATTTTTCAGGAACACCATTGTTTTCGTGTCTGTGAGGTAGCCGCTTCCGAAGTCGCCGTACTGCGCTTTCAGGGCTGAGATGGCTCTGTCGCGTTCCACCTTCGCAAGGATGGACGCGGCGGAAACAACCGGGTAAATCCTGTCCGCCTTGTGCTCTGAGACGATTTTGAGTTTGAAGGATAAGCCTTCTTGGATGTGGTGTTTGAAGCGGTCTTCAACCACGTCGGCGGCGTCCACGTAAGCCACCTCCGGCTTCAAAGCGTCAATGACTTTTGTCATGGTTTGCGCTTCCAGCCTGTTCAGCTTATGCAGTTTCCGGCCGCTTTCCACTGCTTGGTCGATTTCCACGGGCGCCAAGTGGATGACTACTTGTTTCTCGGCTAACCTCGCGATTTCCACGGCTAACGCTTCACGTTTCCGCGGCGAAAGAAGTTTTGAGTCTTTAACGCCTAAACCGGTGAGCAGATGCAGGTTTTCCTCTTTCAGCGCGACTCCTGCGACGACCAGCGGACCCATCACGCAGCCGCGTCCTGCTTCATCGACACCCGCAACCAGCATGCCACACCGCACCCTTTTCCATGGTATTGCGTTTTGGGCTAATAACTTTTTCAGGTGCGGTTGGCAGGCGCCCTATCAGGTTGCAGTTTGTAGGCTAATCCCGAGAACGACGCGATTAGCTTGCCGTCTTTGCTGACTTTCACGTCGCATAGAGCAAAGTTTTTTCCCTCGGAAATCCGCACCGCTTCAGCCGTCAAAACGTCACCTTCCGAACTGGGCTTAAGGTAGTTTATGCTCACTTGGACTGCGACCGCTTGTTTCTCACCGAAGTTCACGGCTTCTGCGAACGCGCAGTCCGCTAAAGCAAAAACTACGCCGCCGTGAGTCATTTTAACGGAGTTCGTGTGTTCTTTAGCTATTTTCATAGAAACTTTTGCGTAGCCATCTTTGGCTTCAAGGACTTTGACGCCTAAGTGCTCCCTGAAATAATCTATTCCTTTCATTTTTCTTCCTCTTTTTTCGTTTCTCCTTCGCGCAAGTAATCGTAAAATTTGTGGAGAAGAGAGGTAATTCCCTTCGGAAGGAATATGACCACCACAATGAGGAAAAGCCCCAAACCCACGAATTTTAAGGCTGGTCCAACGTTGGTGACTCCTCGAAAAAGCGGATTCAGCGGTTGCAAAATTGGGTACGTGACATACGCGAATTTTTCAATTGATGTTATGATAATTGAGCCTATTATTGGCCCCTCAAGCGTGCCGAGGCCGCCGATTACCGCCATGATAAGCGGAAGAAAAGAGTTATCTATTTTGAAAATATCCGTTGAAATAAAAAGTTGCGATTCCGACAAAAGGCAACCTGCCACACCTGCGAAGAAAGTGCTGATGACAAACGCCAACAACCTGTATTTAGCCGTGTTGATGCCAATCATCTTTGCTTCCAACTCGTTCTCGTGGATGGCTTTGAAGGCTAATCCCCACTTGGATTTCATCACAAGATAAATTGCCGCAATAGAAACCGCGGTTATCGCTAACGTGGCGTAAAAGAAGGGGACGCCTTGCGGAACGATGCTTGGCGTGGCGAACCCTATCATGCCTCCGAATATATTATCAAACTGATTAACTATGGCCACGGTGATTACTGCAAAACCGAAAGTCACCATTGCCAAGAACCATGCCTTCAACCGCACACAAGCGAGACCCACAAGAAATCCTATGCCTGCTGAGATTAAGCCGCCCACGAGGAGCCCCACTATTGGCGGCAATCCTATTCTAATGGCTAACAGGGCTGACGCGAAGCCACCTATTCCTAAGAACGCCGCGTGCCCTAGAGAACCCTGTCCCGAATAAGCTAGGAGGTTCCAGCTTGAGGCGTAAAGCGCAAAAATAATCATAACCGTGAAAACTTGTCCTATGAGGTATTCGCTTGTCACGAAAAGCGGTAGAGCAGCCATGAAAGCTAAGCCAGCTATGGCGTACTGAACTTTCCTCACCCGAAGCGACTTCACGAACGTTGGCAGGATTGCTTTGAAATCCATTTACTCACCTTTCTCGCCGAAAAGTCCTGTCGGTCTGATCACCAGCACCGCTATCAGCAGGGCGAAGGCAACGGCGTTTTGCCATGTACTATTCGTCAAATAGCCTGTCATGTTCTCAGCAACGCCATAAAGCAACCCGCCGATTACCGCGCCGGGTATACTTCCCAGCCCTCCCAATATGATGATTGCGAAGGCTTTGATTGTTGGAAGTGCTCCTATGGCTGGGTTGAAGGGGAAAAGTATGCCGTAAATTGCGCCTGCGGCACCCGCCAACGCGGCGCCAACCGCGAACGTGAAGAGATACACTCTTTTAATGTTTATACCCATCAGCATGGCAGCATCGCTTTTTTGGCTGGTTGCCCTCATGGCTAAGCCAATCTTGGTTTTCTTGGTTAAGAACGCTAATCCAACAAGTATCACAACCACAATGACCATGGCGAGAATCAAATCGTAACCTAATGATACTTCGCCGATTGGAAGGCTTAAGCCTGCGAGGGGACTTGGGATTCGGATGGTGTAGCTGTTCTCCCACCATAGTGTCGCTAGATACTGGAACACGTAGATTAATCCGAGGCTGATGAAAATCTCCATCAATTTATCCGTTCCGCGAATCTTGCCGAAAGCGAATTTTTCAAGCACAACTCCAATCAAAGCAACAGAACCCATAGACACGAGAATAGACACGTAAGGATTAAGACCTGCCAACGTGGTTACTTCGTAGGCAACGAAAGCGCCCACCATAAGCAGCTGGCCATGCGCGAAGTTAACCAGCTTCATAACCCCGAAGATTAAGTTAAGACCCGTCGCTAAAAGAATGTAAATGCAGCCGTTCGCGACGCCAAAGAGCAAAGCCTGAGCAAGTCCGGCGGATGTAATCATATGGAACCAACTTCACGTATTTTCTCATGTTGACTATTTAAAATGTACGCGATTAATAAAAAAGGAAAGAAAAAGGTGAAGCTGAGAAGTTTACGGGCTTCCAGGCTCATAGTCGGGTGGCAACGCGAAATCTGCCTGCTTGAACGAACTTATGCCGGGCATGGAATCAGGGTAAACTACGTAAGGCAACAGTTTTCCAGAATCGGGCACCCAAATCATCTGCTCAATGAACGTCTTCGGCAGAATCTCGTGATAGTTGGTGCCTGAACTGAAAGTGATTTTCTGGTTCTCCATTACGAGCAGGCTCTGCGGCATATTGGTAGCTTCCAAGGCGTCTCTAATCTTTGCTTTGTCCAGGGTTCCTGCTTGTTCAATAGCGTTCTTGTAGATGTAAACTGCGTCGTAAGTGTCGGCGCCAAGCATTCCTGGAACCTTGCCGTCGAACTTTGCTTTATAGTTCTCAACGTAAGTTCCGACTTTCGGCAGATACCACGTGTCTCCTTGCCACTGCGTTGCAATTTTCGATTCTAAAATTTGGAAAGAGCCTGTTTCGCCAAGTAGCGAATAGTACTGTGGGTCTTCGCATATTTCGACACCTATGTAAAGCGATTTCAATCCTACGTCGTTGATTCCTTCCTTGATTGCTTCAGAAGTGTCTGCGATAAATCCTGCAACGTAGACGGCATCAGGTTTGCTGTCTTTGACTGAGATGAGTGGCGACTGGAATGTTGTGGCATCGGTGGCGTATGAGACGTTCGCCACGACATCGATTGGCAAATTGTCCGCTGCAATTATGCTTGCAGTAACATCTCTTACTCCTCTTCCGTAACCGTCGTCACGGTAGAGAATTGCAAGCCGAAGATTTCTGCTTGAATCAACCACGGGTCTTACGCTGTCGGCTAGGAAGTGGGCAACAGTTGTGCTGTAATCAGAAATGGTTGTGCAGTAATGGAACATGTAACTCATACCTTCAGCATCGCCAATGTACAAAGAATTATTCGAGGGAAGGCTGCCACGTCTAGTCACAAGGTTCAATGAGGCACCTGTGATGATGTATGGCACGCGATTATCAATTGCTGGAATTTGACCATTAAGGGTTCCACCAGTTGTCGCGCCCCCAACAAGAATATCCACTTTTTTGTCCGTGATTGCTTGAGTTACTGGACCAGCTGTGTTTCCTGCGGCATCGTCTCCTGTATCAGCAAGTACCAGCTCCATTGTCAAGTTTTTACCCAAGTCTGCAACGTAGACGCCTCCAGCAGCGTTAATTTCGTCAATCGCAAGTTGTGCTGCTCGGTCGATGTCTTGTCCTTCAGCGGTCTGCATGCCTGCAATAACTCCGACTTTGATTGTTTGCGCTGGGGCAAACACGTTCAGTTGCCACAACGCGACAAATGCTGCTACTACGATTATAACAATTGCAACTACGGCGAGTATTCTTTTATTCATTTATATTCTCCTCTATTTTCAATTCGTGGTTTCTAATGTTGTCTAGAAATTGTTTATAAGATTATCCTAAAGCCACGCTTTCCCTGCCCAGTCTGAAGGCTTTAAGGTTCAAATCAACGTATTTTTCCTTAAGCCGCATGGCAATCGCCTTCTTGTAAGAATCGGGCTTAACTGGGTTTTCCGGGAGAGCCGACAAAGCCCCGAGGAGAACCGTGTTCACGACAAGAACGTTGCCGAGTTTGGTGGCGATGCCGATTCCGTCAACTTCATGAACCACGTGCGCTTTCGCCTTTATCATCTCTAAAAGCTGCTCTTCAGTCAAAGCCTTTGAACCGCTGCTAACCGTTGTGTTGGGCGGCATGTACTTCGTGTTCACCACCACTGTGCCTCTCTTCTTCAGCATGGGCAAGGCTCTGGCGGTTTCAAGCATCTCAAACCCCAGCACCACATCCGCCTTTCCCCTCTCAATCAGCGGCGACTCAATTTTCTCTCCGATGCGTGCGTGCGCCACGATGGAGCCGCCGCGCTGTGCCATACCGTGAATCTCAGCTTTTGCCACGTCGAACCCGTCGATTAGCGCCGCTTCGCAGAAGATGTCGCTTAAAACGACTACGCCCTGTCCGCCGACTCCTGAAAACACCACCGACAGCCCCATCTTAACCCGTGCTCCTTATCGCTTTAGCGGGACAAATAGTCTCGCAGACGCCGCAGCCGTAGCACAGCGTTGGGTCTATCTCGGCGCGTTTGGAAGTTAGGGATATAGCTGGGCAGCCGAAAGCGTCCGTGCATAAGCCGCAGGCGTCGCATTCCTCCAGAACCTCTCGGGCTGGTCCTCGCGGGATGGAAAGCGGGCAGGGTCTCCGAGCGATTACAACTGAGGGACCATTGTAATCCATGATTTCACGGAGAACTTTCGTGGTCGCTTTCACATCGTACGGGTCAACAACTTCCACCTTCTCGATGCCGACGCTTCTCGCGATGTCCTCAAGCATGATTTCCTTGGTTTGCTCGCCGAGGAGGTTTTTTCCGCATCCAGGCGTCGGCTGATGCCCTGTCATCGCCACCACGTGGTTGTCTAAGATTATGACGCAGACGTTTGCCTTGTTATACGCGATATTCAGCAGCCCCGGCATTCCGGCGTGGAAGAACGTGGAGTCACCTACAACGGCGAACACTTTGTCTTTCACCCCCGCGTGGAACATGCCCGCGGCTTGGCTGATTCCCGCGCCCATGCATAGGCACGTCTGAAGCGTGTCCACTGGCGGCATAAACCCAAGCGTGTAACAGCCAATATCGCCCGTAACGATTTTATCCTTCGTTTGCCCGCTGAAACTTAAAGCGCTTTCGGGGCACCACTGCACGCATTGGGGGTCGCCTTCGCAGGTGTCGCAGACGGTGGCTTTCTTCGTGTCGGGGTGGATGGTTAACGCGCCATACTGGCATGCTGTGATGCACCAGCCGCAACCGTTGCACTTGTCCTCGTCAACCATTATCGTTCCTGTCTCAGCCGACTGCTTCAAGGCGTCCTCGGGGCAGGCTGCCACGCAGGGCGCGTCTTTGCAGGCTCTGCACGTGACCGCCATAACGGACAATGGGTCAAGCTTTATTGCGCGGATTCTGGATTTGACGGGGTTGAAGGCTTTCTCTTTCTCGAAGGAGCAGATGTACTCGCAGATGTCGCAGCCGCTGCACTTATCAGGGTCGCAGCTGACAAACTGCCTCACCGTGTTCAAAGCGTAGTAGAAGGCTCTGTGCGGGCACCCGGGGCAGAGGACAGGGGGGCGCGGCGGAAGTGCTAATGCCTCGCGTTTCTCGTTTTCCTTGCACAACTTAAGCTTGGCAAACGCTTCTCTCACAGCGTCGGGGGTGAATTCGCCGACTTCATCCAACCCCAACTGGGTTTTCCCCAAAAATCTTCGGTGCAGAAACTGAATGTTAGTTTCGATGAAAGGTCGCAGCTCCTCTACCACGATTAGTTTCTTCACTTTGGACGCGAACTGCTTGACGAGTTCGGCTGGGAACGGGTGCACAAAGCCCAGTTTCAGCCAGGAGAACCGTTTCGTGTTCAGTATGGACCTTGCATAGTAGTAGCCCACGCCGCTACCGATGATGCCGACTTCTTTCCCGTTGTCCTCAACCACGTTGAATTTTGAGGAGTTAACGATTTTCGCGGCTTCCGCCAGCTTGCCTTTCAAGATGCGGTGCCGTTTTATGGCGTTGGCGGGAACCATGACCCAGCGGCTGCTGTCCTTGTCGAATTCGGCTTTTCGCCTGTTTTGGTTGATGGTGCCGACTCGTACTCTGGCTTTGCCGTGCGCCACTCGGGTGGTCAAGCGGATAATCACGGGCAACTGAAGCATCTCGCTGATGGTGAAAGCCTCTCGCGTCATGTCCAGAGCCTCCTGCGGGTTCGCTGCATCCAGCAGAGGCAGGTTTGAGTGCAAGGCAAAGTATCGCGTGTCCTGCTCGTTCTGGCTGCTGTGTAGGGCGGGATCGTCTGCGACGGCGATAACCATGCCGCCTTCGACGCCAGTGTAAGCCAGCGTCATCGCCGCATCAGCCGCCACGTTCAAGCCAACATGCTTCATGGAGACGATGGACCTTACGCCTGACATGGCGGCGCCCGCTGCCACTTCCATGGCTACGATTTCGTTTATACTCCACTCAACGTAAATTCCGAAAGGTTTTGACGCTTCGGCGATGGCTTCCAGAATCTCAGTTGCCGGCGTTCCAGGATAAGACGCGGCTACTTTTACGCCCGCTTCCACTGCGCCCCTCGCAACTGCCTCGTCACCGTTGAGCAGCATGTAACTGTTCGGTTGGTCAGTTGCGATTTTTGAACGCATTCTTATGCTGCCTTCAAGTTTTGCCGGAGCGCATGTCTATTACTCTTTTGGCTTTTCCCTCTGTGCGGGGGAGCTCGCCAGGCTTTACGAGTTCTACGGCGTTCGGTGAGAGTCCGGTGACGTTGTGGATTTGCTCGCTGATTCTGCATCTCAAGCCCTCGAGGTCGGCTTGCGGGTTCTTAGCGGTTTGCTCGGCTAACTCCACTTTCACGCTGAAAACATCCAGTGCTTCGGGGCGGTCCAAGATTATCTGGTACTGCGCGGCAAGTTCGGGGAAGCCCATTATGGCGTACTCGATTTGGGACGGGAACACGTTGACGCCTCTTATGATTAGCATGTCGTCGGATCTTCCGTGTATGCGCAGCATTCTGCTGTGGGTTCTGCCGCAGGCGCATTTTTCCTCAGTTATCATGGATATGTCGCGTGTTCTATACCGGAGTATAGGCAAGCCTGTTTTTGTTAGTGATGTGAAAACTAGTTCGCCCTGTTCTCCAGGTGCAAGCACTTCTCCCGTGTCGGGGTCGATTGTTTCAACTAGGAAATGGTCTTCCCAGACGTGTAAGCCTTTGTGCTCGTGGCATTCTATTGAAACTCCTGGTCCGCACAGCTCGGTTAAGCCGTACACATCAAAGGCTTCGATGCCGAGTTCTTGCTCTATTCGCTCTCTGATTTTTTCAGACCACGGTTCAGCGCCGAACAGGCCGCACCTTAGTTTAAGCTCTTTTTTGGGGTCTACTCCTGATTTGACCATGGTTTCGGCGAGGTAAACCGCGAAGCTGGGAGTGCAGCAGAGCACGGTTGCGCCGAGGTCTTTCATGAGTTTTATCTGTCTTTGGGTCATGCCGCCGCTGACTGGGATTATGGTTGACCCGAGTTTTTGTGCGCCGTAGTGAAAACCTAAGCCTCCAGTGAAAAGTCCGTATCCGTAAGCGATGTGGACTACGTCGCCGCGCCTAACGCCCGTGGTGTACAGCGACCTCGCCATCAGTTCCTGCCAGACTTCCATGTCGTTTGCGGTGTACGCACCCACAATGGGGTTTCCTGTTGTTCCGCTTGACGCGTGCACCTCCACAATCTGGTCAGGCTTAACTGCCACCATCCCAAGCGGGTAGTTATCCCTCAGATCGGCTTTTACTGTGAAGGGAATTTTTTGTGTGTCTTCAAGGGTTTTTATGTCCGCAGGCGTTATTCCTGCCGTTTTGAATTTTTCGTGGTAGAAACTCGAGTTTTCATAGCAGTACTTCACGCGCTCCTTCAGCAGGTGGAGCTGATGATTTCGGAGTTCTGCTCTTGTCATGGTTTCAATTTTTGTGTTCCATTTCCCGTTTTCCATCAAACAATCCTTCTTTTAGATGCCTAGGTAAACTTCCTTTATATGGTCATTTGTTAGCAGTTCTCTGCCTTTGCCCTCTATAATAATTTTGCCTTCCTCCAAAACGTACGCCCTGTGGGCAATGTTTAGGGAATCGCGGATGTTCTGCTCAACCAAAAGTATGGTGACGCCGTCCTCGTTAATTTTTTCCAGCGTATCCAGTACTTTCTCCACGATTATAGGGGCTAAACCAAGTGAAGGCTCATCCAGAATCAAGAGCGTCGGGTTAGACATGAGACTTCGGCAGATTACAAGCATCTGCTGTTCTCCCCCGCTGAGAGTTTGAGCTAACGCTTTCTCTTTCTTCTTCAAAACTGGGAATATCTGGTAAACTTTCTCTTTCGTATCCTTCACTTTGCTCTTGTCTTTTATGGTGTAAGCGCCCAGCATCAGGTTCTCATCCACAGTCATCCTAGGAAAAATCTCCCTGCCCTCAGGGATGAGAGTGATTCCTTTCTTAACTATCTCGTAAGGGGGAAGTTTCTCAATGTTTTCTCCTTTGAAGCGGACAGAGCCGTTTTTCGCTTGAATCAACCCTGCAATAGTTTTCACAAGCGTGGTTTTACCCGCCCCGTTTGGTCCGATTATGCTGACTATCTCTTTCTCGTTTATTTTGAAAGATACGTCCCAGAGTATCTGAACCATGCCATAGCCCGCGGAGACTTTTTCGACTTCCAGCATCTTCTAGTCCTCACCAAACGAAAACTTCTTGCCCAAATACACGTTTACGACATGCTCGTCAGTGCATACTTTTTCAGGTGTTCCTTCACAGATTTTCTCGCCATGATGCAATACAACTACTCTGCTGCATAAGCCCATGATAACTTTCATGATGTGCTCAACCATAAGCACAGTCACGCCCTGCTGGTTCACCTGCTTCACCAAAGCGATGGCTTCATCACTTTCCTTAGGCGTCAAACCCGTAAGCAACTCATCCAGAAGCAGCAGCTTCGGCTTCGTAGCTAAAGCTCGGGCGAGCTGCACCCGTCTCAGTTCGACCACATTCAAGTTTTTAGCGGGCAAGTTGAATTTTTCAGTCTTTAACCCAACGAACTCTAGGAGCTGCTTTGTTCTTTCAACTGGGTCTTGCCCGTCTGCGCCTCTTTCTCTTGCGAAAAGCACGCTTGTCAGCACGTTTTCCAGTGTGGTCATGTCTGGGAACGACTGCACGTTCTGCGCTGTCTTCGCTATCCCTCGATTGCAGATTGCGTAAGGCGGAAGCTTCGAAATATCCTCGTCCAAGAACAGGACTTTGCCTTGGTCAGGCTTGTAAACTCCGCTGATAAGGTTCAGCAACGTTGATTTTCCAGAGCCATTGGGTCCCACAAGCCCAGCGATTTCGCCTTTTTCAACCGTTAAATCTACTTTTTTTAAGGCTTGAAGCCCACCAAACTCTTTTGAGACTCCCACACACTTGAGCAATTTCGCTGTCCCCGAGGATGAGATACATGGTAGGATGTGAAAATATAAATATTGTTTGAATCTACATGAGTTTGGTGAAGAAGGGTGCCGATACAGCAGGTAAGCGTGTTTCTTGACAATCATCCAGGTTCACTTTCTGAAGTTATGTCGCGTCTTGACAAGAACCAAATCAAAATTTTCGCGCTGTCAATAGCGGACGCTGGCGAGTTCGGTTTGGTGCGACTTATAACGGAAGACCCGGCGAAGGCTACACGGGTTTTGGAGGATGCCGAATTTAACCTTGCCAAGTCAAAAAAGAACATCGAAGTGACAGTTATTCTTCCACCGGCCGGTATATCCAACATAACAAAGATTCTCGGCGACAACGGCTTGAACATCGAGTACGCTTACTCGTCAGCGGTGCATATGAACGGCAAGTTTGCTCTGGTTCTGCGAGTGAACGACCTCGGCAAGGCTGAAGCAACCTTCAAACAAAACAACGTGAAGATTCTTTCGCTGGACGAAATAAAACAGTTCTCAAAATAGCTACGGCGACTGCCAAGTCCAAAGAGCGCTAATTTGCCGTAGCAACATTTTCCAGAAGAAACGCTTTTCCATCTTTAACTTGCGGCTTTCTTGCGGGCGCCCTGATAACATATCGGCTAAAATCTTCTTGCCGCGGCTCTTTCCAAGAAGCCTCAGAAATTAACGGGCTCCGCTCCTTATCAGCCGTGAAGCGATGCTTGCGTGCTCCTCTAAACAAGATTACTCTCTCCAAAGCATTCTGCGTTTCAAGACCAGATGAAACTGGCTCGGCGAATCAGCTTTCACCGTTAAACCGCGACGATGCGCTTAAACTGAGCCTCTTGAGATAGGAGGGTTAAGCAAAGGTGTCTTAGTTTACGTTTGATTCGCCAAGCCTCGATGGCTACATCCCGTGCGCGTAACAAGTTTGGTTTTGAAATCATATAACAGTATGTGACTGTGTCGAGGCAACAACAATTCGCAGTGGAGACCCAAAAATTGACTGGCGCCTTTGATGTTTTGAAGCTTGAGGCTCCGTTTAGCTCAATAAAATTAGAAAAAACTAGTGAATGGCTTGAACGTATTTTTCGTAAATTCCAACGCAGCACTGCACTTCCTCATCTACTAAGTGGGCTGTGCCGTCTGGACAATAGACTTTGCCGCCTTTGCCGACTTTGCTGTAGCGGACACTGCAGGCTTTCTGCTGGGAGCAACCGTCGCAGTCTCGTGATAACATTTTTCTTTTTTCACCTCACTCTCGCGTTCAATACTATATAGGCGCAAGGTTGCTTTTAGGCGTATTCCGCATAGTCTATATAGCTCTATAGTACAGCAAGTAGAACCAGCAACATCGAAACCAGCCTGAAACCACAATTGAATCTATTTATAGAGGGGCTATAGACTTGTGTGAGCAACAGGAGAAAGCCCCATGCACTTGGAAGAGATGAAAACGGAAATCGAGAAGCTCGTCGTGGAAAAGGGCTTCTACAACAAGCCAGAAGACATACCCAAGAAGCTTCTGTTTGCGTTCATCGAGCTCGGCGAAGCCAGCGACGCCTGGAAAAAAGGCGAGCCAGAAGCCAAGATAGCTGAAGAACTCATAGACGTGATTTTTTACGTGCTGGACGCAAGCCGCTTGGCGTGTCCCAGCGTAAACATGGATGACATGTTCCGGAAGAAGCTTGACAAGAACCTGAGCAGACCTTACCAGTACGGTGAAGGACACAGAAGCAAGTAAACGCTATTTCTTGCCTAAGATTACGCGCCAGCCGCAAGTGTGGCACTCAGCAGCCTTCTGCTTCATGTCAATATCTAACTTGCCGCTGCAAACAGGGCATTTCACTCAAGCCAACTCCTTATCAAAAGAAAATAGCCTCTTGACGTTAATAATAGGTATTCCGAACGCCGAAACATACCCAAAGCAACGTTGAAACACCGTCAAACGCGGGTTACTGCTTTTATTTAGGTCCACCAAATACAGCAATAGATACAGAAATGAACTTCGACTACCCAACAGTGCGCTTTAAATGTGTAAAATGCGGAATTTGCTGCGGCGACACAACCGAAAAAACACGACACATACTCCTTTTAACCGAAGAAGCCGAGAAAATTGCAGAGACAACCAAGCAGCCAGTCACCAGATTCGCCGCAAAAATCAGGGATAAGGCTCCATACGCCTTTGAGATGAAAAAAACCATAGAAGACGGGAAATGCGTGTTTCTGGCGGACAACCGCTGCACAATTTATCCGTTAAGGCCTTTGATTTGCAGGTTTTACCCGTTTGAACTGAAACCCGATGAACCTGAACGGTACAGGTTTTTCTGCACAGATGAGTGCCTAGGCGTGAACAAGGGCAAACAGTTGGATGAGGAATATTTCAGAAGATTGTTCAAGTTGGCGTGTGACCGATTAGGTTCGGAAAAAAGGTGAAGGTGGTTGAGGTTAGCGGAAAGACAAAGGTGTGGTGTCGCGCTACTCGCAAGGTTTAGGCATGCTGGAAACGAGTGGCCGTTTTTGGGTGTATTTGTATCCGCATTCGCATCGGAAGCCGGCGATTTTTCCGCCTCTGCGTGATATGGGTTGCCATTTGTGTCCGGTGCAGTTGGCGCTGTTTTTGTGGATTTTCCATAGTGTTTTTGCGTCTTCGAGGGTTATGCTTACGTTGCGTTTTGCTGTTGTGACGTACCAGATTAGGTAGCCTGCGAAGGATGCCCAGACTGTTGGGAGGATTATGGTTAGCACGTTTTTTCACCCTTTGTGTATTTTTGTTGTACTCTGATACAATATGTCTTTTTTAAGACATATTATACAAAATGAAATATTACATCTTACGATATAAATATTATCGCCTATTCCGAACATGAACAACCATAAAAACAGCTACAACTGCCGCAGCACATCAGCTTTCTCCAAAATATACCCACAGTAATGACACCGCAGCACCAGCGGCTCTTCGCTCTTCACGTAAAACCTCGCAGAAATTGGCTCGTCACTGTTACTCACACAAGCAGGGTTCACGCAACGCACAATACCTTCGATAACTTTGGGAAGCTTAACCTCCAGCTTCTCAACAACCTTGTAATCACGGATGATGTTTATCGTGGCGTGCGGCGCCACCAAGGCAATCCGGTTAACCTCCTGAGAGTTCAGCGCTCTTCCCTCAACCTTTACGATGTCTTTGGCTTTGAATCGCTTGCTTGGAACGTTAACGGCTATGGTCATCACCCGTTTTTCATGACCTGTAATTCCCAGAATCTTAACCACGTCCAAGGCGTATCCAGCGCTTATGTGGTCGATTACGGTGCCGTCTTTGATTTTGGAGACGTGCAGTTCCATGTCGCTCACAGTCATTCACCGTTAGAGGCTATGGTTGTAGGAGAAGATAAAATTTTACATGCCGAAAAACGAATTTGGGAGAATGCGCTGTCTTGCGCGCAACTGTGAAAATGGCGGTTAATGCTTAGTAGCGTCGAGCACTATGTAGAGTACGTTGTTTCCGCGGAGCAGCACGTTGCCGTAGTTCGTGAGCGGCTGGTCATCTCTGGATTCGGTTGCTCCTTCGAGCAGTATGTTCATGTGCCCATCGCACTTTATCATTTTCCCCTTGTATTCGCAGCCGTTTTTGAGGACGACTTCGATGTTTCCGTGAAGCTGTTTGATGAGTACGTTTAACGGTTTTTTGCTTGGTTCCATCATAGCACCGTGTCTCATTAGATTCGATACATGCATATCCACAATCCATCGTATATAAAAGTTTTATGAAAGCCATCACAGCAAAACCATCAACCGTTAAAAGTTCAAGCTAACAAGCATGGACTGTTGTGTGATTTTTTTCTATAGCCCCCTTATTTATAGCTTGAACCAGGTGTTCACCACTTTTTGCTCTGAATGACCACCTCCGCCCTTCCCCTGTATAAAGCGCTTTGAAGGACAAGCCTTATCGCCTTTTCTATGGACTCAATATTCCAAACTCAAACTTTGGAGATATTCAGGTCCGAAAGAAACAAGGTATGCTGGAGGGTTTAGGCTCACGTTGCTTTTTGAACTGTCTTATTCTATGCTTGCCGGCTAAGATTCTGTTTTGCTGTCTGGCTCAACCTTGACGGTGACGTGGAGCCCTTTTATCCCCGCTAATGCCGGTAGAAGATGAGAAATCATCTGTTCTGCAGTACAAGACCGTATGGTGCCGTTTGAAGTTGTTAGTGTCCAGCCTTCGCCTTCTTTTCTAAATTTGTTTATGCATCTGTCTTTGAACATGATGTAGATCGTGCATTCTGAGTTCTTCATAATTATCCCTTCGAAGTATGAATATTAAAATCTTAATCCACCGAAATCTTTGGGAAAAGGCGCGCTAGGACTGGATGAAGTTGGCGAATTCAGGCTATTTGTTTAATATCTACGTGGTTTTTTCTTCCAGTCGCTTACAGAGGTCAGATTCGAAGTTCTCAATGAGCGATTCGAGACCGTCTGTAATCTCTTTAACTCTCTGCCTTGCGTGTTCCTTGATTTTAGCGGGTTCTACCGTGCTGTAAACGTGATAGTATCCTCCACCCTTCAGGGTTTCAGATTGCTTGTGCACCAGTCCCGCGCTGACTAGCTTTGAGAGGCATCTATGTGTGGAGCTTCGGTCTCTTTGTATTTGTTGCGCGATTTGGTCTAGTGTGGCGTTTTCGTTTTTTGCGATTTCGAGAAATACTTGGAGGTCTATGGGTTTCAAGTTGTATAAGCAGCTTAGCAGGTCTGAGCAGGTGGCACCTCTTCTAGTGAGTAGTTGTATGCTGTCCATGGTTGGAGTAATGGGGGTTCTTGGATATAAGTATTGCGCGGTATTGACAATACCGTAACATATTTATGGGTTGCAACCCTGTTTTATCAACTAATAAGGTGAAAGTCATGAGTAATCGGTCTGAAGATGAAGAGATTGAACGGATCAAAAAGGCCAAGATAGCTGAGATGCTTCAGCGAACAGCCGAAGTTGAAAAGCCAGTGGGCAAGCCTATACAGTTGACTGACAGCAATTTTCATTCTGAGGTCGCAAAGCACAAGCTGATGGTGGTTGATTTCTGGGCTCCATGGTGCGGACCCTGCAGAATGGTTGGACCGCTTGTGGAAGAGCTTGCAGCCGAGTACGCTGGAAAGGTCACTTTTGGAAAAGTGAATGTGGACGATAACATGGCGGTTTCAAGCAGTTTCGGGGTTCGAAGCATACCGACTTTGATGGTTTTCAAAGACGGAGAACCAGTTGACACCGTGATTGGCGCATGTCCAAAATCGCACCTTGAATCAAAATTTAAGCCATACATAGAGAACAATCAGTGAACGGCAGTTAGTGGGTGAGTGAAAGTTGCCTGTTGTGGAGGGGAAGATGGAAGCTACTAAGTCTTTGCTGTTTTTTGGTATTTTGACGATTGCTGTGTGGATTGGTTTAGGCACTGCGGCGTGTTGGCTCATCGACCCACTTTACGGATGGCTGTTTCTCGGTTTTTCCGCGTTCTCAATTCTAATCGTTATGAGAAGGCAAATGTGCGGCTCCTGTTACTACTGTGCTTCCTGCACTAAGGGGTTTGCCAAATTATCGAAGCTGTTTGTCGGAGGCACCCGCATTCCAGGATTAGGCAGAGGCTTAACTTTGGGAATGGCTGTCTTCATTTATGTGCTCTTGTCGGTCATTCCCGGCGCAATACTCGTCTCGTCCATGCTTCAGGAGTTCAGTCTAATCAAACTCTTCCTGCTAATTGGTCTCCTTGCAATATCAGTCTATAACGTGGCGGCCAGAGGAAAGAACTGGGACAGTTGACGAGAGCGCCGAGGTTGGATGTCATCATGCAGAAAGCCTTTATTGAACCAAACAAGTGTCTGCGATGCGATACGTGCCATGTTTCGAATGCATGTCCAGTTGGAGCCGTTTTCCGCATCGATGATGAGGAGCCCAGCATTGTTGAATCAGATCGCTGCCGCGGATGCGGTGACTGCATGCCAAGTTGTCCTGCAGAAGCGGTTGTTTTAAAGAATAGTTAAGTCCAATTCTGAGGCGCGAGATAGCTCTTTTGCGTTTAGGATTGCATTAGAAGTTCTACGCCGGGTATTTTCTTTTTCTCGTAGATTATATCCATAAACTTGGAAAAGCCAGTGATCCAGATCAAATAGACGGCTCCGATTACAAGCCAAACAGGGAGAACCTGGTATGTCCACATTATGATTGAAGTGCCTGAGCTGACCAAGTCGAATAAGCCGACGTATGTTACGGTAGCGGTGCTTTTTGTTAAAGAACAAAACTCATTGGTCCATGATGGAATAACTATCCTATAAGCCTGTGGCAGAATCACATAACGAAGCGTTTGAGCTTTTGACATCCCCGTAGACAAACCTGCAGCCATCTGATCATCCAATATGGTCTGCATCGCCCCTTTCATGTAGCCCTTCTGGTAAGCAGCGCTGTTTAAACCAAAAACCACGAAAGCCAAAAGCGCATGGTCTATCCGGATATTGAGGATGGCAGGCACTGTATACACTGCTAGGAACAGCTGAACAAAAAGTGGGCTTCCTCTGAAGAATTCCACGTAAACTGCGATGGCGCCTTTTACAGGTTTTCCACCGTAAATATCCCCGATAGCAAGAAGCGTTCCAATAACTAAGCCTAGAAGAACTCCGAATAGAGTAATCTCTACCGTTAAAGTCAAGCCTTGCAGGATCCACGTGTAATACTTAGGGTCTACAAGCCAATCAAACATTCATTATTCCCTTGTAGTTCGATTTATTATTCTATCCATGAATCTTTTTGCCCTGTCAGTGCTTGGTGCATTGAAGAACACTGAAGGAGACCCTGTTTCGAGGATTCTGCCTTCATCGTAAAATATCATTTCTTCCGCTACGTCGCGAGCGAATGGCATTTCATGGCTTACAATAAGCATGGTTGTGCCCTCTTTAGCTAAATCACGTAGCGTGTCGATGACTTCTCCTGTAAGCTCAGGGTCCAAAGCAGAGGTCGGCTCATCAAGCAGTATAATGTCTGGGTTCCGGGCTATGGCTCTAGCTATGCCTACTCTCTGCGCCTGTCCACCAGACATCTGAGAGGGATATTTATCAACACAGTCAGTGACCTTCACTTCTGCCAGCGCAGCTAACGCCCGCTTACGCGCTTCTTCTTTGGGCAGTTTCAGCACTCGCCGAAGCGCCAACTCCACATTACCCAGAGCTGTAAGATGGCGGAAGAGGTAGATGTGTTGGAAGACAAATCCGATTCTTGCACGGGCCTTGTTTAGGTCAACGCCCGGTTTAGTTAAACATTCGTCGCCGAGGTAGATTTCGCCTTTATCTGGGATGTCAAGCATAGCTAGGCAACGTAGAAATGTGCTTTTTCCTGAACCGCTGGGTCCAAAAATCAGTTTAATATCGCCCTTTCGGATTTGCAGTGAAACATTTTTAACTGCTTCAACCAGTTTGACATCTGCTTTCTTGCTGCTTTTGCCATAGGTTTTATATACGTTTTTTGCTTCCATCACTATGTCAGTCATACTTTTTTACAATCCTTGTTTCTTCTTTCTTCTAGTTCCCCATCGATCCAGCCAGAAGGCTAAGGGGAATGTTAACACAATATACAGGAGAGCAGAGAGAACAAACGGTGTAATTACGTCAGACGATATGCTTTTTAGCCGTATCGATAACGTCATTATCTCCGCCAAGCCAATAACATAGGCGTATGCTGAGTCCTTAATGAGCAAAGCGTATTCGCTTCCTAAACCTGGAGTGGAATAGGTGAAGACTTGTGGAACCATAATGTGCCAAATTGCACTCCACTTAGAGAGACCAACGGATTGACCAGCAATCATCTGTTCATCTCCAACGCCGCGGATTGCGCCTCTGTAAATCTGTGATTGGTTTGCTCCACTTCTCAACCCTAAAACAAAGGATACCACAAAAAAAATGTTGTTAAATGGGAAAGGGAAAAACGGTCCTAAACCAAAATAGAACATTAACATCAAAACAATTTCAGGAACGCCTCGGAAAATTTTTTCGTAAGCGTCAACTACAAATCCGATATCTTTTTCGTAAACTCGGATGAATGCAAGTGGTAAGCCTATTGCTATGCCAGCTAAAAAAGAAATGATGGAAATGGAAAGAGTTATGGGTACTCCTCCCAAGAGGTAGATTAGTTGTTGCCAGACGTCCAATACTGATCACGTTGGTTTAATACGCATTCCATTCTGCTCTGAGTTGTTCAATTGTTCCGTCAAAGACCATTTCGGCTATTACGCCGTCTATCTTGTCCAGAAGCGTGTGAGAGTTTTTACCTACAACGAATGCAACTGGGTAGTATGGATGACTATAGACTGCACTTGCTTCGATTCCGTCAGATGCGAATTGGGCGATCCAGTTGGTGGTGATTGGTGTTTCGGCGTACACTGCCTGCACGCTTGGGTTTGCGCTAACCAAGTCTTGGAAAGGCGCATCTGATTCACTCCATGTTGCAATTTCTACGCCTGCGTCTTGGAGTTCTTGTTGCTCGACGTTTCCTATTTGTACTCCAACCTTGATGCCTAAGGTTTTGAAGTCTTCAAGCGAGTTTACGGTGGTTATGCCTTTGGCTTCCATGGTGCTTTTGAGCATTACTACTTGTCCTAGTGTAGTGCTGTGGGGTACAGTAAAGGAAACCTGATCCAATCTTTCCGCCGTTATAGAGAAGCCACTGACGCCCATATCAAGCTGACCTTGTTGAACGGATTGGATGATGTCTCCGAATGATACATCACTCCATTGTATCGTTAGCCCTAGTCTTTTTGCGCATTCGTTTGCCATGTCAACTTCGAAACCTACGATTTCTTGTGTTTGTTCATCCAGCATTTGGTAAGGTGGCCATGTTGGATCTGTACCAACTTTGATGACCTTGGTGTCCTGAATATGCGCCCAGACGTCGTCTGTTGAGGAAGAGTTCTGCGGCAGAAGGAATGGACTTGACATTATGCCTACAGCGAAGCCTACAACGAGCATTATAACAACTAACCCTATTGTCAGGATTTTTGCCATCTTGATTTTCTCCCCAGCCCTCATATTTCAAATGTTTACGTATTTAAGCTTAAGCGTAATCTAAGAAACTGCTGATTTGTTACTTTTTTGCCTGAACCCGTTGTCTTTAACCGACACCAGCGCGATGGCGATGACAATGAAAAGCGCTCCGACGGTTGAAAACACCGTGACAGGCTCCTTAAGTACCATTACGGAGGCAACCACGGCAACCACTATCTCCGATAACAGCAGGATAGTGGATGTGGAAGCGGAGAGATATTTGAGTCCCTCCAGCCAGAGATAGTAGGGTATTACCCAGCAGACGATGGCTGTATAAACGATTGCCGCCCACGCCCAACTGGACAAAGCAAAGAAGCCCTGTCCCGCAAAAACCGTGAAAGGCACAATTGTGAACAGCGTGAAGAGAAGAACCCAAGTCATCCACTGAAACGTGGCGGAAGTGGAGCCCATAACCAGTTTCTTGTTGTAAATCATGAACAAGGCCCAAGCAACTCCTGAGACAATGAGCATGAAGTCGGCGATTAGCTGTCCCTCTCCCAGCGCCGAAAAATCCAGATTAGTGCTGACAAACACTATACCTGCCAACCCGAAAAGCACTCCCGCAATTTTTTTCCTTGAAAAGCTTTCATTGAGCAGCGCGGGGCTGAGAATTGCTACCCACATGGCGCTTAGGTTTATGAAAAGCGCGGCCTTAGCCACTGACGTGTAGCCCATGGCCGCGTACTGTAGCAGGTAACCTGCGCCGTTTGCAATTCCCAAGAAGACCAGTAGCTTTTTGTTAGTTATCTTAAGCTGTAATTTTCCCAAAAACAGCATCACGACAACCAGCGCGACTGCCGAGACCAGGAAGCGCCAGAAAACAAACGCGAACGGGTCGATGGTGCTTAGCCCGATTTTGATGATGGGAAACGAGGTGCCCCACAGGACGCCCGCTAAGATGGTGAGGAAGACTGCTTTTCCTTTTTGATTTAAGAGTGGGTTGGGCAAACTCGCTTCTCCTTGCCCTTCCAATAGACAGGCTACACGAATAAAGCATTTTTGCTGAAACATGGACTTATTTTTTGGAGTTTTTTCGGGTTTGAAAAGGTTTTTTAGGTTCGCACTGCAAAAGTTAAATGTAGATTTTTCGGAGGAAGGTTTTCTGTCCAAGAAAAAAATTAATGCGAAGTCTGAGGTTAAGGCGAAGGATTCTAAGCCTGTTTTGACGCCTGAAATATGCCTTGACCACGACACCGAGATGTATCACATTCAGATTGATTTGCCAGGCGTGAAGAAAAATGAGATTGAGCTTCTAGCTTCAGAGCAGACCCTTTGCGTTGAGGGACCGCGGGAAGATGTGATTCTGTTCGGCTGTTTCACATTAGCTCATCCCGTGAACCCGTATAAGGCGAAGGCAAGTTACGAAAATGGGCTGCTTGCGGTTGAGATTCCGTTTAAGGCGCGTGTTAAAGGGAAGAAAATCAAGATAGCATGAGCGGCTATTTTTCTTTGATTTCGCCGTTCTTAACTAAGCGGTCGTAGTATACTCGGCACGTGTTCAGGGAGACGCCGTGTCTATGGCAGAATTTTGCGAGAACCTTCTCCACTGGTTCGTCCTTTTTCCGCTCTTGCACCATTTCTTTTAGTTCTTGGATGTGTTCTTTGTCCATTTCTTCGGTCATTTTTATTCCTCGCTTGTTTTGCTTGTGTTTGCTGGTGATTATTTGTTTTGGTTTCTCTAAAGAGTTGCGCTTTGGTTTGGAAGTTTGATGTACGGAATCTTATTATATAAGATTTAATCTAGTTACTATCTGACCCAAAATGTTAAACCCCAAGCTGGATTTCAGAGCACACGCCTTCCATTGCCCTCACTGCGGAGTCTACGCGAAACAAGACTGGTACAACATCGCCAAAGGAGTAATCTCAGAAAAAGGCTTGGACTACTACGAAGGCTTCATACCCGACCTCCGCTTAAGCTCATGCACCAAATGCGGCAGATACGCCCTCTGGCTAAACGAGAAAATCATATACCCTGCCCTCTCAATCGCACCCTGGCCCACAGAAGACATGCCCCTCACCGTGAAAGAGGACTTCATGGAGGCACGCGGCATCGTCAACGCCTCGCCCAAAGCCGCCGCCGCGCTGCTGAGAATGTGCCTGCAGAAACTTTTGGGCTGCTTGGGCGAAAGCGGCAGAAACACTGAGCTCGACATATACGGCTTAATCAGGAAAGGCTTGCCAAGCAAGTTCCGCGACGCGCTCTGGGCTGTCCGTGTCATCGGTCCCGGAGCGGTTCCGCCAGGCGGAATCAGCGTCAAAGACGACGTGGACACGGCTGTTGCTTTGTTCAACCTCATTAACATGATTGTTGAGGCGACCATATCGCAGCAGAGAAAAGTCAACCAGCTTTACACGACGCTTCCGAACCTGAAGCTCGCGCGAAAGAAGCGCACCCGAAAGAAGGCAAAGAAACCGAGGCAACAGAAACAACCAAAGAAACTTGAGATTATCCCTAAACCAACCATACTCTACAGGTAAGCGGACCAGTTCGCATTCTTTCCGCAGTCAACTTTTATTAGTGAAAATGCCGCTTTATTGGTAGAAGTGATTTTGAATGTTGCCCATAGACCTACTCATGAACGAGCACCGAACCATCGAACGAATGATTCCCCCAATAAAAAAGGAAATAGCGAAAATCAACAGCGCCAGCAAAGTCAACACGGAACTCATAGACATCACCGTGGACTTCATCCGAACGTACGCTGACCGCTGCCATCACGGCAAAGAAGAAGGCGTACTCTTCCGGGAACTTTCCAAGAAAAAACTGTCGCCGGAGCACGCCGACATCATGAAAGAGCTTATTCAGGAGCATGTTTTCGCCCGAACCACCACGCACAACTTGGAAAAAGCGACCGTAGAATACGTTAACGGAAACTCGGGCGCTATAGAGGATGTTTGCAGGTTCCTGAACGATTTGGCTCAACTTTACCTTAAGCACATAGAGAAAGAGGACAAAACCTTCTTCCTGCCATCCATGGAGTACTTTACGCCGCAAGAACAGGAAGCGATGCTGAAAGAGTTCTCGGATTTCGACAAGAAGCTAATCCACAGAAAGTATCGGGAAGTCGCTGAAGAGATGGAGAAGTTGGCGGCGAACCCGCCGCCTTAACATGCTTTTTCAAGAAAAAGATTCGCCGAAAAATTCAAATCGGCCGCCCGCGCCTAGTAACTTGCACTTTTGTAAGTTGCGTAAACTCGTGAATTTGTAGAAGGTGATGAGATGGGTGTAGTTGTGCCGAACACTCCGGAAAACATGAAGATGTGCCTCTGCGGCAAGTGCCCAACCTTCAAGGGTTCACCTCTAACCGGCGGCTTTTTCTGTTCGATGGGCAAGGCGAAGGAACCAGTCAAGCAGGCTGGCTGCTTATGCGGGAAATGCGGGGTCACGGCTAAGTACGGGCTGAAGGGCGGCATATGGTGCGTTAGGGGCAAATCTGCCGACGTAGAGTAAGCGCCAAAGCTGAGTTTCATAACTTTCCTTCTCTTTTTTTATTTGGAAAACCGACGAGTCTAGAATGAGGAGTTCTGAGCCGAGAAGAGCATGACTTCTAAAAAACGGCTTCTTTCTTTCCCTTTGAGCGCCTGTCTTGCTTAGTCCTTGTGAATCTGCACTCTCTTTTTGGAGAATGAGTATTCAAGGAAGGCAAGTGCTAACGAGAATGCTCCGATTCCCGCCACGATCAATGTGCTGTAGTCGAACATTTTTTTATGGCACTTTTCCTATTTTTGGTCGTAGTGGGCGCCGTCTTGCTTTTAAGCTTTAAGGTGCGGCCTAACGGTTTTAACGTTTAAAGTTGCCATTACTTTTAGCTCGAGCATAAGCTTGTTATGGTCGTTTTCGTTCGCGGCTCCAGAAGTAGCTTTGAACTATTATGAACGCTAGAGACACTCCGAAAAAGAGTATCAGCATGCCAGCCGCGTCAGAGAACGCTCTTTCGAACATCCCCCTTTCTCCCTCCAACCTTGACTACTCATTCTAAGTTTAAAAGGCAAGTTTCAAAAGACGAAATGCCCCTGCAGAAAAACATATTGCCTGACGGGATATATGTCGTATGCGACACAACGCTTTATAACCGTTTATGCATTATCCTTACTTCAGCCTGAAAAGGGCGAAAGGAGAAGGCTTCTATCATTACTTCTTTTGGGGTAAAATTGGACGCGCTGCATGATTTGTGCACCCTCTTCCTTGTTTAGGGCGAACCTCTCTCCGCTGTTTTCAGCATGGTTTGGTGCGTTTCTGCGCCAATACGGACCCCCTCTATAGTTTTCTGCAATGAACCACTAATAGACGGCAAATAGGGGTTTCAACATGGTATTGACGCTGAAAAACGCCAATAGTGACCCCTCCCCCTCCTCGTTTCCTGCATACAATTCCTAATAGGCTCCGAGAGGTGTGCATAATTTTAAATCTAGTTAGCACCAATTTGGCTGCATGGAAGCCTGTGAACTCGTCAGGCTTATCCTCAACAAAGTCACCATACCAGCAGAGCCCAAACGAGCTGGAAACCCAGGCTACGGAATCAAAACCGCCGTCCGAGTACTCGTCTACTCAAGGCTAAAGGGATTGGAAAACGACACACGGATATTTTGGCATCTGCAAAGACACCCACAATTCGCCCAGGCACTTGGGCTAAACAGCATACCTGACAGAACCACCATTGGCCGCTGGTGGATACGCTACCGCCCCATCCTCGAAGAAACCATGGTCAAAGTCGCAGACACAATCCGTAACATAGTTCCCACCACCCACCTAATAGTTGACTCCACTCCACTCAAAGACATGCATGACCTAGAAGCTAAATGGGGCTTTACCTGTAGAGGACCCATCAAGGGCTTCAAACTCCATGTTGCCGTCAACCAGCTTGGTCTTCCACTAAGAGCAATCGTTACACCAGGCAACCGTTTTGACTCAATATTTTTGCCAAAACTAATAGAGGACTTAGAGGCGCAGTATGTGCTGGCAGATGCTGGCTATCATTCTTTGGACAACCTCAAGGCAGTTAAAGCCATCGGTGCTGTGCCGATCATTGCTGTTAATCCGCGCAGGAAAGGCAAGGAGGGTAAAACATCAACTGCTGAGTTTTTTGGGGGCAGGCGTTATCCTGTGGAGCAGTTGAATGGGCATTGTAAACATAATGTGTTGCGCGGTTGCTGGGTTCGGCCTAGAGGATTGTTGAAGAAGGCGTCGATGGTTATGGCGGGGCTAATCAGCATCAACGCCAATGCTGTTGTGGCTCTGATTGAAGGTAGCGGTGGCTTGAAAGAGGCAAGCAGGTACTGGGATTAGCCCCACTAACATTGATCATGGAGCTGCTCAGACACCAAACCAATGGTGTAATCGGGCGCAACCCCAGACTGCTCACGGATAACTTAGCAGGCAAACTATAAAAAATTTAATTGTGCACACCCCTCGGCTCCTAATAGGCTGCAAATAGGCGGGTGGTTGCAATGAATCTGGTTGCGTCTGCGTTGGGCAGAGCCTCAATGGTCCTTGGGTTTCGGCAACGTTAAAGTTATAACGGCAGTCACCCGCTCAAATCTCCCGCGCAACCCTCCCCTTTTCTTTTTTATGGGAACAATTCCGACTTGACCCATAACCCAAATGGGTTCAGAACCTTTTCAATGCAAGAGATTAGAGCACGCGGTTTTTACTACCGGCATTTGGGAAGCGTGTATTCTGCATCAGTAATTGCCACCAGCAAGTCCGACGGGTTCTATACCCAAAAGGGGGGGGAACTATCCTGGACAAGAGGCTTTTTTCGTATGTTTTCAAAAAGGTGGCGCTGGGGAAGGGATTCGAACCCCAATTTACTAGTAGAAACGTTGATCAACATTGTTTCTTAAACAGCAAGTCCGGGGTAATAGAAACTGAAACATCGGTCAAGGCCGGTTTTCAGAAAATTAATCAGCTTGATGTTTGCGTTTCTTGAAGTAGATCAGTAGACCCATGCCCACCACGGCAACGGTGGCTGCAGAAGCAGCTACGACAGTTGTATTTGGAAACGGCTCTGATATGTTGAATTTGATCGTTTCTGAGGTGCCTACGTTGTTAAACTCGTCTCTAGCGTACACCGTTATGTTGTGCAAGCCGCTGGTTAGTCCTGACAGCGTAGCGTTTCCCGTGACGGTTACGTTGTCTTGCCCGTCTAGGCTGTAGCCCATCCAAACAGCGGGCTTGTTCACCGTGAATGCTAAAGAAACATTGCCCGAAGCGTAATTTTCGTTTTCAGGCGAAACAACAGAAAGGGTGGGCGGGACGGTGCCGTATCCAAATGGAGTATACACTTCGTTGACTGCGCTGGATATTGTAAAATCGCCCGATTTAGAAGTGTACCCGCCAATAACATACAGTTTGTCGTCCACTATAACCGAACTGAAATAAGCTCTTAGTGTTGGCAAAGGAATTCCAATATGCCAACTGTCATTCTCAGGGTCATAAACGTAATTACAAGTTGGACCTAAAAAGTAAATTCGCTTAGGCGCAATAAAGCCGCTTGTAATCGCCGCAACACCGCATTGGATTCCCGATGGCGCAGGAGAACCCAGATTCCAACTTCCACCCGAAGAATCAAATATTAATAATGATTTGGCGGAATTAAGCCCTACGTAGTAAGAAAGGACAAATATCTTGTTATTACTTACTGCTGAAGCAAAATGGTTTCCCACAGATTCTGAACTATCCAACAGCACTTTGTTCCAAGAATCCTTGAGTTTTTCCGTTTGCGAGTCATTCCATGTGTCCGTTGCTGGGTTGTAGACCATTACTGGCTGAGTAGTTAGACCACCTAGCAAGTAAATTTTTCCGTCAACAACGTTTGCAGTTAGTTGCGCGTTTGGAGCTGAAGGCAGGGGTGCTTTGGTTTCCCATGTGTCTGTTGCTGGGTCATAGGCTTCGTTTACTGTAGACCATAAGTACGCTGGAAGAAGTATCTCTGTGTCTGCATAAGGAACTGTAGTCATTCCTGTCACGCCTCCCATGCAGTATATCTTGTTCTGATAGGTTGCTATGGCGAAGTTATCTCTTGCAGTAGGCATTGACGCTTTTGTTTCCCAAGTATTTGTCATTGGGTCGTACGCTTCGTTTGTGTTTAAGAACCCTGAGCTGTAGGGAACTGCGCCAATTGCCATGCTTATTTCACCGCCTATGCCTCCGATCGCATATATCTTGCCGTTCACAGCAGCTACTCCTAAGCCTCCGCGCGCTGTCGGCATCGGCGCTTTCTGCGTCCAAGTGTTTCCAGCAGCAACCGTTGGGAAGGAAGAAGCTGGCTTAACCGCTATCAGGCATAATGCAGTTAGGAATAGAGCTAGCAGCGAGACGACACTCTTTCGCATTTTGCGTTTCCCATGGATTCTCAGGGCTGTTTGAAATATTAAAGCGTTCTTGTCAAGATTTCTTGACTGAGCGTTAGTCAAGGTTTCTTGACAAGCCCCAGAAACCTCAGTCAAGATTTCTTGACTAAACCTTACATCACATACTTCATGTGTCACATGGGCAATGCGCTGTCTTTAAACTCTAAATCATGCTTGAAACAGAAAAAAGAGGAAACGAAGGACAGCCCGGTTCTGCTCTTTCGCGCGCTATAACCCGTCACGCTATATGAGATCGTGAAAGTGTGGTATGCTTAGGGTTCTACACGTACCGAATCCAGCGCGATGCCGTAAACGTAGTTCCAGTCTTCAGCTGTCAGCAGGATGTAGTTGAAGGTGCTTGCGCAGGTCCCGCAGTCAATCCAGTAAGGCGAGCCAGAAGAAACGTATGGGACGCTGACTAGGTCGTAGTAGTAGCCGTCGTAAGAAGTGTACACGTAGAGGGGACCGCCGTTTCCGTAGCCGTACACGTAAATGTGACCTGATGCAGGCGCGTTCATGGCTCCGCTTATCCAACCGTAGTACTGGTAAGGTCCGTAGCCCTCTAAGGTGGCGAACTGCCCATCGTTTTGCCAACCCGCTAGGTTTTCAGGACCGTAGACAGGTCCGTCGTACGAGGCGATGCTTGATATATAGGAATACGGTGGATTAGGGACAAAGAGTGCCTGTAGGTCATGGTTGGTGCTCATCGGAACCGTTATGGGATTCTCTGTATGCTCGTTGTCATCCAAAAGCCAATGGTCAAATAGGTAATCATTATATGGTTCCGCGGTTAAAGTCACTAATCCTGGTGTACATTGATAGTTACCGGGGGTATATGGGGCTTGTGTTGTTCCGCCCTCTCCAGCTGAAATCGAAAGAGTGTACTGCGGCGGCGGGTTGGTATAGTAATTTGCTGTGACCGTCGTGTCTTGAGTGACTGATACTGCTATCGGATTTTCAAATTCTGCATAACCATTAAAGTTGTGGAAGACATGCGTGCTAGAATCTACTCTAACTACGTGAGATCCTGAGTCTACAGCGAAACTGTTGCCTGTTGTTCCCCGGTAATAGTCGTCTATATAAACGTCTGCGGTTGTAACTGGGCTGTTGACTGTTAAACTATATAGTTTTAGGTGTACGTTCCCGTTCCCGTAAACTGCCATAGTTCCTATAGGCCAATTTCCTTCGAAATTCCACCAGTATGGTGTGAATCCTGTCCAAAGTGGGCTCTGTCCAAAGGGGCATTGCCACATGGACCATGAAGCGTGATCCAAAGCGTCATTAACAGATATGTCGTAGTGTGTAGCAAAATAAAAGAAGTCATTAACCCATTGATAATATTGCTTAGTACCGTTTGGATAAGGTATCGGCTGTTCGAGAGATGCTGAACCATCTGCAAAACCTATGTAAACTTGATGACCACCATCTGGAAGAAGAAAGCCATTTTCGCTAATATCGTCTTTAGTGTTGAAGCCAGGGCTATATAGATATTTTACAATGCGGTGTGTCAAAGCGTATGGTAATCCGAGTGCACCATAAGTACCGTTGCCTTGCCAAGGTATTGTTTTATCAGTTATTAAAGTTAAGTTCGCTGAATAGCAGGTGTTTATGAATGCAAATATTACTTGACCTCCATTAACCCGTGGGTATATATCCATGTCAAAGACACCATTATCAGGCTCCCACGTTTTATGATCAATAGGGCCGAGTCCGGTGCCTACATCGTCTTCAAACATGTAATGAAATTCACCTGGGGCTAAAGAATAGTCATCTCTGCCCAATCCATGGTCAAAATCAACTACTGCTATGGGATTGTACGTATTATGAAGGTCTGATAAAGTGTAAAGTATTTGAGCTTTATCTGAAGCGCTATTAAAAGAGTAATAGCCAGCGTAAGGGAAATCATTGTGAGTGATATTATAACAAACAGTTCCCTGGAGACCTCTTTCAACCAAGCTTTTACGCCAATTGTAATCATTTGGATGAAAATTCGGATCGTACGCGCCTGTGCTTCTCGAGGCAAAAGATACAGCCACGCCTTGCTGTATTTCTGCCCCAACGGTTGCAAATGAAGCTAACAATATCATGGCCATCAATAGGAAACATAGCAATATTCCACATGTTTTAGAGAAGCGTGGTTTTAGCATATTAAGTCTCGATTTCTTTTTAACTACAGAGATTAGGGCAATTCCAGTGAAGACTATAGCGATTAATGAAAAAGCCGGCCAAGTTATAAAATCAGGTGCTGTCTCCGGAGTCGCTAAGGGTCCTTGATTGGTTAGTGGATTTGACGAATCTACGTTAAAGGTTTGGCTAGTTTGCACTCCTGTGGTCATATTAGCTGTTGGCACTTCTTCTGGTGGAGGCAATGTTGACCACGCTTCGTGAACAGCTCGTACTTCTCTTGTGTCCGCCCAGATGTCAACTTGTATGCCATAAATCTGACCATACCACTTGTCGTAGGCAATTCCAACGCGCCAAACAGGATAAAGCTCCAGCGGATCTTCACTGCGAGCTTTATTTGCATCAAGAGAGCCATCGAAAATTAAGGATGTCCATCTTACGTTTGATTCATTGATATTCTTTGCTTCAAAGCCGTAGGAAGTAAGATTCTTGTTATAAGCGAAGGTTTTGGCTGTATTCAATGCGATAGATGATGCTTCTTCTTTGGAAAGGTTTATGGTTACACTGCCAACATTATAGAATTGCCAATCATCTACGAAAGCAGTTAAGAAGCCATCTTTAAAACCAAGCGCTATTGACTTTGAATATGGTGCAATGGCACCGTTTGCTGCGTAATACCACTTGAATGCGGTGTCGCCGTTAATAACCGATGCTTCAAGCACAATGTTTTGTGATGCAATTGTATAGTTTTTGCCTACATCAAGATTATTTAGCGTAGATTCTAGCTCGCCAAAAAGTGAGTTAGCAGTGTACGCTTGGTAGTTGTCTAGGAAATTTTTTGCCATTTCAATGGAGTTGGCGCTGATTGTTTTGGTTACGCTTGGTTGGCCTTCGTTTTCGAGCACATGTATCATCCGTAGGTTACCGTTTGCAAAAGTGTAGAGTGCCTTTAGTTTGCTATTATCGGATGTGAGGTCGTAGGCTAAGGTTTCTTGAGGGATAACATTGAGATACGAAGGTTGTGGGTCTTGTGGGTATTCTTTCGTGACCACTGTGTACTTTGTTAAGTCAAGACCAACCACATTGCGTAAAATTGATAGCCCCTTCTCTTCGAGGATTGTTTCAGTCGCGTGCACGTTCGGTACTAGCGCCTTGTATGTGCTAAAGATAAGCAGCAATGAAAGGATAACCGTGATGAATAACAATTTTTTAGTTTTTTTAGCCATTTTCTTTTTTACCTCCATTTATTGATGGAAAGGCTTATTTTTCCATTTGTTCTCTTTCTGCCCTTCACTGGGGCTAGGCGGTGACACGCCTCCGAAGCAGTCAGCTTCAGGCATGAAGCACATCTGTCTGTTGAGAGCAGAAAGCACTTCATGAGCATACCTCTACGTTTTAAGTATAAGAGGAAGACGAAAAGTTTCCGAAATAGGGAGGTAAGTTAAAGTGAAGGTGCCTGTGGCGTTCACTTTAACCCGTCTCTCTGCGGAATAGAATAGTCGTTTCTTCTCAGCTATTATAAATCAGTAAGAACCAGTACATCGCTGGTTAATTATGGATCTTAAGACTTTAATTGCTTCTTCATGCAGGCGGAGAATCCTACAGATGCTCTCAAGCAGCAAACGAATAAACGTTATGAACCTTGTGCAGAAAGTTAATAGCACCTACAACCAAGTTAACTCAAACCTGCAAATACTTCAAAAAGAGGGAATCATATTTGACGAACATTTCGGTCGAATGCGAGGCATCAGTCTAAACAGGGAAAACCCGAGAACGCTGCTCCTACTTCAAGCGCTGAAAATACTTGAAACTCCTGAAGGCAGGCGAAGCAGCAGAAACAAATCCCGCAACTCGGTAAACTCAGGTCCTAATTTTAAAGAAACTTGTTGAACAAATAAGAGCCAGAAACGCCAAAAAACACCAAGAAATTATGTTAAGAGCAAGGTTTCACATGTACTTTTGTTTGCCTGTGCGTTGGACATTTCAATGCAACTGTTTATAAGTGACCATTATCTGGTTGTCTTATCAAAGAAACTGACGAGGTTAATCTTAATATCACCAGTTTTCTTTTCGAATTTGCTGCTTGCTGCCTCTACCCACTTTAGGCTACTAGGAGGCAGAATAAGTAGCTATTCAGGGGACGCACTGCCATCTTGAATTTCAACAAGATATTACGGTCTTCTTGCCGCCGAAAGATCTTGAAAACATTATCAGAAAAAAAAGCGATTACAATGATGAAGCTTGTACGAATCGTTAACAGCACGTACAATGAGGTTGACCGTAACCTGCGTATTTTGGAACGCGAAGGAATTGTAACTCAGCAACACGTTGGTCGTAAGCGCATTATCAGTTTGAATTTAAAGAATGAAAGGACATTGGTTTTGCTCAAGATTCTGAAGATTCAGGAGAACTCCGTTGACCTTAAGCATTTCCACAGAAACCTAAAGCTCCTTCTGGAAAATGACAAAGGAAATGGTAACTGCGTAAAACATTGACTCAGATTGAAAATATGTGTGTCTTCTTCAAACGGCAACTTTTTAAAATCGTTTGCTAATGTTCCTTGGCTTTATGCGTTTCTTGTTCACATATTTTAGAGAGGTTTTGAAGCATCGTTGTTACGGCGTCTTCAAGGAATTGTTCCCGGGTTTTGAGGCCAAACTGATTTATGTTTATTACCGCGTCTATTTTCTCAAGCAATTCAGCGGGCACAATTACAGCCTGATCAGTTAAAACGCTTATGATGTCATTATAGGTTTGTAGCTTTCCAGTTTTTGCCATCGGAGTCAAAGCAAAGTCGCTTTTGCCACAGCAAATGGCCTTTAACAAAGAGTTGGCAAGAGAGCGAGTGGTCTCTGAGCATACATTTTCAAGGGTTAAAAAGTTTCAGATTTGGGGAAGCGAGTTTAGGAATCGGCTCAGGCGTTATGACATAATGACAGAGATTGTGAGTGGCATCGTAAACTTCCGAGTAACAGGGATATTGCCCATCTAAAACCTCAAAGAAAAAAGCAATTCAAGCCAAAACTGCAAGGGGGAATAACGCCTAAGGTCTACTATCTAAAAAATTATACATAACTCACTTTCTCAGATTAGAGCTTAAAAAAACATGTTGATGAGAAGCGAATCTATGCTCATATTTCTATTAATCTGTGTTTTTGATTCATAATGAGCATAGTTTCAATTAGACACCATTCAATATAGAAATGAATACAATAGAAGAGTTTGCTCTGGAGTTTCTCGATAAAAAGCTTTTTTTTTAAAAAAATATCCTTGTTTTGAGGTTTAAGGTTTCATGTAGACATTTTTTGTCTATTTTTTGTCGAAACAGGTTTAAATTAAGCTTATTTGTATCTTAGCTCCGAAAACACCTTGATACACGAAGCGGTCGAGAACCTCAGATTCATTCGAGACCAATATCGAATCAAAGGCGGAAGCAACCTCCTCTTAGTGTGGAGAATGCTCAAAACCGTGAAAGGCTACTCGCTTCTAACGGTCAGACAGCTCTTTTACATTCTGGTCTCCAGATTCCCATTCCCAAAGGATTACCCCGCCACAAGAAAGTGGAAAATACGATGAAGTACAGTGGCATGGTTCACTTCAAAGACGATGAATTTGAAGTGGCGTCAGCAACAACCGTGGAAGAAGCAGAAAACTTGGGGAAAGCTGGATTCCAAAAATTTGATGAGTTTAGAGGCGTACACTTGTATAGGCGACCTAAAAGGTTCAGCAAGTATGCTTAATGTCCACGTTACAGGTAAAATATCCGTAGTTAAAGTTATTACTGTGATTCGCAGTTTTTAAGGGTGACTGGAGCCCGGTGGTGTAGTGGTCAAGCATAGGGGCCTCTGGAGCCCTTGACAAGAGTTCGAATCTCTTCCGGGCTACCATTCTCTGGCAAGCACTAAGAAAAAGAGGGAGTTTTTTGGCGTTTCTTTCCCCCGTGAAAAGGCTAAGCTTGCCTGAATATTCGTGGAAGCTTATTCCTAAGCTACTTCGTTGCCTTTGAAGAATGCCAGAAGGTCCTCGTTAACTTGCTGCTTGTGCGTCGTGCACATGCCATGCGGCGCACCCTTGTAAACCTTAAGCGTCGCATTCTTGACAATTTTGGCTGAAAGCATCGCCGAGTCGGCAATCGGCACAATCTGGTCGTCGTCGCCATGCAGAATCAGGGTCGGCACATCAATTTTCCGCAGGTCCTCGGTGAAGTCGGTTTCAGAGAACGCCTTGATGCAAAAGTACGCGGCGGGAAAACCAGCCATCATTCCTTGGAGCCAGAATGACTCACGCACGCCTTCTGAAATTTTCGAGCCGGGTCGGTTGTAACCGTAGAAAGACATAGTTAAATCCTTGAAGAACTTCGAACGGTCGGCTACAACACTAGCGCGAATCTGGTCGAACACCTCAATTGGCAAGCCCCCTGGATTGTTTGCGGTCTTAAGCATTAATGGTGGAACCGCACCGATTAGCACTGCTTTGGCTACGCGGCTGTTTCCGTGGCGACCTATGTACCGCACTACTTCGCCCCCGCCTGTAGAGTGTCCGACAAGACATGCATTTTTCAAGTCAAGCGCTTTAATAAGCTCGGCAAGGTCATCAGCGTAGGTATCCATGTCGTTCCCATTCCAGGGTTGACTTGAACGCCCATGTCCACGTCGGTCATGTGCAATGCAGCGATAACCGTTGGAAGCCAAGTAGAACATCTGGTCTTCGAAGGCGTCTCCGTTAAGCGGCCAGCCATGGCTGAAAACAATGGGCTGCCCCTTACCCCAATCTTTGTAGTAAATCTGCGTCCCATCTTTGGTGATAACATTTGGCATTTCAAAAATCTCCATCTAGCAGAAACCGCGTAACTATTTCAGGATTTGTGGCTTCGTGATGTTACCACAACAAATGCCCGCGTTCTAACGTGAAGTTTAGCTTTCTTGCCTGTCTTGGTCGTGCATGTACCGCCAGAACGCAAGGTACGGCGCCTCCAAGTTCATCTGCCAGAGAATGCCAGACAATTCGCCGTAGTGTACCATGTCTTCCATAACCATATGGGTCAAAGCTGTCTCCAGGGTTATCTGCGTGTTTGGTTTATCGCCCCAAGGAATCACAATCTTTCGCTTCCAATCTTCAGATTTCACGTTCGTAAGGAACTGTTCTGTGGCGTCTTTCACGCGAAGCATTAGTCTCTCAGCATAGCAGTGTTCTGGTAGGTTTCGAAGTCAGGGTCCTTCCATTCGCTGAAGCGATTGGACAGAATATAGTTTATCCATCTGTCTTCTACGAGCGTGAGGTGGAAGAAAACGTTTCTCGCCGAGTCGAAGCTGAGTCCTCGCGGTTTCAAGACTTCAGTCCAAGGCAATTTTGCCAGAGCGTCAAAGTACAGTTCGCGGACTGCATGGTTGTAGCGAACAAGGTCTGCTGTGTTCATGAAAACTGTGTATTCGTTGGCGCGCACATAAGTTTTGTTGGTCTAGCCTCGTTTTCCTTTGTCCCAGTAATAGAGGAACAGGTCTTTAACCCAGTTGAGAAAATTCGGGTCAGTTCCAAAGAATCCTGCGAAGTCCATTCTGCCTCCAAGGAAGCGAAGGCATACCATGGCTTCTTTTTCAGTAAGCATGATGGTTACTGCGATGTCTGAGGCTGGGAGCCCTCGCCCTTCAACATTTCTTAACTTTCCAGACCAAGTTCTGTAGGTCGGAAGGTCGCTTTCTGGGAAGATATCCCTGAACTTTATTCCTTTATTGATTTGTTCGTTAAACACGGGGACCATGGCGTCGATTGTGTTGCCTTCGCGCATTCCCCATGTGTATTCTTCGGCTTCCCTAAACATCTTCTCAGCCATCTTCACGCCCTTCATGGTGTCCAGTACTAGGTTAGCTTGGGAGAGTTCACCGATTCTGTTCAAGAACGGGTATGGGAGTCGCCAGATGTCATGCGTCGAAAAGTATTCTTTGTGTTTTGAGACGAACTCAAAAGACGGGGAGAGCTGCAACACAAGCCTGCCATACTGAGTAATGGCGTACGTGCCCTCGGGATGTTTCTGAACAAGCAACGTCTCGCTTAGGCGTTGTAGCTGCCTGAACGTTTCGGTGGTCGTCAGGTCAAGTTTGCGGGAGAGTTCTTTCATTTTCCAGTTCTTCTCATTTAGCTTGCGAAGAATGCTGAGTCTGCTCTCGCTCGCAAGCTCAAAAAACAATCGTTCAATTTCTTCCTGATTCTCCATCCTTATCACCGATGCTAAGCAATTCACACTGCTGTGTACAATTCACATCCTAAGCAAATAAAAGTAATCAGTCGCCCGCCGCTAAAAAGAAGACATGAGGGAAAAACTTGGAAAACGAAATGAACGACAAAGAACGGTTCTTCTCCATCGAACTCAAATCCAAAGCAAACCTGAAGAACGTCGCCATAGCAAACGCCTCCCACGACAGCGTTCTCATCGAGGGCTCAATAGGTGAACTGGTGCAAGCCACGTTCGTGGAAGAAATAATTCTGGAAATCGTCGGCAAAAAAGGAACCCTGAGAATAAACTTGAAAGCAAAAGAGCTGAAGTCACCCGAAAAAACGGAATCACGGGAGGTGAGACAATGCAAACATTAGCAATTATCGCCGTTGCCGTGATTGTCATATTAAGCATCGCCGCTGTTAAGACTGTAATACCTAACGAGAAAGCAAGCAAACCATGCCTACTTGGCTATAAAGCTGCCTGCTCTTTCGCTCCCATAAGCACTGCAATATTAATCATCGCAGCTATTGTCACATTTGTTGTCGCAAAAGGCGTGATTCTGGGATGATTACTTTTGTCCCAAAAAAACGTCAATATCCTTTTTTGTGCGCCGACACGAGAATCTGTAATCAGGAGGATACCTGTTCAATTGGACATTTGCTTTTTCAAAAGGAATGTTACTCGACTCAAGATAGATGCCGCGGAAAACGCGGCAACGCCTACTGTGACCACGCTGTAGAAGAGTGGCCCAGAAAAAAGGAACCGTAAACCTATTGCGCCGTAAAGCAGGCTACCGTAGTATTTTCCCACGGGGTCATAGATTCCTCTTGAAGAAAGACCCGTTAAGATGAAACCGGCAAAAACTGCGGCGATTAAAATTAGAACCCATTCAGCATAAAAGCCCTCAGAACCGAAAGCAAGGAACGCGGAGAATACGAGGGTGCAGTCGGCGGTCACATCCAAATAGGTGCCAAACTTCGAAGAGACCCCGCGTTTCCGCGCAAGATAGCCATCTAAAAAGTCTGTGAAAAGTAGGAAAAGGAACAAGGCGGCACCATAAAAAAGCATCCCGTTGCTGACTAGAAAAACTAGAAGGGGAACCAAGCCGAGGCGCAATGCGGTAACTGCTGAGGGAACGCGGCTATTGATGGCGTTTTTCCTCCTTTCAAGGCGTAATGTTGCTTCCAGCTTGTCTGGCAATTTCCATAGCCGAACTGTCCTGATTGGACAAAGACAGCCCCTTATAGAATGTGCCGTTTGCAGTTTCCACTTGTTGCTTCAAGGGAGGATTCATGTTTTCTCCAGAATCGCCGCCACCACAGGCAATAATCACCGTGTCAATTCCATTGAGGTCGCTTACTCTGTTGACATAATTCACTACAGCCGTTCCAGCCGTCCCACCATATACTGGATATGCGAGTATGAGGAGGCTGTACTTCGAAAGGTCAGAAGGCGCTTGCGGACTGGCGGTTGTAACTTCCACGCGCCAACCACTCGAAGCGAGACCATCTGCAAAAGCGTGCACTGCGTCGCTTGGAAAGCCGCTGAAACCAGGCTGATACACAATTAACGCAGTCTTGCCGCCATCCGCGTTAATAATGTCGATTTCGCTGACAACCTCCCTGCTGATGGCTCCAGACATCAACATGCCCGCAAACGCCCCAAACGCAGCAAACGCCACAATTAAGGCAAGGACGAGCACGAACACGATTTGTTTCCATCTTTTCTCTGGCCAAAACTTCAATATGACACGCCACAGTCAGGTTGCGGCGTCTTTTTTATAAATTTTGTGTCCATTTCTAACTGGCGGTTAGCTCAAGCGAAGAATTTATAACCTCAAAAGCTGAAATAACCATTTATGAATCGCAAGCTCGCTTTTTTGAGATGACTGGAATTGGGAGCAACTTCTCTCTCGAAGCAGCAGAAACCGCCAATTAGCGCGACAAGAGTGGTAGCCTCAACACTGGGTGCCACTGTTGGGTTAGCTGGTATGGAACATGGGTTATTTGAAATGCTTCAAGGCGGCGTCACGAGCGGTCTAGTTATAGACGCCATTGGTCCATCGCAAAAGCTGGGTGGGCGCAACTGAACCCGCCTTAACGGTTGTTCCCAACTTTTTTGCGTCGGGTGTCCTTGCAATGGTTGTTGGCTTCTTGGTCGTTGTTTGGTCTGTGGCGTTCGTTCAAAGAAAGTACGGCGCACCAATCCTGCTGTTTCTGTCAATCTTGCTTTTTCTGGTCGGAGGCGGTTCTCCACCAATATTCCTCGGAATCGTAGCCAGTGCCGTCGCGACCCAGATTAATAAGCCGTTAACCTGGTGGCGCGCAAATCTAAGCGATAACGTGAGGGGCTTGCTTGCCAAGTTATGGCCGTGGTCTATAATTGCCTTTGTGTTGCTGTTTTGGTTTGCTGTTCTGGCGGCAATCACTGGGTTGCCTTTGGTTTTGTTTTTTGACCCCGAGACGACAGACTTTTTGCCTACTCTGAGTGCTCTCGGGTACATTTCAGATGTAGTCATGCTGTTAGCAGTCTTTGCTGGGTTTGCATTTGATATTCAGCGAAGAACTGCGGAATAAAGACTGCATAGGCTGGCAATCGACGTAGAAAATATTTGAACGCGTGTTTATAGAAGTCCGTAGTTTACGTCTTTGATTTTTCCTTTCCAGTCCACGACAACCGCGAATTTCTCAGCCCACGGGTGACCTTCCAGGTCTATGGGGCATGTTCCCCTTATCATCCAGCCGTCGGTTTGCTCTTCAATTATTGCCACTTCGATTCTGTCGGTGTTCTTCTGCTGCTTGAGAAAATCGACTGCTATTCGGCTGGCGGCTTCTTTTGATAGTTGAGGCGGCACTTATCTCTCTACGCTCCAAAGTTCGGTTTGCTAAGTATGTATTTTTTAGAACACCCAGCCTTAAACGTTATGTACCTTCAATTCTGATTCCGATTCAGTTTCAAAGGATTTCTCGCCGAAATGCCCCTGATGCGTGGCGGAGAATTCTGGTTTCCAGAACAAAAGAAGCGTGCGCGCGCTATGAAACATAACCGCTTACGATATGCCATTAAATATCTGATATGCCCATTTAGGAAAGCGTATGTTTGAGTTCCTGGTCTTAATTGCTGCCTTCGCCACATTGGTTGCCGCTCTCGCTTACATACGCTCCATGTTCAAAGGGCAAACTAAACCCAACCGCGTGACCTGGCTGATGTGGACAATCGCGCCCTTCACCGCCACGTTTGCTGCCTTCTCCAGCGGTGTAACCTGGGCTGCTGTGCCTGTCTTCATGTCAGGGCTCTCCCCCTTCCTGATTCTGTTAGCTTCCTTCCTCAACAAGAAAGCCTACTGGAAACCCTCCGCATTCGACTATGCCTGCGGAGCCCTGTCGGCTCTGGCGTTAGTACTGTGGTACCTAACAGAGAACCCTAATGTGGCTATAGTTTTCGCAATTTTCAGCGACGCCCTCGCCGCAACGCCGACGCTGAGAAAAGCATGGCGCAACCCACAGACCGAATTCCGCTGGCCCTTCATAGTAGGTGTCTTTAGTCCGATGACAAGTTTTCTCGTAGCCCCAGCGTGGACATTCTCCGAGATAGCCTTCCCGGGCTACCTGATAGCCATAAACATTTTGCTTGTGTTTTCCGTGTCAAAGAAAAAATAAAGATTACAACTGCACCCCAAAAACACTAATGCTAACAATTACAAAAAACAAAAAAGGGGGAAGATGAGAAATGAATACGCGGGTGACTTCGCCACGCGAATAATTCTTCACATGGACATGGACCACTTCTTCACCGCCGTCGAGGAACGCGAGCGCCCCGAGTACAAGGGCAAGCCCGTCGTGGTGGGTGCAGACCCGAAACAGGGCAAAGGACGCGGAGTCGTCAGCACCAGCAACTACGAAGCCCGCAAATCAGGCGTAAGGTCAGGCATGCCCATCAGCCGCGCGTGGAAGCTGTGTCCCGAAGCCGTTTACTTGCCGCCTAATTTTCCCTTGTACATAGAAGCGTCGCTGAAAATCATGGACATTGCGCGGAAGTACGCGGACAAGTTTGAGCAGTGGGGCATAGACGAAGCTTTTCTAGACGTTAGCGGCAGGGTGAAGGATTACGCTGAAGCCGAAGCCTTAGCCAAACAGATAAAACGGGAAATACTTGAGAAAGAGCGGCTCACGTGCTCCATTGGCGTGGGACCCAACAAGCTTGTGGCGAAGGTGGCAAGCGACTACCAGAAACCCGACGGCTTAACCGTAGTAAAAGAGGACCAGGCGGAGCAGTTTCTGGCGCCCTTGCCGGTGCGCAAGCTCCTGTGGGTGGGGCGCAAAACCGAAGCCAAACTCAAAGCCATAAGCATAAACACCATAGGCGACCTAGCCCGCTACGACCCTGCGGTGCTGGCGGAAACCTTCGGCGTTGCTGGCACGCAGATGCACCTAAGCGCAAGGGGCATAGACCGAAGCGAAGTGGAACAGCGAACCGAGGTCAAATCCATAAGTCACGAAACCACTTTTGAAGAGGACACAGATGACGCGGAGGCTGTGCTGAAAGCGTTAGACGCGCTTGCGGAAGCCGTCGCCAAAGAGGCGCTTAGCCAGAACCTCTTCTTCAAAACCGTCACGGTGAAGGTGCGGTACGAGAATTTTGAAACTCACACGCGCAGCAAAACCCTGCAGTACATGACCAACCGCACGCAAGACCTGCAGAAGACCGCGAGGGAACTGCTTATGCCGTACCTGCGCGGCGACAGGAAAGTGCGGCTCATCGGCGCAAGAGTCTCCAGCTTCGTCAAGGGAGAGAAACAAACAACCCTGCTGCAACCGCATTTAGAACCATGAGAGGGTTCCGTTTTTCCGAGCCGTTTTTAAGCACCATTTAAAGGCGAGGTATCCCACGGGCAAAATGACCGCGCACATCAACGCCAAAATCACTAGTTCAAAAGCAATAGAAGCCACTGTTCCTCCAGTTAGCATTATTCTGACGTCTGTTAGGAAATAGTATTGCGGCGTAAAGTACGCGATGGTTTGCAGCGGCTGAGGCATAAGCTGTGGCGGAAACAGCACATTCCCAAAGAGGCTTGTGATGATGGTTATGAATGTCGCCACTGGGTCACCTTGCTTCGTCACAATTAGGATGCCTGCGCCAATCATGCTGAACCCGATGAACGTACCGATGCCCAGTGCCACCACAACAACTGTTCCGATGATGTTTACGCTTAAAACCACGCCGAAAGCCAGCACGCCCACGGCGAGGTAGATAATTATGGTGAGGGTGCTCCAGATGAACCCCCACAGCGAACTGCCCACGATAAACGTAAGCAACCCAGTGGGCGAAACCAGTACCTCCTCAAGCGTCCATGGGTTAATCGTCCGCTGAACTAGGGTTAGGCTCTGCGACAGGTAGGTCATGAAAGCGATGCCAATGATCAAGTAGGTTGTGAAGGTCATGTGGTACGTCTCAAGCACCGCTGCCATCGTCGCGTTTGCACCCAAAAATGCATAAGTTAACGCTCCGAAAAGCGCGCTGAAAATCATAAGTATAATGTTCGTCTTGTAAGTGCTGAACGAGATGATGTCCCGTTTCATGAAATAGAAATTTTTCCAAAGTTCCTCCTTCAAAGTCATTCTGTAATCCCTGCCCCAGTCAACTCGATAAACGCGTCCTCCAAAGTCGGCTCCTCACGCCGAAAATTAACCAGCTTGATGTTTTCCCGGAAAAAGTAGTCTAAAACACTTGGCAACGCATCTACACTTTCCAAGCGAACTCTAAGCCGCACTTGACCCAGAACTGGATCCTGAACTTCCGTTGCAACGCTGACGACGCCGTTTAGCGTTTGGACGACGTTTTTTTGAGCCTCGGTGATGTTTTGCACGGTGATGTCCACGAATTCGCCCTTCTTCGCCATGTTTCTTATGGCGTCAGGTGTGTCGAGAGCAATGATTTTTCCTTTGTTCATGATGCCGATGCGGTCGCAGATTTGCGAGGCCTCTTCGATGTAGTGGGTAGTGTAAAGCACAGTCTTTCCCGCTTTCTTGCTGAGTTCATTGCGTATGAAATCCCTGATGCTTCTCGAAGATACAATATCCAACCCTGTCGTGGGCTCGTCCAACAGCAAGATTGGCGGATCGGGCAGCAGTGCTCTTGCAAGCGAGAGTTTTCTCTTCATGCCGCCAGAGTACTTCTGGAAAAACTCGAATGCCTTATCCTCTAATCCTACGAGCCGCAGGACCTCCATCACGCGTTCGTCTATTCGGCTGTGGGGAACATTGTGGATAGCGGCATAGAACTCAAGGTTCCGGTAGCCGCTGAGCCTCCAAAAGAACCCGCGTTCGCCAACGCTGAACAACGTGCCCAGCGACTGCTTCACCTTCATCTGTTCCTTCAAAATGTCGAAGCCGTTCACGCGGGCGGTTCCTCCGTCTGGCGGCAAAAGGGTACAAAGCGTCTTCACCAAAGTGGTTTTTCCCGCCCCGTTTGGTCCGAGCAGACCGAAAAGTTCTCCCCTCTTAATTTTCAAACTCAGGTGGTCAACAGCGGTAACTGTCCTGTTTTTCTTACCACTCAGCAGGCTTCCATTTTCGGCACTGAATTTCGACTTGAACGTTTTCGTCAAACCGAAAGTTTCAATGGCGTTATCTTCTTGCATTTTCAGTACATCATTGTGGTTCCAACATATAATCCGTTGCCCACTAACGGCTGAAGCTTATGGCTGTAATTCTACACAAGTTCTGAAGCCAAAGCCTTCCACGTCTTGGGTTTGCGGCGCCACCTAAGCTGAACCTGAACTCTCTCGATTAACCCCTGCCTCTCAAGCGAAGCTAAGCTCCGCATGGTTGAGCTGTACTCTTTCGTCTTGTACTTCACGAGTTTGCCGAAAACGGTTTCCGCAATCTCCTTCGTGGTCATGTCTGGCTTAATTTCCAGTATCTCCAAAATTTTTTTCTGATTTTTAGAAAGACGAACCACGCTGGTTCCCTGAAAAATATTAGCACACGGAGTTATTTATAATGTGCGCAGGAGTTTCTGGTCAGGCTTGCGCAGGCACTTACCTTAAATGCGACCGAATTGACTTAGTAACCTATGAGCGTCGAGATTAAAATTTTGAAGGAATTCTCCACTAAAGAGTTCACGCTGGTCAGCGGGCTGCCCGGAATCGCCTACATTGGAAAGCTGTCAGTGGACTATCTTGTGCAGCAGCTTAAGGCTGAGCTGGTTGCGGAAGTTTACTCCAAGTATTTTCCTCCGTATGTTCTGATAGGGAAAGACGGCTTGGTTGAGCTCCTCAGGAACGAACTGTACCTGGTCAGGGATGAGAAGGCAGGTGATATAGTGTTCTTTTCAGGCAACTCCCAAGCCTTTTCACCTGAGGGTCAATACGAGATTGCGGATACGCTGCTGGATTGGGCTGCTGCAAACGGGGTGAAGAAGGTTTTCTCTCTTGCCGCGTATGTGACAGACCGCCAGTTTGAAACTCCTAACGTTTATGGGACCGCGACGAGTTCTGAAGTGCTGGAAGAAATGAAGAAGTCAGGTGTTACGCCTTTAGATGAGGGCGTTATCTCGGGTGAAAACGGGTTAATCATGGGATTAGCCAAAAAGAGAAACGTTGAAGCCGTGTGCCTAATGGGCGAAACAAGAGGCTACCAAACACCCACTGGGCAGTACCTCATTGACGCCAAAGCATCGAAAGCAGTGCTGCAACTGCTCACCTCTGTTCTGAACTTGAAAGTGGACATGGAACCGCTGGACAAGCAGGCCAAGGAGATGGATGAGATAATTGCGAAGATGGCGGAGGTTGAACAGCGAATAAAGGACGAGATGTCGCAGTCAGCTAAGAAACCAAGCTACGTCACATAACCCCTGAAGGAAACGCCGATGGAAGCTGACATCTGGATAGAACAGCTGCGAAAGCCTGAATTGAATAAGCCAATAGCCATCGTGGGTTCCCCGGGCTTACGGTCTATAGGCGCCCTCGTCGTGGACAAACTCATCGACGCAACAAAAGCAGAGTTGACGGCTGAACTTTACTCACCTCATCTGCCACTCATTTATCAAACTACGCCTTCCTACGTGTCGCATTACTCTCTGCCAGGCATCGGAGGCGCCAAAGTCAATCACGGCCAAGTGGACCTGCCAAAAGTCCAGTTTTACACGTGCCCTTCTCCTTCCATGGTGCTTGTGAAGGGGTACCACGCGAACTTTGCAGGTCAATATGACGTTTCCAAAAAAGTAGTGCAGCAACTGAGCGAGTTCAACGTTACAAAGGTTATTGTGGCGGCAGGTTACGGTTCAAAAACAAGGAAGCTCTGTTGTGCGGCCACGAACCTCAATCTGGTCAGGGAACTGAAAGAAACACTGAACATTGAAGTGGACTATGAAGGCCCCTTTTACGGTTTTTCAGGCTTAGTCTTCGGCTTCGCAAAGCTGGCAGGCATTGACGCTCTTTGCCTGTTTGCCGGCACAGAACCAACTCCTGAAGACCCCGAGTTTCCTGACCCTGAATCTTCCGAGATGATTTTGGGTGTTCTGAACCGGATGATAGGTTTCCGCAAGTAGCGTTACGGCGGTTCTATTCGGGCGAGTTCAAAGGCTATGCGGTTTGGATACATCCAGTAGGCTTTGACGAAGTTTTCGAAGCTTTGGTCCACGTCTAAAACCTCGAAGAACTCGATAAACTCGCTGTCCACGCCCTGCGCACTCTTTGATGTGTAGACTTTAAGTGTTGCAGAAGCCTCCTTTTCAACTTCGACCGCTTCTGTGGGGATTTCTTTGGAAATTTCGAAGGCAAAGGGTAAACCTGATGAGAGGTCTGTTGCGACGGCTTTTCGCATCCGGTCGTTTTTGGCTTTGACTAGAATCGTTCTTGTGGCTGTAACGCGGTAGTTCCATTCGGGTCCTTTAACGGTTGAGAAAGTGGACAAACAAACTCGCTTCCTATGCTCTCTGGTTAACCAGAACGGTTCTGGTTTTAAATTCTTTCCGCTGGCTTAGAGCTTACTTTTCGTCACAAGCGATTTAAGCTAAAAGCAAGAAAATAACATCCACAAAGGGAGTTTGAAGATGAAGGGCATAGTGGTTTATGACACCTCCTACGGAAACACCAGGGCAATCGCAGAAGCAATTTCAGAAGCATTAAAAGCGTCTGGAATAGAAGTTGACTTCTTCTACGTGAAGGAAGTGAAAAAGTTAATCGCAAAAGACTACGATTTCCTGGTGCTCGGGTCTCCTACAAAATTTGGCACGATGAGTTTTGCAATCAGAGGCTTCTTGGGAAAGGTGAAGGGTGAGGAATGGGCTGACAAGCCTTTCGCCGCCTTCGACACCGAGAACCCCGAGAACATCGAGCGCGCACAAGCAGAGAATAAGGAGTGGAGCGCAGCCGAAAAGATTGCTGAAAGGCTCAAAGATAAGAAAATGAAACAGACGCTGCCCGTTCTGAAAGCTGTTGTGTTCGGGCAAAAGGGACCGCTAAAAGAAGGCGAAATCGACCGCGCCAAGGATTATGCGCGAGAGCTCGCAATCAAATTGAAAGTCTAACTTTATCGAGTTGGAAGGGAACGAGAAGATGGCAGAAAAATCCATAATCATCATAGGCGCTGGGCTTGCTGGTTTAGCCACAGGCTGCTACGGGCAGATGAACGGGTACAAGACCCAGATTTTCGAGAGCCAAGCTAAACCCGGCGGCGTCTGTGTCTCTTGGGAGCGAAAAGGATACACCTTTGACTTTGCAATTCACAATCTCTTCGGCATAACCCCAGGCTCCATGAACAATAGATTGTGGAGGGAACTTGGCGCTCTTCGCGGTCTTAAGACCTACAGCTTCAAAGAATTCGTTCAAGTCGAAGACACCGACGGCAAAGGGTTCACCGTCTACACGAACTTGGATGAGCTCCAGAAACACATGGAGCAGACATCCCCGAATGATAAGCAAAAAATCAGCGAATTCGTTAACGCTTGCCGTCGTTTCAGCCGTTACGACTTGTTTGCTGCGATGTCAGGCGGACTTGGAACTAGAATCAAGATGTTGCCAGTGTTGGGTTCCCTCATGAAGTACGGCAAAATAACGGTCGAGGACTACGCAAAGGGCTTCAGCGACCCATTTCTCCGAAAAGCTTTCGCGACAATACAATATGATATTCCTGATGTACCGGTTATAATTCCGCTGATTTTTCTGGCATTAATGAGCAAAGGCGACGGAGGCTGGCTGATGGGCGGCTCCTCTGCGGTCTCGAAAAACATTGAAAGACGTTACTTAGAATTGGGAGGACAAATCGCTTACCGATCACAGGTAGTGAAAATTATAGTTGAGAACGATATAGCAACCGGCGTTCAATTGGAAGACGGCGCGCAACATTTCGCAGACATAGTCGTTTCCGCGGCAGACGGATACTCCACGATATTCAACATGCTGGAAGGAAAATACGTCAACGACTTAATCCGCGGTTATTACAGCTCGTATCCAAAGACCCTTCCTTTCGGGTTTGAAATCTGGTACGGAGTCAACCGAGACCTCAGCGGTGAACCCCACGCTTTGGTGCTCTTCCAAGATGAACCACTAATCATAGAAGGCAGGGAATACAACAGGCTTGATGTTGAAATCTTCAATTTCGACCCTACACTCGCCCCAGCTAGTAAGACGGTGGTTAAAGTAGTTGCGGATTCTAATTATGACTACTGGCAGAAATTATCAGAGGACTCGGAAGCGTATAATGAAGAGAAAAAACGGCTCGCAGACCTCGTTGCAGAAAGGCTTGAAAAGCGTTTTCTAGGATTTAAGGATCAAATTGAGGTGGTCGATGTAGTTACGCCAATTTCTGTGGAGCACTGGACGGCTGCTTACCGTGGTTACGGCGTACCATATCCTGCACCTAAAGAAATCGCCAATGGCGTTCTCAAGAACGGCGTCAGCAAGACTCTCCCGGGACTCCAGAGCTTCCATATGGTCGGGCAATGGGCAGGCGCTATGTATTCAACAAATCAAGTTTGCTTAATGGGACGTGATCTTATTCGGCAACTCTGCAAAAAAGACCGCAAAGAATTTGTAACTATCACTAAAGACTGAAAACATGGGTTTTCAATCAGAGCCGTTATTCTTGGCCACGCTAAAACCTTCTTCTAGAGAGAATGCAAGTCAATCCTGACAAAAAATCTCAGTAAGTGTCTTTAAAGGCGCGGGGTGTTAGGTTCACATTCACGTTCAAATTTCACGCGAAAACCTACTGACCGAGACACAAAAAACATGTGTATGCGTGCGTCCGTACCCTGTCTCCGTCTCTCTCTGTTACGCTGTCCATCTGTCGCGCATAAGCTGAATATGATAAAATACATCCGAAATTGGTTTCCAAAGTAGCTCGCAACACCTTTATTAATAAAGTTACTATATCCCGAAGGAGGCTTGAGCCATGGATTTCTTTGACCTTATGAGTATCTCACACCGCTATATGGAGATACTAAACCCTTCAACGTCTGAAAAAATCATCAAACTTGGCAAACTACTTAAATTGAAAAAAGGAAACCGGGTCATCGACTTCGGTTGTGGTACTGCTGAGCCCCTCATTATCTGGGCTGAAGAATTCGGGATCACTGGTATTGGCATCGATATATCCAAGGATTTCTGTGACAGGGCTAAGAAAAAGCTGGCTGTGAGAGGGTTATCGGACAAAATCGAAATCGTATGCTCCCCCGCGGCGGACTACGTATTTGAAGAGGAAGCTTTCGATGCCGCAACATGTATCGGGGCAACGTTTATTTGGGGTGGCTACAAGGAGACAATCCAGGCAATGAAGCGGGCTATTCATCAGAATGGACGCCTTGGTATAGGTGAAACCTACTGGCTTAACGATCAGGTACATCCGGAATATGCCCAAAAACAGACAAGTACCCACACAGAACCGGAACTAACTCAAATTACCCGGGACGAAGGCTTTGAACTCGAATACATCATCCGTGCCAGCCGCGATGATTGGGACAGGTACATTTCGGATAGTTGGTATGGACTAATACGCTGGCTCGAAGAAAACCCCAACCACCCTGACCATGAACAAGTATTCAACCACTTCCGTACTGACCAGGATGATTATTTACATTTCCAGCGCCAATATATGGGTTGGGTAATGTACTGCCTCACTTCCATGAAATCTCATTCGATGCGATAGGCAGGATTGCCTGTCTGCAGTAAGCACGCGCTCACTATAAGTGAGTGCCCAAAATCGCGCGCTTCTGTTACGTATTCAAATCCAGCATTTACTCTGTTACATGTAAGATTGAAGGGTAAACCGTTTTACACGATTGAGTAATAGTCTCCTGCTGATTTTTTGTCGATTTTTAGAATTCATTTTCAAAAATATTCGATATTAAAAGCTTATTTGCTAAAAGAGGCAAAGCGCGGGATGTGGGATTTGAACCCACGCGGCCTTTCGACCACAGACTTAGCAGGCCTGCCCCATACCAGGCTTGGGGAATCCCGCCCGAACCTCTAAGACTGTAATCCATTATCAACGCCGTATTTTTATTCTTTGCCCAGCCCGCTGAACCCTTAGCGGTTTAAGCGTTTACGTGTCAACAACCCTTTTTTACCGCAAAACCCAAAACATTCCAGCAAGCAGGTGACAAAAGAGTGACGGCGCCTTCACTGAGCAACACGATTAAACGCACGTGCGACACGCTTAAGCAGGGCGCGACCAAGCAGGTCACGGATTACGAGCAGCGGTTCTCCAGCATCAAAACCATCTACGACGACCTGCTTGTGAACCTCATAAGAGAGGGCTTCGACCCGAAACAAGCGTGCGAAACCGCTCGGGAATTCTTCGGCGGCACAACTGTGCGCTTCGCAGGCGTGGATGGGACCATGTACTCGCGGCCAATGTTCGACATGGTCATCTTCTTCGGGGGCGCATACGCGGCAACGGGCACCGTGCGGTTTTTCGAGAACGCTGAGCCCGAAGTTGAATACGACGAGCGCACGCTTCAGAAGAGTATGGGCGTAAGCAGCGTCGTTCCCATTTACATCAACGAAATCCCAGACGTGGACCACTCGTACGCAGCGCAAGAACAGCCCGGAGAAATCAACCCCGCCAAGCCCATGACGGACGAGGAAATTGCGAACAACAGCCTCATAGCCAACGCCATCATGACGTTCAGCGAGTATTATCTGGCGTACAAGCTCGCCGCCGACCCGGCGCAGGATATGCGCATTATTCTCTTAGACAGGAGTTTAAGCCCGGAACGCGCCAGCCTCCTTTATGAGACTAGAAAGACTAGTTTCTGGAACGCGAAAACCACGCTTGTCGGCTGCAAAACCAACGGCGACGACAGCACAATTGACAAGAACGACATCATCATCGCCAGACAACACGTGTCAAACACGACGCTTGGACTACCGCCGCCGAGGTCAGATTACCTGCGAACCGCAATAATCTGCACGCTCGAACAGAAGAAGGCGTTAACTGCAAACCAGATTGCCGCGGCGTTCGGCGCAACTGACGAGAAAAGGATTCGCAGGATAGAACGCGCCCTCAAAATCCTAGCGGAACGGGAAATCCTTATCGTGGAAAACGGCGTTTACTGGCTTGACCCGAAGTACGCGCGGAGCTGGGAACGCATAAAGCGGCTCACCCTCGAATTAGGCGACAGGCTTTTCTTCACGAAAAATCCAGATGCGGAAACCGCAGGTTCAATGAAAGTAGTCAAGGACGGCAAGGAGCACTGGTTGACCACGCTTGACATCGCCTTCCTCACCTTATTCACGCTTCAGATGCTTATGGAAGAATGCTGGAGAAAACACATTCTCCTTATCGGCGTCACCAAGGACACGGCGGCGCGTGACTTCAAACGGCAACTCGTCCCGATCATGTACGGCGAAGGCTTGCTCAAGGCTGGCGTGAAGCTTGAAGCGTTGCAGGCGGTTCCGAACACTGACCGCATGATTCTCCAGTCCGCAAGCATATTTAACGTGGATCAGATAACGCCGCCGTGGAGCATTATCGAATACGACTCCGCGTACAGAACCATGCTGCCAGACAAGCAAGGCAGGTACGGTTACGTTTCAGGCGCCATCAGGAACAAAATCAGCCTCGAAAAGGCCTTTGTGAAGACGTACGTGCAGTTAAGCCAGGCGCGGACGGACCCGCTTTTGCGCAGCAACGTGCTCCTTGTGGATCGCTTGGCTTATCCTGAGTACGACTGCAAGCCCGAAAGCCTGAAGGCGTTCTGGAACGAGTTGAGCGACGGCACCCGAGAACCCGTTGAAACAATCCTTTACGCGGACAAGTCGGTGGCGAACCAGATGCAGAACTTGATGATGAGTGTGCTGGTGGCGATGGCGCCCACGAACATTCCCGAAGCGTTCGGGCATAACAAGGCGTTGTTCATCGCGGATAAGATTGCGAAGTGGAATTATAGCCAGTTTAGGTGCGTGGTAGATACCACGGCGGCTTGGATTTTGAATAATCATAAATTGCGAAAGTTCATATTTTACATGAGCACTTTCAGAGAGAGGCGAGCATCAATTGAGCAGACCAGAAGAGAAAGCCATTAACAAAGAATGTTTCACCGATTTTGAAGGCAAATTCCATGCACGATTAGCAGCGGTTATGCCGCGGTACGCTGGCGGCGACGGAGGAGACTCCAAGGTCACAGGCACCAGCGCACGGTACCAGTGCCGCGTGAAGATTGAGTACCAGAAGGATTTGATGGGGCTGCTTGAAGAGGGCATGTTGCTGGCAGTGCGGAACTTCAAGCCCGCAGAAGAAGCCTCGCAGCGTTTTACGCTTATGGAAATCAGCCGCGTTTGGCCAGAACATTTTGGGCTACGAGGACTAAGCGACCATGGTTATTATCCGATGCAGTTTGAGATAATCGAGCAGAGCGAAGCGGACTGGCAGACTGATGACAAGTCCACGATGATGATTCAAATCGACGCCATCCCCGTCAACTACGACCTAATAATCCGCTCCGACTGCACATTCGAGTTTACCAAAGGCTTCTCTTACCCCGTGGTCGGAAGCCCAATCTACATCCTGAACAGCCAAATGATTAACCACATGTACAACCAGAAAATCGCCGCCAAAATGGGCGTCGACACCCAAAACACCGTTGAAGACGCCAGAGTTGACCCGCGGTTGGGCGTTATTAAAATGTTCGAAGCCAGCGAAACAAAAATTCCCATATACGTTGACTTCGAAAAGCTAATTCGATACCACTTCGGCGTGTTCGCTTTCACCGGCGGCGGAAAAAGCAACTTAATGTCGAACGTGCTGAGGCGCATAATGCTGCACATGGATGAGAAGAAGGTTGTGATTTTCGACATCAGCTGCGAATACGCTTTTCTGCTGCTGGATGTGCTCGCTGACCCCGCCGTGAAGGCCAAGCTTATTCTTGAGCACAGAATCGACTCGATTGAGCAGTTTTACAATTCAGTTGTTAAGCCCAGGGAATACGAGAGTGACTTGCGCACGAAGCATGGTTTGCAGGCAATCGTGAATCAGGGCAAGTTGTCGTATTACACGAAGCCGAAGCAGCAAATCCCCACTTACGGTCAGTTCATGGAGGAGTTGGGTGACCAACGGAAGGATTCGGTTGGCAGACCCCACTACATTAACGCTATTGACGCGATTCATGATGCGGTCAGAGTGTGGGTGGAGACACACGGTTTGAGCGAGAACCAGGAAGTCACCGAAGATTTCGTCAGCCACATCGACGAGGTAGCGCGGAACGCGATGGAGACTTACCGAGTTAACGAGAAGGCAGGATTGTATGCTTGGGCGACCACTCGCAGCACGGTGCTGGACTTGTTTAAGAGGAGGCAGCAGGACACGGATAAAGCCCGGGCGGGGTTGACGGTTGAGGGCATGCGTGAACTTCTCGAAGACAAGGACACCAACCTTGTGGTAATTTCAATTAGTGACCCGTACACCATTAAGGAGTTGGCTATCGCGTTGACTCAGGACTTGCTTGTGCGCAGGAAACGCCGCTTCACTGTCAAACCCTACATTCTCATGGTCTTCGACGAGGCGCAGGAGTTCATCAGCAGCAAGGAAGGCGGCATAGACGGCAAATGCTCCGCGCAGGTGGAAACGCTGCTCAGGCAGGGACGCAAGTACGGCTTGGGCGTCTGCATTGCGACGCAGCGGATTGCTTACTTGAACACGAACGCGCTTCAGCAGCTTCACACGTATTTTGTGGGTACGTTGCCGCGTCCTTACGACCGCTTGCTGGTCAGTGACACGTTCATGATTGACAAGGGTATCTTGGAGAAGACGTTGGAGTTTGCGCCGGGCGAGTGGCTCCTTTCCAGCTACATTGCTACGGGGATTGAGAACGTGCCGATTTTCATCAGGGCGGACAACGCGGAGAAAGAGATAGAGAAATTCCTGAAAAACAACGCCTAAAGAGCCTCTGCTCGGAGTGTCTACCCCCTCCCTTATATAAAGCAAGTTTAGTTTTTATCATAGTGCCTTCTTGAATGCGGTGGTGTTGCGGTTTTGAGTTTGAAGGAAGCGTTTTCTGTTGAGTTTGAGGTGGTTCCGCCGTACAGTTTTGAGCTTACCCTGCATAAACCTGCGGGTTGGTGGTGGTCCACGCCCGACGAAGTCTTCGAAGACGGCGTTTGCTGGACGCTGACGCGGTTCGGCTCCGGGCTTCTGGGCTTGAAAATCTGGTCGGACGGCGATGCGCAGAAACCGCGGATACACTGCACCGTCTACTCCAAAACCAAGGTGGACGCCGCCGAGAAGCAGGACATAACCAGCATGGTGAAGAGAGCATTGAAAGCCGAAGAAGACCTCGGCGGGTTCTACAAGCTCAGTCGAAAAGACGACATCCTGCGCGGCGTGGTCAAGGACTTGTATGGCATGCACACCGTGGGCTGGCCTGAACTGTTTCCCGCGTTGATTCTGGCAGTGACGTTGCAGATGGCGCCCATGAAACGGAGCAACCAGATGATGGACCTGTTAATCGCGGAGTTCGGAGACCACGCAAGCTTTGATGGAAAGACCATGAAGTATTGGCCGTCCGCCGAAACGATTGCCGCCGCCTCTGTTAAGGAGTTACAGGCGAAAGTCAAGCTGGGTTACCGCACCGCCAACCTCGTAGCCATCGCCAAGGCTTTGCGGAACGGTTTTCCTACGATGGATGACCTTTGGGGTATGGCGCCTGAAGAAGCAAAGAAGAATCTTTTGACGCTGCGGGGAATCGGCGACTACTCCGCGGAACTCGTAATGCCACGGATGGGTTTTCCGCTTGACGTTTGGAGCGCCAAAATCTTCCATGTCCTGTTCTATGGCAAGGAGCCTGAAAGCCCGCGGGACGTGATACCTGCGCTTAAGAAGGTGGCGGAGAAGCGTTGGGGAATATGGAGAGGCTACACCTTCGTCTATGTCCTAAATGACCTTCCTAAACTGTCTAAGAGAATCAAATTTGACCTGACTCAGTTCTAACTCTCAATAAGCCACGGTTTAGTCGATTATAGAAAAATATTTTTAGTTATACCCAGATATTCCTCCTTTAGAGGAATCATGGCTTGGCTTACTCGTTAGCTGCAAAACTGACTGGCGTTTCGAAACGATATAGCGATGTGACAGCCGTGGAAAACCTGTATTTAGAAGTGAAAACCGGTGAAATTCTCGGTCTGTTAGGACCCAACGGCTCAGGCAAATCGACAATCCTCAAAATGATGCTTGGGCTAGTCAAACCAGACAGCGGGTCTGTAAACGTTTTAGGCGTTAACTTAGCGGATGACCCTCTTGCCGTGAAGAAGCGAATAGGATACGTTCCCGAGGGTTCTTACATCTACGAGTTCTTGACGGGACTCGAATTGCTAGACTTCGCCGCAGACGTTTTCCAAATAAACCTTGAAGAGAAGAAAAAGAGAATCGATGAGTTTCTGAAAGCGCTAGATTTGGAGGGCAGGGAAGGCGACATGATAGGCGACTACTCGGAGGGCATGAAACAGAAGATACTCATTATATCGGCGATGCTGCACAAGCCAGAGCTTCTGCTCCTCGATGAACCTCTGAACAGTTTGGACCCGAAGTCGGCGAGGATAGTTAAAGACCTGCTGCAGAAGCTGGCGTCGCAAAACGTCACCACCGTCGTGTCCACTCATGTGCTGGAGATTGCAGAAGCCATGTGCGACAGGATAGCCATCATGCAGGAGGGACGGTTGCTGGCGCTGGGAACCATGGAGGAGCTCAGGCAAAACGCAAAGATGCCCAGCTCAGGTTTAGAGGACATCTTTCTTGAACTCACTGGAACCGGAGACGTTAAGCCCATTGTCGAGGCGTTGCTGAGATGAACTGGAAAAAGGTTCTCTTGCTAATCGGCGTTAACAAGAAGGCTTCAAGAACAGTCAAAGGCGGCCAGTTCAGGAGATACCGGGACAGCAAGACAACAACATATGCTCTGCCCGTGATAGCGTGTCTAATCGGCTGCGTGCTTGGCTGGCTGGTGGGTGGCTTCTACGCGGGGATAACTGACCAGGTTGCAAAAGCCAGCGTGGTTGAGGGCGCCACTTACCTCTTCGTGTCACTTCCAACAATCGTGCTCCTGTACGGCGTGGTCTTCACCCAGATGCGGCAGTTTCAGCGAATCGTGAAAGTAACTGTTCAGCCTATATACTGGCTTCCTATCACCTGGCAGGAGCACACCATAGCATCCATACTCACCAACATGCTTGGCGCCCCGCTCTTGATAACCACCTTCATTGGCTCGGCTATTCTGGTCGCGTCCATCTTCTTGGAGCTTGTTGCCCTGTCAATCGTCACAATCCTCGGTTTGCTGACGGCACTCGTCTCAGCCAGCGCCACAACCGAAATCTTCAAAACCACGCAGGTCAGACTCTCAGGCGCTATAACCAAAGTCACTGGGAGAGCAGCCATCTGGCTTAGACTTACCGTTTCAATTGCATCCATGGTAATTTTTTACACCATCTACTATTCCATATACAATCAGGTGACACCCACCCTCCTGTTTGAAGCAGTGGCGGGCGGGCAAAGCGCGCTCTGGTTTATTCCCTATGTGTGGCCGGGGATGGCTCTCTCTGCCTTCACAAACAGCCTTTGGATGGAGACCGCGCTTTTTTCTGCGGCGACTCTTGTGTTCACAGCTGCCGTTTTCTCGGCTGCCACCCGACTTAACAAGAGATTCGGACTGTATGAAGCACCTTCGGTTAAAGTGTCAAGCGGCGCCTATGTGCCTAAGCGTAGCTTACTTGGGCGAATGGGTTTTTCTCCGTCAGAGGTGGCGCTTATGAAAAAGGACTTCAAGGCTATCACAAGGCGCCATGAGTTGACGTTTATCTTCATTTTTCCCGTAAGCATCATCGTCATGATGTTTTTCACCACCTTCAGGTACGGCGGTTCTATTCCGGCAGGCGGCTCATCCCTGCTGTTTGCGCTCATAACTTTGCTTCCGGGAGTGTTCACCGCGCCTTTTCTGGGAGTCTTTATCATGGGGTTGGAGGGGGAGAACGTTTGGTACCTGCATTCGTCGCCTCTGTCCGCCCGAGCCATCGCCCGAGCGAAATACTTTTTCGTGGTTATCGTGGACTTGGCTGTCACGCTGGTCTGCGCGATAGTCAGCGGCATCATCTTTGCGCCTTCGCTCCTGTTCGCCGCCGCAATCCTCACGGAAGCCACGCTTCTAATCTTCTCTTTGTCAGCGATTTCACTTGCCTGCGGATTCAGGGCAGCTGATTATCAAGGATTCTTCCCCATGAACAGGCTGATAAAACCCAAATGGGGACTGCTCAACTTCCTCCTCTGCGCCATCATCGCCCTCGCCATAGCGGCTCCAGCGGTCCCGTACTTCTTGTCTATCGCACCAACAACGTTACCCATCCAGCTCCCCGTGGCCATTTCGCTGCCAGACTACTACGTGTTCGCGGCGCTCTCTCTGAGCACCGTTATCTCAGCCACCGTTACCTACGTCTTTCGCAGTATGGTACTTGAAGGGGCGGTAAAGTTTCGGGCTGAGGCTGAAGGAGTTTAACGCTTATATGCTGGTAAAAGTGATAATGACTGGGAAGTTTTGCGATGGAGTTAGCTATTGAAACCGACGGCTTAACCAAAAGATACGGTTCGCTAACAGCGGTGAACAAGCTCAGCCTGAAGGTCAAGCGGGGCTCCATCCACGGTTTCCTAGGTCCCAACGGCGCAGGCAAAACCACCACCATAAAAATCACAGTTGGCTTGCTGAGACCTGACGAGGGCTCTGTTAAGGTTCTCGGGCAAGAGCTTCACGGGGGCACAAACGAGGGCTTCCTCCAAACTTTCCGCGAACAAGCAGACACCAGGCTTGGCATCGGCTACATGCCTGAACTTCCAAAGTTTCCCAAGCACCTGAAAGGCGCCGAGTTGCTGGACATTTACGGGCGGATGTACGGCATGACCGAGCAGCAGCGGAAAGAGCAGATACCCAAGCTCATCGAGATGGTGGGGCTCACGGGCAGGGAAAACGACCTCATCGGCAAATACAGCAAGGGCATGCAGCAACGGATAGGCATCGCGCAAGCACTTCTTAACAATCCTGAACTGGTCATTTTAGACGAGCCAAGCCTCGGTTTAGACCCAGTTGGCATGGTAGAAGTGCGCGAGTTGGTGAAGAACATAGCGCGGGAAGGCATGACCGTTTTTGTATCCTCGCACCTGCTGTTTGAGGTTGAGCAAATCTGCACGGATGTCACGATTATTAACCGCGGGACGGCGTTGGCTTCGGACACGCTTCAAAACGTTTCAGGGTTGCTGACGGGACCTGCTTTGTTGCATGTTGAGGTTGCTAAGCCATCAAAAAACATCGCCAATGCGGTAAGGAGTTTACCTTTTGTTTCAGACGTTACGGAGACGGGCAGCACTCTTAGAATCCACATTAAGACGCATGAGGACGTGAGGGCTCAAGTATCTCAAGAGATAACTAAGGCGGGAGGAATCATCGTGGGCATGAGCCAGAAATCCTCAAACCTTGAAGACGTGTTCATCCAACTCGTCAGCAAAGACCAAGGAGGAAAACCCAAGTGACCTTAACAAACCGCGGCAGAACTCGTCCCAGCTGGTTTACGCGCTTCTGGGCAATCGTGAGGTACGAAATGCTGTGGAACATACGCAAGAAAAAGTTCATCGGAATCCTCATAGTCGCGTTCATATTCGCTACGTTATCTTGGGTTTTACCCGTCGTCATCAGTGCCTCGAATGGCGAGCCCATCACAGCGAACCCTGACTACGCGGTGACGTTCAGTATACCCGCAATCATCATGGTTCTGTTCGCGCTCATGACTGCCATAAACAGCATCTCCAGCGAGTTTGAAAGCGGCACCATAGTCCCGCTCCTCACAAAACCCGTCTCCAGAACCATGGTCTTCTTAGGCAAGCTGCTAGCCACCTTCATCATCATCTTGGTCACCTACACCATACTTTACGTTTACACAACAATAGGCGGAATGTTCATCTACGGAGCCCAAAACAACCTTCAACTGGTCCCTCTTGCACTGCTTGGAAACATCATCAGCACCTTCATCTGGGTCGCCATAATCCTCGCCGCTGGGGCGCTCTCTAAAAGCACCATCGTGTCCGCCCTCGTAGCTTTAGGCTTCTTCATAGCGCTTTTATTTGCCGTCCCCGTAGTCGCTACTCTCGCGGGTCCTTCGCCTGCACTCAATTACTTCCCAAGCATGGGGACCTCTGGAACCATGATTACCACGCAGGGACCGATTTCGGTAAGTGCGGGAACAGACAGCATCGGAAGCAACCTGATCAACTACGTGCTTTACCCATCGGCGAATGTTAACTTCAACAAAACAACCATCGAGATTACGGGAGGTCAGGTGCAGACACACGAATTATTTGCTTACACGGAGCCCTTATCGCTGATAGTGTCAAGGTCCGTCGGGGTCGCCTTAGCGTACATCTTCGTCTCCCTGCTTATCGCATGGCTCGCCTTAAAACGGGCACAAATACTCGAATGAAGCTGGTAAGCTAAGGCTCATCAACAAGTTTCTTCAGTTGTTTCTCGTTCAGCCCAGCGCCCGGCGCCCCATCCAACCGTTTCGTGACCCTGCCCTTCTCAAAAAGAAGCACCGTGGGCACTATGTCCACTGAGTATTTTTCACATAGCTTCGCCTTGTCATCCGTCTTCACGCGCAAGCATTTTTCTGGGTTTTTGCTGGCGTAATTCTCAAAAATGGGCAGGAACCTCTGTGAGAAAGGACACCAAGACGCGTAGAAAAGCACGAACACTCTGCCCCTGCTCTTCAGCGCCTCGTCAAGGTCGTATTCAACGTCGATTTTACTCATCGTGAACCTTCTCCACTTCTTCAGCCTCAGGGATGTGGGTTCCGTCGCAGAACGGTTTATTTTTTGATTGCCCGCAGCGGCACAGGATACACGTCTATGCTGGGTACTCGGTGCCTTTGCGCCACTCCACTGGCGTTCCTTCGGCGTCCACGATTATGGTTTGGTGTGAGATGGGGACGCCGTTTGGAATGAAGTACGGTCCGTTTTTGGTAACTTTGATTTTGGGCGGGTTTTGTTCGTTTTCCATGGTTGAGTTGGCTCCTTGTTTGATTATTGTAGTATGGGTGGATGTTTATAGCGTTGCATGTTTGTAGCATGGTCGTTTTGCCGGTTTTCTGCAAGGCATTTGTGTTCAGAAATGGCAATAAAGTTTATATCGTGAGTCATCAGATTCAATTCACAGGCAGGTCAAGAACAGACTTGCTGTGTGAAAAACATGAAACCCTTCATCAGCAAACCATCTGGTGAAAAAAAATGTACAGCTCAATAGTCTTAGACTGCCAGACAAAAAAGGCGAACTTCTCATGCGAAGACTGCATCGCATACAAAACATGCAAAATTCGCAGTAAAACAAGCCAAGCAGAAAACAAAATGAAAGACGCGGGACTGCAAATAATGGTAGACGACGGGGCTGCCGCACCTGAGAAACGCGCAGTGAAGCGCCGTCCTTAACGAGTCAGCAATCAGCCGTTCAGTTGCTTCGCCAGCTGCTCAAGAAACATGGCAACGCGGTCTCGTGTTCGCCCAAAATCAACCACCGAAGTAATCGTCGTAACAGGCGTTTCAGCCTTCACTGAAAGCTTCGTAGTCTTCTCATCCACCGCTACAGCATCGATTAAAAGCTCTGAACCGTACGCTAGGAAGCTGCCTTTGGTTATTGCCTTGGCGTGATGTTTCGTCTCGTCGTTTTCTTCGAGGCTCCACTCTAGGCTTGCCAGCGCCTTGGGAACAGCCGCCCAAACCACGCTTAACGGGTAATCGATTTCGTATGTTTCCTTATCCTTACGCAGATACGCCATCCCGCATCACTAGAGTGTCTGCTTATCATCCGAGAATTACGTCACTATTAAGGGATTCCGTATCCACCAGCCACAGGGTCTCTGAAAACACCTAAATGCGGCGGAGCAAACGTGAACACGGCAAAAGCGATTCCCAGCGCAACCAAAGCGACGAGAGAAACCCAAGCAAACTTTTCCGAGAGCCTCCTGCTTATAAGCAGCTTAAAGCTTGCTAACTGCCCGACTACCACGGCAACCACGAAACTTCCGATATCCACAGCCAGAATGCTTTCTCCAGTGAAGGCAGTGTAAGAGTAAAACACGGCTGGGATGATTAGCACCATCAGGTAAACGCCCACGGTTTTGGCAGGGAAAAAGTTGGCACCCGCCGCCTTCTTCAACGGCATGTACTCAACCAGCAGGAACAGCAACGCCGGCCAATACGCCAGTTTCAGGTGCTCCCAGACGCTTTCGTTCACGGCTGAGAACACGCCGACGACAGGCTGATTGCCGGACCATTCAAACGTGAAATGCAGCACGCTTCCCAGTACGATTATGAAAGCCATGCCGACTAACTCGTATGTGAGCGCTGGTTGATTCCTGATTCGTTTCATGAAGTTCACGTCTTTCTGCGCCTGAGCCTTACGACCGCGATTGTGGCGGCTAACGCAACCGCTATTATGACTATGCTGACTTCTGCTGTTGTGACGATGTTTGGGTTTGCGCTCTGCTTCACGGCGATGCCAGCCAGAGCCCAGATGACCACGAGGCTGTAAGCAATGTCTATTCGGGTTAATATTACCAGCAACGTGATAATTAACGCGGCGGCGATGATGGCGACTGCCCACGTCTCGGCGCTCAAGCCGAATCCGCCCCAGTTTGCCGCAACTAAGGCGGCTGCAACGTTGGCGATGGCAGCGATGGTTATCCAGCCTAAATAGACGCTGAACGGCAGATGCACAGCCAACCGCTCGCGGGTGGGAACGCTTGACCTGCCGATGTTTAAGCGCAGGTAAATGGCGATCAACGTGGCTAACAACGCGAACATCAGCACCACCGACACGGTGAGGTACTCGTACTGCCAAAGAAAAAGCCAAACCACGTTGAAAACGCTGCTCAAAATGAACAGGACGCTGATTTGCTTTTGGAACGCCTTCTGCGCTTGGCTAGGCATCACTTGGAAAATTACGAATGCGGCAAGCAGCACGTAAATCACGCCCCATATACTGAAGACGTAGCCTGCGGGCGTAATCAAAGTCGGATAAGCATCAGAGATTGCAGCGGTATTTTTTCCGTTAAGCACAGTAGTGCTTCCAGCTAAACCGTTCACCAAGATGGTGACGACGAAGGCACCGATGTTTCCCCAGCGCAAAGCTAAGTTTGAACCTAGATTCCCCAAAACAACCCCTCTGGAAGATAGTTTTCTTAGGAAGTCGTATATAAGATTGGCGAAGAAAATTAGTTACAGGTTTTATTACGGGCTATGTTCCTGTTCCGCCCAGGGTCTCAGCCGTTCTCATTTCTTCTGACTGTTTTTCAAGAATGTTGCGGACGCCGACAACCTGAACCATGATGTAGCTTATCAGAAGTGGAATCCAGTAGATTGCGCTTCTCAGCACTAATACAGCGATTGTGCTAAACGCTGGGAGTATTCCATATAGTCTAAAAATAGTTATTAAGATTATATCTAGGGAGCCTACAGACAAGGTTGCCGTCGTGGCTTGTATGGCTGAAGCGACGAAGTATATGAGTATGTAGAATTCGAAAGAGAGGGATTGAAACGCAAGTGACGCAAACACCAGTACATATACTGCGAGGTTGAGCAAGAAGGTGAGTGTCTGAAAGATTAATGGCTTTGTCAGGCGCCGCGGGTTTTGGCGGAACGTCTTGAATCCATCATAAAAAATCGCCAGTGACTTTTTTGCTTTGTCGCTTAAGTCAACCTCGCTGGTTTTTCTTAACCTTACCAGTTTCTTAAGTTTGTACCAGATTGAAACGAGCACTGTCGCTGCATGCTCGCTTAATGCTAGGTACAGCAAGATTGCTAGGTAAATCACTGCCCCGCTTAAAACTAAAATCAGGAAGCCTGTAATGATGCTGGGGAGGTTCCCTGCAGAAAGCATGATTAATACGCTGGTGAAAAGTCCTGTCACCACAATAATGTACTCGGCGATACGGTTAGTCACCGCTGAAGCGGCGATAGCACCCAAGTCTCCTTTAGTTTCATTGCGCACTAGGTAAAGCCGCGTGAGTTCGCTGCCGATGGTTTCAGACGGGACCACCAAGTCCACGAAGAAGCCCACCCAGAAAATCATGAATGCCTTTTTCAGGCTAATCTTAACAGCAAGCGTTTGCAGTATCGTCCTCCACGACGCCGTCCAACAAAGCAGGGCAAGCACCAAGGTGCCGATTGCAAGCGAATAGAATAACAGGTATTCTCCTGTGTTAATTGTTTCCAAGGCGGAAACCAGTTGGCCGATGCCCACGAAAAAGTACAGGTAAAGCGCGAACGCAATCAACCCTCCAATCATGAAAAGAACGGATTTTCGAGCTGAGAAATAGTTAGCTGCAAACAATTCGGGTCATTGCCGATTCTATGTGGTGCATTCAGGGTTTATTTAATTTTATTGGGGACAGCTGCCTGAACCGTCGGTGCCGGGAAAGGTTTTAGTTGTGCGTTCTTTATTGGTTCCTAGCGGTGTTTTATTTTGGTTGTTAGACATGTTTTACGCAAGGTTAAGGCTGTTGAAACAGCCGAAGGCGAAGGCGCCATAGTTAAGCGCGTTTTTCCCACGAGACACTTGATGAATTTCGACCCTTTCCCGCTGCTGGACGAGTTCAATATAACACCGCCCGCAGGGTTCCCAGAGCATCCTCACGGCGGCTTCGAAGCAGTCACTTATATGCTTGAGGGCGGATTCCACCACCGCGATAATTTGGGAAACGACAGCATTGTAATGGCGGGCGGCGCCCAAAGGTTCACGGCGGGAAAACCGATAGTCCACTCCGAGCTCCCCGGCACAGAGGGCGTGAACAGGGGCTTGCAGTTATGGGTCAGGCTTCCAGCTAAAATGCAGGGCTTGGCGCCCACGTACCAGCAGGTGGACGCGAAAGACATTCCTGAACAGATGGTTAACGGGCATAGTGTCCGCACGGTCGTGGGTGAAAGCTCGCCTGTCAAGCTGCGAAACGAAGTGGTCTACTTGGACGTGACCTTGCAACCGAACCAGACCTTCACTCGCGAAGTCAGGCTGGATTTTAACGCTTTCATTTACGTGCTGGAAGGAGCCGTGAAAATCGGCGACACAGAAGTGGGCAAGACTGAAGCCGCGTTGCTAACGGAAGGCGACTCGATAGAGCTGTCTGCCTCGGAACCGGCAAGATTGGTTATAATCGGCGGAAAGCCTCACGGAGAAGAAATCGTTCTCAGAGGCTCATTCGTTTACTAGCATGATAGGCTGAGAATGGGCGCAGACGGGTGAAAGCGAGAGAATCCGTAAGTTCGCGTGTGATGGAATAGTAGTGCGGAGGGTTTGATAGGGTTCTATGCGTGCGCTGCGAGAACCTGATTCAACACGTGTCTCCACGCGAAGCAGCTTGCGTTCCTGCCCCTTGTTTCTTTCACCAAGAATTCTTTGTCCATAACTTTCAACATTGGCAAATCGTTAGGGCTGTCTCCGATGCCAATGGTTGTTATCTTGCCGAACTTTTGGGCGTACAAGTTTTTCAGAATCTCTGCCGCTTTTCCCTTATCACTGTTACCCACTAAATGAAAGTACCTGTTGCCTTTGGTGCAGCTGAGTCCTTCGTCCTCTATTGCGCTCAAAATATCTTTCTCGTTTCCTGCCACTATTCGAAAAGGTTCATCATACTCTCTTTTTTTGGCTAATTCCGCCAACTGCAAAGTCAGTCCACTGTCTCTTGCTACCTCTTCCGCTGTCATGTCGCCGAAGCCGATAAGGTCACTGTGCGTCTGCAGCCGCACTTTTTCCAATTTATTTCTCACAACTGAATAAGAGGCGGCTAGTTCTATTATGCGATAGCGCGCTGTTTGTTTCGTGTAGGCATAAGTGAATGTGAAGTAGTTTTTGGGAATTAAGATGGCTGCGCCGTTCTCTACGATGAAGGGGTCGGTTATCCCCAGTTTGTTCCGGTAAAACTCGATTTCCACCTTCGTTTTGCTGCTGCAGAGAACAATCGACACATTCAAAGCTATGAGTTGGCTTATTATGGACTTTACTTTTTTGCAATCGTAGTTCTTGTCGAGAATTGTTCCATCAAGGTCTGTGAAAATTATTGTTTTAGTGTTTTCATTGTTCAATGGCTGTTTCCCTGAGTCTTTCTCTAATGTTTGGCATGGCCGCTATCGTTCGGAGCCATTCTGGTAGTTGGGTCTCTATGGGGTTTGTTAAGTACTTTTTCCCAGCTGACATTATGGCTGTCGATAACGTGTCCACATTTGTCTCTTCTTCGTGTCTGTCAAAATTCAGGTTGTTGCAAGCCGCATCCGCGTGATACTGTCTTATTTTGTCTTGGGCTATTCTCCGGTAAACTACTTGGAGGCTGAGGAGGAATTGTTCTGAAACTTCGATGCATTCTGTCTCGGTTAGTGTTCTTAACAATGTGACGAAGCTGTCTTCAGCTGTTCTCAGCAACGCATCCTTGCTCAGCTCTTTGTGTTTATGGTCGTAAAAGCCAAGGTCTACCTCGCAAATGCGCCTGTAAGAAGCATTTCTGTAGAGTTCGCCGAGCGTTCCCATTTCCAATCCCCAATCGCTGGGTATTCGAAGATGCAAAGCCAAGTCGTTAGTGATGGCGATTTCGCCCGAGAGCGCGTAACTGAAGGATTGCAGGTACGTGACGAACCTTGAGTAGTGAAGCTTTTCTTGCAGAGCTTCCAATAACGGGTTGATGAACAGGCGATATATTCTCCCGTACATCTTTCTGGTTTCAAGGTTCACTCGGGCGTAGTAGCCTTTGGAGAAGAAAAAGTCAAGTTTCGGCTCAACAACTGGGTACAGCAGTCTGGTGGGCAGCATTTTGGAGTATGATAGGATGTCCGCGTCATGCATCGCAAAAGCATCCAGCTCGAGAGACGCGATGCCTATTGCCATCCAAATGTCTTTGCCTTTTCCATATAAGTACGTAACGTCAAGTCCCTTCTTTTTTAGCTCTTCTAACACATCCATAACTTCTGGCTTGTTGCACCATATGACGTTGCATTGAATCTTGAAACCACGGCATATCCTTAAGGCTTCTTCGTAATCTGCCGGGTTCTCTGCTGAGAGAGCGATGAAGACTTTTTTGAGATAATAACACTCATTTACTTCACGAACTATTTTTGCGAACTCGGGATTTTTGAGATGGCTTCCAATTATGGGTATTATCAAGCCCGAGGGGTGCTCCTGTTTTAGACTTTGCAGGCGTGTGCTCATGAGGTCAAAGTCCATTGAGAAGTCGTGTATTTTTGCGATTTTACTCTGGTTGAAATCCGAATTTACCACCTCTGTTTAAGGCATCATAGAATTAACGTAAAATCATATAAAAGAATTTTGAATATCAGGGGGTCTCTGAAAAATGGTGCAGAGGGTTAGCTTCATACCTACGTTCAAATTACACGCAATGATATCCGTTGGACTCAACAGCTAAAAAAGTTCTGTGAAAATCAGAACTATGTGGTCAAATTGATTTGTTCGCTAATAGCGAACATTTATATGCGATAGCGAACATGTTTTGTAACATGCGCGTTGTTTCAAACATCTTTGAGGCCAAAGCAACTAGAATACTTAGATGTCTCCTCGTAAATGTAGGGCGCGATTGGACAGTGCGCGAAGTTGCTAAAGAAGCAGGTACTTCTGTAGGATACACTCATGCTGTCTTAGCTACATTGATGAACATGCGATCCGTAAGAAGGAACGAAAGGAACAGACTGCGCCTCATGGATGTTGAAACCCTTCTGAAACGTTGGGCTGCCTATCACCAATACACTTACGCTAACACTTTCTTGCAGTACTATACATTTGAGCAAAATGTAGATACTTTTCTAAGAGGGGTCGCTGAAAGGCTGAAGAACGAAGAATATGCGTTAACGTCTTTAGCAGGAGCTTGGCTTGTATCACCATACGTACGTCCGGTAGATGCACACTTCTACGCCGAGACAAAACAAAAAGGTGAACAAATTGCTAAACTACTTGATATTAAGCCAACCGCAGGAACAGGTAATGTTAAAATTGTGGTTCCATATGACAAAGGCGTGTTTTATGGTTTAAGATTAATAGAAGGCATAAAAGTGGTATCAAACGTGCAGTTGTTCGTTGACCTTTGGAACTACCCCTCTAGGGGAGAAGATGCGGCCAAGAGAATATATGAAATAATGGAGGAAGACTGGAGCAGAAGCTTTACTGGTGATACCCGTGTATGATAAGGAACTTACTGAAACTTCCAAAGGCGCCCTCGTTGAATTGATGTTAGCACTTGGTAGCTACCGCAATGATTTTGTCTTGGTCGGTGGGTGGCCACCGTATTTTATAACTTATAAACATTTTGACCATTGTGGGTCAATTGACTTAGATTTTGTGTTACGCCCTTCAATTATGGTTAAGTATCAAAGTATTAGAGAAATAGTAAACAGTTTGGGGTACAAGGAAACTCCCAATATTTTCAGGTTCGAACGGACTTTAGTTTCAACCAGCGCCAAGCGCAAGTTTTCAATTCACTTGGATTTTCTAACTGAACCTGACGCCGCAGCGAAAATTATACAAGAAAGCCAGCTTGTTGGAGTCCAACAAGACTTGAAGGCTTGTCTCATCAAAGGTTCAAGCATCGTATTCAACTTCAATTACAATGAATCAGTTAAAGCAACTATACCAGATGATGGCGAAGCTCAATGCGAAGTACTCATCGCTGATATCGTAGGTTCGTTGACTATGAAGGGTCAAGCTCTCATGGGCAGGTTCAAAGACAAAGACTATTATGATATATACGCCGTAGCCGGATTCCACAATGGAGAACCTAAAACCGCAGCAGACGCATTTAGCAAATCATTAAGACAGCGAAAATTCGATATTAAAGATACACTTCTGTTTTCAAGCCTTTCCACAATTAGCCGTTCGTTTGAAAAGGTGTCTTCTGTGGGTCCATTTATGGTTTCTCGGTTTGTCGGCGGTGATGTCGGAACCGACGCTTATGAAAGAGTGAACACCTTTCTGCGAATAATCGAATCTGACTTCAAAGTTCGCTTTTAGCGAACAGATTTATATCACAACGAACAGACTATCTGTATTACCTCACGATATTTGCTTTTAACATGGATAATGCTGAACCCTAAAAACGGTGGAGCTTATCACCCGCACAACCCATCTTTTTATTTCGGTAGGTATCTCACATGAAAATTGTCTGTGAGAAGTATCCTTAGGTAAAACTATGCAGAAAAAGAGCAAGAATTGAGCAGAATTAGAGCAAAAAGTGCAGAGGGTGGGATTTGAACTCACGAACTTTTTTTGACTGATTTAAGTTATACTATGTTATCGCTAATACTCGCGATGCTTACAACGTAACGTTCATATCCAGATTCCAGTGACGTAAACAAACAGACAGATGTGAGATTAACCGATTAATCTCTTTAAAATTGGTACTTTTTTCAAAGGTATAATGATGCCGAGGGAAATAAAAAGCGTAATCACCGTCATTAGGGGAACTCCAATAATGGAATTGATGGTATTGCCATTAATCGTAATACCGAAATAGCCTCTTTGAAGAGATTCGAGAATCATTACGTGAAACAGGAATAGCGGCAAGGTGTTTTGGCTTGTTACGCTGAGCAGCTTCCTGACTTTGGGATGCCCGCTCTTTGTTGGGGGCGTCTTTTTCTGATTTGCCATTTTCTGGCTTGAGGGCACTTGAATTGTATTCAACAGTATGAACGACATAACTGAGGCTAAAATAATTGTTGGACTAAGATACTCTTGAAAGAAATACATTTCCGTTCCTCCAACAGTTGCGGCTATCGCGTATGTGCCAATTGCAGTCAAGGCTATTCCAAGAGACATGAAAATCAAAAGAGTTGAGCGACGCATCCGTACAGTTAGAAGGTATGCGCCTAAAATGAAATATCCTGCATATCCCGTAAACTCGAAAACATTGCTCTCCAGACGGTATGTTGTTAACAAGTTGGCAACCGGTATCAGGGATGCACCCAAAACCCACAGTATCAAGAGGTACTTAATCAGCTTGGCACCTGCACGAGCCATCACTACACGTAAGATGGGAGTCAAGAGGTAAAGACCAAGAAGTAGGTAGAGGTACCAAAAATGGTAGTATGGACCAGTTAATACGCCTTGGATGATAGCGTTTGAAGTGAACGCTTGATGCTCAACCAAAAAATCCCACGCAAAGAAGGCGGCACCCCAAAAAATGAACGGTAAACCTATTCGAGCCCACCGTTTCTTAAAAAACAATCCGAGAGGCTCATCAACTTTGCTCGGTAGAAGCAGAAGAGCGCCGCTTAGCAATAAGAATAATGGAACCCCCAGTCGCCCTACACTTTGATAAACATCGACCGTGCACCAACGAACAATCTCAAACTGATTCATCTGTTGAACAGTTAAGTCATTTGCTGCATGAAGCAAGATAACTCCCACAATCGCCACAGTTCGAATGACATCTACACGAATAGGGAGCGCTCTCTCTTGATTCAACATTTTCCCCATGTAATCAAATGCACACTTAGGTACACTTACTCTAATAAGAGTTTAACTTGCAGAGACGGGTTTACAACTTGGCTACATACCCATTTATTCCTTTTTGAATTGATTTACGTACCATCTCTCTTGAATTTACCGCATAAGGTATCGCGGTAGTGATTGTCCGTGTACCATCACATTTGGGTGGACTCCATCAGAGAAATACGCTGAATGATTAACTAAAGGAGTATAAGCATCAATTAGTGGCAGATTCATCTCGCTTATAACCTGTTTAATGCTGGGAATCACGTTTTGCACGAAGTATTCTGTGCCTATACCCACGCTATTGTTAAAAAATTGGCGGTGGCAGTGGTGCAGAGGGTGGGATTCGAACCCACGAACCCCTACAGGATAGGCTCCTGACGTTAATAGTAGAAAAGAATTTCATATCCTGAAAATCTACTTCTACTATAATATGACGATTCAACAGAAGATAAATTATGCTTTTGCATTAACCCGAGCTTTCTCGATATACGATTTCAACATTTTCTTAAAGTTCCTATCTAGGATGATTTCAAGTTGGTCAGTTCCAGAAGTAATAAAAACTCTCAAGATTGCTGCCCGTTTGCTATCTCTTCTGAATCGGTACCTCGCAATAGAAACCATGTTTTCTTTGGACCCAAAGATACCTCCTTTTCCTCTTGGAAAAGGTGCCAAACTAGCATCATGAACAAATCTGTTTCGTACCTCGTACAAGAACAGTGCATATTCGTCCATTCCTCTCTTCAGTTTTTTATAATCTTCAAATAGAGGACAATTTTCACAATCACTTCTCGGATTCCCTATCATTATGCTTACACTAGTGGCTCGTTCTACGTTTGTAATGGGGCAATTTTTGTCGAAGCAAAATGGATGAACTCGAAACTCTGGTCTATCTTTCTTAAACATGCTGACGGATTGCAGAAGAGCAATCTGCTCATCTATTGTTATGAATTCCGAGTTAGTGAAAAATCTTCGGAATTTACTGCTACAGCCGCATTCCTTATTGTATTCATTCCACGCTTTCTTGCAGTATTTTTGCATTAATTCGCAATGCATATTCTCTGTCGTCTGTCCATGTTCTTCAAGCCACTCAGCAAAATCAACATATTCCCTGCTTGAACTCAACTTTTCAATAAGCGAAATTATCATAACGAGTTTGATCGTTGCATTCTTCGCAGTTTTCATGGTTCTATAGAATTCGTGAAGTCCCAAGAAGTCAAATACTGCAATCTCTAGTTTAGCGGTATCTTGAAATTTCTCCCAGTATTGAAACATCTCTTTTTCATCTTTGTAGATAGCTCTAAAATGGACAAAATTTTTCTTAATGAACTGGTTTAGTTGATTGCTCGACATATGAGTCTAATCAGAACTTGGCTGACCAGAAACAAAAAGTTTTCTAAACAGTGATAGTTTTTTCTGGGAGCGTAATCTATAACGAACAAATGGTGCAGGGGGTGGGATTTGAACCCACGAACCTCTGCAGGATAGGCTCCTGAAGCATCCGCGTCCCTTTTTTAGGGGGACTCTACGCCTTTGACCTAGCTCGGCGACCCCTGCACTAGAACACTCATTGCGTTAACCAAGAATAAAAACTCTTTCTGATAAATACCTTTCACATTACCATTCCATTCTCATGCCGTTAACAGAATTTATGTAGATGAATTGCTAAATGTCTTAAACGAGCCAACATGAGCAAAGCAGAAATACCGCCAAACAACGAATCCAAGATTTTGAAGCTCGCGCTTAGTAACAAACAGGTAGCCGTCGCCGTCTTAGGTCAAGCTTTGTTAGATGAAGGAGGGATAGGCGCACAAAGTATAACGGTTTTTTACACCAACAGCGGAGAAGCATATCATCTATGGAAAATTGCAGATTCATTGGGATACGCCAATTCCTTCAGAAAGAAAAAACACAGAAATCATTTTCACTATGGCTTTTCGATTAAAGCATTAAAGCGGAAAGAATTGTACGACCAAATAGGTCCACTGCCGAATCCTATAAAAGACAAGATATTTCGACACCTCGCTAGCAGAAAAGTAGGACATAACATTAGAGGAAAAGGAGAAACGAAGACGCTTATCCTTAAATTACTTGCAACTGAACCCAAGACAGTTCTTCAACTTATGCTTGAGCTGAATACTAATGCCTCCACAGTGAGAAAACACCTGAAAACATTGAAGCGTCAAGGACTAGTTAGAATTATTGGTAAGAATACAAGCGCATTTCATAAAAGTCGCCGAACCGCCAACCTTTGGGCAGTTACCTAAAGGGCGCTCATCCAATCTTAAATGTTGCTATTCGCATTAGTCAAATCAAATATTGCCCAGTTACTTCGTCGTTTCCAATTTTTCGGCAATGACGCAATTTTGATTGTTACACTACTATCTTTTGCAAGATTAAATATCGCCTCAGAAATTTTCGATGTGTTAGTAACGAACCACCCATGCATTTCAAGATTTCGTCCTTCTTTACATGCTTTTTCCGTTTCATGCTGCCGTATTATCCGAAACTTCTCGGCAAATTCTTGTATCTCGTTTTCCGTTATTGGTCTATCTTTAAACCTCAGCTTGCATTCGCATACTGTAAGAGTTAATTTTGCGGTGAGTGTGTCTTTTCGAGCAATAACATCGATTTCCTTTCCTCTCAAATAGGGTGGCTTAAACCCCGTATCGGTATCAACATAACCGTGTTTTCTTCGCAAGAACTTTTCAACTTCCACTTCAAAAAATCTGGATTGAAAATTTTCAATGTCTTTTAGAACTTCGTTTTCCTTTCTTAGTTTCCACAAGTCATCAATTGTTATGGACGCAACCTTTGTGGTAAGTTCTTCGCTAAACACAATGGCATCTTCGATGTCTGCAGGCACCGGTTTATCGACTATAAAGAATAGAACACCAGCCCTCCAAACTCCAGGAGCATAGGGAGCACATATTACCATACCTTTCCTATGGAATTCAATGGATTTGTCTCCATATCGCGTTACTAGTGCATCGCGCATTACGGGTATGGAGATTACGTCAAGTGCGCGTGTGAACGAAAAAACTCGGATGAGATTCGCGCGTTTCTGTGTTGGGTCTTCTTTTTCTATAGTGACATACGCGAGAGTGCGCGTTAGATACATATCTGTAATTATGTTGGTGCCCAGTTCCTTTAATACATCTTCATACTCATACGAATCTATTGTACGTAATGTCGTTAATGGATTCACATTTCTATATCGAAAATTTAAAAAGTTCTTTACGTCTTTGAGCAAGGATTCAGTGTCCTTTGACTTCATGTTCGCGTTCAATTTTTCTTAAACTCCTGCAGAACCACCCGTTTTTCTACCCTGAAGCCGCCTTTGACCTGGCTCGGCGACCTCTGCGCTGAAACACCATTCGCAGTTGTTGAAAATAACTCTTACTGAATAAATACATTACCGCTAATTATCAATCCAGTATATAGACGCAACTGCGTTGCTTCTCTTTAGACTAAGGGAGGGGGCTACCCGCTGAGTTGTCAGAATTATACATGTTTTCTTTTTATAAGGGGGCTATAGTCTGCTCCGAGCACTAGTACGGAATGCTGTCAACCCATAGTTGAATGGATTTATAGAGGGGGTATAAGTCAAAAATCGCACAACAGATGCGCTTAGCAGTTCAGGGTGTTACACGGAAACCTAGGTAAACCTTTAAGAGTTACGTTTAGGCTTTATCTGCAACAGGTGGAATAGCATGCCAACTCACGGCTCACTGTCCAAAGCGGGAAAAGTCAGGTCTCAGACGCCGAAAATCCAGGCTCAGGAAAAAACGAAGCCCAACCCGAAAGCCCGAAGCAGACGAAACTACGAGAAACGCGTGGTTCTGCAGCGGAAAGCCGGGCAAAACTGGATGTAACCAGCCAACTTTTTTCAAAGCAAATTTTGGTCTTTGTCAGCGTGGTTTATCTACAACTTCTATGAACCTAAACATGGTAAGTTAACGTGAGCGCGGACTCGGCAGCTAGAGAAATCATCGAAACCCTACTGCAGATAAGCCGACCCACGCCGAGCGATGTGAATCGCGCCAAAAACCGGGCAGCCGCGAAA